>Ga0307509_10000690_pt1 | contig 57833 bp, 60 predicted proteins | sample 10_EM_MG_FD_202245 | JGI IMG/M metagenome (GOLD analysis project Ga0307509, IMG submission 202245) | Populus trichocarpa ectomycorrhiza microbial communities from riparian zone in the Pacific Northwest, United States - 10_EM | ecosystem: Host-associated > Plants > Roots > Unclassified | place...
CTGTGGCAAACTGTGGCAAGTTGGAGTTCTTCGTGTCCTCCCGTTGGCTCGGTTGCCTGAGTTTAACTTTAGTTCCAATCCGACTTTTGCCGGATTATACGGTACCGGTACTCGAGTGCTGTGGTTCCTTTGGCACCGAGCACTGAATCCTCCCCTTCTCACGGATTCTGACCTATGGTATTCGGCGGCCCTACTCAAAGTTGTATGACTCCCTCACTATTCCCCAGTGTGGCGCTCACCCAAGACATGTAACCAGAGGAGGGTTGGGAAGTTGCCGTATTACACGCAGCCCTACTGCGGTACCGTACAGAACATTCCCAAGGTTTGCTTCTGCAGAACAAGATTGACAACTACCGTCTCTTGGACTACTAAAACGGTGGGAAAATTTTACGCCACCCCTCCCAGCGTCTAAGGCAGTGATTAATAAGGTGCTCTCTCAGTATTCTTTAGTGATGATGTGCGTACATATAATCATGTTGCTAATATTAGCTATGGTCTGGTGTTTGCGCACCTGCGAATTTGTAATAATTAATTAACAAAAGTTGCTTATTAGCCTGTGTCTCAGATATTCAGAGGGGGCATAAAAATTTCCACCGTTCTAGCAGTCCAAGAGATAATAATGGTACCATCAAATGGTATGCTAGAGACGGTATTAACCTTCGAAAAGGAAATGCTAGATTCAATATCGAAAAGTTCTTGACACTGCTACCAGTGTTTACCACTGTGCCCTCATCCAAAGTTCGAGCCCTTTCCATTCAGGACTGGTGAGGGTCACACTACCGTAGATAAGCTTTGGGAAACTCGGGCCCAAGGCACAAGCTCTAGCTAACCCAAATCCCAGGTCAACGGGTTCTAGTGAGATTCCATTTGTGCCCCGTCGAACGAGCGGTTAGCTTTCCCCCGCTCCCCCCCCCAAATTAATAAACTTCCAACTCTTCTTTTGGCAACAGGCACGCGGCACTCCTCAACGATCCGGATAGTACCCTTAACTCTATTATTGCAACAGCACAGCCTGCGCCTCAAGGAACCTAAGCGACCTGCCGGAGGCCGTCAGGAAACCCCATCTCCTCCATCCGGCAAGGCACACTCCTTCCCCACTGCTCTCCATATGGATCAACCCACAACCCGACAAAAGTACCCCGCATATGCATGCGGCTGAGATCCCTTTTTCTTGCGGCGGAACACCTCCTGTTTCGGTTGTGAGAACCCTTAGAAAATGTGCGAGAGCATAGTCTAGGTTTTTAGATGTTCTATCAATACGGCAGTGTGCAGTACTCGAGTACACAATTAATGTGGTTTAGACCATCTATGCTTAACGCTTGGGTGGCGACTCATGCGCACCCCACAATTCCCAACTATTGCGAGAAAAAGGACGAGCCACACGTCAGACCCGAATATCAATCAAGGTGGGCCTGATGTGCGATTTTGTTTTTTTCTTTTCTTTTTTTTCTTGGCTTATTGATGAAACGGGGGGAAGAGAAGGTCAAAAAGGTGAGTGCTTCAGTACGTAGAGTACACGCATGCCGCCCTACGAGTCATCCTCGCGAAGAGCATACAGTACTGGCACCGTCCGTATATAACCTGGAGAATCCCCCCGGTGGTGCTTGATATCCAACACACATACCCATCCTACTGCTACTCTACAAACCACGATACGGACAACGTCTCGCATATAACCACAACCAAGCGCCTAAGAAGAATAACCTATACCCTCCCCAAAGAACAGTACCGTACACGACCAACAAAACACAAGCAAAAAATACATCATGATCCCCGTCCTAGGCATAATCCTAGCCTGCCTCTCCCTCCCGCTGCTAGTCTACGCCGGCGAGCGCACAACCGGCCGCAGAATCCCGCGACCCCGATTCATCCGCTCCCTCTCTGCTCCGACCCCCTACACCAAGCAAGAACGCGAGTCCTCACCGGCCCCGCCAGCAAGAAGAAAAACGATGGACTCGCCCAAGCGGGCAGATACCACTCGCTCCGATACGTCGTGGAAGACTACAAGCACTGGGGAGACATACGTGAGGGGAGTATCGTTGGAGGTTGACTAAAGTGGTCAGGTGATGAACTGGGGCATGAACAGGGGTAGGCGCAGGGGTAGTGGCGCATGATTGGGGAGGTAATGACTGGAACGGGACTTTGGGAAGGAGAGGGGGCGGAGGAGAAGGAGTTGAGTCATTCTTTTGAAGGGCTTTCTTTTGTATGGGTTATTCTTGGCGATTGGCATTGGTTTTGACTGATTCCATTTTGTTTTGTTCCGTTTTACTTTGTTTTTTTTGTTTTTTTCAGCACAAGCTGACTGTTTCTTTGATTCATTAATTTCCTAAAGATTTACAAGTACATGCCCTTTTCTTTAGATTGTGGTGCCCCTCGCATCTTTTTGTTTTTTTGGGTGTTATCCCTTCATACCTTTTTTTCCCATTTATTTTTCCGCATTCCCCCCATCACAATCCATGATATCACACTTCTCGTTACTTTGTATTCCTATTTCTCATCGTTTCTTCTCACTCACTCCGCACCCGGTTAATATCCCGCCATTTCCATTTCTCTCGCTCGCTTGCATCTTAGACTTCGCATTTAGCTCACTTGCTGTATACCCTAAGCTTGGTTATTGGCTCTTTATGTGTGTTGCATTAACTACCGGTGCTGTTTCGTATTATAATTTCACATTCTTTTTCCTTTGTATGTCAGTCAGTTGTCTTACCGCGCTGTGACCTGATATGCGACCGTAGTATCAATAATATGTTCTTTTGGATGGGGTGTTACTGTTCGGAAACAGTGATTGCCTTCCCACTACCGTACTCGTGATGTCCTAAAGTTCGTGAACACGACTACTATTGCATAGCCGAAGCCTTGTTAGTATAGCTAGGGTAAACTATACTGGATTATTGAGGCTCCGGCTAATTTATCTCCAGTAGGCATGGCAGTCGTGTTCGCAAACGTCAAGATATTACGAGTATTGGGGAGCACTGATAACTCAATACCGTAGGGCTGTATAGTGATGATCTGTAGAGGAGGGCGGGGCGAGTGATACACCGCTGGTTGCCTGGGAGCGTCCCTTGGTGGTCCTTGGTGTGACAAGCGCTGTAGGCAGAAGGTGGCGGTTAGAAAGTATCGAAAACCCCGTGAATATAACAGGTGGCATCCCAATACAGCTCAACATAATGCTCTTCTCAGTGGCAGTTTCGCCCAGCGAGGTGGTTAACGTGTTGGGTTGGGCTCTGGTCAGGCGGGACTCTGGTGTGCGAGGGATCTGCAGGAACGATACCGTAGAAGGGTATTTTGAGAATTGAGGTTGCTGTCCTGCTATCCCGTGGCGTTACCTGGCAGAACCCTCCCGTGCTCGATACACTGGTAGGTGCCTTGGATGTCATCCTTACGGAAACCCTTGCCGTAGGCCTCGAGACTCGACAGCCACGAGAGCCTAACACGAGTCATGCTTCATGACCAATCACGTGACAACCGCGCCAAGCATCCCCCAGAGCCTCCCCCCTCTAGCTACAAGTACCGTATTAATCTAACAATCCCACCATGCAACGCAACGCAACGCCACCAACCAACCACCACCATCACCACCATCACCATCACTCAAGCCCAACAGAAAACCTCAATTTCACTAAAAAAACTACATATTACGACGCACAACCACAATGCCACTAACAATCCTCCGCCAACCCCCAGACCTCTCATCCTACACCCCTCTCGCAACTCACCAATCCTCCACCCCGGCCTCCTTCCAAACCCCAGTGCTACACTTCCACGCTCCCTCCACCACCCTCCTAATCGCGCCAGAGCACGTCTCCCTCCTCCCTATATTCCCTGACGTCCCCACCCCTTCCTCGACCACACTCGACCAGCTCCAAATCCCAAAAATCGAACTCCTGATAACTTCCCAAACCCTCATCCTCTACAACGCTCCCTCAAAAATCGGCATTAGTCTACCTTACCCCTCCATCACCCTCCACGCCATCCAGAAGACCCCACACGGCCCTGGAATTTACATGCAGATATCGCTCTCCCCCGCGAATGCTGCAGCGCACACGAACACGGATGAGTATGACCAGGATGAGCTGCTGGAGGTTACAGTTCTGCCGGGTCCGATCGGTGAAAGGGAGGAGGAGGGAGTGGTTTCGGAGATGTTCGATGCATTGAGTGTTTGTGCAGGACTGAATCCGGATGAGGCCGGGAGTGATTATGATGATGATGATGATGAGGAGGATGGGATTTTGTGGGAGGGGGATGTGGAAGGGGAAGGGGAGGGGCTGAGGCTTGAGGGGTTTCCTGCTGGTGGAGGGTGGATTACGGCGGACAATGTGGGAGATTTCAGGTTTGATGATCCGGTTGAGGGGGACGCACAGGCGGATGGAGGGGTTGTATTGGGCCCGGGGGCGGGGACAGTCAGGCTAAGAGATGAGGTTGAGAGCGGGGAGGTGGGAGAGAATGGAGAGGGGACGGAGGAGGAGGCAAAGTGGAGAAAGACGGGGTAATGGATAGATTATCTAGCTATCTCCTCATTATTGGTGTCCAAAAGTACTTGCAGTACCTTGATATGCCTTTTTATCGGTACCGTATTGCCACCATAAAATTATGGAACCCATTTAGCCATGTCTCTTTCAGCTTATCCCATTATCGCACTAGATTAATCGTTACACAGCCCAGCCCATAAGAGCTTAATCTACACTCTCCGCCCTCTCGCCCCTCTCTTCACTTAGGCTCACCCCCCCATCCAGACAATCCTCCTCAAACCCCCCGTCATCAATCATCAACACTCCCTCCCCATTCGTAAAGAACCTACTACTATACCTCCTTCTCTTCCTGCACCTCCCATCCATGATCCCAAGCCCCCCCTGCAAGTCCAAACTCCCTTCACCGACGGTAGTAATCGACTCCAAGCCAACAGATATCGGCCTAGTCTTGGGCGAGTAATCCATAACCAACGATTCCCGAATTGAACCGCCCATCTCGACACTCATACGCTCAACCCTACTCACCGGCGAGCCGACAGGCGAGAACGTGAACGCTGCGGGACCGGGGGGTGAAGGAAAGGTGAAGGGCGAGAATAGATTGACCGAGGAGAACCGAGTGTCTGCCGGATTTCTTGCAATGGAGGAGTAATAGTTCACCATTGACAGCGTCGGGGAGTATGTGCTCTCTACACCGCCGAGCATTCTGCGGGAGGATTTGATTGGGAGGACGCCGAGGGGTCCGAATTCCAACTCCGAAGCGGGGTCGGGAGTTGGCGGGTAATCGTTAGATGGGGATATCGGGGAGCTCGAGGTGGTAGGGAAGAATACGTCGTCAGGGCTACCTTCAGGGCTCTCTCGGAGTGATGGGGGAGATTTGAGGGATAGGAGTCTAGGCCGAGTAGGCATCGAGCAGGAAAAGTGGCGGCTGGACGTTACATCCTGGCCCGAAACTGCACTGTCGAGGGACGGTTGGTCAAGGAATACATCGCCCGCACTCGCTTTATCGGACAACGCGGTATCATCGAAAATGTTACTAGACAAAGGCGGGGACAAGGCAAGTCCAATATTTCCCAATTCAGCACCATCGCCATTAGCACCTCCACCACTGCGAGCATCCTCTCCGCCCAACGGCGTAGCCGTGCCCTGGAATAAACTCCTGGCAAATGGAACCTCCCCGCCACGCCGCGAATGCGGAGACGTGAGTCCACCAGTAGGCGGAGACTCGAGCGACGACGGCGGCGACGAGTCATCGACACCTACAACCACCCCGGCTGCTATAGCCGCCGTATTCCTCCCGCGGAAGAGTTTCTGGGGCGTATTCCCAACTGTGTAATTCAATATCGAAGAGCCCGTCGAGGAAACGCTAGAAATCGAGGCCGAATGGCCGGACGTTACCACAAACGTACTGAAGCAATTATTGCTGTGGTTACCACTTTCACCGGGTTCTTGACCGTCACAGTACTCGCTCCTTTTCGAGAATTCGCTGGCATGGTCTGGGTGGAAGAGCGATGGACTGAAAGCCTGCACGTATCCGGACTGGCGAATAGAAGACCTCCGCACCGGAGTGGGTGCGCAGAGGCCCGGCGTCGTGAACGAGTCGGATAGCGATCGACGACCGCCCCCTGGGAGGAAGGAGTATATACTCGTGCACAGGACTGCCGGCCCCTGCTGCTGTTGCTGCTGCTCCGAGGACAAGTAATGAGGATGCGGGAATTTTGGGTCTCCGCGGAGTGAGTGCACGTGCGTTGGGAACATACACCCTGGCAAGGGAGAGATCATGGAACCGCGCCCACCGCTGGCAGAAACGTGGCTCCCCAGCACAGGGGATGAGAAAGAGCGGTGGGCTAAATGTACATTCGGAAGACCGTGCGTAGCGCCCACCTTGTATGGCTCTCTGTGCTCCTCCCCGTCCCTCGATGTCCCCGAGCTGGATCGGGACCACAGCGAATGATGCGTGGTGAAGGGCTCATCGGGGCAGACTTGGTCCTTCCAGGTAATATGTTTAATGCTCTTCTTCGAAGGGCCACTTGCATCAGATGGGACACCTGGGTTTGACGGGAGATCGCACTCTTTTACTTCGGTCGTCGGAGCGGGTGATTGACTCGGTGCTCGGTCTGCACCCGCAATCGAGCTTTGCCGGACACGCCCAATACGGCGACGGCGCTTGAGCGCCATAAATGCCGCTACCAGTGCTATGCATAGGGCTATCGCCCCGCCGACGGCTATACCCGCTATTGCCAAGGGCGGGACCCCGGTCTTCTCCATTTTTGCCACGACCCCCGGGCCTGGAGACCGCTGGAGCGGCTGGGATGTCTGCTGTGTTGGAGATACGACTACCATCGGTAGAGTGCCATCTGGAGTAGGTGATGCTCTCGCATCGTCCAACTCGAGACTGAGAACTCCGGAAGGAAGCACACTGGGGAGTATCACAGAGGGAACTTGAGGTCGGGGACTTGCGACAGCAGTTGGTGTCCCATGGACCCCTGCAGTCGCTATCGACACCGAACTCTTCCGGAAGTATGCCGAATAGATGTGATCTGCGACAGTATACGTTGGCAGGGGATTCATGTCTACTTTTTGAACAGTCAGTCAAAGCACGACCTAAACATCCTCCCCCCACACCACCACCACAATGCAAAAGAAGTCACACAATACCCACCCATCACTCCCCCGAACGCCGCTCAAAATATTAAAAGTGAATAGATGGATAAATAGGTAAAAAATTAATTCAAGTCCCAAAAAGATACCAACAAAGGGAAGGAGGAATCAAGGAAATAAAGAGATGGAGAAAACGAATAATGCCAGCCAAGCGACTAAGTTACCGATCCTAAAAGAGTGTGGTGATACTACAGTACCAGAAATAAAAGAGCGAAAGCCTGCGCGGGCGTGGAAGATTTTTTCTTTCTATTCAACGAGAAGGAAAGAGAAAGAAGGGGAAAGCAGGGAAATCTAAACTGCGTGTTGATTATATCAATCTCCCCCTCCCCCCTTTCCCACTACCACCACACAGAGGGGGCGGAGTGGAGTGGATAGAGGAATGAAGATCTTGAAATGCCTGCATAAATGGATGTAAGGGGTGAGTGAAAGTATGCTTATATCCGTTTATCTCTATATCCGCGGCAGAATTGTGAGTTGCTTGTACTGCATTGTATTGCATTGTGCTCCCCTGTCATGCGAGAAGGCATGTGAGCTGCTATGACAAGATCTATTCAATCATAGGATAGCGGGATTGGTGAGGAATATACTTCCTCACGCGGACTTTGGACCCACAGTTACATCACTCCCGAGGCATGTCACAATACCGCAGCCAAAAGTACCGCACAGTACCGGTACTGCACAGTACAGGAAAGGACATGAGATGCCCGTACTACAGAACTTCATCACCTGCGCCGAATGTATCCTGCAGCGTGCCTGCATGCCTTGCCCGCCCACAATGAACTCCACCATTACCACCACAACCACAATCTCCAGCGCCAAGCAAGAAACAAAGAAACCCGCACCCACACACATACACACAAGCATTCCCATAACGACCACCATACCTTCAATAACAACAACAACACTCCCAAAACATAATTCCGGGGAGAACCGATCTATTCAATTCGCATTTTCAGAACCTTCAGTTGATAATTTAACACCCAGCAGACCCGAACTACAATACCCCACCGCAAAAAAGGGAAGAAGAAAGAAAAGAAAGAAAAAACGCAAAATTAGTGTCCCATAAATTCTTCCAGAACCAAGTATCATAAGTGAAAATAAAATATAAAAAGAAAAAAAGAAAGAGAAAAAAAAGCGAACGCACATGTCAATCATGAGTTGCTGTGCCTGTGGACGACCAGCCACCCACCACCACCCCCTTACATTCCCGGCAATAACCATTTCTACCGGAAGCACGCACGTTCATAATATGATATTAGACTACAGCCGTTTAAGTGGGGGGGGGGGGGTGGGTAGGTGGGTTGGTCCTAGAACCGCTAGCCAGTGAGCGGGCGTCGGTGATGGTGGGCGGGTACGGAGCTAGGACAGGGGCAGAAGGGGGAGGGGGGAGGGGGCTCGACCTCTAATTATGAGGATCATAGAGGGTCACTCGGACGTACGCGAGAGGTTTTTTCTTTCTTCTTTATCCTCTCGAAAAAAATTTGGTTCAAGCCTTTATCTTGCTTTTTTTTTCCCCCCGGAAATGGGCGCCGACTTACCTGCCGAGTTAAGACTGGTGGTGGTGGTTCTACTCTTGTTCCTCTTGTTCTTTCTTTGTCCATGCGGATTCATTGTCTCGTTGAAGGGGGTAATAGACTAGTTGCTTGCACATGCCGAAGGGATGGATGAATGGCGAGCCCGGGTAATTATTTCTCAACCATAATATTATGATATCATGTTTTATAAATAGGTGGGCTGAACGCCTTTTTTTTTCTTTCCCCGCCCCCGACGCTCGCTACCACGTTTTATATTGATTAGATAGGCATTTGCCGGATAATCCATCTGCCTATCCATCTACTCCCTATATACAGTACCGGGCATTGCATGTCATTACGATTTGAAGATATCGGTTGGTCGAAGCAACCTCGAGTATGTAAGAAGTATGTGGCGGTGTTTTGCTACTTTAGTAAGGTGGGCTGATCGATATATGGGATCCAGCAGGAGCGGAAGAGAGGCACAGAAAATCCCTAACGATGGGCAAACGGTCGCGTTTGAAGAGGATTTGAGTTTCGCCGTCAGTGTTCGTTCAGCACAAACTACTCTAGCTGAATCCCATCGCTATCTGTCGGATCATCACCTCCTCCCTTTCTGCTGCATATATATGGAGACTTACGCAAAGCCTATTTCCTACCGACAAGGGTTGCCATTCCGCCCGATCACGGAAATAAACAACCGAGTGATACCCTGTGCACAACCGTACACCCAAAATAAATAAGAGTTACAAGAGAGTGGTCAGGTTTTCCACGAATTGCTAAACGAATACTGGCATAGGGAATCCTCATAGAGCCCAACTCCTAAAATCATACAAACCTCACCAAAACACCCACCCTATTAGCTCAAGCTGAAATGGAACATGAAAGATAAAAATATGCATGGCTGAAAGGAATACTGCGGAGAAAGCGAAACAAGACCCGAAATGTTTACCCACCCGCTATTTCGCATAACGATATTCCACGTATGACTCACTCCGCTTAAGGTACAAGAAAAAGAAGCTCGAACAATGCATAAGGCGGTAGTAAATCACTAGATACAGCAACCCGATCATAAAGATAACAAAAGATAAAGAGGAAGGAAATTGAAAAGCCTCTATGGAAATAACACCCTAATCCATTCTTCAAGCCAGTACAAAAGAAAAGAAGATGAAAAGAAAAGGTGCAGGGGGGATAAATCAACATAAAACCCATCTCTTCTCCTTCTCGGTTTTACCTCTCCTCTGGGCAACTTGAACTAACGAGTTCTTGATTGCCTCCTTGTAGAGGTGTGGGAATTTCTTTTTAAGATATTCGACCATAGCAGTTTTGGTCAAGTCGCTACCTTCAATGGCTTGTTTGAAAGCAGCCATCTCCTCTGCTGGGACGAGCTGCACGGGCTTGATTTTCTTCTTGGAAGATTCTCCGGCGGTTGACTGAGCGGCACCAATTGGGTGTCCTGGAGGCGGCATTGCTGACTGAGCTTTCCCATTTCCTGCAATTGGGAAAAACTGTGTTATAGCGTTATGCGGATTATTAGCTACCTGCGCAGGTTGTGGCTGTGAAGGTGCTGCAGGATTCCAGTAGCTTGTCGAGAATGGATCAATAGGTCCTGGTACACCATCTGAAACTATATATAAGCGACTAAACAGGGAAAGTGAACTATGGGGAATTATAAACCAAGATACATACCAATTAGAATACCAAGCCTCATATTTTCAAACTCGTTTCTCGGGTTTTTCCCCATGGAGTCCTCCCAACACAAATCAGAGCAGATGGGAACAAGTTTAGATACTGCCCTGCGACGATTCTTACTAGCGCTCTCTTCGCCCTCATCATCGAGGAATTCCTCGAGATCATCGTCAGCACTATCGCCATCTTCATCGTCCTCCTCGTCGCTCAAAAGTTCTTCGCCATCACCATCCAATCCCTCTTGCTCCCATTCCGCTTCAGAATCATATTCGTAATCGACTTTTGGGAGTGACTTTTGAAAGGGGTTACGACCCCGTAACAAACCGGACGAGGTAGGTCTCCTAGTATAAGTACCAGAATAAGGAGGCCGAACATCCTCAGCGAATCGTAAGAACTTGTAAGGCAGCGAATTAAGCAAGTTAAGATAAACGCTATGGATTTCGTTTTGGCTAATGATATCGAGATCAACAAGAGGTGGCAAAGATGAACTGTCAGGTGCATTAATTCTAGCGAGAATATCCTTTGTAGAATATTTAGGCAGTTTTCCGCGGCGGCCACGCTTGTGCTGGGGAATGTGCATTAGCTCTTCCACACGTTCCGCTGTAAGCCCTTCACCAAACACCGTAGGAGCAGGCCAGCTGGAGTCAGACCCAGCATCTCCGGTGGAATTAGAGCATTTAGAGAGTGAGAGTATGTTATCGAGTGCGTTTTTGATAACGAGTTTGTAATAATCATCACGCTCAAAGGGCAGAGAGGCGAGAGTAACATTTGGCTTCACAAAGAATGGTTGGAAACTACGTTCATAATCCGTCCGCTCTTGTTTCTTCGGCTTAATATCAGGTGGAGGCGGACTGCCGACAATCATTCGAGTTGCCGAAGCATTGGCAGTTGGAGAAGCAGTCGACTGAGTGGTGGGCCCGGTAGTAGGTTTGGTGAAAAACGACCCGATACGCATTTGTGCCTATTGCAGAAAATTAGTAAGTATACCCACTCATTCACCCAATATCTCTTTAGAAAACAACTACCTTCTCTTTCTTAACTATTTCATCATCCTTTTTCTTCTTTTCCTCATCCTTGATACGCTTCTTCTCATCCCGTTCAGTTTTCTATAGCAATTAACCGTGAGCCAATATCCCCCAAGAGTGAAGTATGCTGCAGCACAAACCCTGGCAAGCCTTTCTTTTTCCTTAAAAACCCTCTCCTTCTCCTTTTCCAGTTTCTCCTTCTCCCTAGCTTCCTTCTCAGCCTCGGTCAACTTTGTCCGCTTTTTGGCTGGCCCAGCCGCGCCCGCACCAACACCTATGGCATTCTCAGTACCATGCCCGATAGACAATTCAATACCACCCTCGGTTCTCGGTGAATCGCTGCCTACATCTGAAAGTGATCTCTTCTTAACAGTATCAGGGGTATCTGGATTGGCAGAAGCATGCTGCGGAGGTGGGGGGGTTGAAGCTGGCGCGGGATTAGACATTGGAGGAGTGGCAGTAGCAGCCGGGTCGCTCATAGTGAATTGAAACCTGGTTGTTCCCTAAAATTGAAATTCAGGTAGTAGAAGTCTTGATTGTTGTGGAGAGATTGAGATGGAAACGTGTTGATAGTCAAGGAGAGTTGAGGGAACGCGTTTGTACGCGCCAAGAGGTTAAATGTTTAATAGGTTTCTGCCTCAATCAATCTTATGGCTGAAGCCACTATCAGTTTTGATTGAGGCTGATGGCTGGTGCTATGATGCTAGCCTCTACCATGTATCTCGCTATAACTACTGTATTGCAAACATTTCCCGAGTCCACAAAATAAACTATTGTTATCGTATGAGCCTCAAGACCCGCTACAGCTATCTAATAATAACAATAGTAAGGGTACAATATCTTCACGCACGAGCAGTGCGAAAAGATAGTATCGAGGTATCGGGAAAGAACTAGAAAGGAAAGAAAGAAGGCAAAACTGCAGGATTTTACTACCATACACGACGTATATTGTGTAGCACTCAATCCACCCCCTAGAAAACAGGAAAGAGTAGGAGAAAAATACAAAAAAAAACACCCATACCCCGCTATGAACGAATGCAAGATTCAAGTACATAAAAACACCCCAAGCGACAGACAAGATATGAAACGAAGGAGACAGGGTAATTACAAGAGTGATGATTTTTTAGTACAAAGGAAGACCCGTAGGAGGATAGAGGGCCGATTAGGGGAAGAGAGGAGAAACGATTGAAAGAAACGCCCAATGCGACCTAAGGGAATACGTGATGAAACAAAGAACTTTTTGACGATTAATAAAAACCAGCCCGAGTGAATGATACCCCTTCAAAAAAAAATATAGGGGAGTGTAAACGGAAGGAAAGTAAGAGGGTAGAATAATGTATACAGTCGTCAGGCTTTATTCCATGCGCAAGTCAATTGTCGCAACCCCCAATCGCGCGTTGAGGAGAGAAAATAGTTATTCGACGTCCGGATTCGCAACAAAGAGCCGGTTCCCGCTAAGAGTCATCGTCCTGACAACCTCCTGCTCGTCTAAGCTACCCCTCCTTTTCAGAGTATTGTCGCGCCTCAGTATAGCAGGGTTTTGGAGAGTGGATGCGTGATGGGCCCTCGGCAGAGATGACTCAGAAGGACTTTCGAGCACCTTTTCGCTCTTAGGCTTTGTTTTCGTTGTGGTGCCGGGAGTTCCTTCCTCTGCTATCGACGACCTGGACGAGTAACTTGGAGTACTTCCTCTAGAGTTGCGATGCTGTAAGCCGCCGGTCACGCCGCCGTAGATTGTGCAGTTTCGGTTGGTGTCAGACATCATTGAAGACGAGCGGTTTGTGCGTCTGTGGTTCGAGTTGAGCGAGGACTTTCCAGAACCGGAGCGTTTGCGAATTCCTGCACCTCCAGGGTAGAGGTCGTCTTCGTCGTCATCACCAAGGACCTCCGTAGCCGACAATCGAGCAGGCACCCCACTAGGTAAACTTCCACCTCCAATGCCGGGACTAGCTGAGCTGACCCAAGTCTTCCCCAACTTTCCAGTTCGGCCGCCTGATACAGAGGATGCTGCTGACCCAGCTGCAGAGCCGATTCCATGATGATTATGCCCCGCACTGAGGAATGCCGAGTTTGACGAACCAACAACCTCCATGGCTGCACGAAGTTTCGCACTCTGGTGAGCGGCCAACAGATGGGGGTCTTCATGCTGTGACCTATCGCACCAAACTGTTGCCTTCTGTCTTCTAAGGGTAGCCACGTAAGCGCTCTGAGCCGATGTCGAAGCGGAGGTTGTTGTATGGATACTCCCAGATCGCCTGATGGTGATGGGTACGGTGGGGTCCATAGCACCACCCCTCGAGTTGCTGGCGACGGAAGGCCTGCGGTTCATGTGCGAATTTTGGGGGTAGTTGTAGTTGTGGCTACTGTGGTAGTTTTGCGTATAGGTCTGCATCCCTTTTATTTCCTGCGTTGGTAGAGTGCCTGAGGAGGAGGTACGACGGCGGATGTGCGAAGACGACGAGGTAGCGGATGGGGGACCGTAAGAGTTTGGAGTGGAGTGGTTAGGGTTGATCCGGAGACTATTCTTTGTTGGAAGCGGAGGGGGCGCGCCAGGCTCTGTTGGTTTTCTATGTGGGAACTGGTAGGCAGGAGCACGGTAGTCTACCATGACGATTACTGGAATAGGTTGGTTTTGCTTGATGGAAACAAAAGAAAAGGGAAAAAACGTGGGTGTGGGGGTTTGGATAAATAAGAGTTGAATACTGGACGGGCGCTGATAGAATCCCCTATAGGTGGCTCATGCAAAAAAACAAAAAAACGAATCAACCGAGTCTGACTATCCAGGCATGTACCTTGCTGTATTGTGATAGCGAAATGTGTGACCTGTTCGATGCAAGAGACCTTTCCACAGGACTTGAAAGCTGGATGGTATGATAACGCTGCAGACTTCGGAAACGACAGCCTGAAATGTCAGCCTCTCTTCCTCCTCACATCTAACTCATATCTCCCCAACTTGTTCTTTGTGACATGTTGGGGGAAAAAAAAAGAAGGGAAAGAGGGGAAGATAGAGCGGGCGGTAAGAAAGAAAAAAGAAAAAAGCCGCCCCATCCCTGGGCCAATTTGATGCTTATTCCACGCAAATGCAAAGAAATGTAACAGAAAATTGAGGGAAGGAGTGAGGGGCAAGGTTTCTTACCTTCGCCTCCTCTGCTTTATTTGACTTTTATATGTTTCTTTCTCTTATGTTCCGTGCTTCTCCCTTGATTCCTACTTTAATATCCACGCAGGTGTCGGTAGGCGCCGACCTGATAATAATCAAGATCCAAAAATTAGATAATTGTTTCCAGTACCGTAGTGGTAACAGGATTTGAATCCAGTCCTCTCCCCTCCTTGGTTGGGGGATGCCTGGTTGCTTGTCTGCAATGCGGAGATGCCGTTGTATTCAAGCAGTGGTCAAAACTTCTTGGGTGCTTCCACTGTCGCGGAGTATTGAGATCTCGACGTCAGTCAATCTTGGGAATAGATTGCTACCCTCGATCCGTTTCTTGGAGGGAAGGAGGTGGGGTGTGAGGGAACAGCAGATATGGAGCGATATAAGGCGGTATAATAAGAGGAAATAAAGTATTGTGCGAGCAGGCTAACACGGTGGGCCACTGACTGAGCCCGCCGCGGCTAAGACCTCGTATAAAGTACCGGTTCAATCTTTCCTAATTTTTCCTAATCTCTCAGTCAGGTATTGGGCCTCCATTACCGTTTGCGAACAATCTCTCTCCAGCAGATGTGGGCGGGGGATAGGAAAGAACTTCATTACCCGAGGGCTTCAATGTCCTGGTAGTGAGGGACGAAAGAGTGATGAACCGAAGGTAAAATGATAAACAAGAGGGAGAAAAAATATGCAAGCAAGGCTGGTATCGGTACTTTGCCTCAAGCTGTGGGGGATCAATATGGAACGGTACACAAGCAAATGCCTGTATCTCGCCTCGTCCGGCTGTGCGCGTCTATCTCTCAGTCAAGATTGTTGCCCCCTGGCAGAATATATAGCTGTCTCGGAAGATGGTGATAATTGGGAGAGTTAAGGCAGTACCGGTATGTTTGTTTTGTTTATAGACACAACCCTGTGTTAGACAGAGGTTGGCTATCATCGCTGAGGCGAAGAGTGCTTGTAAAGATATGCAATTGAGGGGACAGATCCGATGATGGTGCCTTTCAAGCAGTTAAACCCTCTCTCTCTCCCCCTCTTTCTCCCCTCCTGCTGTCACTCTCAGGTCCTTCACGCACTCTCTCAAGTGTCGGCCCATCAAAGCTGTAAACACTACTGTAATACTTATGGCTAACGCAGCAAGACGATGCTGAGGCAGACGCAGACGCAGCAAGGGTCGGAGCCGAACAGGGAAGCACAGTTAGAGCCCCGCGGATCGAGATTTCGTTCTTGGGTGATGGGCCTATGACGGCAGAGGAAGAGGAATACTCGAGTAGTTGGCTACAAGGTTTAGTGTACGGTAGGTATAAACACCAAGGGCATTTCCTTTATGCAACAATATCAACAGGCTACTATTCACCGAAGATGACAATTGAATCAATTCATTCATATGGTGTGTTGACATTCCTAGAACCGGACTCTCTTGTTTCTCGTGAAATACGATTCGCAGTGACGACTTATTGTGACAACGAACAAGACAAAGCCGCAGATACAGCCAGCCAGCCAGATGGGCTGGAACATAGATACAAGTACAGCATGTATCAGACGCTTTCCAGAGCTACCGGTATCCCACAACCTTGAGCAGAATGCCGACGAGCTGTATTAGGGTGGCATTGGTCAATGCACAGCTTATAAGACAGCACTACCGGTGCTGGAGCAGACGATAGACAGCCTCCCACCCCCTCTTTTCCCTTCGAACCTTCTGAGGAGCGAGATGGTGAGATCCGGTGGGACAAACGCCTCGGATTTTGACTTGCTGATGGCGGCACAATATCAATTGGGAGGACACATGCCCACCACACAGACCACCGCAAAATAGCATGGGATTCGGCAACAAAAACCATCACACCAAAATTGTACTTGTTCAGTGCAGTGGAATGAGTATGTACCGGTATTGTGAGAACGCTCCCATGGGGCTTGGGCGTGCCTGACGCTATATTATATCATATGGTAAGGCATCGGACTCGAGTGCAGCGGACATGGGTCCATTTTATGTCCTGTTCCAAATTGGGCTTGGTGGAGCTTCTCAACACGACAGAACTTGAGAAGTTTTCTCTCTCCCTCTCCCTCTCCCCCCTCTTAGAAGGAGCGAGTATCTTGATGGGTTTGTGCCACTCGGCATTCTCACCAATCCGGTTGGATCCTCTCCATCGGATTAGTCTACGGTAGCTACCTTGCCATACTCGAATGGAATGAGAAGCGTAGAATGGTATACACACTAAATACCGGGGATCAAGAGCCCCTGTTCTCGCGTGCCGTACGAGTAGTCAAGGCTGATAAATTGTCAATTGCGGCGCAATTCTGCACGAAATACTTTACTCGAGCAGTCAAAGAACAGCAATTGCCTCAGCCTCGAGTGGCATCAGCTCTGGCGTGTCTCTCGTTTCGCTGCCAATCATCGTGCCACATCGTCTCTGCACGCGGCAGCAACCACCGTAGTCCAACGCCCAGTTCCCCAGACGAGATTGTTTCAGCTGGAGGAGAAGAATAAGGAGGGGAGAAGGGAGGGGGGGGAGCAAGCGCCTGCACCTGGGAGATCGAGCCGTTCCTTTTTCCTTTTTTTCCTCCCTTTTTCTTCTCCCTCCACCCCCCATTTTTCCACAGCTCCCGGAAGTGGGTGTCTCAGTCAGATCTCGTCCAGGGGTTCCCTTTTCAGCTCTCCAAGTGCTCTTGCTCGTATGCCGGTTTGGCACGCATCTCTTGCCCTTAAGGTATAACAAAGAAGATTGGAGTATGCCGGCTGGGTTTGTTCACTATAAAGAGTATATATATTGAATTGCCTATGATGCGGCACTCCTACTCCTCCTGAGCTCCCTCAAGCAATGATACGAGCACGATTCTTACTACAATACCGCTTCCGCTTGTGGTGCCCGATAATCTATCATGGTTTACGGTTAGGGGATTGAATTGAGGCCTCTGAACTAATGCACCACCAACCGACAGAGACGGTGGCCAATGTCGCGTACCAATTGGCAGGGCCTGGAAGATACAGTGCCGTCCCGGCGCGGAGGGCAGGCTGGAAATGCAGTACAAAGCTTTGCCGGTGGGGTTCAAGGCGTTTCTTCGCGCCTCGAACCGATATAGGCGACTTGGCCTTCCAAGCATCATAATCCCCATTCTATAAGCCTAGATGTTGTCGCTAGGGACTCATCTTGCCATGCAGTTGCCGTAAAAGCTGGACTTCACGGTAGACGTTGGGGTTGCCTCTCTTGGTAAGGCAAGGCCTAAACTTCCTTTTATTTGCCTTAGTGGAGCAGGAGGGCCGAGGGACAGTTTTTTTTTCACTGTGTTTTTACTCACTTGATCCGGAGAGAGAATTCCGGATGTATCATAGCGTGAGGACCAATTATCCTAGTTTTTACGGTATGTGAGTCTTTTCCATGCAGCTATCCGCAAGCCCAATCGCAGGCACTGTACAGTACTGTACTCGTACATTCATAAATGAATTGCCGGACGGTCCCTGGCGATGACGACAGAGGAAACATTTATTATCCACTTTGATATTTGTCGTTACACCAATGAGTATATCAGGACTTATGAGCGGGGATCTAGCACCATCTATTTTCTATTTTCTGAGAGTAAAGAGAATATGGAAAAACCTAGGAGAGAAGAACAACCAATACACCCAACAAAATTACTGAATTCCAAAATGGCATGTGGGCTATATTTCACTTATCATACTTTAAAAAAATGATTGTCATACCTCTTTAGTTTAAGTAACCTTAATCAAAGTACTACTACTGGTACTTGTACACTTATAATAAGATAAGTTCCCGTGCTGCTAGGCACCATAATGTCATAATGCTACCGGTATTGGATTAAACATAAGATACAAAAACCCGGGTGAAAGTGCAACTAAAAAGTATGTAAATCTAGGTGAGTAAAACAACCACCCCTTATAATCCTATAATTCTCTGATAATAATTAAAGTCTGGAGAAATTCAAATACCGGTATACAGGACATGAAATATCGAGGCCCTTTTAAATTGTAAATTTTTTTTATAAAGCAAGTTAAGTTCGCAAAGGTTAAAAGCATTTTGAGGGAGATAATTTATGATATTTTTAATATTATTAGAGTAATATTATCACTACGGTAGGTTTTCTATAAACTGAAAGAATATCAAGCAAATAAAATAAAATGATTTGCATCAGATCCTATTACTTATCATACCCCCATATATGAGCTTGGTGTTGTAGCGCCCTGCCACAACCTTGGCACGAGCACACCAGAACACTCGTGCGGTAGACTATCGCGCTTGCATGATTCCACTGAACTTACAGCAGAACCACGATATCGAGTCTCAGGTTTAAGAGCCACCATTGGGGGCATAGATCTCGGAAGGATATACAAATCTTGTTGCCCACCACTCCGTAGGCGGTATACCGAACCCAATGCCCACTCTCGCATCAATTCCGCGTCTGCATCGACGGTCTTGGTATGCGCTCGCCCTCGGTCGTAGAGGTTATCGTGTTATCCATGCATTCATATTCCCCCCGGAATCGGCGGCCCGACTCCTATTCAGCAGTATCGGGACCGAATTCTACCAGCGGGGGTAATTTGGTTGTTGTGATAGGAATACTTGTATCGTACTCGTATCATACAAGTACCGGCACGGGGACAGGGCCGACAGGGCCCTGGCTTCACAGGTGTCTTGAGCTTCCTCACTACTCCATTACGAGTAGTTTTGGAGAAAGAAGGACTCGCATGGCACCAAACCCTGCTGTGTGGTGTTGTTCTCCTATTGTGGGTGTTGGCAAGAGTGAGAACAGGGGGTAGGAAATATCAATTATCGAAGTGAAAAGTGATGGATACGCCACAATCGTTTGCGTGTGAGAGAGTGCTCCAACTTTTGGTCCAGATTAGTTCACCGGTCCAGGAACTTTTTATGTTTTGTGAATGTCGATAACGGGTCCCCCCTCCCGCGTTGCTTTCTCCGTGGAAAGACTCCTATCGTGCCGCCTGTATCGTGTTATCTATTGGTACAAACTACCGCACATACCGGTATTCTCATCAAACCTAGGGAGATGGCATCTACTCGTACTGGTCCGGTACCGCCTCCCGCTGAAGGTCTTTCTGTTTACTTTTCCTACTTTCTTATTTATTTATTTTGATTGTGCCTCCCCACCTCTCTACCCTCTTGCTTTTTTCCCCCCATCCTGGAGAGACCCCACTGGGATTGAGGAACCAATTTCAATTCCAACATTACAGTACTTGTACAATCATCGGCCCCCTTGTTGGTGCGTAATGTGGAATGCAGCATTCAATTCCAAATGTCACAACTTGAACGACAAACCACAAACTCTAGACTTTCCCCCCAATAAATAAAGAACTGATACCAAGGTGATAAGTGCTCGAGCACGGCAAGGCGAATTCAATCAACCAAACGGCGCCCAATTAAATGAAGGATCATCAGCCTCGCTTTGAACCCAGCCTTGTCTATCCATTGCCCTACCGATCCAATGGGTCGATGACCGGGCGGCCAAGATAGCCTGACCCAAGGCAGCTGCTTCAGTTTACAGTACGGTAATTCAATTGATAAGCTAAACTTTCGACGATGATAACACCCTTGCCCGGACCGATATCATAGCTTTTTGGCCTGGTCCAGGGTACTCATGCTCCCGGATTGAAGGCTGCGTCTTTTGCGGGCCACCACTAAGACGGGGGGAATCCGGCGGCCTGAGTATAGATGGTATACATGCACTTTTAGTGGGGAGGCAAAGCAAAAATGTTTGCATCTTTATGCAGTTATTTTATGCTCCAAAGGGCATTGCGTTGATGATAGGATGGATGATGGGTTGTGGCGCGGGGTTGTGGGCCATTTGTGGTCTGGTCGAGTCCCGGAGATGCGCTAGATGTGGGGTAAGGTGATGGTGGCTGGCGGCAACTTAAGTTGTGATATGCATATCATACTTCAGAATGTGTGTTGCACGAGAGGTTCACAGGTTCGTTACTCCATCCATTGAAGGGAGCGGTATGCATTATCCTAAAAGGCGTGATAACTCTAGGATACCGAGGTCAAGGACTGATTTACTCTATAGTATCTGGCTCCGGAGTGAGTGCCCGAGTACTGCTCTGTATCCTGCGGCACGAAAATCACCTGGCCTAAACTCCCCCCGCCCGTCAAGCAGATACCATAAACCAGACACTCTGGACTCCCACTTGCTTCCTGCCGCGATTATCATCGCAGAGTGCCACCGTTGTTTCGCTACCGGCTTTGTCATGAAACTTCGAAACCATGAAACCGGGAGCATGGGATGCCTTTTTTCATGCTTTATTTATTCTGATATTTCCCCACTCACAAAAAAGCAATGCGGGTTCCTGGCTGTAAACGTTTCTTTTTTAAAACTTATCCTTTTTGGTTCGATTTTAGTTCTGCGTGTGCTCTGATGGGGGAACTGGAGGGTGGGGCTTTGTCTTTCGAAGTTTGAGAGCACAGTGACTTGTACCAGTACCGGGGAGATGTTTTCGTACAAGCCAAGGATTATTTCGCCGGCCAACCGCCCTTGTCTTGTGCGAAAACATCTCCCCCGGCACTTGTATCGTACTAATCCCCGGGGTCATGTTTTCGCACTCGAGCACATGTCAGTGATTATTTCGTGGGTTAATTTGAACCACCTGTTCACTTACTTTCCTGTGGGTGTTTCCATAGCCACAGATACGATTGGAGTATCATAAAAGTACAACTGTGTCTTAGGAAGTTAGTAAACAGTTGATTTACCAGTAGGTTAACCTGCGAAATAACTCTCCTATCTTGTGGGAACACATGGCCCTGGCGCTTGTACTAGATGTACGTGAGAGGAGACCGGTCTAACTTGACATGAATAAAGCACAATTTGGTTTAATAGTATACATGTTGATTCCCTCGCATCTACGAGCGTGGGTTGGGGGATGACGTCCCTTGGATGCCTGCGTTATCTAATACGACGGGTACCAGTACTGGTATTCCCATTTCCCTCTTAGCACAAAAACAAACAGGACACCTGGGCCCAGTTATATGGCCCTACCCACAATCGGCTGTCTGTACGATGGCATAAGCTAGAGGCCTCCTAACAACTTTGTGACCCTTCCAACAATGGCTCTGGCCTCTAGCAATCTTTCGAGTTCCGCATCCTTGCTAGCAATCTCCTCCTCCCCCTGGTCCACGGCCACCCCGTCTTTCAACCTCTGCCACATCCACCGCTCACTCTCGACTATCGCGATGCGACCTTGTTCCCTGACGGCCTGTTGAAACCGTTGCCGCTCCCTCCCCCAGCGAGTCTGCAGCCAGCGCATGCTTAGGACTAGCCCAAGTGCTGCGACGCTGGAGCTCGAGTAAACCGGGGAACCGGATAGATAGAGCAGGCTGGAGGCAGCTACTGACGTGACGGAAAATGACACGGATCCCATGAGAAGCCTGTTGGCTGAGGTTTGGAGGTCAGGTATTAGGTTGCTGAGAATATGGTCTGTCTTCGTGAAGAGGTGCATGGGGTAAGGTCCCTCAGACACACTTTCACTAACATATTTGGAGGTGGGTGGGGAGGGGATATCGGCGGATCGGAATTGCGCGATCTCTTCTTCTGGAGAGCTTGGTCGTTGGGATGCTGTCTGAGGGCTACCATTGAAACCGGCGCCGGCGAGACGACCTGCTAGGAACAGGAGTGCCTTCTTAGATTGTGGCAACAAGCATGTGCTAACTACCTCCCTAGAGTTCCCCGTGACATCATCTGCTGTCCAGATCAACTTCCACCAAGCGAGCCGTCCCCACACATGGGAGGTAAATCCAGCCGTCAAAGTGGTTTGCAATTCCGAATGAGCGTTCTGCGACCAATTCCTGAGACCTATAGATAAGCTTTCGAAATTGTCGACGATAACTTTAACAGACAAGCCCTCGCCAACAGAGTACGTTTCTTTCACATACTTCTTCTCCATCGCGCGACGTAATCTCTCTTCTTCCCCAAGAATCACGCGCTCGGACTGGGCGGCAATCGAGGAAATCAGTGCTTTGACAACCGGCCGGACACCCCCACCATCGTTATCGGGCTTCTTACACCCGTCAAGCACCCACTCCTGCACAGCGCCAAACCCGCTCTCCAGCCACTTCCTCTCAAACGTAATAGAACTGGGCGCGGAAGCCTTCAACTGCCTGAGGGCATGTTCCGCAACAGGTAGATTGACGATCTTGACTGAGCCACATTTATGGCTTTCTAGGGTCGAAGCTGGTAGGGAGAGCAGTCGGAGTACCCGTGCGTTGCTGTTACCGTCCTTGGTGGTGGCGGTGGTGGTGCAATCGTGATCTAAGAGTGTTTGTAGACCAGTTTCTCCCTCACCGGCGTACACTATCGACTTGTGAACCGGGAATTGGATGAAGCGTGCGCCGGAGATACTGCTAGCATGGAGAGTAAGGTCGGTAGGGTCTCCCTGGGGTATCGGTGCGAGCAGGATTTCGATATTAGAAGGTTTTAGAAGCGGTGACGGAACCGTGAGGAGCGAAACGGGGGAATTTTTTGGTGTTGAGATTCCGCTAGTAGGGCCGTACCTGAGATGGAGAGTAATGAATGAATTTCAACCAGCAGAAGGAGTAGGGGAGAGCAAACAAGTGAACACAATACCGGATGAGTAACCCCTGACTCTCACCTCCATCAGCACACCACCTTCTTAACATCTTCACCCACTCCACTCCTCCAGCTTCCCTTCCCTCCTCCCCAACGAACGGATCATCAAGCAATGTAGCAACAACCCTCCCCAACCCATCCCCTTTTCCCAAAACTGGTCACTCGGGTAACGGAACCACCATCAGCCATCATCGACCCGCCATCAATTCCAAAATATCAAAGAGAGATAGTTATCAATTGTACCCACCACCGACCCTGACTCCACCCTCTGCACCCCCATCCGCACTGATCCCCCTCCCAGCCAACAGCACAAGACTCTCCTTTGCAAACCCCCATTTCGCCAGCTTTGTCAGACATTCGAGGATTGCATGGCGCTTGGTCAACGCGGGTGGTATTGGTATTGTTGCGGCGCGGATTGTGGTTGAGATGAGGCGCTGGTGGCGACGGTGAAGGGGGTACTGGAGGCGGAGGAGCAGTGGTAGCTTTTTGATTGTTAGTCTGGCGGTCATTTCAGTTTACATTAGAGCGTGGATGGAGTGCTGGTTTGGCTAATAGACCTGTGCCGACGCGGGAGGAGGCATGGGTGGTGGTGTCGTAGAAGCGGTAGTGGGGGGGGTGGGTTGATGAATTGGCACACCCGGAGGAATTAAGGAGTGGGGGTTATACTGTGCCAAGACGGTGGTGAGGTGCCGGGCTGGGACTTGGGATTGCTCGCATGGAAGGTCACTCGACAGGCGCCAAGGGAGAGAAGTCTAGGGAGAGAAGTCTAGGGAGAAGGTTAGGGATTGCTGATAATTAGAGATGGAAGAAGGGAAATCCTGCCGAGCAGCAGTGGAAGCTCTCTACCGGCTGAGTAACGGCGACGAGATATGAGTGCTTTTCATTCCTCATTGGGGTTTAAGCATCGGATTCAATGGTTAAACCCGGTACCGGCACTCGAGCGCGTGCGGGGGGGGGGTCAGTGGAGTCCCGGAAAGTACTTATTCAACTCGTTGAATCTGACATTCGGGATCTGGCCAAAGTCAAGGTCGAAGGTCCCGAGAAACCGAGTGACAAAGTATGACACGGGATTAAGGATATTGAATACCCCTGTTGGAAATATCGCCCAACACAAGAAGATGTTCGTATTGAGATTAAGAGTAACAGACATCAGGAGAAGAATTAGAACGGGGGGAAACCAAAGTAATGGATAAGGAGCAAACATTAAAGGGTAGCCGATATGTAAGAAACGTAAGAGAAAGACAGCAAGTTTTCGTGTTCAATAGGCAACCGCTTTTCCAACAAATACAGTAAGAACTTGAATGATCGGACCTGTGCGGGGGTGCTGGAGTCAATTCTCTTAGGACCTTGTGTTTCTTCTTCCTTTTCTTCTTTTGTCTGGGGGGTAGATTTTTGGCGCATTTTTCGCCCCATTTTCTGGAGGAGGAAGCTCCGGACTGCGGAGCCCATGGTCCAATTACTCGTGGTTGTACAGTACTGTACAGGGGGTTAATGGTAAGTGAGTCGAAACGGTTTTCATTTGTTCCTGGGTCACTCGGCCAATGAAAGAGCAGGAAGTTTTGTTGTCGGTACATTTTGGGTTGGCCTCACTTTTTCCACTCTCCAAAAAAGCGCCAAGATTGCCTGTTCCCATGGGTACACACACCAAACATGGCAAGTTAAATTCCAGTTAAGTACCCCCATTCGCCTCACTTATGCTCACCCCCTAGTACGGTGGTGGAAGCGCTGGGATAGGAGGACTTGCAAAGCCATCCCACCATCGCACCTATCTTATCAGCACAGCAACAGCAGTATCCTTTCCTCCTGTGGCAAGGTCTGGAGTGGCTCAACTTGGAACCTTATTGACAGTTTACAGATGAAGCCCCCATTAGGCCTGGAGATGGGTGAGCTTCGAATTAAAATTACAGGAAAATACTGTAGATTCTGCGGTATAGAGTTGGCTAATAGTTGGAAATTTTTGTGAGGGTATTCATTGAATCTAGATCAAATAGGGTGGTTCTATAGGTCGTATAAGTTTCAAATATGGCTTTTCAAATTACTTGTACAAGTATCATACTAGTATGATACATGCATCCTCATTTGATAGGGTAAGGTAATTAATTGCATTTTCTGGCATGAAACGACGCTGGGGCTTTGGCGGATTTGCTGGACCAGAACAGGCCGTTTCCTTCGGAGCACCTATCATAGTATGATACACTTGTACAGTGCAGTTAGAAAAGTTCGGGGACAAATGCAAAAACACACCAAAAGTCCCACTTTTCAGCACACCACAACAGCACCATCTCACTTAATGAGAGCCTTCAATTTTACTGACACCACTTCTTGTATCTGGTGTACCTTGTAAAAAAAATTCATATTTTTTCTGAGCCTTTGCGGGAAGGCACACTGTGTGTTCTAGCTTGTGGTGAGAAATCAATGCCAAGACACCTACTTTATACTTTACAATTCAACAAGTGTTGAGACTGTTTTGCTACTAAATAGTGCAAGAGTGTCCAATTACATATTAAATCACTAAGTACATGAAACCATGAAGTCTGGCTACCACCACTTTAAGAAAGGTCTGCAAGGCTTAGAACTATCTAGAGGCTCTACCAGCTCAGTATATTGAATTTGAGATAGTGCCTGATTTTTTAAATTTAAGAGAATTGCAGTGCTATTAGGCATTTTTGTGTTGGGGCACCTCGAAATGTGGCATATTTGGTGTGTTTTGCCGTTTGTCCCAGAACTTTTCTAACGGCACTGTACACGTGTACATGTAATTGGGCAATCCGCAAGTGACATTGCCCGTGAGCCACTGAGCCACGGCCCAGCCAAGCGGTCAAGTCCCTGGGGATTGCGCACTTACTGTATTGGGTCTAGTTTATTTACTTGTTTCACGTTTCTCAGGGATACCCGCCCACCATATTTCCTCGCCAGATCCACCATCGGCGGTCAGGCCCCTCGCCTTCGCAATCCGAGACAAAACGCGGCAGGATGGAATACTCGAGTACTGTACTCGAGTAGTGTTTTCCCGACATACGGTAGGGTAGCTTATTTAAGCCGAGCTCGTTGGATCCCATCAAATTTTTGTAAACCCGTTCTTCTAAGCCTACTGTACTAGTACCGGCAGTTTAGACAGTGATTTCGATTGAGATCCCCGATAGTGGATCTAGTGGGTAAATACGGTAGGATGACGGCCTTCCTTGGCTCCGGGTGTGGTATTGTGCGGTTTTTTCAGTATCTCCGCTTGCCCGCAAACGAAGCACTCGGGTAATCTTCTTCCGAAAGCCACTACCGAGTTCTCTCGGGGTGACAAGTGCACGGTTTCTCGCCAAGGGTATTGCGTGCGTATAACGTATGCGTTATACCTAATGTAGATAGCAAGGGCAGCAGATCTTACCAAAAAGTGACCTGCACCCCCCCTTTTGATAATCAAAACAAGAATGGCTTGATGCACCTCCACATCAACAATGCCTGTTCTAGGGTTTTCTTGCGGAAGATGGCCTCAGGGTTAGGTTTATTCTACACCTCACGTGGGCATGAGAAATGTCATACAAATCTGGGTTGGAGCGACTTGGGGGCTTGGCGAAAAAGCGATAGGAGAGAGGCAAGAAGGATCCATGTTTTCCTTGGAATCTGAGGCTTAGATGGTAAGGGCTAGACCTGCTGCTGCCATTAGCTTGTTGGATCCCATTGCCTGGTATTGGCAGTTCTACTTGTATTGAAATGTCAAACTAGACCTATGGTGGCCTAATGCGGGGGATTTGACAGAGATCAGGGGTCCCGCGGAGATAGTGGATTGTAACTTATAAGTGCCAGGGAAGATGTTTGTGTGGATAGGGATCATTTCGCGGGTTAACCTAATTAACTGTTTACTACCGGTTCAGTACTCGAGTAACTTTCCCGCGGATATGATAATATTATGATACTGCTTCGAGATCTTACGGCACGCTACGGTATTATAATTCCTCTGAGTGAGCCGCTTCCAGTACCTTTTCTTCCCACTTTATTCTTCCCGCCATCCTTTCTTCTCTTTCACCGAACACCAATTCACAGTCGACGCAGTACCTACCTACCCCCTACACTGCGGTGGGCCCTGACAAACTGGAGTTTCCAACCAGCTTCTCCCGGTCCCTGAATTGACGGGTATAATGTTGCTTGAACGAGCATAGTACCGTACAGTACAGCACACAACTTATTTCACTCCTTCCAATGATATTATAGGGTTAGAGGTTCTCTCTGCAGCCTTAGTTGCAAGTACCGGTATCATAATGCACACCATGGGCACGAGCGGGCATGTCTCCGCCCCCATTGGAACACGCATTCCCCCGTTTAGCCCAGCGTCTGCCCGATGTTTCCTTCCATCTCTCCATCCAATCTTCTCGAGATTCTCAGGTTCAGAAGGGGTCGACAGGTTCCTGGATTTCAAGGCCTCAATATGCTCTAATCTCCGCCTTCCCACTCGTGCTCCTTTGCTAATCACCACTTCTCATCCCCCTTGGCAGCGCCATCCTTGCTATGTTCATATCACCTCTCAGAATCCTAATCCCACCTCACTCCTCGTTACTCAAGGTTGTCACCGGCGTTGCCATTGGCGCTTCTCACCTGGCTCGCTGTTAATCCCACCCTCTCCCAACGCCTCGCAAACTTTATTTCCCCGCTCTCACCCTTCTCCTCCCAAAACCTCTCACCCCGAATCCAAGTGCAAGTATCGACGCTTCTCTTCTTTCTTCATTTCCATTTCTGTGCTGTTTGGTGATTTTTTATCTGCCCTTCTGGCTACGTCAGTGCTCCTCCACGGATTACTCTGCGGGCTCGGCACCTCGCTCTCTCCCTCCCCGTGCTGCACTCCATTGATTTTTTTACAAATCTTGCCCAACCTACGTACCGATCGAGCCTGAGGTGTCCGGTCACCACGAATGTCCTCTTAACCCTCTCCTTTCGACCTCTACGCCGACCCTTCTCATGGTACGATTATAAACGGGTGCTACGATGAAGTTCGAAACGTCAGTATTCACACGGAGCGGCTAGAGTGCCGTTCGCTCGCATATGGCTTATATGCTGACCCTTCTTTTGTGCCCTTAGGTCTCTGGAGGAACTTATGGTTCCCGAGTGGAGCTCGCAATATATACAATATAAGGTATACCATCTCTTCTACACTTCAAAGGATTTCATGACCATCCTGGACATTGTGCTTGCCCCTGTGGCCTTCCGCGTCGTTATCGGACTCCTTGAGTTCCTACTTGTGTCTATCGGTATTCTGGCTCAAATGCTCCATGTTGATGCTTACCCCTGTGTAGGTTGGGAAGAGGAAAATCAAGGCTATCACGGCCGATTTAAACCAATTGTCCTCCCGTGCTCCTATCCTTCCAGGTTTCTCCCGAACACGTGAGCGTGCGTCAGTCTACGCGAGAGATCATCTTCATCACCGTTGGCGGAGCTCTGTTGCCCACGATGTTCCGAAAACCCCACGCCCATCTTCAGCCCCTCATTCCACTACTAACTCAAGCATTCGCCCCCCTCCACCACACATCCCGCGACCGGTTACGGCTGACAGGCGTTCCATCATTACGGATGGCACCGATGTAGGAAACATCCCCTCGCATTCCCAAAGCAATAACAGGAACTCTGATGGGAGATTACCGGATTCACCTGGGTCGTGGATAAACACACACGGTGCTATCGGTGTTCGTGTTTTGGCAATGCCGGCATCGCAGCCACCGGGTTCCCATTTTTATAGCCATTATGACCGGCATGCCGATGACCTCCCGGTAGGTCCACCTGATTTAATGCTTCCAGACCCTATACAACCGCTTCAACCCCTCGTTGAACTTGGTCCTGAAGCGAACATACCTGATAGCCCCAGACCCCCGGGCCAGCCCTCAAGGCCGGAAACTACCGCACTGGGCGAGGATCTCCCACCTCTTCCAGGCGCTTTGTTTTCGCGCGATCCGACGAGCCGCCGTCGGTCTTCTAATCCTACCACCCATGCCTCTGCAAGACCCCTGTCCGCCGGCTTTTTTCGACGCTCCGTCATGGGCAGTCCACGGCCATTTGTAAACCGCCTGTCCTCCTTTTTTGCCGCGCCATGGCAATCAACTGATGCCCCTACTATTGATATCACGGAGGCCCAGTTGGCGGCGTCTGCTGAATTCCACAAGTGGCTACTCATAGAGTTGAATAAGATTGAGAACTTTTATAAAAGGAGGGAGTTAGAGGCCATCATTAGATTTGATGAAATGAAGGAACAGCTGGGGATCCTGAGGTTGAGGTGGCTAAAGGCCCACTCTCGGACCGATGGCGATCCGGGTGGACTTGAGTTCATCGCCGAGCGACTCGAAGATAATAATGCTGGAGATAAGCAGTCCTCCGCTTGGAGCACTACTGCTACCGAGAATTCGCTTAAACGTACCCCCGACGCATCCATCCAGCGAAGAATTGGGTGGAAACCCTCCGTTGTGGCGATGACTGGGCTCAGGCCACCCCAGTGCTCAAGTCAAGAAGCGATGGGACCAACAATCACTCACAGGATGGACGCACCGCGAGATTACCAGCGTCGAAAGCCAATTAATGATCCAACTCATCGGCTAGCAAAATCAAAGCTCAAGCGCGCATTCATCGAATATTATCGACGTCTTGAGCTGTTGAAATCCTACATCTCTGTCAATAGGGACGCCTTTTGCAAGATAACCAAAAAGTTCGATAAGGCTTCAGGTCTACGGACATCACCTGGATTTTTCAACGAGCATATTAGCAAGAGCTATTTCGCTGGATCTGAGAACAAGCTTGATGATTTAATCAATGAGACTGAAATATTGTTCGCTAGGTATGTAAATTTAACAAATTCGAATTCCCACAACACACGATATTCCGTACTGTGATCTTATTCCTACCTCGGCTACTCTGTTTCGGCTTTTTCTCTCACCCCTAGTACTCCTAGGTCACCATTTCGATAACCCTATAGACCAAGGGCTTTCCCGAATCTCCGCTTCTTTGCCGTTGACTTACTAATGTCTGCTTTCAATTCGTTACAGATTTTTCATGAAATCCAATCGGAAGGAGGCAGCTATGAGACTCAGGACACGGGAGAACAAATCTGTCTATCATGCACCTTTTCTTCGAAGTGGCTTCTACCTAGGATCCTCGCTCGTTATATGTGCCTATGGCTCGTGGCAGGCCATGGACAAGCTCGACCCCGGGAACTCAAATATCAGCCAGAAGACCGGTTACTTACTACAGGTTTGTGCGCCCTTTCGTCGAACCTGCCCCAACCATCCTGCTCCCGATATTTTTGTTTAACCATCTTGAAATAGCTCTGGGGCGGTGTTTTCCTCCTCCTGCTCCAAATCCTCTTGTTTGCAATCAATTTAAGAGTTTGGGCAAAAAATAAGATTAATTACGCTTTCATCTTCGAATTCGACGCCAAATATCAACTAAACCATCGCGAGTTTTTAGAGGTTTGCCCCTCTTCATCCGATCTATATTTCAAGGCTCTTCTAACCTTCTCATAGATTCCTTCGCTCTTCATTTCGATTTTTGCAATGTGCTTTTGGTTTAGCGTTTACGACTTCTGGCCAGATCGGCTTGACATGATACATTTCCCCATTATATACATATCCCTAGCTGGAGCGGTGCTTTTCAACCCAGTCAAACGATTTTACTTCCGGTCGAGAAAGTTCTTCCTGTTATCGATGGTCAGATTCCCAACTCAGGCTTCTCCTCATCTAGCTAACACCTGTGATCACAGGCAAGGTTACTCGTCTCCGGTTTGAAGCGTGTCGAGTTTAAGGACTTTTGGCTTGCTGATATGCTTTGCTCGCAAACATATGCCCTTGGGGTTTGTTGATCTAATCCATATTATTACTTCCCCCTCTGACATTCGCTGCCCAGAATATCCCATTGTTTTTCTGCCTCTATAAGAACAGCTGGAAGAATCCAGACCAGTGCAATTCTTCGCACTCCCATCTGATGGGCTTTTTCACGGCCTTGCCCGCTCTCTGGCGTTTCCTGCAATGTCTTCGTCGCTATCGTGACTCTCGGCAGGTATTCCCACAGCTGGCGAATAGTGGTAAATACACCTGCACGGTGCTCCACTATATGATGCTCAGTCTCTGGCGCATGGACAACCATAACTCACGCCTCAAAGCCAGCTTTGCTGCCATCGCTACCATAAATTCCTTCTATACATGTCAGTCTGCCCTCTTTCCGCTTACCGATTGGGCTAACTTGATCAAGTATTCTGGGACATTGTCATGGATTGGTCGCTTCTCAACCCATACGCAAGCTGGCCCTTTGTCCGTGATGCTGTTGGTTTCAAAAAACGTTGGGTCTACTACTTCGCGATGGTAGTCGATACCATTTTACGGTTTAGTTGGGTTTCCTATATCGTCTACGAAAGCGAAGCCCAGCACTCGGCGCGGTTGAGTTTTATCCTAGCCGTCCTAGAGGTAGTTCGCCGGTTTATCTGGTGCTTCTTCCGCATGGAAAATGAGCACGTCGGAAAGTACACACCCTTTTCACCGCCCTCACTAGAGCAACTAAAGCTGACAGTTTCCTCCTCCAGTGTGGGAGCAAACCGAGCGTATCGTGATCCCCGTCTTCCGTATCGTTTCCCCGACCCCGAGCAATCTTCCATACCATGCCCAACCCTTGAGGGCTCAGCGACTCCCCTCCTGATTACTAGTTCTGTTCCAACAGTGGATGTCGAGAGGTCTGCAGTGAGAAGGCGGCATAGGAGCCGTAGACGCTCCGGCACGAAGACCTCTCCTGCCATGCAAGCCTTAGAACGACTCGGTAGGACTATGACGACCGCACACACGAAGGATTACGAGAGGAAGCACAGCATGGCTGAAAGTGAGGATGAGGACGAGGATCTGGGTGTTAGTAGTGACGAGGAGGACGACGATGGAGACGATTTCTATGAAAGGACCGCCGGGACTGGAGTTAATACACCACTAAAAGCCACGGATTTGCGTTAATTAGTCACATCGACCTCCGTTATCTTGTATTTTCCCCAGCTCTTTCCCTACATCTTGTGTATAAACCCCAACTGGCCCCTGCCCTCTTTACTCTGACATTTCCTAAAGGTATATTTTAGTGTTATTTACTCATTGTTCCCCGGCATCATTTTCCTTTCTGTTTATAGTATTAATAAGGTTACTTGGGGTGCATTTTTCATCCTTGTATAAGCGGTTTTTCACGGGTGGTAGAGGTGTTTATGTAGCTTTTCTTTCATATTTCTGTTACCTTGATTATTTCTTGGCTTCACATCATTGCATGTCATGGCCGGGTTCTTCTATAGTTATCCTTATGCACGGTTTTCAAAGCCTATGATGAACCCTTTTATTTGCCTTCATGGGCTCGGGGGGTGTAACTTCTATATTGCTGGGCGTAGGCAAATTAACACCAACTTGGTCGACTTGTATTCCTCTGGTAGAATAAGCACCCTAGGAGCAGATTCTGGGCTGGGGAGCAATGACTTAATTCTCTGCCGGACGATAATTTGGCCGCCGCAAACCCGCAGGCATGGTCCTTGGAGATAGGAATACCGGAATCTAGGAAGGATTGGCATAACATGAGTAAGGGATGATATAGTCAGAGGCTAGGCCATGATAGTGGGCACGGGCCCTTCGCACTTCATATCACTAGCTCCAGGGGTATCGTCTGAAAGTGGATTTGGTTGTCGAAGGCCCGAAGCTTACGCCCTACAGCTCCCCGGCCCCATTAATATTCACACTTAGGAAACACAAATACCCTCCTCCCGCAGAGACCTCAGAAGATCCAGCATGATGTAGGGGGAAAACCGGAACTTCCACTGATGCGAGTGATGTCGCATGATTAAATCACCCTCCATAATTATGATGCTAGCCAGGAAGCAGATATGCACTGAGTCACTTTGACCGCAGCAGCCGCTGTGAATAGCCTGAGTTAGTCAGCTGAATATTTTCGAGAGGGCTCACTATCTTTTCTCGGCCGACTGGGAGCACCCACAGGAACACGGATAGGGGGAGAATGTCCTTGGAGGTTGTAATCCCTCTTCCCCGCCACGCGATACGAAAACAGCGCAAAAACTTACCTGAGGCGATTACAATCTCGTAGCATATTTTTCTCCTAGGTGAGTTTTTGTGGTAACTGATGCTCAAGTACTCATGAGTTCCAGAACGAGGGGGCGGGGTCGCGTGCCTCGAAGCCAAACTCGTCCTAGGCACGAAGAATCAGCGGAACGCTGAGGGCATAATTTTGGTTGGGCCCGCAGATAAGCATGGATGGTTGGCCATATAGATATACTCGGGTAGGCTCACTATCGGAAATCCCTGTCTATCTACTATTATTTCTGTGGAATGCTTGCTAAATCTCTTTGCGAAACGAGAGTTCGGAAAACACACCGAAGGCCCGTCCTTTTTTTTTCGGCCCCTTTCCTCACTCGGTCGTCGAAGGCACGATGCTGGAGTCGAGTATGACACTGCCCCAACAGGATTCGAGCTTGCAATGGATGGAGCGGGCTCATGGCAAAGAGCCTGCCCCCCCCCTCGTCGTGGTCTAAGTCGTTGCGAGCCGAAGTGCAGTAGGAACCTTTTAGTCACTATGAATTCCCTGCTTTGCGAAACCGCATCAGCTTAGCGGATAGTGGGAATTGAGGTAAAAAAGAAACAATTATAACGGAGTCTCCGTGTAAATTACAAAAGTAGAAAAGAAATACCGGATATACTCCTCGGTCGTAATCAATTTAGCAGGAACTAGTGGGTACGGACTTCTACCACTATTCTAAATATCATCTTGAACATCGTAGTTATGAAGTCAATTCATAGCGATCGTTATTAATATTGTTGCTATGTTATGAAAATAGGCTTGAGGACCTAGGTGTTTTGCGTGAAGCGGACTTTGAGAACCTGAGAGATAAGCTAGAACACTTAAGCATATGAATTAAATAGTTCTTGGAGATAAATCATCCTCGGTCGAGTGAAGCGCCCGTCAAAAAAGTAGCGAAATTTAGGGTCAATAAAACCCGCGGTATGACAGGATTCTCAATAACAAGAATTACCAACTCCTGGGTATTAGTAGTAGGGAACTCAGTGATTGAGTTCATGACGCTTGAGGCATAATGAATTGTAAATTGGCTCTTGAAGAGGGAAGCAGAGTGCAAGTTTTGGAATTGTGAGTATTGAGTGATTAAGTTGGTAAAGGAGTAAATAGATTTATTTCCTGATGTTGAAAATACGAGCCTATGGACAAAAAAGATGAGCAGCAACGGGGAAAATTTTCCCCGTCGCAACAACCAACCACAATGTTACAGCAATGAATACACCATGACGCCAGCCCCCAAAAGGCAAATGGACGACATTGACAAGAACTAGAGTGCTTACTCTATTGGAAACCAGGCTATCACAATCAGAAGTAGCCTGTGAGACAAATGTTCCTCGTTCGACGGTATCAAGGTAGAGTCGTGTTCCACAGGTGAGAAGGACAACTTCGCGAACTGGCCGCCCACTCCAATTGACCAAACATGATATCCATTGGTTAATTGGTCATCTCAGAAGCGAATGGGAATGTAGAAGGCTATGCGACAGAAGGCTGGAGCAGGAAGTTGGATTGTCAGTCTCACCAAGGACAATTGAAAGAGCTCTTGTCCGGCATGGTTATTCACGATGGAAGGCTTGTAAAAAGACTTTTATCAATCGCCAAAATCAGAAACAACAGATAACCTATGGCAGAGATAACTGGCAAAAGCCTGTTGAATTCTTGCAAAAACACATGTATTCAGACGAGTGTATCTTTGATACATCAACACGGGGATCTACATAGGTTACACCTTTACCTCATGAAGGCTACCACGATGACTGCCTACAGCATACATTTCACAGTGGGAGGGGTTCCGTGCATGTATGGGATGCTATAAGCCAGAATTGGAAGTCGCCACTTGTTTTCCTTCGTGGCACTGGAAAGAAAGGAGTGACAGCAAAGGACTATCAGGAACAGGTCCTGGAACCGGTGGTTTCACCAGCTTTCCTTGGCCTTTATGACTATATGAATTCTCCAGATTCTCAATATATTGAGGATCAAGCACCAATTCATGGAACTCATCGTGCGTTGGTTGAGGTGAAGTCAGATTTGGGTATACCTTTACACTGCCAACTGGCTGCCTCCCCCGACCTCAATTCAATTGAAGATGTCTGATGCATCATGAAACAACGGATCAAAGCCTGCGAGCACTTCCCAGGAACTGTTCAAGAAATGTATGATGCTGTTCAGGAAGAATGGGATAAGCTGGAAGCAGAGGACTGGAATGGGTCAACAGATAGCATGCCTAATCGCCTGAAGCAGGTCAAGCAGCGAAAAGGCATACAAACAAAGTTTTGATTTTTTCTTTAGCCTTTTCATGCTTGTTTCTTACATTAATTTAATCTGTATTTCATTCTATTTATTTGTGGTGGAGATATGGTATGTTCAAGTATCGTTGTAGTAGTTTGAAAGTTTTTCTTCGCCATTGCTGCTTATCTTTTTTGACCAAAGCCTCGTACATGCGGAGGTACAGGGCATAAGTTTTGTAGGTTCCACAAGTGAGGTTTGCTGCCCTCACTCCCTGTGTAACCTACAACACTTGTGCCCTGTACCTCCATAGGTCTGCCCAAGAGGCCTCAAAAACTAGTGGCAACAAAGTCTGGTCTCACTTGCCCTTCTCTTCCAAGAGGCCCAGAAGCCTTGGCACTGCTGGACCCTCCCCCTTTTTGGGATCTTCGTGTTACTATGAATATATAGTGCCGGCTGCCTACAAGGTAGGCCACTGGCCTTAAGCTGAGTTAGGAGTAATTTTGACAATTATCACTGCAGATTGTAAGATCAGGGTGGTTTTATTACGCACGCTCTGCACCCGCTATTTGTTGAAGAGATGTAGTTGACTTTGGAAGCTACGGGAGTCTGAAAGATTAGATAGATGCTTGTGGATGATTTGGGAGATTGAGATAGAATGGTTAATGATTTGAAAGAGATTAGATAGCCATGTTTTTCCTTTGTTTATCACGGGAGTGTATGGAGGAATAAAGGCATGGCAGGATAGAGAGATAGGTGTGGTGATCGACGGAAGGATCATGAAGTGGTACTTATGTTTTACTTATACACTTGTTTGGGTCATGAGTTTTTTGTTTTAGTTAAGAGCGGATTCTAAGAGCTGAGCGAGGTGTCTAAGTTCCGTGTGAATTCTCTTTCTACCGTCTACCACTGTGCCAAACATAACCTGCCTACGCTAACACTATTTTCCTGACCCTACACTTTACAATGTCTTGTTGGATAGTCCACAATCACGTTCCCCCCAACTTTCGCACCTCGCTTAGGCTTCGTGTCCCTGAGCTTTACGACCATGGCTCAGCCTTGTGCATCCTACTCCTTTACTCCAATAGAGGGCCATCCCTCCTCACCCTCCTCTGTTGCAGCCTTTGACAAAGAAGACCGTCACCTCAGACACTTCCTCCTCAACACCCATGGACTCACAGGCCTTTTCCCAGAACAACTGCCTCTTCCGTCCCTGGATGGGATTGGTGACTTCACTCTTGCCGAAAGCACTGCCCTCTTCCTGCTTTGCTCCCTTATCCACGCCATGTCCGCTATGGGCAAGGCTATGGAGGAGCTCCCCCTTCAGACAAGCGACCTCATGTCCCATATCGCTAACTCCTTCCCCGATGGCTCTCATCACTCAGCCCAACTGAACCAGATCCAGTCTAGCCTAGATGACCTGTCAGATAGGGTTGCACACCTCCCGCCTGCCCAGCCTGGGCCTCCTTCCATCCAAATAGCTTGCCCGAGCCCACTAGCGGCCCCCGCCTGCACAGGGACCCCTCCTAAAGGGGCTCCTCCACACTCTCCATGAGGCCCACACAGTCATACCTTATGATTTTGGGAGGTAGTAGCGAATTCGACAAGGCAGCCTTTGAAGTTTGGCTGGCCAGAGGAACAACAAGGGATAGAAAAGAACAACTGGAGGCCCATCAGCAACAAAGGTCGGGGCCGCCAATAGGGAGGGCTCACCCCCAAAGTCCCCTTCTCTTGCGAGTGCAGTGAGAAGATCTTTTGCTCCACGCTTGTCCCCCGCCCCTCACCCTGATGCTACAGTGATAAAGGCGCACCTACCTGACCTGGCTGCTTCAGTCCTCCATGAAGCAAACTGCTTCCTTCCTTACTCACTCAAACCTATAGTCAATGACAGAGGCTCGGTCACCCAGTTTATTATAGACACTTTAGTCCTGGCTGCCTCCTACGCCTGCTATTTTGAAGCCCTCACTACCAAACAAAACTAGTCCTTCCCCATAGGTGCCACTCTCATTCAGGCTAGCATCCACCTCAGTCCAACACACTATTAAGTCACTTCTTGTGGATTACATGCCACAACAGGATGAAGATTGGTTCAGCTACCTATCCGAGTCAGTACTCAACTCCAAGGCTGTCGCCATCTTAGCGGCCCGCTTCCTCAACTGAAACAGTCAGTCCAGTAAGGAAAAATGCGCCTACTCTGTAGTTGGCAACGTCGAACCTGATGCTGTCCAGACTATGCTTGCATCCATATACCTCTATCGTAATTCACGAACTGTCAAAAAGGTCGTCTCGTTCTCCTCTCCCACTACGTGCCAGAAATGCTGGAAATATAGACATGTCAAACAACTGGGCGAAGCAGATTCCCTCACATGCCCACTCTGCTCCCTCTAGCAGGTGGGGGCCGAACACCACCCGAATCCTTCTTGCCCCAGCAGGGCTAATCTCAAGGCCATCCTCAACTACAACCTGGCATCCCCAGCCAAGTGCCCCAACTGTGGGGAAGCACACTCGGCGAGAAGCAGAGACTGCCCCGAACGCCATGCCTCCCTACGCAATATGCTGACCCGGCCACAGAAGCCTGAGAGCTGCCGGCTGTCCTGGATCCAGACCATATCAATATCCAACCTACCACTTTGTGCGAGCCCTCACTCCCCCTAACAGCATGAAGAGCAGGCATCCGGCCAGAGACCCCCCTTCCCCCATTCCAGGAAGAAACCCCTAGAGCCACCCGAACCACACTGGCAGCCCTGCCGGCCATGACAAGATCTGCCTCCAAGGGTGTACTTCCCCACCCTGAGGGGACAGCCAGCCCCTCTCCTAGCGCTCACCCTCACTCAGGCCCAGCCGCATAAGATATCGCACGACGGCGAAAACTCACCTGCAAGACTAGATCCTTGAGAAGTTCCTTCAATTGTTCAACACAACTGCCTCTGCAGTTGGAATGTGTTTCTTTCCTTAGTTAATTCTTTTAATTTAGCTGAAGACCCTCCTGGGATTGTTTGCCTGAATGACTTGCTGGTTTGAAGGAACCCCTCCAAATGGGCCTTATGTCTTTCGCTCCAGTGTCATGCGGACACTGCCCCCGGGTAGCCTTTTATGTTTTTATGTCGCTAATTGAAGGGGCCACCATGACCCCTGTATTCACTGGCAGGTCAGACCTAGCCACCCTCGAAATATCAGATACATCCCTGTTCAGCTGAAAGTTTGAAAAATTCCACATCGTCAACTGTTACAACGTATGAGGCTTGACAGCCACAAAGAGGACAGTTTCACCAATCCTAGCCCTCCCAGCCAACTCCTTTCCCACATTAGTAGTTGGTAATTTCAACATCTACCACCCCGCGGCAGATTCACTTGGGAAACATGTCTCCTCCGAACTCAAGGCTTCCTTCCTGTACTTCTCTAGGGACTCCGAACAAGGATTCACTGTGCTTAACACTACAGGGGTTCACACCCGCTTCCCTCTCAGTGGATCATTCAGGCTCTCTGTCTCCTTGCCTTTGCATCCTCCTCACTAATGCTGTTCTTCCAAGAGTGGACTACGGACCTACCCACTAGTGGCTCTGATCATGTTCCTGTTATGAAGACTGGAACACCCTATTATTGCCGCTCTACCTCTGGCCCCGAACCTGGCAGGACAGATTGGCCATCATGGGAACTGCGGCTCAAGGAAAGAAAAGTTCCTACCGCCCCTTCTCTCCCTACCAGACAGGGATTAGAAAACTGGTTTGATTTCCACCTCAACACCCTCGTTAATCTCCTTAAAGTTCACACCACACTTAGCCGCCTATTGGTCAGAGCAAAACTATTGTGGTCCCAACTATTGACAATGCTTTGAAAAGAGTTTCATTCTGCTTCTTGGAAACATGAGCAAAGGTTAATCTTGCGTCTGAGGTGTGGGTGCCATGTCCAGAGGCATCCAATGTCAGTTTTCCGTCTCCTGCGTCACCAGTGTTCGGATACCATTCCCAATGCGAATTGTGTTCTCATGTGACATCGGACCTTACCGATATCCCGCCGCCTCCCCACATCTCCTACTCTTCTCCTGCTCCTTATCTCAAATCCGGACATCTCTTTCCTGCCTCCCATGTCTGCAGCATCCGGACGCCTCCCCAAGGGATACACTTTTGCTTCTGCTTCCGGGTGTGCTCATAACAACTTGCCTTCTCCCCAGTGGCACGCGGATATCACCAGAGTCATTCCTGCCGGTGTGCCTCGTACTACTAGTACTACTAGGCGCGTCTATAATTTGTTTGTTTTGAGATAATTCTATTCCTCTATGTCAATAGCTCGACTATATACTTGTCTATTATACACGTTTATACTCTGGTAGTGATCGTGACGCTACATCTCCGTCAGGGAGCGATGTAGCCATCATCTGGACTACGTGCTCCTCGCGTTCATTTTGTTATAGAAGCCCTGTGCGTCATCCTAATAGATCTTGTTAAACGTGTGTGAATTGATCCAACTGTTGACAATCAAGCGCCAGTGTGTTTCCAGTATGAGATGCGCCAAGCCAAAGATCGTCCCGATATCAACAATTGTGAGCCCTCAGGTAAGATGTCTCGGCTGAACGATAACTAGACCATGTACCTGTGACGGACTTCCAGAGTTGTTGGGTGGTGGCTTCAGTGTGAAGAATTCTGATAGCTAAGACCTGAATCGTTTATAGTGGAGAACTCGCTAAGAAGACATGAGTAATGTAGGCTAGATATAATGGAATACGCCTCCGTAGATGGTTGAAGTATTGGTAACGATAATGTAGGATACTAATTATATTGATAAGATCTTTTCTTCGTACTTGTTGAGTATCAATAGCAGCGAAGATACTTCGATATTGATATTCCGCGTCTGAGCAATCGCGGTAAACATGCTAACTCTATACTACCTAAGTATCATGCTTACAATTCTGCGGACTTCACCTGAGTGCAAACACTCGTAGACCCTGAAAACTCTTTACAACACATTCTTACTCCAATGGTCAACTTATCAGTCTGCGCTTCCGTTATTCCTGATGGTGTGGAAACCACGTCAGGTGTCAGCTCATCTGTTGATCTGTTGACAGTAGTGGTTACAAATTATCTTGCCCCTGTGCTTCTTGGAGGTAGTCTAACTTGCTAGACTGAAGATGGCCAGTCTTCTTGTGTTGGCTCCGTAGAGAATTTGGCATGCGACAGCATGTTGTATTCTTGTCTTCCGGTATTACATGACATGTCCTCGGGATCGCACCTATGGCTTTTTTCCCTCGGACTCCATCTTTTACCAACATATCCTTTGTGGATTCACCCGATCCACTTACTGGACATAGTTACCTTCTTACCCTACGCTTCTTTGTAGGTAGGAGGGCCTAACCTGAATGCAAAACGTCCCATTACCTTCAACCCACGCTTCCGACAGCTCGTCTTCAAGTGTGTGTAGCTTTATGTGCCACTGTCTGATTCACCTGCCCTCATATATCCTGCAAACAGGACCTGGTCGGACAGATGGCCGCGAGGTATACGGTGTCATAAGATATGTTCCAATAATAGTAGTCTTTGGTGTTGGGACACAACAATCAAGGAGCCAGTGATAACATGCTGTTCCAACGCCCGGGCCGGAGATGAGTGTTATCTTTATTCTTCAAAGTTCGTGCGTGTCATGGTAGGGTAACCCTGTCCCCTAAATACTTACAGGGAGTCCGTGCGCCTAACACGAGCTCCCCTCTTCGAAGTGTCCATCCCGAATACTCCATTTCTATTATACAATCTAACTTCCATTGCAAGCTCCACAGTGTAGGGGTAAAAACCACCAGCGTTTACTTATCCACCGATGGATAACCTTTGTATGTTACTCGACCCCTTCCTGACCCGCCATTTGCGGGTTCTCTCTAGGAAACCTTTCCACCTCTTCCTGCGCTTTCGTCATACCTTCCCTGGGTTCCCAGGTATTTTCATCCTCCGTGGAGCCTTTCCACTTAAAAAAATACCGAGGCTCCTTCATCCGCTTATTCCTTCAGTGAACCTTTCGTGCATATCAAATGATCTCACTCTTGACAATCCTTTCTATCTCCCACTCCAAGTCTCCCTCGATGTCCTCAGGATCATCTGGTGGTTGTTCGCGATTCGATCAGTTCAGGGATCAGTAGGATTCCAATAAGGAAATATGAAATTGTTAGGCGCACGGACTCCCCGTAAGGATTTACAGGGTAAAGTTACCCTACCTTGACGCACACGAACTAGCGCAGTCGGAATAACACGTGACTTCTTTCAGAAGGTAACGTGTTCGACTCACACCCCCGTCATAGTTATTACAACTACACCACAGATCGTTATCAGTCTCTACGCAAGCGCGTGAGCCATGCGACCGAGGGGCTTTCGCTGATTACTATAGAAGAAATATTTCTCTATCAAAAAAAGTTGAACGGCGAGGTGCGAACGGTTGGACAAGAAGTTATGGCGCTTCAAAGTTAAGCCGACCGACATATGTAGTCTGATATGTAAGACGTAAGCATATGATTACCCGGCATGAGAAATGTTGATCACAACATGACCGGAAGGAACGACTGCTATGATAGCGAGCCAGGCTGCATATACAGACCAAGTTCATATGGCATAAGAATCGAGAACCAGTAATTGGACGCAATTACTTGGGCAAAGATTAAAGCCGAAGTGGCGTGCGAGAACTCAGGGTCAAACGGTGTTCGCACATTCACGGAAACTAGCAGAAGTTGGAAAAGGTACTTTGCTAGTATGAGAGTTAGATGTACCCTGGGAAAGGGTATAAGAAGCGGGCAAAAACCCGGAGTAGATAGAGATCAACAAGCATGGAGAAGAGATCTTATCAATATAATAAGTTATCTACACTTTTATATCGTTACCAAGACTTGGACGATCTACCTCGAAGTGAATAATTATATCTAGCCTACATTACTCGTGTCTTCTTAACTAGTTCTCCGATATAATTACGATTAAGGTCCTAGCTGTCGGAATACCTCACGCTGAAGCTACCACCTAACAGAAATACAGGATGAATTTTCCACTGTGGCGATATTTCTATGTAGGCTCGGCTTCCTTTCTTTTCTAAGACGTTGAAAGGGCCATAGAGTTTGAGACTCAACTTCTTAGATGGTCATTTGTTGTGTATGTGATTTGCATTTAACATTACCAAGTCGGCGACCTTGATGCTGGGTTGCTTGGTTGCCTTGTGGTCGTAATATTTCTTCATTGATTCTCATGTATTTTCTAGGGGGTGTTTCACTCGTTGATATATGTCCTGCATCCAGTGACTATACATTGTCGCCCTGGGGTTATGAGCTTCTCGCTCTTTCATCCAATCAGTCTGTGGGTGAAAGCTGTAGTTGGCAAAGAATGAGGTCATTTTATGCAAGTTTGAGGTGGAGTTATTGTATGCATGTTCTGCTAACGGTAATAGTTGGGACCACTCATTCTGATCGTAGTTGACAAACGTTCGTAAGTAACCTTCGAGCCCTTGGTTGGTCCTTTCACTCTGTCTGTCTATTTGAGGGTTGAACGCTATTGACATGCGTCGTTTAAGTCCTAGCATCTTGTACAATGATTCCCGAAATTCGCTGGAAAACTTCATGTCCATGTCTGATATAATTTTGGTCGGTAATTGGTGAAGTTTTCAAACATCCCGAAGGAAGGTGTCTGCAACATCCTTTGCCGTTGCATTCTTGTGGAGGGCAATCAAGTGCCTCATCTTTGTAAACATGTCTACCACAGCTATTATCTGGGTCTTACCCCAAGATTCTGGTAGTTGGGTAATGAAGTCGGTGGAAATGGAGGTCCAGGCAGCATAGGCTACTTCCCAAGCTTCAAGTAGTCCATATTTTGTATGCCGTGGGGTTTTACTATGTTGACATTCGTCTCAGGATCATACCTAGTCTCTCATCGATTCGGCGAGTTCTTTCCAGTAAATATTTCTTGTTCCTATCTCGATTGTCTGTTCCTGGCCGAAGTGTCCCGCTACCAAGGAGTCGGGACAGTGTTGGGCAATCTCCATGTATAGGGATTCGTTGCTGGGGATGTACAATCGATTTCGTAATATTGTAACCCGCTCTTTTCAATCCATTCGTTCCGGCTCTTCTTTCCGCTTTCTCTTAACCTGACCAGTTCACTGCCTCGTTCCTCCCACTTTTTGTACTCCTTCCCAGCCATTTTAATCTTCTTTAGAAATGAATTGTTTATTGTTTGTGTCATGGCTGCGTTGACATGAGCGGTTGATAAGATTTCTCTTTCTCTCATTAACAGTGGATAATAGCCAATATCGGTTGCGCTAAAGAATTCATTGTTGCCATTTTCTGCGTGAAGGAAACATATCTTTATTCCTTCATCTGTAGCCGTGATGGATCGCTTGGGGTTCACATGGCTTGACCCAAAGCCTGTTTTTCCCCACCCAGTTGTTTCTGGGTCATCTACTTCCATGGCATCGGCATCGGCAATTCTTTCTACTATGAGTTGAGCTATCTGATCTCCTGCTTTATATGAGCAGTCTGCCTGATGGTGATTTCGAAGTATGAGCTTGACTTCTTCGGTGTAATCTGCATCTATTACACCACCGCCCACTGCTATTCCTATCGTGCTAGCTATTGCACTTCTTGTGGCTAGCCTTCCATAGGTTCCTTCCAGCAATCCTATTGCAATACCCATTTCCACCATTACCTGTCCTGTTGCTGGCACCAGTCCATCTGTCAGGGCATAGATGTCATGTCCGGCCGCGAATGGTGATCCCTTTGGTGGCATTATTGCCTTATTTGAGAGTTTCATTATTCTTAGGCTTGTCGATTCGCGTTTTCATGGGGAGAGGGCTGTGTCTGGGCTTCGCATTTGGTGAATTACTGAAATTTGAAAGTGTTCAGATTTCAGAATTGACTGCTCACTGTGACGAGCTTCCTCCTCAGGACGGTACTCAGGCTGCCTGCTTAATGCATCTGGCTTTCCACCTCTGGTTCTCGGTCGTGAGCCTTTCTTGAAGTTATAATCGGTGAATTGCTGTGCACATCGAATTTGGCACTGGTTCCAGATTCTTTTGGTCAAAAAAGATTGTAGGTTTTGGTGATCGGTGTATACAGTTACTGGATCTTCTTCGCCTGTAAGGTATCGTTTCCATTCCCTGAACGCTTACATTATTGCGAGTACTTCTTTGTCATGCATCTCATAATTTCTTCAGCGCTGTTCAATTTTTGAGAATGAAAGGCCACCACGTGGAGTCGCCTTCCTCGATATTGAGACAATACGCCTTCAAGCACGAAATCGCTAGCATCTGTCTCGACCACCGTCTTTCTTCCTGGGTAGAAATAAAATACAATTGGTGCCATTGTAAACCTCCTGTTCAACTGCTCAAATGCCTCCACCTGTTCTCTTCCCCAGTGAAAGTTTTGTGGGTTCCCTTTCAGTGTTTCGGTAATTGGTTTACAAACCTTTGAGAAATCTTTGCGAAATTGTGGATAAAGGTTTGCGAATCCGATGATGATTTGGACTTCTTTGATAGATCTGGGGTGAGCCCAATTCTCAAGACCTTTTACTTTCCTATCACTCATGCTGACTCCGCTTGTCTTGACAATGTATGCTAGGAATTTCACTTCTTCTTGGTGAAACACCGAATTCTTTAATAAGACCGGTTGATCATGTTGTTCGAGTCGGTTGAGGACTTGTTGGACTAATTTATTATGTTCCTCTATCTTTTCGGAGTATACCAGGATGTCATCTAGGTAGACCACTACTCCATGGTCCAAGAATTCTGTTAGGATTTTGTTCATCATTGTTGGGAAGGTTTCAGGAATGTTTACCAGCCCGAAAGGCATGATCTTGTATTCGTACTGTCCGTATCTCGTGCGAAAAGCCCTTTTAGGTTCATCTCCCTTTCTCATTCGAATAAGATGAGATCGGTCTTTGATGTCAAGTTTTGTAAACACCATTGCTCCGGCAACCCAGTCTCTGAGTTCGTCCATAAGGGGTAGTGGGTACTTATTCAGGATCTTCAGCTTGTTGAGGTTCCAATAGTCTACGCATAGTGGTAGACTTCCATCGGGTTTTGGGACGAAGACGATTGGGGCTCTATCTGAGGACTCGCTATCTACTATGTTGCCCTGTGCCAGGATTTGCTTAATATATTTGTCCAGCTTGTTTGGCTGGTGTGCCGACATAGGGTAGATTGGGCCCATCTGGGGCTCTGTCCCTTCTTTAAGATTGATGGAGTGGTCCAAGGTCCTTCGAGGTGCCAATATCTCCGCTTTTTTCTCTTCAAAAAGCTCTTTATACTGCCAGTATGGTTTTGGCAGGGTTTTCAACTGTACTCCCCTTTCATCTTCCTGTCCTATTCTTCCTGCAAACTGTGATTCCTCATTGTAAGCTATAGTTTCATCCCACTCGAACAAATCTGCCACTGCTTTGTCTTCTATATGGGCATAGTACTTTGCTTTTTCAAAGACCAATTGTCTTGGATCCACGATATTTTTAAGGGGGTGTTCATAATGCCATCACCAGAATGGTATGATTAAATCATATTTCCCTGCATTCGCAATTACGCAGGATACGATGCTGAGGTGACCGTTGGTACCGATTTCTAGCAGAATAGAATGTGTGTAGAAGGTTCGTCCAGTAGGCGCGGTCTCGCCATCAAAGGTTCTGATTCTTAACAGTGAGTCCCGTGCTTCAGTCGGGATTTCTAGCTGTCGTGTGGTCTTCTAGTTCATGAGAAAAATGTTTGAACCCGGATCTAAAAGGATATTTAGTGGGTTTCTTTGTCCTTTGGTTTGAATAAATGCTTTCCCCTCGGGGCAGGCATAATGCTTAGGTTTTTTAATGGGTCTTGAGCTTTTGCTCGGATCTGGAGGAACTCGTTTCATCGTTGTGGCTTTATGTAACATGGGGGTTTGTTACCGTGCCAGCACAGTTGCGGCTCCTGAAGTCTACGCAGACCAACTTTTACAATAAGTGTCTAATTTTTGAATAACAGGCTGCCCACTACTAGCGGTCTTTACCTCCTGCCGAGGAGTTCCCATATTACAGGAGTGATGGTTGACTAGCATACCCCTTGAATGTTTCCAACTAGGGTGCCCCTCCCTTCATTGTGAACTTATCTCTCGTATAAGGCTGTCCCCTGTGCCGAATCCAGGATACCTGTGCCTTCGGGTTGGTCTAACTCCCCCAGGGGAACCACCTCCGACACTATTTGTTCAAACATAAACCTTGTGCAGCATTGAGGCGCCCCTGGCTTTTATTTACCTGGCTGTTTTACCTGGGAGGATAGTCAGGTTACCCTGGATTTTGACCCCCCTTCGCGTGTACTGCAACTCAAACCTTGTTTTGACGTATGTTTGTCTTCTCTTTCTATGAAGTCCCGTCAACTGCCTTCTTCTCTTATGACTTTTTAAGCTTCCCGTGGTGAGCATGGACTACCCATTTTATTTGATCAAAATGGTAACAGAAACCCTTTTTTGTTGTTTAAGGCTTCTGGTGGGGCTTCTTCACCAGGTACGCCGCAGGTTTTTGGAATCAAGGCGGCAGCAACCTCACTACCTAATCACCGTCGTTGTTGGTATCTGGGTGACATTTTACAAAATCTCGTCATCCTCAAAAGCCCAAACTGGGGGCCTTTCCACCGCTCATCTTGAGCGTTCTCCCTAGCTATCTACGGCCACAGTTGCTACCTGGGGGCGTGGCTTCAGGGCGAATGAGGCCTGTCGTTTGGACTTTGTTTGCTCTCAATATACAGCGGATACTTGTACCGGCTTTCGACAGCATTTCCAAGTATGATTGTTCATTCTGCACAATGTGCATTCATTGTCTTTTTTTTTGTTTGTCGGCAACCTTTTGATCGACGCTCTCCTGGGCTTCAGCCCACACCTATGCTTATCCTCCCTGTTCGGTACCACTGAGCCTTCCTGTTTCACTTTCCTTTCCCCAGCCTTCTTGGCTTTATAATCCGCCTTTTCTTTAGCTGAGTATGGCTTTTTTACTCGCTTTGCGGTCGCCATTGGCTTTGAATCCTCAAATTTCCTTTTTTCGCCCCGTGTCACACCTGAGGGACCCCCACCCTGAAGACCTTTTCGTTCCTTGAAGCCTTCTTCCACTCGGGTAACGGTCATGACTCCTCCCCCCATTCCCCATCATTGACATACTCTCTCAGTAAGTATCATCGTAGTGCATCCTCTGGAATTTGGGCCTCAATCATCATTCGCCAGGCGATCTCGGTGACTCTTGCACGGATGTTTAGATTCTCCATTTCTGGCAAGAACTTAGCGATATCACCATGATGTTTGACGAAGCCTATTACTTGTAGGGCTTTTTCCGGTTCTTGGGTAGGGCTGAACTGTTGCAGCGCTTGTTCTGCAAAAACATGCCAGAACTCATGTTCCACTTCATTGGTTTAACCTAATTCTGCGGTCATTTCTCGCAGGTATGTTAGAGCAAAAGGCGCAACGTCCTTCCCCTCCATTCGGCTTAGGAGTATCGGATTCATTGCGCCTTGTCTTCCCACTACCAACTGTTGTGGCCGAAAGAATCCATGCATGTTAACAACCACATGCGGATATCTTGCTGTTTTTCATTTTTGAACAGGGTAGGGGGTGCCGCCACGACTCTTGTTCGTCGTCCCATGGCGTTGGCAATAATTTGTGACAGGAGTGCGAACTGTTTGTCGTCCCCTTGGTCATTGTTGGCTTCTGGCTGAGGTGCGGGTCTCTTGCCCCGTCTTCCTTTTCTGTTTTCGGGTGGCTACCTTCTAGATCCTTCAGCTTCATCATCTAGATCTCCTGCTCTAGGTGCCCCAGCTGCCCCCCTTCTTAGTGGTCATGGTGGGTTTCCGCCACCTGCCTATGAGTCTTCTTGCGTCGGATCTGACGCCTTTCCCATCCCCTCTACCTGTTCCAACAATGTTTCCACCATGGCTTTGAGCTCTGAGATGTCCCCATCTCAGGCATGTTGTGCCTCCTGGTCCTGTTGTAGCTCTGGTTTCATGAGATTAATGCTTATCTCATGATTGTCGAGTTCCCGTTTTTGCTGCTCGTTAAACCGAACGATCTCTGGATCCAACTGTAGGTCCTGGTGCATGGACTGCCCATTGGTCCCTTGCACTTACTTGTGGAGCTGGGATGTGACAACCTCGTGCCTGGTTTGGCTATCATCGGTTTCTCCTAGGCACTCAGTGACTTGGAGGCGAAACTCTCCTGGACTTTCTGGGATTCTAGGTCTAAGATTCACACTTGATTGTTTATTCGGTGAAGCTTATGGCCAACAATCTGGGCCCAGGTTTCAACTGTGTTTTGACTTTTAGCAGTTCCTGCGCCATCAATAGTACGTTGCTGGGTTGGGAACTGAAAGAGAGATGCCCTGTATCTTGACAATCTCTAAGCTGTGGATCGAATCGTCCTAAGCTTTGTTCTAATCGTTCGATCCGAGTTTTCAGGTTGGTATCATGTGTCGTTTTGGGGCCTTTTGAGGCTTCCCTTCAATTGCATCAGTGCTTAGCTAAGAGGCCCGATGGGAGACCAGGGGATCGTCGGGCTTGGTTGGCCGAATGTGACCTAAACAGCTGGATGTGGCTTGATTCCACATTCCGGGCACTTGACAGGGACAGCTTGTCCCCTTCCTCCTGTTGCCATTCCATTGCCTCAGGCACTGTGGGGGTAGAAGCCATTTTTTAGACTTCATATTTTTAGGACACTTAGATTTGGTTTCCTCCCCACAGTTCTTGTGTTTCCCAGCTTGGTAAGAGCGTCTTCTGTCATTATAGTACCCTACCTATGAGATCTCGTGTATTTCCTTGGAAAGGGTGTAGTACTGTGGGTTTTCTGTGTCCCAATATCGGTATAGGGCGGCTAGGTCTTCACGGGTAATAATGTGTTTGGGATCTGTCCAGAAAGCTTAGGCTTTGTGGTAGGGCTCGTCTGTCCCATTCTCTGGTATCATGCCAGGAGGTATAAGTTGGTTCATTGAGATAGTACTCAAATGATCTTGGTTGGAAAGGTGTTTTGCGTTTGGAAGTATAAGTGCCTCGGCCAAACATTCGTCTCGGTAATGATGAGAAGTATCAATATACTGTTAGGTGGTAGCTTCAGCGTGAGGAATTCGGATAGCTAAGAGCTAAATCGTTTATATCGGAGAACTCGCTAAGAAGACATCCGTAATGTAGGCTAGATATAGTGGAATAATCGTTCATAGATAGTGGAAGTATTGGTAACGATAATGTAGGAAATTTATTATATTAATAAGATCTCTCCTCCGTGCTTGTTGAGTCTAAATAGGAGCGAAAAGGCTTCAATATTTATATTCCGCTTATGAGCAATCGTGGTATTCATGCAAACTCTATAGTACTTAAGTATCTTGCTCACAATTCTGCGAACTTCACCTAAGTGTGAGAACTCGTAGACCCTGAAAACTCTTTACTACACGTTCTTATTCCCATTTTCAACTTATGGGTATGCGCTTCTGTTGTTCCTGACGGTGTGGAGACCGCGTCAGATGTCAGCTCATCCGTTTATCTGTTAACCGCTGTGGTTACCAATTATGTTGCCCCAGTGCTTCTCAGAGGTTGTCTAACACACTAGACAGATGGTGGCCAGTCTTGTTTAGTTAGTTTCATACAGAATTTGGCATGCGACGGCATGTTGTATTCTTGTGTTCCGGCATTTCATAACTTGTCTTCGAGATGGCACCTATGGGTTTTTTCCCTCAGACACTATCTTTTACCAACATGTCCTTTATGGATTCACCTGATCCACTTACTGGGCATAGTCACCTCCTTCATACCCTAGGCATCTTTGTAGGTAGGAGGGGCCTAACTTGGTGCAAAACGTCCCGTTATCTTCGACCAACTCTTGAGACACCATGTCTTCAAGTGTCTGTAACCTTATGCGCCACTGCCCAATTCACCTGCTTCCACTTGAATAAGGTGCCCTGAGGTCGCCCCTCATATGCCCTGCGGATAGGATCCGGTTGGACGTGTGGCTGCGACGTATACGGTGTAATAAGATCTGTTCCAATGACAGTGGTCGTTGGTGTTGGGACGCAACTACCCAGGCGGCCAGTGATAATACCCCGTTCCCAAGTTGGGCTAGAGGGGGGGGGGGGGTGTTATCTTTATTCTTCGAAGTTCATGAGCGTCAAGGTAGGGTCACTCTGCCACCTAAATGCTTACAGGAAGTCTGTGCGCCTAACAGGAGTCTTCTGTTAGGTGTACTGAGTACCAGTAAGGATTTACGAGGCAAACCTATTCTAACATGAACGCGAACGAACTTCCAAGAACAGGAATAGCACCCTTCTCTTGCCCCGGCGTGGGAAAGGCTCTTCGCCACCCGACCGCTGGGTAGTTGCGTCCCAACACCAGAGACAAAGATTATTGCAACACATCTTATAACACCGTATACGTCACGACCATCTGTCCGACAGGGTCCGGTTCGCAGGGTATATGTGGGGAGGACTTCGGGCACCTTATGCAGATAGAGGCAGGTGAATTGGAGGGAGGTACCTAATGTTAGAGACACTGGAAGACAGGCAGTCGGAAGTGTCAATTGAAGATAACGGGACGTTTTGTATCCAAGTTACGCCCCTCTTACCTACAAAGACGGGTAGTGTATGAAGGAGCTGACTATGGCCAGTAACTGGATCAGGTGAATTCACAAAGGACCTGTTGGTCAAAGATGGACTCTGAGGGAAAAAACCCATACGTGCTATCCTGAGGACCAGTCATGTAATACCTAAAGAAAAGAATACGCCATGCGGTCGTTGCCAAATTCTCTACAGAACCCACAAAAAGAAGACGGGTCATATTCTGTCTAGCGACTTAGACTACCTGCGAGAAACACGCGGGCAAGATTATTCGTAACCACTGTTGTCAATTGATAAATGGATGAGATGACACATGACGTGGTCTCCACACCATCAGGAGAAAAGAAGCCCTGACCGATAAGTTGACCATGGGAGTAAATTGGTGTGGTCGAGACTTTTCAGGGTCTACCGGTGTTCGCAGCCAGGAGCTGTTCGCACAATAGTTTACGAGATACTTAGTTAGTATAGTGTTAGAATGTATAGCGCGATTACTTGGATGCGGAATATAACTATGGAAGCATCTTCACTGCTATTAGACACAACACGCACGGAGCAGAGATCATATCAATATAATAAGTTTTCTGTGATATCGTTACCAATACTTCCATGATTTACAAGAAGTACTGCATTATATTTGGCTTACATTACGCGTATCTTGTTAAAGAGTTCTCAGATACAACAACGAGTAATGTTCTAGCTGTCAGAATTGCTCATGCAGAAGCTACTATCTAATAGTATATTGATATTTCTCATTGTTACCGTGACGGATGTTAGGCTGAAAGACTCATACTCCCAAACCTGAGACCCTCTTTGAACCTAAACCGCTACAAACCTTCTCCATAAGCGAAAGCGCACTTCTTTCCGTCATACCCAAACGAGGAACGGAAATCCCTATTACCAATCCGACTAGTTCTGGATAACTCTAGAAAAGATAATTACCAGTTGAGATATCGCCGCCCTCTACAAATACTAGCCAGATGAAGGCTTCTGCGACGAAACCCGATTGGAGGATTTAGAGCCGGTTTGGTATACCAAATACCGCAGTATTGCAAGTCTTAAACCCAGGTTCAAGGTAGCATTAGTGTGGAGAGAAGACACACGATAAGGTTCCTAATGGTAAGAAGTCTAAAGCTATCACTTCTAACCCCCAGGGGCCAGAGGCAATGGAATAGCTGCAAGAGGAAGGGGATGAGTTGGCCCAGTCCACGTACCTCAGTGCGGAATCAACACACACCATGTTAGTCTGATTACAATGGGCCGACCAAGTGCCCCTCTCCCCTGGCCTTCCATTGGGATTCCTGGCAAGGCAATAACTTAGAGGAGGAGGGGCAAGAACCCCTGAACCCACTCCCGGTCCAATGATCTGGCGGAGTATAGAACGACTATACAAGGTATGATATTCAGACACTTCGACCAATAGGTCAAGGAATACTTAGATGCCCAGCCCCTCGCCTTTAATTCCTTACCAGCCCAACTAATACGAATGACACCGGAGCCGCTTAAAGTCAAGAACCAGTTGAAATCTGGAGCTCCGATTGTAGGCTTGGAACTTGACCAAATACAGAATCGAATCAGCATTCTGGATGAAGAATCCGAGAAGGTCCAGGGGAGGTTTATCGTCCATGTCACCGAATGACTGGGAGCAACTAATAATAGACAGTCAAGACAAGAGACTGCCACAGACCAGCCCCACAAGACAGTAAAAGGGACAGGTGTGCAATAGATACACCGGGACCAACTGCTGGACCAAGAAATCGTTCCATTGAAGGAGCAGAACCAACGGGAACTTGCTCAATATGCGATAAGTCTCACTCGCATTAGGCAAGAGGTGCGAAAGCATCGGAAAATTCAACAGGCCCAAGATCGTGAGATCTTGGAGCTGAAAGCCAGAGTGCAACCCTTGATGGGACAGCTAAAGGGAAAGAGAAAGGCGTCAGATCTGACGCCAGAAGTCTCACCAGCAGGAGTAGGGAACCCACCACTACAACCATCTAGATGGGCAGCTGGGGCATCTGGTGGTGGAGGGGATCCTGATGAGAAAGGGAAAGGGTCTGGAAGGACACCAGAGGAGTATCAGAATGGCAGACAGGATGAAAGACCCGCACCGCAGCCAGAAAATGAAGACGAAGACGAAGGCAAACAATTCGCACTTATTTCCCATATCATGGCTAATGCCATGGAATGACGGACAAGAATTCCTGTGGAGCTCTGGGGCTTACGGTCCCCTGGTGAGATACATGTTGGGATAACTTTGGTGTTCTTTCTTTGGTTATACGGTTGTTATGAGGGATGTCCTTTGTAAAGGCTACTACAAATTGTATGGTTTCCTTGGTTACGCGAATATGCGACTCATACTGGGGTATGAGTCGGGCGGCAAAGGCTGTGCTAGGATTTCGTTCTATATAAGGGGGCTCCGCCCTCTATTTTCTTGCTTCTTTATGCTACCTGATATTTTTTTCACGACTCCTATACTTCAGAATATAACGTCTTCTATTCTGATATCCCAGATCCACGCCAAGAACCCACAAACCCTGACCCTGATCTGCCATTACGCGATCAGCCTTGACCTGAGATTGTCATCTCTGAACCCTCACGCTAAACGAGTGTCCTCGTTTAGGACCTTCCTGTCGTTGTGTGCCTTGGACTAACGTCCAGTGCCAAGACCTTGTTACACCGTGCTATTTTCAAAAATGAAAACACCAAGATATAAGCATGTGGTTGCTATCAGCACAGATTTTTTCAGTCTAAATAGCTGGCAGGGGGAGAAGGAGGCAGAGTGGATCCAATACCCCCTGGGCTGAATGGATGGGAAAGAGGTCGCACCATTCGCCCTAACCTACCGAAGAGAAATGACGGCAGAGTTAGGATACACAAAGCAAGAGGCATACGAGTTCTAGCATGTTTTCACAGAGCAGGCCCTGCGATGCTTTGGTTCTACCCATGAGGCAGAAAAAGCTCTACGAGAGAGAGGCTTTGTCAAATACCATGGTGATATCGCTGAATTCTTGCCGAAGATGGAAAATTTCAACATCCATGGAAGAGTCACCGGAATAGCCATGAGAAAGATGATTGAAGACTAACTCGATGAGAAAGCGTTACAAGAACTCACACTGAGAGAACATGTCGACGATGGGTACTGGTTGGAAGCCATCAGGACTGTTACCTAAGTAGGAGAAGACTTTAAGAAACAAAAACGTCTTCGGGTGGGGGGTCTCTCTGGGACTACAAGCGGCGTAAAACAGAAGTTTCCAGGACTCCAAGTTGACAGGAACGGCAAAGCGAGTAAAAAAGACATACTCGGCTGAGGAGAATGCGGATTACAAGTCAAAAAAGGCTTAGGCGAGAAAGGTAGAGAAAGAATGGTCAGTGGCAGTGAAGGGGGAGGTTAAACACATGGTGTGGATGAATGCTCATGAAGGCGTCGACGAGAAGATTGTTGATCAATGAAAAAAGTACAAAGAATGCACACGGTGCAGAATGAACAACGATGCTTGGAAATGGAGACAAATGTAGGTACAATTATCGGCTGTAGAATGAGGGCCTGCAATGCCCAAACGACAGAGATCATTTGCACTGAAGCGACGCCCACAGGTAGCCACTGTCACTGCAGATAGCCATAGAGTAAGCCCACGACGAGTGGCACAAAGGCCCCGAGTTTGGGCTTTTGAGGATGACAATATTGTATAAAAGTCATCTAGGTAGCAACAACAAGGATGGTTGGGTAGTGAGGTTGCCGCCTCGAATCGGAAGACCTGCGGCGCACATGGTGTGGGAACCCCACCAGAAGGCTTAAAAAATAAAAAAGGGTTTTGATTACCATTTTGATCAAATAAAAAGGGTACTCCGTGCTCACCACAGGAAACTTAAAAAGTCATAAGCAAAGAAGGCGGTCAACGGGACTACATAGAAAGAGAAGACAATCATAGGTCAAAACAGGGTTGAGTGGCGGGACAGGTGAAGGTGGGTCGAAATCTAGGGCAACCTGACTATCCCACAAGGGTATTAGTGTCAGGTAATAGATACTGGGAATGCGGTCATGCTGGAGAAGGTACTTATTTTGAGGAAGGGTGTCGGAGGAGGTCTCTTCAGAGGAGTTGGACCAAATGGATGGAGAAGGTAGCGTGGATTTGTCGCAAGGGACAGCCCAATATGAGGGATAAGTCAACAATAGAGGGAGGCATACCCTGGTCGCTAACTTAAGGGATACGCTAGAGAACCACTCCTGTTATCTGGGAATTCCTCGGCAGGAGGTAAACACCGCTAGTAGTGGGCTGTCCAATATTCAAAAATTAGACACTTATTGTAAAACAGTTGATCTGAGGAGGCTTTGAGAGCTCAAACCGCACAGGCGCGGTAACAAACTCCCACGTTAGACAAAGGTAACCACGATGAAATGATTTCATCAAGAAACGGACAAGAGCTCAAGACCTATCAAAAAAACCTAAGGATTATGCATGCCCAGAAGGGAGTGCATTTATCGAGACCTAAGGACGAAAACACCTGATTGAAGTCCTTTTCCACTACGGTTCAAACATCTTTCTCTTGAACCAAGAAACTGCACCGAGGCTAGAAATTCCGACCAAAGCTAGACATTCTCCTCTAAATCCACAACCATTCACGGTGACACTGGGTATAGAGGAGGAACATATTATACCCATTCTATTCTGTGGGAAATTGGTACCAATCGTCACGAAAGCATGATATCCTGCGAAATTGCCAACCCAGGAAAATATCATTTAAACATACCTTTTGGGAGGTGGCATCATGAGCACACCCTAAAAAACATCGCAAACCCAGCGAAGTTGGTTTTTCAAGATACAAAATGCTGTGCGTAGGTAGAAGATACTGCGGTGGCCAATTTATACAAGTGGGATGAGACTGTGGTGTATGATGAAGAAGCCCAGTACGTCTGAAGAATAGGACGAGAAGAGGACAGGGGAATACAGGTGGAAGATCTGCCAAAACCCTACAGGCAGTGCGAGGAGCTTTTTGAAGAGACAAAAGCTGAGATGTTGGCACCTCGAAGGACCTTCAACCAGGCCATCAACCTCCAGGAAGGGAGCGAACCTCCCTGGGAACCGATTTACTGAATGTCGGCACACCAGATGAACAAGCTGGATAAATATATAGAGGAAATGCTCGCGCAGGGTAAAATTGTGGATAGTGAATGCCTATATGGAGCTTTAATCCTTTTCGTTCCGAAGCCAGATGGAAGTCTACCACTATGTGTGGACTATAGGAACATCAACAAGGTGACTATCCTGGATGAGGACGCCCTATCGCTCATGGACGAACTCAGTGACTGTGTTGCGAGAGGAAAAGTATTTACAAAACTGGACCTGAAAGAGGGATATCACCTTACATCAGCAAAAAAAGAGTTTGCTCCAGACGGATAGGCATTGCGTCCGGACGCAGGAAATCCGTCTGGAGCATCCTGTCCGCCCAGTCCGCCCTCAGATGGCCCCAGCACAATGGTTGCATCCTAGTCCGTTGAGTGCAATACAACCCGCATCCTGTCCGCCCAGTGCACCTGGATGGTCCATTTCACACCCTAATCTTCCGAAGAAACCTAAGGAAAGTGACCCTTAGAGCTCTGCATTGGGGAACACTCCCTGCCCCTAATGGCCTCTACTTACAACGGACTACTTTATCACCTGGTAAAGGCTGTTCAGACGAAAGAGGATCTAAACATAGGATGACTAACCATCTATTGTCCCGGTAACGACCCAAAACATACCCCTTATTTGATCACTGCTAACAACTCTCGCAAAAGGTTTCTAAGTTCTTTCCACCGAGTATCACGCTTCATGATCGAATCAGTTGAACTATTGAATATTATCCACCTTCAGAGAGGGTCATGCTCTTCCATCCAGGTTGACAGTATTCATGACTCCGAAGCGAGCGGATTCCATTCAGGCCCTTCCTGACTCTGGCGGATTGCAATAAGGCCCTGGCAGACTCTAGCGGATTGCAATCAGGTCCTGCCACACTCTGGCGGACATCGGCCAGAGCCCGGTGAGGTATCTGCGTTTTCCTTCGTGCTGACCTCTAGAGCCATCCGGGCACTTCGAGACCTATACCATTCGATTCGCCTCGGCGAGCGGACTCCAATGTGACCCCTCCCGACTCTGGCGGACTTCTGCCCGCTAAGGTATCTGCCTTTTTCATGCTGCTGACCTCTATAGCCATGTGGACGCTTTGAAACCGATGCCATTCGATTCCCCTCGACCGGCGGATTCCAACGCACGCTGTCCCGACGATGTCCGACTGCTGGTTGAAATGTTATCCAAACCTTTGTACTTGTGTTCCCCGGGCAAGTACTTTCAAATTGTTGGCTACTGGATGCTACAGGCATGCGGACGCTTTGAGGCCTATACCATTCAATTCCCCTCGGCGAGCGGACTCCAATGAGACCCTTCCCAACTCTGGTGGACATCTGCCAGCTGAGGTATCTGCCTTTTTCATGCTGCTGACCTCTATAGGGATCCAGACACTTTGAGACCTATACCATTCGATTCCCCTTGGCGAGCGGATTCCAACGCAGCCTGTCCCGACGATGTCCGACCGCTGGTTGAAATGTTATCCAAACCTTTGTACTTGTGTTCCCGGGCAAGAACTTTCAAATTGTTGGCTACTGGGTGCTACAGGCATGCGGACGCTTTGAGGCCTATACCATTCGATTCCCCTCGGCGAGCGGACTCCAATGAGACCCCTCCCGCCTCTAGCGGACATCTGCCCGCTAAGGTATCTGCCCTTTTCATGCTGCTGACCTCTATAGGGATGCAGACGCTTTGAGACCTATACCATTCGATTCCCCTCGGCGAGCGGATTCCAACGCAGCCTGTCCCGACGATGTCCGACCGCTGGTTGAAATGTTATCCAAAGCTTTGTACTTGAGTTCCCCGGGCAAATACTTTCCA
>Ga0307509_10000691_pt1 | contig 57750 bp, 37 predicted proteins | sample 10_EM_MG_FD_202245 | JGI IMG/M metagenome (GOLD analysis project Ga0307509, IMG submission 202245) | Populus trichocarpa ectomycorrhiza microbial communities from riparian zone in the Pacific Northwest, United States - 10_EM | ecosystem: Host-associated > Plants > Roots > Unclassified | place...
CGAACGCGACCTTCATCATGTGCTTTGCGAAGTCGCACGCCGGGTGTCGCATCCGCTGATGCGCCGCGGTGATATCGCAGTTCGCGGTGTAGTCGTACGTTCCGAAGTGGGCGCCGGTCAAGCGGCCGGCGGCGGCGCGGTGCAGGCGCGGCAGCACGGATCGGCCGTGCGGATCGAAGATGCTCTGCGTGGTCTCGACCATGAGCTCGACGCGCAGCGCGCCATGCGCGATATCCAGCCGATCCTCGAGCTGGTCGAAGGTATCGACCAGCACCTCGACATCGACCCGGCTCTGGATCTTGGGCAGCGTGACCACGAAGTTCGCGGGCAGCGAGCCGTTGGTGTTCGACAATAACTCGGTCAGGAACACGTCGAGCGTGCGCAGCGAGCGCGCGGCGAGCTCGCCGGTCAGCGGCTTGATCCGGATCCCGAGAAACGGCGGCAGCGTGGTCGCGACCATGCCCGCAGCGACTTGCTTGGCGGCGGCGATCGCGTGGCTGTCTTCCTCCTCGTCGGAGCGGTTGCCGTAGCCGTCCTCGAAGTCGATCCGGAAGTCCTCGACCGGCTCGCGGCGCAGCTTGTCGCGGACCCGCTCGTACACCTTCGGCGCGAGCTCCTGGGCTACCCCGATCGCCTCGGCGAACATCGCGGCGTCGGGCGCGTAGGTCTCGAGCGCCTGGAGCGCCAGCTCGCCCAGCTTGGGGGCCGTGTCGGAGCGGAACAGATGCGCGCCGCCGTACACTGTATGCACCGGCTGGCGGGCGGAGGTGTCGCCCGGATAGCGCTCGCTGATTCGCGCCTGCGCACGACGGGCCCGAGCGACCGACTTCTGGAACTTCTTCTCCGAGATCGACGTGCGCACCATGGCGCATTTTGTATCACCGCGCGAGACTGCGCGCCCGCCGCACGGACCTCGAGTCTCGGTGCCACCCAGCGCTCCGTGACGATCGCCTCCTGGCTCGGCGATCGCAGCGATCAGCTGCCGCGATAGGTCGAGTAGCCGTAGGGCGAGAGCAGCAGCGGCACGTGATAGTGCTGCGCGCCGTCGGCGACCGCGAACTGGATCTCGACGATCGGAAAGAACCCAGACTGGTGGTGCGCCGCGAGGTACGCCGCGGTGTGAAACCGGAGCCGGTAGGTACCGGCGGCGACCGGGCCGGCCGGGGTCAGCGTGCGCAGCCGGCCATCGCCGTCGGTGATGCCCGCACCGACGCGCTGCCAGCTGCCGCCGTCGTCGCGGTCCAGCTCGATCGCGATCGCGGCGCCCGGGCGGCCCGCTGCGGTGTCCAGCACGTGGGTGGTGATCACGCGAGCTCTCCGAGCAGCTTGCGCAGTCGTAGCCGCGTGATCTTGATCTGCTCCTCGGCGGCGGTGCGCAGCTCCTCGGCGAGCGATCGCGGGGTCCGGTCGCGCAGATCGGCCAGCATCGCCTCGCCGGTTCGACCGGTGGCGCACACGATGAACAAGAAGCCATGCCGGTCGAGGTAGGCGCGGTTGGCGTCGGCGAGCTCGGCGGCCACGCGGTCGTCGCCAGCGGAGGCCGCCCGCTGCTCGCTGGCCGACCACGTGGCGTCGCCGGCAGCCGGAGTTCGGGCCTCGCCGATCCGCGGGTGCGCCGCGAACGCCTCGCGATGCGCTGCCTCGTCGAGCGACCACCAGGTGCGTTCGCCGATCCGCAGCAGCGCCGGTAGATCCTCGAACGGGCGCGCGATCGCCATCGCCTCGGCCCACGCCGACGCGCCGCAGCACCGGCGCAGCGCCGCGCGCGCGGCTTCGATCGACAGCGCGTTGAGCCGCGCGATCCCGGCCGTACCGGCAGCGACGCTGGCGACGATCCCGGCGTCAGGCCCGGTCGTCGGATCGCCTTGGAGCTCACCATGCGCGCGCAGGCGGGCCACACCACCGTCGGGGAACACCGAGAGCCGGAGGTGGGTCACCGCGCCGATCCGGCGCAGCTCGTCGTCGAACAGGTGCCGCGTGTGGGGCTGCAGCGGCGAGCCGACCAGCATGCGCCAGCCCGCGAGCTGGTCGGCAGCGACGCCAGGCGCGTGGACGCCCTCGACGGTGCAGCGCCCGGGCGCGTTGCCCTTGAAATGCGTCGTGTCGATCTCGAGCCGCTCGATCGTGCCGGCGGCGGCGAGCCGGATGATCGCCCAATCGTTGCCGGGGCCGCGGCGGCGCCGGGTCTCCCAGCCATCGGCCATGCTGCGCGACGGCCCGAGCTTGATGAGGTTATTGCGCGAGCCGAAGAACATGTCGCTGCAGGTCTCGACGATCGCGCCGTGCTCGAGCGCCGCGAGATCGATCGGGCCGCCGAGCGCTCGCAACCGCGACCACCGCGGCGCGACCTCACCGTGGACCCGCAGCCGGGCGACGCCGCCGTCGGGAAAGATCTCGAGCTTCACGTGGGTGAACCGCTTGCGATAGTCGATCGCGAACACGTTCCGGGTGTCGCCCGCGAGCTTGCTGCGCGGCAGGATCTGCGTCCACGTCGCGGTGTCGAGCGCGCGGAGGTCGAGCACGTCGTCGATCTCGGTCGCGTGCAGCATGCACGACTCCGGGAAGTTGCCGCGAAAAAACGCGGTATCCACGACCACCCCGCGGATCACGCCTGGCATCCCGAGCCGGACAATGCACCAGTCATGCCCCGGCTCGCGGCGGCGGCGCGACTCCCAGCCGTCCATCCATTTGCCGCGATCGGTGTACTCGTGGTCTTTCCACACCGCCGCGTGCGCACGCAGCAAGTTCTCCTTCTCGGCGAAGAACTCGTCGTTGCAGACGAGCGCGGCACCGCCCACGGTCTCGCAGGCCAGATCGGGTAGCTCCAGAAAATCAGTCATGACAGCTCCGAGTATCAAACGAGATCACAGCAGCGCGCCGAGGTCAGCGGCGACGCCACGGCCGTGCTCGGCGACGCGCTGGCCGCGCAGGTACGTCGCGACGACCGCACCGCGCAAGGTCTCGCCGGCATACGGCGTGACGCGATGGCGATGGTGGATCGACGCCGCGGTCACGCGGGTCGGTGTGGCGTCGTCGAACACGACCAGATCCGCGTCGCGGCCGGCCGCGATCGCGCCCTTGCACCCGAGTCCGGCGAGCCGCGCCGGATGCGCCGACATCCAGCGCGCGATGTCGACCAGCGAATGGCCGCGCGCCGAGGCCTCGGTCCACATCACCGGTAACGCGAGCTGCAGCCCCGAGACACCGCCCCATGCAGCGACGAAGTCGCCCGCCTCCATCGCCTTGAGCCCCGGGCTGCACGGCGAGTGGTCCGACGCGACCAGGTCGAGCACGCCCTCGGCCAGCGCGCGCCACAGCGCCTCGCGGTTGGCCGCCTCGCGGATCGGCGGCGCGCACTTGAACGGCGTCGCGCCGTCGGGAATCGTCTCGGCCGTGAAGTGCAGGTAGTGCGGGCAGGTCTCCGCCGTGAGTGGCAGCCCCTCGGCGCGCGCATCGCGCAGCTGACCGAGCGCGCTGGCCGCCGAGTGATGCACGATGTGGGTGCGCGCCCGGGTCGCACGGCACAGCTGGGTCACCAGCGCGATCGCCGCCTCCTCGGCCGCCGGCGGCCGCGACGCGAGGTACGTTGCATAGCGCCGCGGATCTGCGTCCGCCAGCGCCGGGGCCGCCGCGTCGATCGGACCGGCCACCTCGGCATGCACGAGCAGCGGGACGCCGAGCCCGGCCAGGATCGCCATCGCCGGCGCGAGCTCAGCCTCGCCGACCCAGCCGAACTCGGCGACGCCCGAGTCGATCAAGAAGCACTTGAAGCCGCGCACGCCGTCTGCGACGAGCCCGGCGAGCTCACCCGCGTTGCCCGGAACCACCCCGCCCCAGAACCCGACATCGACCGCGCACTGCCCCGCCGCCGCGGCGCGCTTGGCCGCGAACGCTTCGCGCGTCGTCGTCGCCGGGATCGAGTTGAGCGGCATGTCGACCAGCGTCGTCACCCCGCCGATCGCCGCGGCCTGCGTCGCCGTCGCGAAGCCTTCCCACTCGGTGCGCCCCGGCTCGTTGAGGTGCACATGCGTGTCGACGATCCCCGGTAGCACCGCGAGCTCGCCAACATCCTCGAGCGCGGCGCCGGCCGGGACGTCGTCCCACGCCGCGACGCGCTCGATCTTGCCGGCGCGCACGTGGATGGCCGCCGGGGCGATCGAGTCCGTCACCACACGCCGCGAGCGCAACACGAACACGGGCTCTGTCATTTCCGGCCGGCAGTATAGCCGGCGACGCTTGAAGCCGCGCGGCCGATGAGTACTCTGTGCTCACCGAAGCAGCCCCCCCTCGAGTACCATGTACTTACCGAGCAGCCTGCCTCGAGTACGATGTACTCACCGAGGGTGCTTCCATGGCACATGCACTGAAATTTCACGCCGTCGTTTCCGGGAAGACCTTTGCGCTTCCAGATCTGAGCGCGTTCGAAGGCAAGCGCGTCGAGGTCATCGTCATGGAGGACGACGAGCGGATCGAAGCAGACTCCGCCGCGCGTGTCAGTCGCCCGCTCGGCCTGATGCGAGGGCGATTCACGGTGCCTGATGACTTCGACGAGCCACTTCCTGCCGAGCTTCAAGCGTACTTCGAGAGTACCGGCGACAAGCCGTGACGCTGCTCGTGGATACCCACGTGTGGTTGTGGATGGTCATCGCGGTCGCGCCGGCGGTCAGCCCGTAGCGACGCCCGTGGCGACGATCAACGCCGTGGGATCGTCGATCGTCAGCGCGATCCGATCGCCGCGCCGCCGCTTGCCCAGCAGGCCCCGCAGCTCGATCGGCTCGCGCAGGGTCACGAGGACGGTCGGTTCCATGAGCGCGAGGTTGAGGGCGCCCGCAGGCACCGCCTTGATCTCCTCGATCGAGGCGATCCAGGCCAGCGGGATCGTCGCGCGCCACCGCACGCCGAGCCGCACGCGCAGCACGCCGTCGGCGACCGCGACCGGGTACAGCCGGATCGCCTGCGCGTCGGCGATCAGCCAGAGCATCATGTAGGCCGCACTGGCGGACGCGATCCACGCGACCAGCGGGCTCCACCTCGCGATCAGGAAGTGCGTGGCGACCGACTCGACGGTGATGAGGAAGCCGAACACGCCCGCGAACAACAACCAGCCCGTGCTTCGCATCGCCAGCGTGCCTGCCGCCGGCCGGCGAAACCATCCGGTCAGCGCCAGGCCGACCACGGCGATCTCGCTCGCCATGATCGTCGCCACGCGCGCCGGGATCCGCGCGGCGATCAGCCCCGCCTCGACCGAGCCGATCGGGCCCTCGGCGCGAGCGGCCCGCGCGCCCCGCACCACCCGGCGGATCCGCACCAGCAACCAGCCGACGGTGGCGACCTCGAGCGCCCCGCCGATCGCCACCAGCGCGCTCAGCGGGGCATGCGGCACCCACCGCCGCGCAGCGGCAACGCCCCACGAGAATATCGCAACGGCCAGCCACGGCGACACCGCCTTCCGGCGGACGCCGAACCACCACACGATCAGCGTCGCGGTGATCGTCAGATCGAGCGTGATGGCGAGCGCGATGACGTCGGGCGCGCGTGCGAACATCGCCGATCCCGCGATCGCGAACAGCGCCAGATACAGCGCCGCGAGCGCCGCGCCCACCACGACCATCGACTGCGCCCGCGTCCGGATCAGAGCGGTCATGAGCCGTTGGATGCGCATGCCGGCGCGATCAGTGCAAGTCGATTGTGTGATTCCGCCGACCGGCGCCCGCAGCGTCGATCCACGACGCTCATCACGAACCCGCTTCGTCGCGTGATCGACGCGCTGTGCCAGCGCATCGATGGTCGCCGCCGCCGGTTGGTCCCACACTGGAGCGGCATGCGCGTTGCCGTATCCAGCTCCACTCGCGACCGCTCCGGAGTCACGCTCGCGATCCTCGCGGTCGCCGCGGGGTTCGGCGCCGCGAACCTGTACTACGCCCAGCCGCTGGCCGAGGCGATCGCCCGCGAGTTTCATACCACCGCATCCGGCGTGTCGTCGGCGCTGGTCGGCAACCAGCTCGGGTACGCCGCGGGCATGCTGCTGCTGGTCCCTCTCGGCGACGTCCACGAGCGGCGCAACGTCATCGTGGTGACCGCGCTCGGGGCGGCCGTCGCGCTGCTCGGGTTTGCCGCCGCGCCGTCGCTGATGATGCTGACCGTCGCGAGCGTGCTCGTCGGCCTGGGCGCCTCGATGGCCCAGATGATCGTGCCGTTCGCCGTCGGGCTCGCGCCGCCCGATCAGCGCGGCCGGGTCGTCGGCAATGTCATGGGTGGCCTGCTCGCCGGGATCCTGTTGTCGCGGACCGCGAGCGGCACGCTCGGCGCCGTGATCGGCTGGCGTGCGGTGTTCGCCGTCGCCGCGGCCGTCACGGCCACGCTCGCCGGCGTGCTGCGGTTCACGTTGCCCGCCGTGCCGCCGACCACCAGCTTGCCCTACCGCGCCCTGCTCGCCTCGCTGGTCGAGATCGCCCGCCGCGAGCCCGTGCTGCGCGGCCGCTGCATCGTCGGGGGCCTTGGGTTCGCCAGCTTCTCGGTGTTCTGGTCGACGATCGCGTTCCACGTCGCGCACAGCCCGATCCACGGCGGCAGCACCACCGCGGGCCTGCTCGGCGTGCTCGGCCTCACCGGCATCATCGTCGCGCCGATCGCGGCGCGGCTCGCGATGCGCGTCCCACCCGCGGGCGTCAATCTCGGCGCGCTCGTCATCATCCTGGCGTCGTTCGCGGTGTTCGCGGCCGTCCCCAATTCGCTCGTCGCGATCGGCGTTGGCGTGGTCCTGCTCGACGCCGGCACGCAGGCCAATCAGCTGGCCAACCAGACCGTGATCTACGGGCTGGCCGCCGATGAACGCAGCCGGATCAACGCGATCTACATGGTCGGCTACTTCCTCGGCGGCGCGCTCGGTACCGCGGTCGCCGCCCAGGCCTGGCAACACGGCGGATGGCCGGCGGTTTGCGTCGCGGGTGGCGCGTTCGCGATGCTCGCGATGCTGCCGCTGCGCCGCGGCGAGTAGCTACGCGATCCAGCCGAGCAGGATCGCACCGAGCGTGCCGCCGGCGAGCAAGCACCACAGCGCGATCGCCTGGACCAGCGGCCGGGCGCCGAGCGTGCGCAGCGCCGGCCGCGACAATCCGAGCCCGATCAGAAACAGCGTCGCCGCCAGCACGCGATGCGCGGCGGAGGTCACCACCTCGCCGACCGGATGCAGCGCCGGGCACCACGTGAACAGCGCCGCCATCGCGACGAAGCCGACGATGAACCACGGGAGCTTCGGGCGACCGGCCGGGGCGGCCCCGAACGCGGCGCTGCGCCGGCGGTGCAGCGCGATGCCGAGCCCGACCGGGACGATCCACAGCGCGCGGGCGAGCTTGGCGGCGGTCGCGACCTCGAGCGCGCGCGGTCCGTACTGCGCCGCGGCGCCGACCACCGAGCTGGTGTCGTGGATCGCGAGCGCCGACCACAAGCCGAACGCGTCGGGCGCCATGCCGAGCTGGCGGCCGATCACCGGGAACACCAGGAGCGCCACGGCGTTGAGCAGAAACACCGTCGCGAGCGCGATCGAGACGTCGTGCTCCTTGGCGCGGATCACCGGCGCCACGGCGGCGATCGCGCTGCCACCGCAGATCGCGGTGCCGACGCAGACCAGCAGCGAGACGTCACGGCCCACGCCGAGCCGGCGCCCCAGCAACGTACCGACCCCGAGCGCGCACACGATGCCGATCGCGGTGTAGCCAAGCCCGTGCAGCCCCACGCGGCCGACCACGCCGAGGTCCATCCCGGCGCCGAGCCCGACGACCGACCACATGAGCGTGCGGCGCGCGAGCGCGCGCGCCAGCTCCGGCCAAGGATTACCGACCGTCAGCGCGATCGCGATCCCGGCGACCAGCGCCGCGCCGGCGGACACCCACGGCAACAGCGTCGCCGCGGCGATCAGCGGTACGCCGATCCTCACGACCAGGGACGAACGAGGCGGCACCCCGAGAGCATGCCGCGGCGCTATCCGTCAGAGTAAGCGCGAGATCGGATGCCCCATCAGTTATTCTGATGGCATGCCATCCGCCTGGCCGCGCTTCGATCCCGCGCTGCTCGCGACGTTCCTGACGGTGCTCGAGGTTGGTCGGGTGTCGGCGGCGGCCAAGGTGCTCCACCTGTCGCAGCCGGCGGTGACCGCGCAGCTGCGCAAGCTCGAGGGTTCGCTGGGCACCGTGCTATTTGTCCGCTCGGCGCAGGGCGTCACGCCGACCGATGCCGGCCTCCGGCTCGCGGTTCACGCACGCGCGGTGCGCCGCCTGCTCGAGGCAGCGCTCGCCGATGTGGCGCCCAAGGCCGAGCCGAGCGGCCCGCTCGCGATCGCCGCGAGCACGACGATCGCGTCTCACGTGCTGCCGCTGCTCCTCGGAAAATTTCGCGCGCTGCATCCGGGCATCGCCCTCCAGGTTCACGTCGACAACACCGAAGGCGTGGTCGCCGCCGTGCGGTCCGGCCGGGTTCCGCTCGGGCTCGTCGAGGGCCACGCGCGCGCATCCGGGGTCCGGCTCGAGGCGTTCCTCGACGACGAGATCGTTCCTGTCGTCGGGCGCGATGCCCCGTTCACCATCCGGCACGTGCGCGATCTCGACGCGGTGCCGTTCCTGTGGCGCGAGGCCGGCTCGGGAACCCGCGCGGTCGTCGAGCGCGCCGTCCGCCAGGCCGGCCTGCCCCGCCGGACCGCGCGCCACCTCGACATCGAGCTCGGCAGCACCGAGGCGATCCTCGGTTGTACGGTCGCCAACCTGGGGATCGCCTTCGTGTCGCTGTGGTCGGCGCGGGTCCATATCACCGCCGGCTTCGTGCGCGTCGTCCCCGGTCTCGACCTCGTGCTCCGGCGGACGTTTCGCTGGGCGCTCCCGGCCGGTGGGCTCGCCGGCATGGCGGCGCGGTTTCACGCGTTCGCACAGGGCACGCGCCTGACCTGACACAGCGTCCTACCGTGACGATATCCCCATGACCTGGATCGTGTTCGACACGCACCCACAACGGCCTGGTGACGTCCGGGCTGGCCCCTGGACGCCGGTCCGAGCTGACGCGCGACCCCCGCGCCTACTGCAGCCGCGCGCCGTCGGCGATCCACTTGCCGAGCTCGGCGCGCTCGACCGGCGTGATCTGCGTGCGGTTGAGGAACGGCATCGTCTTGCTCTCGACGGCGCGCTCGCGGATGCGCGGCACCATCAGCTTGATCTGCTCGGCGGTCTCGAACACGATGTTGTTCGGCGGCGCTGGAAACTCGGGGAACGCGGGGTGCGTGCTGTGGCACGGCACGCAGCGCTTGACGAGGATCTCCTGGGCACGCGCGAAGCCGACTGCGTAGTTGATCACGACGTCGGGCGTCGCCGCGACGCGCGTGATCGCCATCAGCCCCGCGACGGCGATCGCCGCCATGCCCGCGGCCGGCACCAGCCACGCGGCGGTCGCCCGCGTCTGGCCCTCGCCGCGATAGCGGAGGTTCATGAAGTGCCGCACACCCGCACCGCCCACCATCACCGCGATCAGCACCAGCCAGTTCAGGTGATGGCCGTACGCGCTGGGGAAGTGATTCGACAGCATGATGAACAGCAGCGGAAACGTCAGGTAGTTGTTGTGGATGCTGCGCTGCTTCGCGCGCAGCGACAGCACCGGGTCCTGGGCCTGGCCTGACTTGGTGGCGGCGATCAGCGACCGCTGCGACGGCATGATGCAGAACCACACGTTGCCGGTCATCACGGTGCCGATCAGCACGCCGGTCTGCATGTACGCGGCGCGCCCCGAGAACATCTGCGAGAAGCCATAGATCGCCGCGAACAGCAGCACGATCGACGCGGCGGTCGTCGCGCGCGGGTTGTGCTCGCCGATCGTGCGCCACAGACCGTCATAGAGGATCCAGCCGGTGAGCAGCGCGCTCGCCGACAGCGTGATCGCGACGACCGGATCGAGCGCACGGACGTTGGGATCGACGAGGAACGCCGCGCCGTTGGCGTAGTAGACGATGATCAGGAGCGAGATCCCGGTCATCCAGGTGAACCCGTTCTGCCACTTGAACCAGTGCAGCGTCTCGGGCAGCTGCCCGGGCGCCAGCAGCTTCTTCTCGACGTCGTAGAACGCGCCGGAGTGGACCATGAAGATCTTGCCCTGCGAGAGCGGCGCGAGCACGCCGCGCTTCTCGAGGTTGCGATCGAGCCAGTTGAACAGCATCGAGTTGCCGATCCACATGATCCCGGCGATCAAGTGGGCCCAGCGAAACACCACGTCGAACAGCTCGTTCCAGCGCACGAGCCCGCAGTATCACCGCGGCGGCGAGCGAAATCGCTGCCGAATCGATCGATTCCGATCGTCGGCTCGAGGACTCGCCGACTCAGCCCCAGGAACGCCGGATCGCTTCCGCGATCCCACCGCCGCTGCCCGCGGTGCGGACCAGGACGTCGGTTGCCTTGGCGCATACGGCGTCGGGCGCACTGCCCATCACGAACGACCGGCCGGCGACCTCGAACATCGGGATGTCGTTGACCCAGTCGCCGACGGCCACCGCCTCGGCGAGCGTGCAACCGGCGCGCTGGCACAGCTCGGCCAGCGCGGTGCCCTTGGTCGGCCCGGCGACGCGCACCATCAGCGCGTGCTTGCCGGGAACCGCCGCGACCGCGAAGCTGACGCTGAACAGCTGGCTCGCGTGGCTCTGGAGCACCGCATAAGCCGCGGCGATCGACGCCTCGTCACCGACCGCGACAGCCGCGAGCGGCACGGTCTGCCACACGATATCTTCCTCGACGACGCGCAGGTTCGGAGACCAGGTGCTGATGTAGCGCGCATAGGGCGCGCCCGCATGATCGTGGTGGATCCCGCTGGCATCGAGCACGAAGCTGGTGAGGTCATGGTCGGTGAACGCCGCCCGCACCAGCGCCGCGACCTCATCCGCCATGCCGTGATGGACGAGCGTGCGACCGCTCGCGATCTCGACCAGGTGGCTGCCTTCCATACAGGCAATGGGGCCCTCGATGGCGCACGCGCGCGCCGCGCCGGTCGCACCGGAGTGCAGCCGGCCGGTCACGATCGTGACCGTGACCCCGGCGGCTCTCAGCTCAGAAATCGCAGCAATATCAGCATCATCAACTCGCTGGTCGGAGCGAAGCAAGGTGCCGTCGAGGTCGAGTGCAAGCAGCCGATAACGCATGAAGGGAGCACTCTAGCATCCGGCTCCCGGGTCGGTTCGCCCCCGCACGGTCCGCCGGGATCGGCAGTGAACCGGACCCACAAGTCCCTGTAACGCTACCCGGTAGGGGAATGTCGCGTGGAGGTCACGAGAGACAAGCGCAAGACTGGCTCGCTCAGCGGGCCCGGCCGGGCAGCGCGGATTCGAGGATCATTCCGGATCGCGCGTCCGGCCTCTCGGGGATCGGCAGATCGCCACGCGCGGGTTTTCCGCACGCGATCGTGGCCGCCTGACGCCGGTGGTCGGGTCAGCGGTTCGGCGCCAGCTCAGCGACCGCCGTGGCATCGAGCACGACACGCACGGCACCGACGTTCTCTTCGAGATGGGCGACCTTGCTGGTGCCCGGGATCGGCAGCATGACCGGCGACCGCGCGAGCAGCCAGGCGATCGCCAGCTGCGCCGCGGTGCAGTTGTAGCGTTTTGCGGCGGCCGCGAGTGAGCCACTGTCGGCCGTGACCGCGCCCCGCGCGAGCGGAAAGAACGGCAGGAAGGCGATCCCGTGGTGCTCGCAGGCCGCGAGCACCGCTTCGGGTCGATCCGCCACCGGGATCGGGCCGCCACCGCCGCCGAGGTTGAACAGGTTCTGCACCGCGACGATCGGGGTTCGGGTCAGCGCGTACTCGAGCTGCTCGACGTTGACGTTGCTGAGCGCGATGTGGCGGATCTTGCCTTCGCGCGCGAGCGCGATCATCGCATCGAGTGACTCGGCGAACGCGACGTCGGGCTGCTCGGCCCAGCGCAGGTGAACGACCGGCAGCTGGTCGAGCTTGAGCGAGCGCAGATCTTCCTCCGCACCCGCGCGCAGCTCGTCGGGCCTGAGGTAGTGCACCCACGACTTGTCCGGCCGCCGCCGACCACCGAGCTTGGTCGCGATCACGAGGTCGCTGGGATATGGGTGCAGCGTCTCGACGATGAGGCGATTGGCGACGTGCGGGCCGTAGTACCATGCGGTGTCGATCAGGTTGATGCCGAGCTCGATCGCGCGATGGAGCACGGCATGGGCAGCCGCGCGATCCCGGGGCTCCCCCCACACCGCATCGCCGGGGAGACACATCGCACCGAAGCCGAGCCGCCTGACGTTGAGATCACCCAGCTTGATCGTCTCGGGGCCGTTCGCGAATCGCAGCATCGAGCACAGCATGCCTCATCGACTGAGGGGCCGTCATCGCCGGGCGAGCTTGATCGTCAGTGGCCAGCGTACCTCGCGCGTCTCGTTGTCGGGCCACACCGCCGCGAGCTGGCGGCGCAGCTCGTCGACGGGCGCCTCGCCGCGCGCGGCGACGAACCGGCTGGTCGCCGACCATGTGGAGATGTAGCCAACCAGCTCATCGCGCGTCCAGGTCGCGGTCATCTCGATCTCCGGAACCTCGACCGCCGGCCACGGGAACGTGAGATCGCGATAGCGATTGAACACGTGTGCGCGTCCGGACGGCCAGTACGGCTCGATCTCGCGATAGAATCGCGCGAGTCGCTCGCCGACCTCGGCCGGCAGCTCGGCGTTGCGATAGGTGATCAGCGCGACCAGCCCGCCCACACGGACGACGCGGCCGGCCTCCGCGACGAACCGCGGCCAGTCGAACCAGTGGGCCGCCTGCGCCGCGACCGCGAGCTCAGCGCTGGCGTCGCCGAGGCTACTGGCCTCGGAGCGCTCGCAGCGATACTCGATGCGCGGATCGCGCTCGGCATGGTCGAGCTGCGCCTGGGCCGGATCGGTGGCGACGACGCGATCGAACTGCGCCGCGAGCGCGACCGAGAGCTGTCCGCTCCCGCACCCGACATCCCACGCGACATCGCGGCGACGACAGCGCTCGGCGAGCGCCCCCGCCAGGTCCGGTGGATAGTGCGGGCGATACGCGGCATAGCGCGCCGCGAGCTGGGAGAAATGATCCGCAAAGCCGACCATCGCGATTCGATGCGCGGCCGTCGCTCGTGGTTGCCGGAATCGCGAACGTACCGGTTGGACCCGCACCACGCGAGCCCGCGCCCCGGACGCCGACGAACGCTGCCGGCTGCCGCACGATGCTGCAGGTCGCGCGCTCGCGCGTCATGGCCGGCGCTGCCGGCGACGCGGAGCTCGGCGACGCGGCGCTTGCGGCTTCGACACCCGGGACATCCTGGCCATCTGCGCCGCGACGAAGGTCGCAAACGGTCGGACGTCACCACCGACGCTCGCTGCTTCGAGCGCGGCGAGGTACTCGACCCGATCCTCGACGCGGATCACCGTCCACGGATAACCTCCCGCCACCAGCAGGGAATTCATGAGGAAGCGCGCGATCCGGCCGTTGCCATCGGGGAATGGATGCACGTAGCCGAACAACCAGTGACCCAGCACGGCTCGGACCGAGACCATGGGCTCGTGTTCGATGAGATCGAACAGCGCCGGCATCGCGTCGCGAAGCAGCTCTGATCTCGGGGGCACGTGTCGCGAGCCTCGCAGGTACACCGGGTGATCGCGGTAGCCGGCCAGCATCGCGGGGCCGAGCAACCCAGCGGCGACGTGCGGGCTGAACATCTCGCGATACCACTCCCGGTGGGCCGCGCGCAGCAGGTGGATGCCGCCGCCGTCGCCCTGGATGCGGCGAGCCGTGTCGCGGACGCGCTGGAAGGCGAGCCAGTACCCCCGCGCCGCGAGCGCGTTATAGCTATCGCGATCCGCCGGCTGGCGCTCGGGATCCCACGCCCCGGTCGCGACTCGCTCAATGAGATCGGGCGTCACCTGGTAGCCCTCGATCGACAGCGAGTGATACGCGTCCAGCTGATAGACGTCGCCGATCCGGCGCATCGACACCCCTGGATCACCGGGCCGCCGGCGCTGCCTGGAGAATTCGGCGTGCACGACCTCGCGGGAGGCCGCCCACAGCGTCTGGAGCCGCGCGACGATGGGCGATACGACCGATCGCGGTGCCAGGGGGACGGCCGCCGCCTCGAACGGATCGGTCTCGCGAACGTCGTGGTCAGCCGCCTTCATCGTCGCGACGATCTCGTCGGCGATCGCGCCGTGCCCGAGCCGGCGGAACGCACCCGCGAGCCGGCCCGAAATCGCGGCATGTCCACCCTCCAGCAAGCGCGACAGCAGCTCTGAAGGCTCGCGGATGTTGCCCACCACGACCTGCGCCGCGACGGGATGCGCCGCGAAGAACTCGGCGGGCACCCGCAGCAACGCCGCTTCCGCCCGGAACACGCGCAGGCCGTGCTTGAGCTCCAGATCGCGCCCAGCGGGCATCGCTTTCTGCTTGAGCGCGAACAGCGAGGTCCCGAACGGCAGATCGATCCGGTTGTTGTTGGCGGCGGGGCTGTAGATGATGACTTGCTTGGGGACGACGGTGTCCTCGGCGTGGAGCAGCAGCGATTGCTCCGGCGACAGGTGCCAGGCGTCGGCGAACTGCGCCTCGCAGTAGCGCTCGCAGAACTCCCAGAACGACGCAAACCACGGCGTGGTATCGCCGGGCTGCGCGGTCGGGCTCGCCGACATCAGCCATCCCCGCATGACTTCTTGCAGAAACCCGTGCTTCGCCAACCGTTCGCGAGACGTCCGGCCGAGCTGGTCCGACGCGAACACGCGCGCACCTCCGGCCTGGAGCACGCGGAGCTCCTCGAGCGAGGCGGCAAGTTTTTCATTGGGAGCAACCATGACAGCGCTCGTGCTGGACGAGGGCGCTCGAACCATGTCGGATGACCACGGCTGAAACAAGCTGGACAGCTACAATTGAAAGCTGCTGGACAGCTACAATTGAAAGCTGCTGGACAGCTACAATTGAAAGCTGCTGGACAGCTACAAGTGAAAGCTGCTGGACAGCTACAAGTGAAAGCTGCTGGACAGCTACAAGTGAAAGCTGCTGGACAGCTACAAGTGAAAGCTGCTGGACAGCTACAAGTGAAACGTGTCGAGTCGACTCGCCAGGAATACTTTCCAAGGATTTCAATACCCTGAAGGATGCATTCGCCGCGCGCCTGGCACGGTGCAGCGACCGCTGCACGGGTCCGGCGAGCCCTGGCCTTGCACGGCGGCGAGCGCTACCTTGGCAGGGCTCATGTTCACGCGGCGCGGTTTTCTTGCAGGGGGCGTCGCCGCCGCGCTGTCGCTCGCCTCGCGCAAGGTGTCCGCGATCGGGCCCGGCTCGAAGTTCAAGTTCGGCCGGTTGGCCCTCGGTGGGCGCGCCGACACCGGGCCGCGCCCCGGTGCCCTGCGCCGGCTGGCGTGGGAGGTCGCGAAGCGAACCTCGATCGACGTCGACCACGAGCCCGCGATCGTCACGCCGGCCAGCGAGACGCTGCACGAGACCCCCTTTCTGTACCTCGCCGGGGAGCGCGAGATCGAGCTACCGAGCGCGGCCGGCATCGAGGCGCTGCGCCGATTCCTCACGTTCGGTGGGTTTCTGCTGATCGACTCGGCGGAGGGCTCGACCGACGGAGCGTTCGACGGCTCGGTGCGAAAGCTCGTGTCGGCGATCTTTCCGCCGCTCGGCTCGGCGAAGAGCCTCGAGGTGGTGCCGAACGATCACGTGGTCTACAAGTCGTTCTACCTGCTGGATCGGCCGCTCGGCAGGCTGGCGATCGCCCCCGCGATGGAAGCGGTGATCCGCGACGGCCGGATCGTCGCCGCGTACGTCGCCAACGACCTCGGCGGCGCGTGGATCCGCGACGACTTCGGCAACTACGACTTCCCGTGCGAGCCGGGCGGCGAGCGCCAGCGCGAGCTCGCGTTCCGCATGGGCGTCAACTTCGTGATGTACGCGCTGTGCCTCGACTACAAGGCAGATCAGGTCCACGTCCCGTTCATCATGAAGCGCCGGCGCTGGAAGCCCGATGACGGCGCGCTGACCCCGGGCAAGCCGTGACCCGCAAGGTCCGTCGTACCACGCCGTGAATATCGTCCTGTTCACCACGCTCGTTCGCGGCTCGCTGGCCGCGGCGGCGGTCATGCTGATCGTCGCCACGATCGTGGCCGTGCGGCGCGGTCACGGCGGGCTCGGCGCGCTGCTCGGCGTCGCCGCGCTGCTGTCGGGCGGCGCGCTCGCCGCCGAGGCGCTGGTCGCCCTGACCGTCCGGCTCGCGGCGCCCAGCGCCTCCGACTTCAACGAGTATCGCTGGGTGTTCCTCGCGCCGTGGGGCCGGCTCGGCCTCGCGCTCGGCGGCGCCGCGGTCGCCGGCATCATCGCGCTGGCGTGGCGCGCGACCCGGGGCGCCAACGCGTGGCGGCGCGCGACGATGATCGGCCTGCGCGCCGGCGCCGCGGTCACCGCGCTGGTCGTGTTCCTCGAGCCCGCGGTCGAGCTCCGCCAGGTCGCCCGCGAGCCCAACCGGATCGCGATCCTGATCGACGATTCGAAGTCGATGGCGCTGTCCGAGGATCCGACCGGCCCGTCGCGGATCGAGCGCGCCCGCCGGCTGCTGGCCGCCTCGGGCGACACCCTCGCGAGCTGGGAACGCGACCACAAGATCGACTACTACACGTTCGCCGAGACCGTCAGCTCGACGACCCGCGCAGGGCTCGCCAGCGACACCGCGCAGGGCAAGGCCACGCTGATCCGCAAGGCGCTCGAGTACATCCGCGGGCACTACGAGGGCCGCGATCTGGCGGGCATCGTGCTGGTGTCGGATGGTGCCGCGACCGGCGGGTTCGATGAGGATTCCGGCGACGGCGCGGTGCGCGACTTCTTGCGCTCGCTCGATACCCGCGTGCACACCGTGTGGGCCGCGCGCCCCGGGCTGCAGGATGTCGCGGTCGCCAAGGTGATGGCCGACGAGTTCGCGTTCGTGCGCACCGTGGTCCGGATCGACGCGGTGATCCGCACCACCGGGCTGCCGGCGCGCCAGGTCCCGATCACGCTATCCACCGACGGCCAGCCGCTGCGCCAGAAGCTCGTCGATCTCCCTGCCGGCGATCACGACGTCACCGTCACCTTCGAGGTCACGCCGCCACGCGTCGGCCGCTACGTCTACGAGGTGTCGGTGCCGGTCGCACCCAACGAAGCGGTGACCGCGAACAACACGCGCAGCTTCGTGGTCCGCGTGATCCGCGACAAGATCCGCGTGCTGCAGGTCGCCGGGCAGCCGTCGTGGGATGTCCGCGCGCTGCGCCAGATGCTCAAGAGCAACCCCAACGTCGATCTGATCTCGTTCTTCATCCTGCGCACCCAGGACAGCATCTCGATGGTGCCGACCTCGGAGATGTCGTTGATTCCGTTCCCGACTCACGAGCTGTTCGAGCAGCAGCTACCGTCGTTCGATCTCATCATCCTGCAGGACTTCGAGTACCTGCCGTACGGGATCGGCGACTACCTGGAGAAGATCCGGAGCTACGTCGAAGGCGGCGGCGGGCTGGCGATGCTCGGCGGCGCGGCGTCGTTCTCGTCGGGCGGCTACTACGGCACGCCGGTGGCGGCGGCGCTCCCGGTCGAGCTCTACGGCCCGTTCGATGCGGTGCCGCTGCTCGATACCCAGAGGTTCGCCCCGCAGCTCACCGAGGCCGGGCTCGTGCATCCGGTGACCTCGCTGCGGTACTCGTCCGACGATAACGCGCGGGTCTGGAAGCAGCTGCCGCTGCTCGAGGGCGTGAACCTCATCGCCGGCGCCAAGCCCGACGCCAGCGTGCTCGCGGTTCATCCGCGGCTCAAGACCAAGACCGGCAAGCCGATGCCGGTGATCGTCACCGGCGAGTACGGCAAGGGGCGCTCGATGGCGGTCACCACCGACACCCTGTGGCGCTGGGGGTTCGTCGCGGCGGCCCGCCCCGGCGACGACGGCCGCCAGTATACCAAGCTGTGGGAAAACTCGATGCGGTGGCTGATCCAGGATCCCGACCTGCGCAACCTCCACGTCGACAGCGACGCGGTCGAGTACGCTCCCGCACAACCGGTGCGGATCGCGGTCCGCCTGCTCGGCCGTGACTATCAGCCGCTGCCCAGCGGCGTGGTCTCGCTCGTGGTCAAGCGCGGCGCCGATCCACTCACCGCCACCCAGGTCGCGGCCGCGAAGATCACCGTCGGCGACGATGGTACCGCCGTCCACGAGCTCGGGGGCCTGGCGCCCGGCGTGTATCGCGTCGAGGGCCACGCCACCATCGGCGGGCGCGAGGTCGATGCCACGGATATCTTCCTGGTCCGGGAGAGCGGGACCGAGCTCGATCGGCCGGTCGGCGACACCGCCACCCTCGAATCGATCGCGAAGGTCACCGCGGGAGTCGCCCTCGGCCCGGTCGACCGCCTGCCCGGCAACCTGGCGTTTGACCCGCCGCGCATCGTGCGCGTCGACCGCCGCACCGATGTCGAGCTGTGGAGCCGGCCCGGGCTACTGGTCCTGGTGATCGGGCTCCTGGGCCTCGAGTGGCTCTTGCGCCAGCGCAGCGGCTACCTTTAGAGGTAGGGCCCGCCCGAGCTATAAACAAACCAGGTAGAACAAGCACCCATGTCTCTGCAGCTGGACAGCCTCGTCACCGATCTGATCTTTCAATCCTCTGCCGCGATCGATCAGAAGGCGCTGATCGAAGGGCTCGGCGGGCAGGACGCGCTCGAGAGCAAGCAGCTCCTCGACGTCGATCGCCTCGATCCGCGGGCCGAGATGGAGCTGTCGCCGTCGATGCCGTTCCGCCGGCGCGGCGAGCGGCGCCTCATGGTCATCGATGACCAGGCGATCACGCCGCGGCCGGACCCCCAGGCCGATTCGTGGATCAAGAACGACCTGCGGCCGGCCAAGGAGGCGCTGATCGCGATCTGCGCCAGCCTCCCGCTGCGGCTCGGCCGGCTGTTCGCGCTCGGCAGCTGGGGCGACGCGGTGCTGGTCGCCCGTAACGTGCGAGATCTTCGCGCGATCTGTCTTTTGCCGTGGGCGCTCGACCCGCAGGTCGACGTCGACGGCAAGCGCCGCCAGACCCCGCTGTCGCAGAAGGAGTTCGAGGCCAAGATCATGGCCTACGAGAAGCGGCTCGAGGAGCTCGACGATCAGCAGATCATCGCGGGCCTCACCGGCGCGACGTTCGAGCGCCGCGGCGACCTGGTCGTGGTCGACGTGCTCGAGGCCGACGGCACCTGGGACCAGCGCAAGTCGCTGGCGATGGAGAGCCAGCTCGCCGCGGTGGACCGGTTCTCGATGATCGCCGGCGCGCCCGCGCAGCCCAAACCGAGCGAGCGGCCGACCAAGTCGATCCGTCCGCCGTCGGAGGGCGGCGCGACCAAGCCCGCCGCGGCGCCCGCCAAGCCGGAGCCCAAGGGGCCGCCGCTGTCCGCCCAGCAGATCGACGGCAAGGTCGTGCTGGTGTTTCCTGCCGAGCGGTTCGATCTCGACGTGGCCGCCGCGCTCGGCAAGCGCGACTGGGACCAGGTCGTCCGCCGCTCGGACAACCTGACCGGCGCGCTGCGCGACCAGATCCAGCGCGACGGCGCCGGCTGGATCGCGCCGCTCGAGTTCCTGTCCGAGGTGTTCGTCGACGGCAAGCCGCTGACCAAGGCCGAGTTCGAGAAGACCTCGATCGCGAGCGATGGCGTGCGCTCGCTCGACGTCCACTTCCCGCGGTTCGGACCGGTCACGCTGCTCGAGATCACCGGGAAAGGCCGGTTCGTGACCTCGCTCGACAACGCCGAGCGGGCCGCCCGGCTGGTGCGGTAGTGCTCGCGGCGCCGGTACGAGGTCCGCGCGCGGCGCGGATCGCGGTCGCGGTCCTGTGTGCCTCCGTCACCACCACCGGTGCCGCGTGGGCCGACGACGAGCTCGACGGCGCGAGCGTGATCTTCGCGCGTGGCTCGTCGCTGTACCGGATCGATGCCAGCGGCAAGTCCGAGGCCGAGATCGCCCAGCTCCCCGCCAAGGTCACCGTGCGCGCGCTGCGCAGCGACGCGGGTGGCACGGTGCTGCTCGCCGACCTCGCGGGCACGTGGGCGTGGATGCCGCTCGACGGCAGGGCCCGGTCGTTGATCCAGCTACCGTGCGCCGACGGCCCCGCCCAGCTCGCCGAGGACGGCGCGAGCGTCTTGTGTCGGTCCCCCGGCGCCGCGAATCAGTCGATCATCGTCGAGCTGGCGCGCGGCAACACGATCTCGCAGCGAGCCGCGGGCAAGCCGATGGCCCTCGATGTTCCCGCGGCCAGCGCGCGGATCATCGGCGCCGGCGCCGAGCGCACGCTGGTGTGGGCCGACGCCGGCGGCGTGTGGACCGCGCTGCAGACCGACCCCAGGCGCAAGACCAACGTCGCGCCGGACGCGCCGCTCCGCGGGTTCTTGCCGAGCCCCGATGGGGAGCGCGCCGTCGGGGTCTACGCCGACCAGGTCTACGCCGACGTCCGGCACACCCAGCCGGCCGAGGTGCTGATGACGCTGCAGCTCGACGGCCAGGGCGCACGGCGCAAGGCCATCCGGGCCGGCGTCGCGGTCGAGTGGTCGCACGACTCGCAGTGGATCCTGGTCCAGGATGGCGCGAGCGCATGCATCATGCGTGCGATCGGCGGCCAGTACAAATGCTGGAAGGGCTTCACCGCCGCGTCGCTGTCGAGCGACGGTCGCTGGGGCCTGGTGCTCGGCAACCGCGATGGCTCGAAGAAGCAGGCGGCGGTCAAACCTGCCAAGCCAAAACCGGGCAAGGCCAAGACCAGCCCTGCCAGGCGCGCGACCGCGCTGCGCAACCGCGCCGCGACAGCCTCGGGGGACCCGGGCGACCCGGGCGACATGCCCTGGGATCACATCGATGACCCCGACTACGAGCCGCCCACAGAGCCCGAAACTGCCGACGAGCCACCCGCCGGCGACGACATCAGCGTCGCGCCGCCGAGCGGCGCGCTCTCGCTGTACCGGATCCGGCTCGAGGGCGCGTTCACCGATCGCCCCGCGCTGCTCGTCAAGGTCGTCGACGGCGCCGCCGTGTGGGTTCCCTGAGGCGTACTCCTCGAGGGCGCGGACGCGCATCTCCTGCGTCTCACGGATCGACCTGCCCGATCAGCGAGGCGCCGCGATTCGTGGCCTGGCCGTTCTCCGCGTTGCACCGCGGAGCGCGCCCCCGTACAGTTGGCCACAACCCATGAAGCCGATCCAGAACTACCTGGTCCCGACGGTCATCGAGCAGACACATCGCGGCGAGCGTGGATGGGACATCTTTTCCCGCCTGCTCAAGGACCGCATCATCTTCCTGGGTACGCCGATCAACGATGACGTCGCCAACGTCGTGATCGCCCAGCTCCTGTTCCTCGACTCGGAGGAGCCGGAGAAGGACATCATGCTGTACATCAACTCGCCCGGCGGTCATGTCTCGGCGGGGCTCGCGATCTACGACACGATGCAGTACCTGCATTGCGACGTGGCGACGATCTGCATGGGGCAAGCGGCGTCGATGGGCAGCTTCCTGTTGGCCGCCGGCACCAAGGGCAAGCGCTACGCGCTGCCGCACGCCCGCGTGATGATCCACCAGCCGCTCGCCGGGTTTCAGGGCCAGGCGACCGACATCGACATCCACGCCCGCGAGATCTTGAAGACCCGCGACACGCTGAACGAGCTGTACGCCAAGCACACCGGTCAACCGGCCGACAAGATCAAGCACGACACCGAGCGCGACAACTTCATGTCGTCGGCGACGGCCAAGGAGTACGGCATCATCGACGAGGTGTTGATCACCGCGAAGAAGAAGGCCGACGAGAAGAAGTAGGCGTCAGCTGCGCTGCGGCTGCAGGCCGCCGATCTTGGCGAGCAGCAGCTGGCGATCGAACGGCTTGGCGATGAACTGCCACTCCCCTGGCGGCGTCGCCGAGTAGCCGGACATGAACACCACCCGCATCTGCGGGTGCTCGCACATCACGTCGCGCGCGAGGTCGCGGCCCGACATGCCCGGCATCACCAGGTCGGTCAGCAGGATGTCGAACGACTCGCGCCGCGCCAGGGCCAGCGCATCGACGCCGCACGCCGCCGAGACGACCTCGTAGCCGGCGACGCGCAGCATCCGCTCGGTGAGCCGGCGCAGCTGGTCATCGTCGTCGACCAGCAGCACCTTGCCGGTCGCGGCGCCGGCCGGGATCATCACCTGCGTGACCTCGGGTGTCAGGTCGGTCTTGGGGAGCGAGATCTGGAACGTGGTCCCGCGGCCGACCTCGGAGTCGACCGTGATGTCGCCGCCGGCGCCACGCACGATGCCATGCACGGTCGCGAGCCCGAGGCCGGTGCCTTTGCCGACGGCCTTGGTGGTGAAGTAGGGCTCGAACACGCGCTCCGCCACCTCGGGCGTCATGCCGCTGCCGGTGTCGATGACCTCGATGGTGGTGCAATCGTCGTTCGCGCCGACCCGGACGGTCACGCAGCCGCGTCCGCTGATCGCGTCCCGCGCGTTGACCACCAGGTTCATCAAGATCTGCTCGAGCTGCGACGGATCCATCAGGACGTGGTGGATCGGCGGCGCGGTCTCGTACACGAGATCGACTTGCGAGCCGACCGTGCGCTCGAGCATCTTCTGCATGTTCGCGACCACCGCGCCGACGTCGATCACCTTGGGCTTGAGCGCCTCGCGACGGCTGAACGCGAGCAGCTGGCGCACCAGCTCGGTGGCGCTGGTCGCGGCCTGCGCGATCATCTGGGCGTCGTCCTTGGCTTCGGGCGCCGCCAGCGACTCCTCGAGCATCCCGGCGTAGTTGAGGATGATGAACAGCAGGTTATTGAAGTCGTGCGCGATCCCGCCGGCGAGCTGCCCGATCAGCGCGAGCCGATCCTGATGCACCGCCTTGGCATGCTGCGCGCGCTCCTCGGTGACATCGCTGATCACGATCACGGTCTCGCCGCCGGTACCGGACGTGTGGGCGTTGATGATGAACGTCGACTCCGGCGCGCCGACCGTGGCCTGCTCGCGCAGGTGGTCGCCGACGAGCCGCTCGCACGTGACCCCCGCGACTTGCTCGATCGTGGCGCCGAGCGCCACCTCGCCGATCGCCTGGGCGCGCGCGGTGACCCAGCCGTTGGCCAGCAGGCAGCGCCGGCGATCGTCGAGCACGACCACGCCGACCGGCAGGTTCTCGACCACGCGCTCGAGCCGCCGCCACTCGTCGTGCTGGACGCTCTGGACCTGGCGCACGAGCATCGCGTTCTTGATCGCCAGCGCGGCCTGGCCGGCCACCGCGCACAGTAGCTCCAGATCGCGCTGCTGGAACACGTGATTCATCGCGTGCGAGCTGAGGTGGATCACGCCGAGCCACTCAGGCTCGTCCGCGTCGTACATGAGCGGCACCGCGATCAGCGAGCGCACGCCTTGCGCCAGCAGGCTCTCCGAGCGGCGCAGCGCGAGGTCACCGTCGATCTCGTTGCGCAGGAACGGCTCGCGGGTCAGCATGATCTGGCTCAGCAAGCTGGTCGAGATCCCGTCATCGACGAGCGCACCCGAGCGGGTCCGCGCCACCGTCGCGCTCGGCGTCTTGGAATGCGGGCCGTACACGATGATCATGCCGCGGTCGGCGCGCAGCAGCTGGAAGCAGGTCTCGAGCACGCGCTCGAGCAGCCGCTCGAGGTCATGCTCGACGCCGATCGCACGGCTGAGCTCGACCACGGCGCGCAGGTTGCGGAGCTCGTCGACCTCGTTCATCGCCCCGCGGGTGACCTCGAAGCGCAGCCGGGTGGGGCCGATCAGGAGCTCATCGCCATCGCGCAGCGCGGCCTCGGCGACCTTGCGCGATCCGAGGAACGTCCCGCGCCGGCTGCCCAGATCGCGGACCTGGTACGATCCGTCCGCCTGGCGGACGACCTCGGCGTGGTTGCGCGAGATCATCGGATCGTCGAGCTCGATGTCGTTGTTCCCGCCGCGCCCGATCGACGATCGCTCGCCGAGCTCGTGGCGGCGCTGGCAGTCGAGCTGAACCAGGGCAGGCATCGTTATCGCACCCCGCCCGGATGAGCGATCGACTTGGTGAAATATGAAACTGACTTGTTCACGGATCCCGATTCGGCGAATATTTCGTTACGTGCAGTGCCCATGGCAGTGTCGGTGCGCTAACGCGTGTCCTAAGAAATCGGCCGCGGTGTGCACAGACTCCAGGTAGCGGTGGGGTAACAGGCCCTTGGCCGTCATCGTGGTGTCGCGCACAGCCGCATCCCCGTAGTCGGATCCCGCAGACCGCTGGTCGATTCGTTGCGGTTGGACAGCGCCGCCGTCTTGCGATCGTGGTGATAGCTGCCGCCGCGCACGACGAACGACCCGGGCCGCTCGCCCCTCGTCCATTCGAACGCGTTGCCCGCGGTGTCGAGCAGCCCGTAGGGACTGATCGACGCCGGGTGCGAGCCGACCTCGTCGGGACCCATCAGCTCGCGCCCGTACGTCGCGTCGATGTTCGCGTCGTCGCCGTCGAGCACGCTGCCGCTGGGCGTGGTGCGACCGTCGGCGCCGCGCGCTGCCCGCTCCCACTCCACCTCGCTGCACAGCCGCGCGCCCGGCAGCCGCCCCGAGCGATCGAGCCACGCGGCGTACGCCGTCGCGTCGTTCGCCGAGATCGCCAGCACCGGCAGCTTGTGCCAGTCCTGGACGGCGTGCTGCGCCCGGCGCGCGTAGCGGATCGGCTCGTTCCACGTCGCCGTGTACGTGTACTCGTTGGGCTGCAGCGTCAGCCGCCAGCCGCCGGTCACCCGATCGAGCCGGATGCTTCCGCCGAGCATCGCCGGGATGTGCGGGACCAGCACGGCGCGCTCGGCCTCGGGCTGCGCGTCGACGAACGCCACCCACTCGGCGAACGTGACCTCGGTGCGCGCGATCAGAAACGCGTCGGTGTGCCGGCGGTGCAGCGGCACCGCCGTCAGGAATCCGCGGCGCGCGTCCTCGTCGTCGGCGCTGCCGAACGAGAACCAGCCCGGCGCGATGTAGACATAGCCTGGCGGCACCGCCTCGATCGCCGGCGGGTCGAGCGCGAGCGCGAGCGTCGCGTCGCGCTCGACCACGATCGGCTCGCGGATCGCGACCCGCCCGGTCGCGGCGACCTCGACCAGGTGGGCGCCGGGCGCCAGCGCTTGATCGGCCATGCCGGTACCCGCCGGTGTGCCGTCGACCAGGATCGCCGCGCCGTCGGGTGCCTGGATCGTCACGCGCCCCGGCTGCTTGAGCCGCGCGCGCCGGCTGCCATCGGCGTCGTACGCCGCGAGCCGGCCGAGCTGCTCGTCCTTGGCGTCGGCGTCATGCATCACGTCGGCGAGCACCGCGCGCTCGAGCAGGATGTCACCGAGCAGGTTGCGGAGATCGTCCCGCGTCGGATCCTGGGCCAGCGCCGCCTCGACCCCGCGCGCCGCCTCGCGATACCCGCGGGCGACGACGGCGCGCTGCGCCAGCGTGCTGCGCCACAGCGCCTCGCCGCGATCGCCCTCGCCGGCATCGAACGCGGCGAACGCGGCCGTCGCGAGCTGGCGCTGCTCGGTGTCCGCCGCGCGCGCGCCGGCGAGATCCCGCTGCGCGGCCACGACCTCGATGGCCACCGCCGCGCCGAGCCGGCGCGCCGCGCGGTAGTGCTGCCCGGCATACACCAGCGCGACCAGCGCGATCACGCCGACGGCGATGCCGCGCGATAGCCACTTGCGCGACCGGGTCGCACCGACCGACGCCGCGATGAACGCGCGCTCGATCGCGGTCAGGTTCGCCTGGTCGAGCGCGAGCGCCTCCGCCAGCCGCGGGCCCCGCCACGTCGCGTCGCTGCGGCGGTCCAGCCGCTGCCACTCGGCGCAGCCCTCGGCGAGTCGTTCGCGGCGCGCGCGATCCTCGGTGTCGGCGTCGAGCCAGTCGCGCAGCGTACCCCAGCCGCGCACCAGGACCTCGTGCGCGAGCTCGTAGGTCGCCCCCGCCTCCCCGTCGTGAACCACGAGCAGCCGGCCCTTGACCAGCGCGGTCACCGCGCCCTTGGTCCCGTCGCTCACCGCCAGCTCGGCCTCGGTGCGCGCGACCCGCGTCCCGACCGACGTCACCAGGCGCAGCAGCACGCGGCGCGCGTGGGTGCGGTCCGACGGCGGCATCCCGGCGATCACCGCGTCGCCATGGCGCGCGAGCGCACCTGCCACGCCCCCCATGATGTCCAGCGTCGCCTGCGTGATCAGCCCGCGATCCCGATCGCGCGCCTCCCACAGCTCGGCCAGCGCGAACGACAGCAGCGGCAGCCCGCCGCTCCCGGCCCGCGCGGTCGCATCCACCAGCTCGCCGATCATCGCGTCTGATTCGAACGCGACGTTGGTCGCGGCGGCGGGCCCCGTGATCACGTCGCGGATCCGCTCGGGTGGCAGCGGCCGCACGAAGTACAGCACGCGCGACAGCTCCTGGCCGAACCGCGGCAGCGCGACCAGCCGCGACAGGAAGTCGGCGCGCACGGTCGTGATCAGCCGGACCCCGGCCACCCCCTCGCTGATCCGCGCCAGCGCGGCATCGAACGCCGCCACCTCATCGGGATCGCCCACCGTCACCAGCTCCTCGAGCTGATCGACGAACAGGATCATGCCATCGTGGCCCGCGCGGCGATGAAGCTCGCGGGCGAGCAGCCCCGGATCCGCCAGCACGCGGCCCGCCAGCTCGGGATCCTCGAGCGCCGCGGCCAGCGCCGCCAGCGGCCGGCGACCGGGTACCACGGTCAGCGTCCGCCACGTCCGTCCACCGCCGAGCGCGCCGTCGAGCACCGCCGGGATCACGCCTGCGCGGCACAGCGACGACTTGCCAACCCCCGAGTCGCCGGCCACCACGACCACCGACTCCGTGCGCAGGCGCTCGATCACCGCGCCGACCTCGAGCCCGCGTCCGAAAAACACGCCGCGATGCGACGACTCGAACGGCCGCAGCCCGCGATACGGATTCTCGTCCGCCCGCGTCATGTGGCTGCGCGCGTTCAACTGCTCGAGCGCCTCGCGCAGCTCCTCGCCGCTGGGAAACCGCAGCTCCGGATCGCGCGACAGGCAGCGCGCGATCAGCGCCGCGATCCGCGGCTCGGTATCGAGCGCCGGCGCGTCCTGCGCGCAGACCACCCGGCCGAGCTCGGCGACCGGCACCCCGGCAAACGGCGGCGTGCCGTTGATCAGCTCGAACATCACCGCGCCCACCGAATACACATCGGACCGCCGGGTCGGCGGCTTGCCGCTCCACACCTCGGGAGCGATGTAATCGGGCGTGCCGGGCATCGGCCCGACGTCTTCGGCGCCCTCCCGCAGCACCTGCGCGAGCCCGAAGTCGACGAGCTTGGCCACCCCCTCCTCGGTCATCATCACGTTGCCCGGCTTGATGTCGCAGTGAACGACGCCCCGCCGGTGCGCCGCCGCGAGCCCGCGCCCCAGATCGATCGCGATCCCGAGCACCGCCGTCCACGCCATCGGCCGCACGGCCTCCGACAGCGGCGTGCCGCGCACCAGCTCGCTGACGACATACGGCCGGTCCCCGAGCTCGCCGACGCGATAGATGCTGACGACGTTTGGATGCTGGATCCGGGCCGCCGCCCGCGCCTCCATCAAGAACCGCTGGCGCGCCGCCGGATCGGGGTCGACCCCGATGAACTTGATCGCGATCGGCCGCGCGAGCACCGAATCCTCCGCCAGGTACACCTGGCCCACCGCGCCCCGCCCGAGCTGGCGGATGATCACGTAGTCGTCGAACTCCTCGGGTGGCTCGAACGGCGCCGGCACACCGACGGCGCGCGGGGGTCCGAGATCGTGAGCCTGACTCGACACCGATCAGATGTATCGGCAGCCCTACGAAATCTTGGAGGGGGCGTGCACGATTCTAGCCATTCTGGCCATCCAGGCTGTGCCGGGCCATGCCAACCATCCTGGTAGGTGTGCCAGCTCACCCGCTTCATGGCGCCCCCGCCGACTGGTCCCGACGGCAACCGCGAGGTAGGCTCGCAAGCGACCGATGCCTATCGAGAAGCGTGACGGTGCTTCCCTGACCTGTTCATTTTGCGGCAAAGCGCAAAAGGAGGTCAAGAAGCTGATCGCCGGCCCCACCGTCTATATCTGCGACGAGTGCATCGGCCTGTGCAACGACATCATCGCCGAGGAGATCGAGAAGGAGGACCAGAGCTACGGCACCAGCTCGATCCCCAAGCCGGCGCAGATCAAGAAGGTCCTGGACGAGTACGTGATCGGCCAGGACCGGGCGAAGAAGATCCTCGCGGTCGCGGTCCACAACCACTACAAGCGGATCGATCACAAGCAGACCGGCCAGAGCGACGAGGACGTCGAGCTCCAGAAGTCGAACATCCTCTTGCTCGGCCCGACCGGCTCGGGCAAGACGCTGCTCGCGCAGACCCTCGCCCGCATCCTCAACGTCCCGTTCGCGATCGCCGACGCCACCAACCTCACCGAGGCGGGCTACGTCGGCGAGGACGTCGAGAACATCATCGTCTCGCTGCTCCAGAACGCCGATCACGACATCGAGCGCGCCCAGCGCGGCATCGTCTACATCGACGAGATCGACAAGATCGCGCGCAAGAGCGACAACCCGTCCATCACGCGCGACGTGTCCGGCGAGGGCGTGCAGCAGGCCCTGCTCAAGATCATCGAGGGCACCACCGCCTCGGTCCCGCCCAAAGGCGGCCGCAAGCACCCCCAGCAGGAGTTCCTGCAGGTCGACACCACCAACATCCTGTTCATCTGCGGCGGCGCGTTCACCGGCCTCGAAGACATCATCGAGAACCGGATCGGCCAAAAAATGATCGGCTTCGGCGCCGGCATGAACAAGAAGGTCGAGCGCTCGCAGTGGGAGCTGATCCAGGAGGTCGAGCCTGAAGACCTCCTCAAGTACGGCATGATCCCCGAGTTCATCGGCCGACTCCCGGTGATCGCCCCGCTCCACGAGCTGTCCGAAGAAGCGCTGGTCCAGATCCTGACCCAGCCCAAGAACGCCCTGGTCAAGCAGTACCAGAAGCTGTTCGAGATGGACGGCGTCAAGCTCAAGTTCGGCAAAGGCGCCCTGGTGAAGGTCGCCAGCATGGCCGCGCTCCAGAAGAGCGGCGCGCGCGGCCTGCGCGCCATCCTCGAGAGCGCGCTGCTCGACATCATGTACGAGACGCCGGGTCAGTCGGTCAACGAAGTGATCATCAACGAAGACGTGATCGAGAAGCACGGCTCGCCGCTGATCACGTACAGCAAAGAACCGAAGGCCGCTGAAGGTTAGTCGTTCCTGCGGCGCACTTTGCTGCGGCTCGACGGCGAGCCCGATGCGAAGTACGTCACAGGCTCCGAGACCGTCGGAGCGGCGGCCGTGATGCCCGTAACCGCAGCGCGCGCACGCAGTTAGCGAATAGTCAGCGCGCGGTTAGTGACCGGACAGATCGGCGTTAGCACGCAGATCGCGCGGCCTTTGCGATTCCCTGTACGACCTCTCCTCTCAGGTCTGGAGGCCTGCCCCGTGAAGATCGACAATATCGAGCTCTATAAAAGACTAGCCCTCGGACTCTGCACGTCGCTCGCGATCAACGCGGTCGGCTGCGGAACCGATGCTCCCACTGCCACCGCGAACCCGGACGCCTCGCTCCCGGACCCGAACGTGGACGCGCCTACCGCGCCGCCGCCGGTGTTCGCCAAGCGCCCCTCGAAGTCGAGCACGATCGCGATCTCTCCCGACGACTCGATCGTCGCGATGGTGAACCCCGACGATGGCACGATCTCGGTGTTCCAGACCAGCGACAACTCGCGGCTGTCGAAGGTCGCGACCGGCAAGAATCCCTCGAGCATCGTCATCGCCGGCGACGGCAAGACCGCGTACGTCGCGAACCGCGACGACAACACGGTCGTGCGCGTCGTCAACATCAACGGCGGCACCCCCACGAACGACGCCGCGGTCAACGTCGGCTCCTCCCCCGTCGGTCTCGCCCTCTCACCGAGCGGCCTCAGGCTGTTCGTCGCCGAGTTCGCCGAGAGCAACATCTCGGTGATCGACACCACGACGATGAACATCGTCGACAAGATCGCGTTCGATCGGCCGCGCGCCCTCGTGGTCACCAACAACGGCGACGAGAGCGATGACGACGAGATCCTCGCGGCCGCGAAGTTCTATGGCCTGCCGGTGGCAGGCAAAGAGGCCAAGGACGACGGCCGCACCGGCCAGGTCGTCACGTGGCCGCTGACCGCCCTCCACACGCCGACCAAGATCAGCCTGGCGCCGATCGATAGCGGGTTCAAGAATGGCGGCGGCATCACGGCTGCAGGGGAAGTGGGCGTCACGACCTCGCCCAACCAGCTGGCGAGCATGGCGGTCAACTCCGGAAAACTTTACATCACGAGTGTCTCGGCTTCGCCAGAAGGTCCGACGAGGTTCGACAACAACGTCTTCCCGGTTGTCTACGTCGCAGATCTCGCGGCTGGCACCGAGGTGCGAGATGCAAGCGGCACCGCGAATCTCGCACGCAAGATCATCGACCTGATTCCAACCCCAACGGCGGCAGCGCCGCGATTCATCCCCGGTGATCTGAGCGACATTGCGTTCCTCGACAACACCACGCTGGGCTACTCGGTCTCCAAAGCAGGTGACGTCATGGTGCGCATGCTATATGGCGACACACTCGCCATCGGAGCAGAGGGCAACGGCCCAAAGGAAATCGACCTGGCAGGCAACGCCACGATAGGCCTGTGCCAGGCGCCGACAGGCCTTGTCACCTCGGCGAAACTCAGTGGTGCTTATGTGAACTGCTGGGCTAGCCGCAGGCTCGGGTTTGTGAACTTCAAGACGCAGACGTTGGACAATACCTTTGAGGCATCCCCTGTTAACGTCAATGCCGTTGCCGAGTCCATCCGACGCGGCGAGCGCTTCTACTTCACGGGCCGCGCTCGGTGGTCAAGCGACGGCACGACAAAAGACGCGAATGGCGTGATCGTCACGGTTGGCAACGGTGCCAAAGGCGGAGAGGGTTGGTCATCTTGTGGCTCGTGCCATCCCGACGGCCTGACCGACAACATCACCTGGATCTTCGGCACCGGACCACGTCAGACGACGTCGATGGATGGCTCGTTCTCCCACGGTCCCGGGATACAGAAGCAGCGTGTTTTCAACTGGACCGCGGTCAATGACGAGTTGCACGACTTCGAAGCGAATGTGCGAGGTGTGTCGGGCGGGCTCGGTGCGATCACGCAACCGGCTACCGGGGGCACAGCGGCTGACTGCACCAAGTTCATCCCGTTGGAACAGGCCGCCACGGCAAATGGCCCCATGCTCGCATCGAACAAAGCGTTGGCTGCCACCGTCGGTTGCGTCCGCTCCGACTGGGACGACATCACAGCCTTCGTCAAGACGATCACCCCGGCCCACGTCTCGAAGCTTGCTGATGCAGCGGCCATTGGCCGAGGCCAGACGCTATTCATCGCAGGCGGCTGCCCCAATTGCCACAGCGGCACCGGATGGACAGTGTCGAGCGTGCCCTACAAGGCTGCGGATTCCGTCGCTTTTGGCGCGACGTCTTTCACGCCGAAAGCGTTCTTGTCGACGGTCATGTACACCGCTGCCCGTCCGCAGATATCGGCCCAGCCTCCAGTCGCGACGGGCGATGATACCGGTCCAGCAGAGGCAGGAACTGTTCAACCGTTGCAGCTCGCTTGTGCACTGCGCAATGTCGGCACATTCGGAGTGCGAGATCCCGCTGCTGTCAACAAGACCAACGTGGCCGCTACCGATGCCCTCGAACTTCGCAGCGGTGGAGGGCGTGCCCAAGGGCGTGGTGGCTACAATGTGCCGTCTCTCTACGGCCTGGCGCTCGGCGCACCCTACCTGCATCACGGGCAGGCTGCGACGTTGACTGACCTCTTCACGGACCCGAAGTGGGACATTCACACCAACGCGGGCAATTTCAACTTCTCCAAGCAGGACTTGGCCGTTTCAGGCGCCGTGGCTGACCTGACCGCGTTCCTCCGTTCGATTGACGCCGAGACGACCGAGATCGCTATCCCCACCAGCGCGAATTTGTCTTTCGACGCGTGTAGCCCAGACTGATGATCACTAGTCTAGTCTAGCGACTTTCCCGTTTCGCCTGACTGCGCTCCCCGCAGTCAGGCGTTCTTCGTTTTGGTGGTCTTCGTTCCGGCGGTCTCGCCCTTCGGTATTCGCGAACTCTCGGACAGCCGATATCAAAGGCGTCGAACGCCGGCCGGTCGCCTGACAACGTGACCTCAGTGGCAAAGCCATCCCCCACTGCGGACGAACACGTGGGCGGCGTGGGCGGCACCGGCACCGGCGTCGGTGTTATTGGCTTGCCGTTGATAGCGCTGCGACGGTATCAGCAGTAGCCAGACGGACCGCACGGCGGGGCCACGTGAGCGCCGCCTGGCCTCTCGCACTTCTCGCGGAAGCGTGGCTACACGTGCGTCGATATGGGCTGATGTATTCTAATTGGCGGGGAGGGGAGATCGGAGCGCGCTTGCCGGGCCATCCGAAGATCGTTGCGGTTGCCGTTGCTTCAAGCAACCCGGAGCCGTCACGGCCGATACACTGCGCCATGCGCTTCGCCCTTCTCGCCTTGTTAGCCTGTGTCGCATGTGACTTTCCGCGACCGCCAAGTATCGGCGGCGACGCTGCCTCCGCCCCCGATAAGGACGCCGCGACCGATGCAGCCGTCGGGACGGACGGCGGCATCCCGCGTTGCGCAAACCTCGGATATGCTGCACTTCCTTGGCCGGCCACGGGCGCCAAGCCGTACGCGGTCGCGTCGGCGGACCTGAACGGCGACAGCAACCCCGACCTCGCGGTCGTCAATGCGGTCGACAACACCGTGAGCGTGTTGATTGGAAACGGCAACGGCACGTTTCAACCTAAGGTCGACTATGCAACGGGGACAGCGCCGCAGGCGGTCGCCATCGCCGACGTGAACGGCGATGGCAAGCCTGATCTCGTCGTCGGCAATTCCAGCACCTCCTTGGGCGCCACCATGAGCGTGTTGATCGGCAATGGTGACGGTACGTTCGGAAGCAAACTCGACTATCCGACCAACTCGGATGCACAAGCGATCGTGGTGACTGACGTGAGCGGTGACGGTAAGGCCGATGTCGCAGTCGCCGGTCTTAGGGCAGTCAGCGTGCTACTGAACAACGGTAACGGCACGTTCGCGCCGAAAGTCGACTATACCGTCGGAACGATCTTTTTCGTGCCTCGGTCTATTGCAATCGGCGATATGAACAGCGATGGAAAACCGGACATCGTACTGGCATCAGTCAGTGTCGTCGGAGACGGAAACTTCGTCAGCGTCTTTCTCGGAAGCGGTAATGGATCCTTCGCAGCCCATACAGATTCTGCATTCAGCGGAGACCTCACTCTATTCGGCGTCGCAATAGGAGATGTGAACGGTGATGGGAAGGTCGATGTTGTGGCAGGGAACATCAACACGAATATGGCGAGCGTGCTGCTAGGCAACGGACAGGGAGCCTTCACATCGACCGTCAATTCCCCGACTACCTCTGAGCCGCTATCGCTCATCTCGGTTGATATCAATGGCGATGGAAAATTAGATCTCATAGCCAAAGGACCAGCCGACGTGACTGCGATGCTCGGACTTGGCAATGGAAGCTTCACAGAGGGGGTAACATACTCGATCGAAAATTCGGGGGCATTCTCTTCTCAAGCGACAGTCTTAGCAGATATCAATCGTGATGGAAAGCTCGATATAGTATCAACTGGAAGCAACAAACTAAACATATTGCTCGGTCACGGCGACGGCTCCTTTGTATCTGACGCGGGGAAACCAGGCGGAGTGAATTCGAGACGCCTCATAGCCGCAGACGCGAACCATGACGGCAACATCGATGTCATCGTTAACAACAGTGACTACACCTCCGTGCGCGTGCTGCCAGGCAACGGTGATGGCACGTTTGCACAACGTGTGGATTACGATATCGGGTCGAAGCCATTCACAGTTGTCGCATCAGACCTAAACGGAGATGGGCGTACCGATCTCGTCGTGGCCAATAGCGCAGGCGCTGTAAGCGTACTATTTGGAAGCGAAGACGGTACCTTTGCAGACAGAGTTGACTATCCCACTGGCCCAATTGACTACGTTGTAGCAACTGACGTAAACAATGATGGAAAGCAAGATATTGTCACTTCTACTACTAGCATACCCGGCAAGGATAGTGAAGGGGGAGACACCTCTGAGCCTGGATCGATAGGGTTGCTGATGAATAATGGGAATGGTACATTCGCAGCCAAGATCGAATTACTCACTGGCATCTATCCTGCTTCACCTGTAGCCAGCGATCTGAACGGTGACGGCAATATTGACTTAGTAGTCGCTGCATCTGGGGCTCTCAATGTACTGATGGGTACCGGCACGGGTACCTTTTCGAGCCCGACTACCTATCCTGCATTCGGCATTGGCACTTTGTTAATCACTGACAAAAATGGAGACGGCAAACTCGACATCATTGGGTTGGGTAGTGCCACGACGACGTTGTGGCCCGGCAATGGCGACGGCACGTTCGCAGCCCGAGCAGACGTGGCTACGGCCTCGGCAGTTGCCATCGTTGACATTGTTGGCGATAGCCGCCTCGATCTCGTAGCCTTCGGCAGCGGCGGTAGAACGGTAGACATCTCGGCAGGCAATCATGACGGCACATTTCAGAGCACGATCAGCTACCCAGTTGGGCGTATCCCGACATCGGTTGCCGTAGCGGATTTGAACCACGACGGCCAGCCGGACCTCATCGTGGACAATTCGGGCGACGACACCATCAGCGTACTGCTCGGCGTCTGCATGCCTTGATGTAGACTTCGCCTTCCGCTTGCCGATCGAACTGTCGGACAACAACGCTTCAGCCTTCGACGCAACGCGGAGCCGAGCCCTACGACTGCGCCAGAAACCCCGCCGCGTCGAGTGCTCGCTCGCGGTGCGCAAGGCCCCGTACTCGGGGGAAGCGCTCTCTCCCGCCACAGGCTCCAGAACGCCTCGATAGTAGGCTACGGCGCTCAAACTATTGCCGTCATCACCTTGCTTGCCCACCTCAGGCATGCGCTGCGGAAAACGCCAGGCGGCAGGCCGCGTGGCGGCGGCTCCGTGGATTGACGGCCGTGTTTGTCACCGCTCCCGAGCACGGAAGTTCGACATGTGCGAATTTCGGCTGGTGCCGAAGTCCACCGTGTGGAGATAGGATCCGGAGATGGGTGGCGGACTCGAGAAAAAACCGGGGAGCGGCCTCGTCCACGACACGTTCGGGGGCAGCGAGTCGAGCGCCCCGATGGGGCCAGGCAAGCAGACGCTCACCGAGCAGCTCCTGCGGCAGGAGGGCGTCGCGAACGGGAGCGCCTCCAGCGGGCCATACACCGACGCCCCGATGCGTCCGTACGTGGACACCCCGATGCGTCCGTACGTGGACACCCCGATGAGCCCGAACGCCTACGTCGCTGCGAGCTCGAGCGGAACGCCGGTACAGCGCTCGGTAAGCGCCCGTGCCGGGAGCGGCGCAGGCGGCGGCGATGTTCAACAAGCCGCCGCGCAAGGCGTCGCCAGCGCGGGCGGACCACTGCCCTACCGCGACATCATCCAGCAGATGTTCGGCCAACACGATGTCAGTGGCGTCCAGGCGCACGTCGGCGGCGAGGCAGCGACCGCGAGCCGCGCGATCGGCGCCGAGGCGTACGCGACCGGCCACAACGTTGCGTTCGCTGGCGCGCCCAGCCTCCACACGGCCGCTCACGAAGCGGCGCACGTCGTCCAGCAGCGTGGCGGCGTGCAGCTCAAGGGCGGCGTCGGTGAGGCGGGCGACCCGCACGAGCGTCACGCCGATCAGGTCGCCGATGCCGTGGTATCCGGCCGATCGGCGGAATCGCTGCTCGATCGGTACGCTTCCGCGAGGAAGTCCTGTTCGGACTCCGCCGTTCAGATGCAGCAGGACAAGCAACACCTGCCAGCGGCGCCGGTCGCTGCGAGTGGTCCGCAGGTCGATGAGCCTGTACCAGGCGACAACAAGCCGGGCTTCATCGACAACGACGACGGCGCAAACATCCGCAACCGGCCCGCCGAACTCGCCGGGTCGAAGACGCTGACGGCCATGCCGCTGCCGCCGACGACCCGCGTCTTCGTCAGCGGTCGCCACCCGCAGACGGCGGGCTGGTGGTACGTGACCGCCACGCTTCCCGACGCCACTGTATGCGGCTACGTCCAAGGTCTGCGCGTGACGACTGATCTGCCCGAGCTGACGGCGAAGCTGTACCAGGTGAAGTCGGGCGACACGGCCGAGGTTCTGGCCGTGAAACAGTTTTCGTCGGCGGTTCGCGATGGCCACGACCTGCGCTTCTACGAGAACGTGCTCCTGTTTGTGAACCGGCAGCACAACCGGGCTGGTGTGCGCGGCGCGTACCAGGAGCCGGGGCTCGTGGGCGGTGGCGCCAACAACGTTCAACTCGAGGCCGGGCGGCGGATTTGGCTCGTCAGCCCAGCCTATGCGCGCGCCCTCGAGGGCGTCGTTCCCGACGGCTCGCTGACGAATGGCTCGGTGGCGAAGGTGAAGCGCTTCGCCGGCCATGTTGAGGACCTCCTCAAAAGCGTCGACGACTTCCCGAAGCATGTGCCCGAGGTTGCCGGCGAGTATGGACAGGCGATCCACGACCACGCCGCCGCGATCATAGGCATCACTGCCGGCTTTCTCATGACCGAGGCCGCGTCCATGGCCCTGGCCGCGACTCCGGGCGGACAGCTCCCCGCGATCATGATCCAGCTCGGCCTCTCAGCCTTCGGCGCGCACGGCATGGCTGTCGCAACCGTCGAGGCCCTTACGCATGCGGGCCGGTGGCTTGAGCTCGCTTGGAACGCGCACGGCCGCGAGGATCACATCGCGGCGGCGAGCAAGGAGTTCGTCAAGATGCTGGTAAGCATCGCCATGGCCGCGCTCGCCGTCATGGGAGTGAAGGGCAACATGGGCAAGGCTGCCGGCATCGCCACAGACTCGATGCCAGCCCTGATGCCCGCGTGGGCGGTCGCCTCCGGAGGAGCCTCGTCCGAGGCCGGTACCGCAGCGGCCGTCGCAGCGGGTGGGCCCCGGCCGTACAGCCCCGTGGCCACCGCGATGGCGATGTCGGCCAAAGGTTCCGATGCTGACGCCCCGTCCGTCGATGAGCTTGCTGGCTCCGGTGAGAGGAAATATAAAACGAAGTCCCGCGGCCAGCCAGAGGAACAGCTCTCGGATGTCGGCCGTACTTCGCCGTCCACCCTTTCGCCTGCCGAACTTGCTCAGGTCGAGGCATACCAGGCGACGCGGAATGAGTTCCTGAAGAAATGGCGGAGCTTTGACACGAGCGAGCTGCCCCCAGAAACACAGGCGCTTGTTCGAGGCAAGGCAGATCGCTCTATTGCGAATTCCATGACGCCTGACGACCTTGCGGCCGTTATCAAGGAGCGCCGCGGTGACGTCATATCGAAGGCCGATGGGAATCCGTTCGATCACCTCACCGAGTTCAAGCAAGCGCGCCGATCCGTGACGAGCACGATGGACAAGATCCGAGATCGCATGCGCACCCTTGGTGACGATGCGGCTGCCGAGCGGCAAGCGCTGGAAGAGAAGCTCGGCGAGCTGTCGAGGCTGCTGGACGAGTACGAAGCCTCCGCTGGAGGGGCACCATGACACAAGAAGATGATCTTCGCACCGTCCTCGAGCAAAGCAGGGACATCGACGACCTGTACGCCGCACTCATCCGCGCGGGCAAGGAGAAGCTCGTCGGTCTGCGCGACGTCGTTCAGCCGCTGCTTCAGCATCAAGATCCTGAGATTCGAGGCGGCGCATTGCAGACTTTGGCATTCTTCTGGCGCCTCCCCGAATATCGCGAGTCCATCTTCGACTACGTAAAGGACGTGGATCCGTCCGTTCGAAGCTGGGCCCTGCATGCGTGGGCGGGCTATCGCGCTGGCACTCGCGATCGCGACTCGATCGGCAGGCTGTGGATTATACTCCGAAATGACGATGAAGACATCGACGTGCGCCAGAGTGCGTTTCTCGGCATGCTGACCATCTATGGCGTCTCGAGCGAGGAGTACTGGAAAAGCATCTACGCGGACCTGAAGAATGACCGTTCGGTGGCTTGGGAGCGGATTCGCGCGGTTCTCGGCGACGTCGGCCTGAACCCACCGGAGGCAGTCGGTTGACGTGTCACCGAGCGCTGCCAGCGCATGACCCCGCTGATGCGCGCAGCGCTGCATGAGACGGCCACGAGCCACGAGGCGTTTGGCCGCTTCGCCAGGGGCGACGCCGTCGCGCGCTGGGAGGCCGGCGTCGTGCAGCTGCCGACCGACTAGGCGGTGTCCGCCATCCCGACGCGGGTATCCGCGCCGCTTGCTGCCGACCCGGCAGCGATCCTGAGGGCCACGCACGCCGCGACGATGCCGACCAGCGGGTGCAGGGATCGACAGCAGATCCGGGTGCACTGTCGCCGCCGCACGATGGCATGCCCTCGGCTTTCCTGGTGGCACCGACGCGGTCGCCCGAACGAGGGACGGCTCCTTGCGATCGCGCGGGTTGACGGTCGAGATCCTGCGCGGCACGCTCGCCGCACCCATGACCCGTGACACGTTCTGCTCGCACTGCGGTGTTCGGTTCGCCGACGCGACTACCTATCCTCGCACATGCACCGCGTGCGGCGCGCAGAGCTGGGCGAATCCGATCCCGGTCGCGGTGGTGCTGTTGCCGGTGACCGTCGGGGCGCGCACGGGTCTGTTGGTGGTGCGGCGAGCGATCCCGCCGGTCGGCAGGCTCTCGCTGGTCGGTGGGTTCGTCGAGGACCACGAGTCCTGGCAGATGTGCGCGACGCGCGAGCTGCACGAGGAGGCCGGTGTGGTGATCGATCCGACCGCGTTGCAGCCGTTGTGGTACGCGTCGAGTGCGCCTCGCCCCGACCGCGTGGTGCTCTTCTCGCTCGCACCGGCGGTCGACGCCTCGGCGTTGCCACCGTTCATGCCGAACGCGGAGGCCTCGGAGCGCGGGATCTACTTCGGCGCCCCGGAGGGCGGCGGCACCGGCGACGACGAGCTCGGATTCCCACTCGATGTCGAGGCCGCACGACGGTACTTTGTGCACATGGGTTGTAGCGGCGGCGGCTTCGTCCCCCGCTGATCCGGACGCGTTTCGTCGCCTCGGACCAGCGACGCCGCTGGTGCTTCCACGGATTGAGGCGGTGTCCCGCGATCCCCGGCAGGCACCGGCCGCAACGTGAGGCCCGCGGACCCGCTGTGGCAGTCAGCAATTCGCCGAGGTGAAGTCAGCGTCATTCGCGCGTCGCTGCCCGACGAGATCACGGCGTTGATCGCACAGCCGTCACCGGGCGGAGTCGCTCCGGCGATGTCGACGGCCGCGAGCTCGTCGCTCGTCCGGCTTGAAGGAAAATTGGGCTCGTCGTGTACATCGGGAGACGCACCCGATGGATCGGAATATTCGATCGGAATGGCGCGCTCGCTTGACGCCGTGATGACGGCGACGGACCCTCGGTGCGAGACAGCCTTTGCTGGCATTCCCGCCTTTCGAGCTGGACATCATCGACGAGCGTCTGTGGAAGGCCGGCAAGGAGCTCGCGCTCCGGCGCAAGCCGTTTGCGATTCTGCGCTACCTCGTCGAGCATCCCAGGCGACTCGTCACGCAGCAAGAGCTCGTCGATGCCGTGTGGGGAAACGTCGCGATGAGCGACAGCGTTCTACGCACGCACATTCGCGACCTCCGGCGCGTGCTCAGTGAACCTGTGATCGAGACCGTCATCGGCCGCGGCTACCGCTTCCTCGCCTATGTCACCGGCGGCGCGCCGGCGCCTGTCCGTGACAGAACCACCTCGGAGCCGGCGATCGTGGGCCGGCACGACGAGTTGCATATTCTCGCCAACGTGCTCGACGACGTGCTCGCGCAGCGACGGCAGACCGTGTTTATCTCGGGTGACGCGGGCATCGGCAAGACGACGCTCGTGGACGCGTTCCTCGAGCAGTTGGCGCCCGCCTTGACCATCGCGCGTGGCGCGTGCGTAGAGCAGTATGGCGCCGGTGAGGCATATCTTCCGGTGCTCGACGCGCTTGCGCGGCTGTGCCGAGGGCCGGACCGTGACCGCGTCGTCTCGGCGCTGATGCGTCACGCACCGACGTGGCTGATCCAGCTCCCCGGTGTCGCCTCCGGTGAGATGCTCGAGGAGCTACACCGCACGCTGCGAGGGACCTCGCCGACGCGCATGCTGCGTGAGCTCGCCGACGCACTCGACGTGCTCAGCGCCGAGCGCCCGTTCGTCCTCGTGCTTGAAGATCTCCATTGGTCGGACACAGCGACCGTCGAGCTGATCGCCATGATCGGCCAGCGGCGCGAGCTCGCGCCGCTGCTCGTGATCGGGACGCTGCGTCGATCGGACGTTCCGAAGAGTCACCCGCTGAGCCGTGCGATCGGCGAGCTCGTATCCCACCGCCAGGCCGTCCAGATCGGACTCGAAGCGCTATCGGTCAGCGCGGTCGATGACTACGTGGCGCAGCGGTTTCGCGGCCACGGGTTCCCCGCCGACTTCGGCGCGACGCTCCACGCGACCACCGCCGGGCACCCGATGTTCATGGTCGCGATGCTCGACGAGCTCGAGCGCCTTGGGGCCGTGCTGCCGATCGACGAGCGCTGGGCGCTCACGGTCTCGCTCGCCGAGATCGGGAGCCAGCGCTCCGAATCGGTGATGCAACTGCTGGGCTTCCAGATCGGTCGCCTCGGCGTTGCCGAGCAACACGTGCTCGAGGCGGCGAGCATCACCGGCACCGTGCTGGCGCCGGTCGCGGTTGCCAGCGCGCTCGAAGCGCCGCTTGTCGACGTCGAGGCGGCGTGTGAGCTGCTGGCGGACGAGCACCCCTATCTGCGCAGGCTCGAGACCGAGATGTGTCCCGATGGGAGCAGGCAATCCCGCTACGTCTTCACGCACGCGATCTATCAGGGCGCCGCAGCCGCACGGGTCTCGCCGTCCCTCGAGCGGCATTGGCGGCGCCGCATCGGTGAATGCCTGGAAGCCACCTACTGCATGGCGCCGATCTCGATCGCCGCCGAGCTCGCGATGCACTTCGATCGTGCACAGCTGCCCGTGAAGGCCATCGCGTACTACGTCATGGCCGGTGAACGCGCACTACAGCGCTCCAGCGGCGCCGATGCGCTGCACAACCTGGAGCGTGCCAACGAGCTCGTCGAGCAGCTCCCGCAGGGCGCCGAGCGTGACGCCGCCGATCTGCAGGTACTCCGGCATCTCGCGCCGGCGCTGTTCGTGACTCGGATGTTGAGTGCGCCACGCCTCCGCGCCACCTTCCAGCGGGCGATCGACCTCGCGGCTCGCGTCGGCGCCGCCCCCAATCTGGCGGGGGCTTTGCTCGTGAGCTTGTACTCCGGGATCATGCAGGGCGAGCTCCGCGACGCCGACTCCAGCGCCTTGGCCGTGCTCCAGGTCGCCGACCGGATCGGAGATCCGATGATCCTCGCGCATGCCCAGGTCGCGCTGTCGATCATCGCGATGTTGCGCGGGCGGCTCGACGAAGCGCGGGGGCGACTTGGTGCCGTGCTGTCATCCTACGACCCTCAGATCTATCGTCCCGCAATTGGCAAGCGCGAGAGCGTGGCGGACCCGTATGTGGTGGCGTATGGCATGTCCGTGTTTGTCGCCTGGTTGCTGGGCTGTCCGGACGCCGCCATGGCACACGCGCGCGCCGGAATCGCGGCCGCTGAGTCGATCCAGGATCCGTTCTCGACCGCGGGGCTGTTATTGAACATGTCGATCGTTCACATGTGGCGCGGCGAGGCCGCCGTGGCGCTCGGCGTCGCGAAGCGCGCACTCGACATCGGGATGGCGTTCGACTTCGGGCTCATGACGGGCCGCGCGCACATCGTCATTCAGTGGGCATCTACGAGGTTGGGCGAGCTGCCTGCGAGCGCGGAGGACATCGAGCGCGCATTGTCAGAGCTGCGCTCGTGGTCTCGGATCGAAACAGCGGTGGTCGTATTGCCGTACATCGAAACCTGCATTCAAGCTGGATATCGCGCACAGGCGCTCGCAGCGATCGAGCTCAGCCTTGCGATCGCGAAGGACATCGATGAGTGCATATCGGAGCCCGAGCTATTTCGGCTTCGCGGCGAGATCGTGAAAGCCGATGACCCCGGTTACGCGCGCCGTTGTTTCATGGCGGCGCTCGACCTCGCACGAGTCCGAAATCTTCGGTCGTTCGAGCTGCGCGCGGCGATGAGCCTGGCGCGAATCGGCGAGCCGCACGCCGAGCTACAGCGGACCTACGACACGTTCACGGAGGGCTTCGATACCAGCGATCTCGTCGAGGCCCGAGCGTTGCTCGAAGCGGCGGCATCACCGGGATCGACGTCCACTCGTGAGCCTCCCGAACTGCCGCCTGGTCGCACCGAACTGCTCTGAATCGCTCGATTTGACGCCGATCTCACACCGATTCCACATCGCTGGCAGTACATCTGCCCTACCCTGCGCTGTACACGAGGTCCGCGCTGGCCAGCGTGTACTTCAGCGTGGGCCCTCGGGTTTCGGGAAGGTAGGTAGGCACATGGTAACAGAGCAGGCATCGAGCGAGCACCAGTGCGAGAGGCGCTGCCAGCGAGCTGTCGAGGTCTCGCTCGGTATCGAGGCCGACTTGCTCGGCAACGCGCCATCGCTGGCAGCGCTGCGCGAGCGCTTGCAGCGCTACGCCGCCGCACGTGACACCACCGTGCTGATCCGCGGCGAGAGCGGCACGGGCAAGGGACTGGTCGCCCATCAGCTCCATCTGCGATCGCCGCGTGCGAGCGGCCCGTTCGTCGCCGTGAACTGCGCGGCAATCCCGGACACGCTGATCGAGAGCGAGCTGTTCGGCCACGAGAAGGGCGCGTTCACGGGTGCCGCACGGGCGATGCGCGGCAAGTTCGCGCTGGCACACGGCGGCACGATCTTCCTCGACGAGGTCGGCGACTTGAGCCCGAGTGCGCAGGCCAAGGTCTTGCGCGTGGTCGAGGGCCGCGAGATCCAGCCACTCGGCAGCGAAGACACCATCGAAGTCGACGTCCGGATCCTGTCGGCGACGCACCGCAGCTTCGAGGACGACATGGCAGCGGGGCGGTTCCGCGCCGACCTCTACTATCGCCTCGCGGTCGTCGAGCTCCTCGTGCCGCCGCTGCGCGAACGCGGCGACGACATCGTCCTGCTCGCTGAGGCATTCCTGCAGCGCGCGGCGCTCCGCCTGGGACGGCGTGTCACAGGCTTCACGCCAGGCGCGCGCGCCGTACTGCTACGCTATGGCTGGCCAGGTAACGTCCGCCAGCTGGCCAACGAGATCGAACGCGCGGTCCTGCTCAGCGACGTCGACATGATCGATCTCGAGGACCTGCGTGCGCGCACGACGACCGGCGCGCACGTGGCGGTCACCACGTCGCCTCGGACGTTCGCCGACGCCGAGCGCGAGGTCCTGCAGCGCGCGCTGGATGACGCCGGCGGGAACGTCCGCGCGGCTTCCCGGACCCTCGAGATCTCGCGCAACATGTTGTACCGCAAGCTCCGGAAGTACAATCTGCGCTGCGACTGAGGCGGCTCGCTCCGAGTTGACACACCCACGATGGCCTCCGTTCGGGAGCCCCGGTCGGGGTTCGTCCCACGCGTCACACGACGTGGGATCAATATCGCGGTTCCGGTCATGCACTGCCGGTGGCGCTGCCAGGGCCTCGAAGCGAGTCGCCGGTCTCGAGCTCGGATCGAAACGGGCTGGTGCCATCGCTCGTGACGCCTCTCACATCTGGCCGGGAACCCTTCGATGACTAAGACTAGTAAATACTGCTAGATAGGCCAGTAGTCCCGGGCCCATCTCGGCCGATTGTCGCAACCGCTGGGGGCGTTGGTCGATACAATCCGGCATGCGCCTTGTTGCCTTGGTCTTGTTAGCCTGCGCGGCCTGTGACTTTCCGCGACCACCGGAGCTCGGCAGTGACGCGGCCGATGCGCCGACCTCCCCCGGCAAGGATGCCGCGACCGATGCGGACCCCGGCGCGGACGGCGGGCCTGGCGGGATCCCGCGTTGCGCGAGGCTCGGATATACTGCCCTGCCATGGCCCGCCACGGGCGCCTTCCCGTACGCGGTCGCATTCGCGGATCTGAATGCCGACAGCAAACCTGACCTCGCGGTCGTCAACCAAGTCGATAACACCGTGAGCGTGCTGATTGGAAACGGCAACGGCACGTTCCAACCCAGGGTCGACTATGCAACCGGGCTCGCGCCACAAGCGGTAGCCATCGCCGATGTGAATGGTGATGCCAAGCCCGACCTCATCGTCGGCAATACCGGAACCTTTCAGGTCCCGTCGATGAGCGTGTTGCTGGGCAACGGCGATGGCACGTTCGGAAGCAAGCTCGACTATACGACCAACTCCACGGCACAGGCGATCGCGGTGGCGGACGTGAGCGGTGACGGCAAGCTCGATGTCGTGGTCGTGGGCTCCAGTGCGGTCAGCGTGCTGATGAACAACGGTAATGGCACGTTCGCCGCCAAGGTCGACTATACCATCGGGCAACTGGGGCCGCGCGCCATCGCGATCGCAGACATCAGCGGCGACGGCAAGCTCGACATCATCCTGGCCGCTTCCAGCGACAGCGGGAACGCTGTGAGCGTGTTGCGTGGAACGGGCGGTGGCGCATTCGCAGCCCATGTTGATACTACGTTCAGCGGGGATTTCACCCTGTTCGCCGTCGCGATCGGAGACATGAATGGCGACGGCAAGCTCGACGTGGTAACCGCCGATACTGGCACCAAGATCGTGACCGTGCTGCTTGGCAACGGCGCGGGCGGCTTCACGTCTCAAGTCACCTCCCCGGGGACATCGACGCCGCTGGCGCTCGCTTCCGTCGATGTCAACGGTGACGGCAAGCTCGACCTGGTCGTGCGAGGAAGAACCGACTTGGCCGTGATGCTAGGGAGTGGCAATGGAACCTTCACGGAGGGGACGACCTATCCAGTGGAGGGCCCGGAGGTCGGCTTTTTTGTGGGATCCCAGTCAGCCATCGCGGTCGACGTCGATCGCGACGGGAAGGTCGACATCGTGACGATCGGCAACGGGAAGCTAGACCTACTGGTAGGCCATGGCGACGGCACGTTTGCCGTCAACACGGGAGGCCGCGGCGGGATCACATCGCGGAGCCTGGTCGCCGCTGATGCGAATGGCGATGGCAAAGCGGATATCATTCTGAGCAACGGCGGTTCCACCTCGGTCAGCGTGCTGCCGGGCAACGGAGATGGCACGTTTGGCACCAGGGCCGACTATAATATTGGAGCAACCCCGGCTTCGGTGGTCGCGTCGGACCTGAACAACGACGGCAATACGGACATCGTCGCGATCAACGCTACAGGTGCGATCAGCGTACTGCTGGGAACCGGCGCCGGGAGCTTCGCCGCCAAGGTCGACTACCCCACGGGGCCGGCGAACTCGATCAGCATCGCCGACGTGAACAACGATGGTAAACGAGACATCGTCGTCGCCATTGCCACGGTCCCGTTGAATGACGGCGAGGGCGGCCAGATCCTTGGGTCGGTGGCGGTGCTGATGGGCAACGGCGATGGCAGCTTCGCGGCCAAGGTCAACTATCTGACGGACATCACGCCGGCCTCGGTCGCTGCCGCTGATCTGAACGGCGACGGCAACATCGACCTCGTGGTCGCCAACGCTGGCAACGCCAAAGCAACCGTGCTGCTCGGCAATGGCACCGGTAGCTTTCCCACGTCCGTCGACTATCTCGTCGGATCACCGCTGCGCGCGGTGGTCATCGCCGACGTGACCAAAGACGGCCACCCGGATCTCGTCGGGCTAGATGGCACCATGACGCTACTGGCTGGCAACGGCGATGGCACGTTCGCACCTCGCGTCGACGTTGCCACGGCGCCACCTGTCGCGATCATGGACGTCGTCGGCGATAGCAACCTCGATCTGGTGGCGTTCGACAGCGGCGATCAGACCGTGAGTATCTCGGCGGGCAATGGCAACGGGACATTTCAGCGTGCCGTTAGCTTCCCGGTTGGGCTTGGCCCGAGTGCCGTCGCGGTCGCAGACTTGAATCGCGATGGCCAGCCGGACCTCATCGTCGACAATGCCCGAGACAACACCATCAGCGTGCTGCTCGGGACCTGCCTGCCATGACTGCCTATCGCGGGCCGCGATCGCCTACGACGGGCGGCTGAAGCTGCTGGATCGCCGGTGGGGGTGCGCGCGCGCGGCCTCGGGCGGCGGTAGGTGGACCGTGAACCGGGCCCCGCCGCCGGGGCGATCGTCGACCGAGATCGTCCCGCCATGGCCGTCGACGATGCGCTGGCAGATCGCGAGGCCGAGGCCGAGGCCGGAACCGGCGGTGCGATCGGTGGCGCGGCCGCGGGCGAACGGCTCGAAGATCCGGCGCCGCAGCTCGACCGGCACCCCCGGGCCACGATCCTCGACGGTGATCTGCGGCCCCGCCGCGACACCGACCGTGATCACCTGGGACGACGGCGAGTGATCGACCGCGTTGCGGATCAGGTTGTCGATCACGATCGCGATCGCGTCGGGATCGACCTCGGCGATCACCGTGGTGCCCGGGGCGAGCTCGACGGTGATCGCGCGGTCCTTGCCGATCGGCAGTGCGCGCTCGACGGCGACGCCGGCCAGGTTGCGGAGGTCGATGCGCTCCTGGTGCAGGCCCGCCGCGCCGGCGCGCGACAGCTGGAGCAGCTTGTCGACCAGCATGTGCATGCGGTGGACCTCGGCCAGCGTGCCGTCGGCGACGTGCTCCCAGTGCGCGGCCTCGCGCGGCTTGCGGCGCGCCACCTCGAGGTTCGTCGAGATCACCGCGAGCGGCGTCCGCAGCTCGTGCGAGGCATCCGCGGCGAACTGCTGCTGCGCCGCGACCCCACGCTGGACGCGCGCGAGCACGTCGTTGAGCGCGACCGACAGCCGATCGAGCGGATCGCGGTTCGGGCTCACCGGCAGCCGCTCGTCGAGCCGCTCGCCGGTCATCCGCTTGGCGCTGTCGATCACCTCGTCGAGCCGCTCGGTGGTCGGCATCGCCAGCCGGCGGCCGACCATCAGCGACAGCGCGACGCCCACCGGCGCCGAGATCGCGAGCGCGATCGCGCACAGCTCGACGATCTCGCTCGGCGGGTCCTCGGGCACCCCCGGCGAGCACTCCTGCCCCACCTTGCTGACGTAGATCACCAGCGCCTGGATCACGGCGAACACGGTCATGCCGATCACCGTCGCGAAACCGAACGCGCGGCCGAGCCCGCTGCCGAGGGTCGCAGGGGCAGTCACTCGGACACGACCAGCCGGATCCCGGCGCCGCGCACGGTCTCGATCGCGACCGGGAAGCCCTGCAGCTTCTTGCGCAGGTGATTGAGGTGGACGTCGATCACGTTGGTGCCCGGATCGAACTCGTAGCCGAACGCGTCGCGCAGGATCTCGGCGCGCGCGACGACCTCGCCGCGGCGGCGCAACAAGCAGCCGAACAGCGCGTACTCGCGAGGCGACAGCGAGACCGTCCGGCCGCCGGACTCGATCACCAGGTCGTCGCGCATCGTGAGCGGCATGTCGGTGGCGGGCGCCCAGCGCGGGCCGGCGGCGCGGCGGGCCAGCGCGGCGATCCGCGCGACCAGCTCGGCGAACGCGAACGGCTTGACCAGGTAGTCGTCGGCGCCGGCGTCGAGCGCCGCGACCCGGGCGTCCACGGCATCGCGCGCCGTGAGCACGAGGATCGGCACGTTGATCCGCGCGCCTCGCAGCTCGTGCAGGACCTCGAGCCCATCGCGATCGGGCAAGCCGAGATCGAGCACCATCAGGTCCATATCGCGGCGCAGCCCGCGCTCGATGCCTCCCGCGGCGGTCCCGACGACCTCGACCGCGTAGCCATCCTCCGAGAGCCCGTCGGCGATCGTGGTGGCGAGCTGCAAATTGTCTTCGACCAGGACGATTCTCATGAGGTGACTCGCTTGGCTAGCGACAGCACCTGCAAGCGTACTCGCAAGCGCGGCGCCGCACCGGCTCCTCACTCCAGGGAACGGCGCAGGCCGCGCGAATCCCGGTGCCGTGATGCCCGCCGTTCGTAACCAGGCCATCCCCAAGCTTTGCGCAACACCCCGCCGGGCGGGACATCAGGTCTCGTTAAGATTTGACCTGTGCCCGCCGGCTCGCGCCGCCGGTCAGTACCAGTCGATGCCGATGCCGATGGTCGCCGACGTGATGTTGTCGTTGAGGCTGTTGTACGACGTCTCGAGCAGGCGACCCTGGAGGTCGATCGCGAAGTTGCGCGCCGACAGGAGCTCGACGCCGGCCGCGACCAGCAGCGCGCCGCCGCTACCGTAGTCATCGAGGAAGTACCGGTTGTCGAGCTGAAGGTTGGCGAACCCGATGCCGCCCTTGATCCACAGCTGCGGAAGCAACCAGAGCTGCGCGGCGAACAGCGCGGCCCCCTGCTCCAGAAACGTGTCGTCGTTGTAGAAGTCGGAGTGGACCGTCTGTGCGTTGGCCTGGACCTCGAACAGCAGCGCGAGGCGGGGCGACACCATGCCACCGATGTGGAAATCGCCCTCGAGCGTCAGCGGCTTGGCATCGCAGTTGTCACAGCTGGTGATCGCGCTGCCGCCGTCGCCGATGCCGCCGAGCCCGAGCCCGACGCCCCAGGTCAGCCGGCCCTCGCGGTTGTGAAATCCACCGGGAACCGGCGTTCCGGAGCTCTGTTGATAGCGGCCGCCGCGTCCGTAGTACCCCTGCGCCGAAGCAACCAGCGGCGCGCACAGGACCGCGAGTACGAGAAGTGACTTGATAGGCTTCATAATGACTGACCTTGCAACGGCGAATGCCGTGACGGCAATCTTCGCAAGTCTGGGGCCAACCCCGGGTGTCGGGGAGCGTACGCTCGGATGCCCAGTTAGAAGGTGCAACCCTGTGCGACAGCTGCGCAGAACTGCGACGCTGTGAACCATCGTCTACGCCTGCGAGTAGGATCACACCACAGACAGCAGCCGGTCGATGGCGATCCGCGCGCGCCGCGCATCGCCGTGGATGGTCACGCACGGAACATTCTGTGCCGAGAACATCGACTCGACCCACGACGCCGCCTGGCCGTCCGAGACCCACGACGCATCCACGAGCGCGGCATCGACCGGACGAGCGTCCCCGCTCGCCAGCTGTGCGATCGCGCCCGGATCCGTCGTCCCCGTGACCGCGTATCCGGCGGCCACGAGCCCGCCCTGTAGCTCTGCGAGCCGGACGGGGGACGCGCCGATCAGGACGCGCTTACCGGCCCGCTTCTCCACCCGCGCCAGGAACGCCGCCCAGCGAGCCCGATCCGGCTCGGCCATCTCCACGAGGAACAGCCCGTAGCCCGACGTCAAGCCCGCCGCCTGGGCCTCGGCGTCGGTGATGCTGCGCACGACGCGCGTGCGGCCCGTGACCGGCGACAAGCCGTCATCGAGCACCACCGAGAACGAGAGGTTCGCGTCGATCGCGAGCGTGTGGAGCGGCTTCACGAACATGCCGTCTGTGGAGACGTCGAGCGCCTCGGCGCGGACCGCGCCACGCGCGGTGCCCAGGCAGATCGGCCACTCGACCGGATATCGCCGCGAGCTGCGAGGTGGCGGCGGCTTGATCGTGACGTTGGCGGCCCGCGCGGCGGTGAGCAGCGCCGTGAGCGGACGGCGCGACGTCTCGTCGAGCTCGAAGCTCACCGTGAACGTCGATGCGCCGGTCGTCGCGGCCTCCTGCCGGGTGGAGAGCTTGATGACGGTCCCGCGCACGATGGCGCGGTTGCTCGCGTACGCCAGCGCGACATCGACGCGATCCTCGATGCGCGGCAGCGCGCCCGCCATCAGGGTGGCGCCTCGCAGCGACAGCGCGCCGACCCGGATCGGCACCCAGCGGCCGCCGCGCAGGTAGCGGGCGGTGATCATGTCCGGCTCCGCGGCCTCGACGAATCGCACGCCCTCGCCGTAGGGTGCGGCGCCGTCGTGCACGCGATCGAAGCGGCTCGGTTCTTCGCCCGGGCCGGGCGACCCCGCGCGCGCGATGGTCGACGACGGTGACCGACCGCGCGCGATGGTCGACGACGGCGACCGACCGCGCTCGATCGGTGGAACCTCCAGCGCCGGGCGGAGCTCCGCCGACAGCTGCGGCGACTTGACCGCCTCGATCATCCGCTGGGTCTCGGTCGTCGACATCTCGACCGTGTTCGCGCGGTGCACCCCGGCGCGCGTGACCACGTTCGGCGACGGTCGCGGCCCGTCGTCGCGACGCTGCGGCAGCGACCCCACGAGCTGGCGTGCGGGCGTGGTGGGCTCGCCCAGCATGTCCGACAGCTGCAGTGCGGGCGTCGTGACCACGTCGCTCAGCGCGTCCGCGAGCTGGCGCGCCGGAGTCGTGACCACGTCCAGCGAGCTGTCGTAGTCAGCCAGCGAGATCACGGCGTCTTGCTCGGCGGTCTCCGCGATGTCGAAGCTCGATTGCGCCAGGGTGCCGCGCGCCAGATCGCGCGACGATCGTACGTGCGCCGGATCGATCCCTGGGTCGCCGTTGCGCGTCCCTCGCGCCGAGAGCAGGAACGGATCGTTGGGGTCGCTGGTCTCGGGGCGCGGTCGATGCGGCGCGATCACCGTCCTCGCCCGCACCACGCCCGGCGGGAGGGTGCCCAGCGCAGGTGGGCTCGTGGTCGGCTTCTGACCGCGCACGCGGCGCACCAGCTCGACCAGCGCCCCGACGATCTTGCGCTGATCACCGACGTGTACCGTACAGTTCGCGAGCCGCTCGCCCACGAACCGCCGGCGATCGCCGTCCGACATCTCCGCGGGCTGGATCGTCGCGATCTCGGCCAGCATCGTCACTTCGCTGAGCAGGCTCAACCGCGCCGGACCGAGCGTGGCTTCGTCGTAGCGCAGGCCGAAGATCGCCTGGTTCGAGGCTGGTTCGAAGTACGCGTCGACGGTCGCCAGCGGCGGCGCGAGCGCTTCATCGAGGGGAGCGAGCGCTCGCGACCAATGCGACAGCCGCTGGCGCGGTTGATCGACGAGGAGAAAAACCTCGATAAGCGCCGGGAAGCCCCGTGACGACATTCAGCGCGCCCATCTAAGCAGAAATGGTGCCACTCAGTCAGCGGGTGTTTATGCCGCATAGATACCCACATGGCCTCGGGATTGTTCCGAGAGCGAAAAATTTCAGCGTTCCGGAGTGCGGTATGCACGCCCCCGTACCGTGGTAAATTTACCTCACGAGGCCGTGAATTGTTGCGCAAGTCCTCGTCGAGCCTAAAGTATCAGCCCATGAAAAACGATGATCGGGGCGCCGGCGGCTATCGGCTTCCTCTTCTCCCGCTGCGCGACATCATCGTCTTCCCGCACATGGTCGTTCCGCTATTTGTCGGGCGCGACAAGTCGCTGTCCGCACTCGAAGAAGCGATGGCTGGCGACAAGCAGCTGTTGCTCGCGGCGCAGCGTCGGGCCAAGACCGACGACCCGAGCGAAGAGGACATCTTCTCGATCGGCACCGTCGGGCACATCATCCAGCTACTGCGGTTCCCCAAGGGCCCGGTCAAGGTTCTCGTCGAGGGCCGCGCCCGCGCCCGGATCCGCGGGTTCTCCCAGAGCGAGCCGTTCTTCGTGTGTGACGTCGAGGATGTCGAGGAGCTCGACGACGACATCGTCGAGCTCCAGGCGCTGATCCGCTCGGTGCAGGACGTGTTCGAGGACTACGTCAAGCTCAACACCCGGATCCCGCCCGAGATGCTGGTCAGCGTCCGCACGATCGAGGAGCCCGGCCGGCTCGCCGACACCATTGTCGCGCACGTCGCGCTCAAGCTCAAAGACAAGCAGGAGCTGCTCGAGACCCCGTCCCCTGCGCGCCGCCTCGAGCGGCTCGGCGAGCTGATGCAGGGCGAGATCGAGATCCGCCAGGTCGAGAAGAAGCTGCGGTCTCGCGTCAAGAAGCAGATGGAGAAGCAGCAGAAGGAGTTCTATCTCAACGAGCAGATGCAGGCGATCCAGAAGGAGCTCGGCGGCGAGCGCGACGAGTTCAAGAACGAGCTGAACGAGCTCGAGCAGAAGATCAAGCAGAAGAAGATGAGCAAGGAGGCCAAGGATCGCAGCCTCAAGGAGCTCAAGAAGCTCAAGCAGATGTCGCCGATGAGCGCGGAGGCGACCGTGGTGCGCAACTACCTCGACTGGGTGATCGCGCTGCCGTGGGAAGACAAGACCGAGGACCGTCACGACATCAACGAAGCCGAGGCGATCCTCGAGGCCGAGCACTACGGCCTCAAGAAGGTGAAGGAGCGCATCCTCGAGTACCTGGCCGTCCAGTCGCTGGTGCCGCGCCAGCGCGGGCCGATCCTCTGCCTGGTGGGGCCACCCGGCGTCGGCAAGACCTCGCTCGCGCGCTCGATCGCCCACGCCACCGGCCGGCGGTTCGTGCGGCAGTCGCTCGGCGGCGTGCGCGACGAAGCCGAGATCCGCGGCCACCGCCGCACGTACATCGGTGCGCTGCCCGGCAAGATCATCCAGTCGCTCAAGAAGGTCGGCTCGCAGAACCCGGTGTTTCTGCTCGACGAGATCGACAAGATGTCGATGGACTTCCGCGGCGACCCGGCGAGCGCGCTGCTCGAGGTGCTCGATCCCGAGCAGAACAACGCGTTCAACGATCACTACCTCGATCTCGACTACGATCTCTCCGACGTCATGTTCATCACGACGGCGAACCAGCAGCACGCGATCCCGCTGCCGCTGCAGGATCGCCTCGAGATCATCGAGCTCCCCGGCTACACCGAGTGGGAGAAGCTCGCGATCGCCAAGCAGTACCTGATCCCCAAGCAGGCCGAGGCCAACGGCGTCAAGGACCTCGCCGTGTCGTGGACCGACGAGGGCCTCACCTCGGTCATCCACCGCTACACCAGGGAGGCCGGCGTCCGGAACCTCGAGCGCGAGATCGCGACGGTGTGCCGCAAGATCGCCAAGGAGTGGCTGTCGAGCGGACGCGCCGCGGCGACCTTCGATGTCACCGCCGAGGGCGTCCCCCACTGGCTCGGCGTCGAGAAGTATCGCGAGACCCGCCGCGAGAAGGACGACGAGATCGGGCTCGCGAACGGCCTCGCCGTGACGATGTTTGGCGGCGACCTCCTCACCGCCGAGGTCACGATCGTCCCGGGCAAAGGCAAGCTGACGCTCACCGGCAAGCTGGGCGAGGTGATGCAGGAGAGCGCGCAAGCCGCGATGAGCTACCTGCGCTCGCGCGCCACCACGTTCGGGCTGTCGAACGACTTCCAGAACAAGATCGACGTCCACGTCCACTTCCCCGAAGGCGCGATTCCCAAAGACGGCCCGAGCGCCGGAATCACGATGGCCACCGCGATGGCCAGCGCGCTGCTGCGCATCCCGGTGCGCCAGACCCTCGCGATGACCGGCGAGGTCACCCTGCGTGGCCGCGTGCTGCCGATCGGCGGGCTCAAGGAGAAGATCCTCGCCGCGCACCGCGCCGGCGTGACCACCGTGCTGTGCCCCGAGGAGAACCTCCGGGATCTCAAGGACGTCCCCGAAGCCGTCCTCGAGCAACTCGCGGTGATCGGCGTCAAGCACATGGACGAGGTCCTGCGCCACGCCCTCGCCCACCCGCAGCCCGACGAGTTCCTGCGCGAGCCGTCCAGCATCGTCGACTGGCGCATCGTCGAGACGATGCCGCCCAGCGACCCGCGCGACGCGCACTGACCGCGTGGTCTCGGCGAGCCGCTCTGGCGCAACCTGCGCCCGCCGCGAACGGCGACCCTGCAGTCGGTCGGTCCTGTTGTTGCGCGTCGCTGTCCCGGCGACCACACGCGGCCCCGGTTGGCGCCCGCCGCACACAGGGAGCGGGCGCGCCTCATGATCTCCGGCGCTGCCAGCTTCGCCACCCCGCGACTCCTCATCGAGCCGCTGGCGGCTTCGCACGCCGCCGGACTCCACGCCGCGCTCGACCATCCCGACGTCGGCCAGTTCCTCAGCGCGCCTGATGTCACGACGCTCGACGCGCTCCACGCGCGGATCGAGCGCGTCACGGCCGGCCCACCGCCGTCGCGCCCCGGCGAGCGCTGGTGGAACTTCGCCGCGCGGCTCGCCGCCGACGGTGTGATCATCGGCCGGGTCGAAGCGACGACCTACGGCGCCTGGGGCGAGATCGCCTACGTGTTCGGGCCGCGCTGGTGGGGCAAGGGCCTCGCCGCGGAGGCCACCGCGTGGCTGGTCCATCACCTCGCCGCGCACGGCGTCGTCGAGCTGTGGGCTGCCGTCCAGCCGGCCAACCAGCGATCGCACCGCCTGCTGCTGCGCAGCGGGTTCGTCGCGATCGATGCGCCCGCGCGACCGCTGGCCTCGTTCGATCCCGGCGACGCGGTGTTCGCACGCCGGCAGTGACCGTGCCGCCGCGCCACGCGCAATCCGGCGTCACGCCCCGGACCGCAGTGGCACGCACGAGCCGACCTGCGTGCCAGCCATTTGTAAAATCCCCGGTACGGACGGCGGGGCGATGAACATCCTCTGCGACATGAAGAACGAGCTGGCGGCGACGGCGGATCGTATCGGCGTGCAACCGGCCTCCACCACCGACTCCCGTGGTGTGATTGGCCGCCACCCATTCTCCAGGAGAGTCGATGCATCTGGTGCGCGTTGGTCCCTGCCCTGCTACTCGCTGCCGTTTCCGGTACCGATTCGCCGACTCCGACGGACGACACGCCGCAGGAGTCCGTGATCGATCACGGGCTCGGAAGCACGCCGCTGTGTCCGAACGGTGAGCTCGCGGTTTCTGGATCGAGCCCAAGGGGCTGCGGTCGCTGCCTCTCGGATCACGTCCCCGGCCAACCTGGGATACGCAGCATGCTTGAGCTACCTGCAGGGCATCAAGAAGCTGATCCAGACGGTGTGCACCGCCCCCTGTGATCTGGAGTAACGACCGGACACTGCTAGCGACCATGAGCAGACAGTGTCTCTTTGTCTCGTCCCCGAACACCGCACACGCTCGCTCGACCACGTCCAAGGGCGCGCCGACAGTACGGTCGGTCACCCGATCGCAGCGCCTGCTGCGCCGAGGATTCGTCGCGCTCGACGCGCGGTGTGACCGCCTTGTTCGATCCGGGCGACGCGGTGTTCGTACGCTGGCAGTACCCATGCGACCGCGTCACGGCGTCAGCCATGCTGCGTCCATGCCCGGACGGGAGTGACACCCGCCAATCGACCGGCGCGACAAACATTTGCAAATCCCGCGAGCGACCGCAAGCGATGCGCATCCTCCGCGACGTCAATGACGTGACCAACGAGCGGGCGACCAACGGCGGATCATATCGGCTCGCGACCGGACGCCGCCCGCGACTCCTGTGGTTGGATAGGCCTCCACCAATTCCAGGAGAGTCGAATGTCGTTCTGGCGCGCGTTGATTCCTACCCTGCTACTCAGCATCGCTTCCTGTGCCGATTCGCCCACTCCCGCGGACAACACCCCGCAAGAGTTCGCGCTCGATCAGGAGATCGGCGTTACACCTTCCTGTCCGAACGGCGACCAGGCGCGTGTCTGGATCGAGCCCACGGGAGTGTGTGGTAGCTGTGTCTCAAAAAGCGTCCCCGGACAGCCTGGAACGAAATACGCCGCATGCCCGAGTGACCCGCCAGGCACGAAGAAGCTGATCCAGAACGTGTGCGATCCCGCGTGTGATCTTTAGCAGCGATCGTCCGACAGCCCCCAGGACACTCACCGAGACGACCATGAGGGGCGGTGTCTCGTTTGTCTCGTTCCCGGACACCGGCGCGCGACTTGATCGCATGCGGCTGTATCGTTTCGCGGGCACAAAACAAACCGGCCTGATGATCGCTCACCAGGCCGGCTGTCTCTTTACTACGCGTCACCCGCCCCGATCACATTCAGGCCGCCACGAGTGCCTTTGCACGCGCGGCCGGCACCTGCTCGTAGCGGAGCGGCTCCAGTACGAACCGACCGCGGCCGTGCGTGAGCCCACTGAGCGCTCCTGCGTACCCGAAGCTCTGCGCGAGCGGGACCTCGGCACGGACGATCCGGTCGCCATCCGCCTCGCGCACGTCCAGGCCGAGCACCTGACCGCCGCGACGTCCGAGATCGCCCACCACCGCACCGACGTGCTCATCCGGACACGTGACCTCGAGCAACATCACGGGTTCGAGCAAGCACGGCTCGGCGTCGGCCGCCGCCGCACGGAACGCGAGCCCCCCGGCGATCTTGAACGCCAGCTCGCTCGAGTCGTTCGTGTGCGTCGCCCCGTCGACGAGCACGACGCGAACGTCGACGACCGGATGGCCTCCGAGCAGCCCGTTGGCCGCCGCGTCGCGCACGCCGGCCTCGACACCCCGCACGTAGTCGCGCGGAATCGCACCGCCGCGAATCCGGTCCTCGAACACCACCCCCGCCCCGCGCTCGGCCGGTCCGACCTCGAGCACGACGTGCGCCCACTGGCCGGGGCCGCCGGTCTGCTTCACATGGCGCAGCTCGTGCCGCACCGTGCGACGCAAGGTCGAACGAAACGCCACCAGCGGTCGCCCGGTCGTCACCTCGACCCGATGCTCCGTCTCGAGCCGCTCCACCGCGATCTCGAGGTGCAGCTGCCCCATGCCGGCGAGCAACGTCTGCCCGGTCTCCGGATCCGACTCGATCCGCAGCGACGGATCCGCCGCCGCCATTCGCCCGAGCGCCACCCCGAGCTTCTCGCGATCCGCAGCCGTCTTCGCCTCGATCGCCACCCGGACCACCGGCTCCGGCGCCGTGATCGCCTCGAGCACGACCGGCGCATCCGGCGCGCAGATCGTCTCGCCCCCCGTGAGCGGCAACCCCACGATCGCACCGATCTCGCCGGCCTCGAGCCGCGTGACCTCCTCGCGCTGGTCGGCCATCAGCTGGACCAGCCGCCCGACGCGAAGCTTCTTCCCGGCGCGCGACGCGAGCACGGTCATGCCCTTCTCGAGCACACCCCGATACACGCGCACGAACGTCAGCTGGCCGTGCTCGTCGAACACGACCTTGAAGCCGAGCGCCGCAAGCTCGCCCTCGACCTCGCCTCGATCCTTGGGCGACGGCAGCAGCGCCACCACCGCATCGAGCAGCGGCTCGACGCCGCGATGATGATACGCCGCCCCCGCGAGCACGGGGACGATCCGACCGGTGAGCGTCGCCGCGCGCAGCGCTTGCCACACATCACGCGCCGACACCTCGCGGCCCTCCACGATCGCCTCGAACAGCGCCGGGCTCTCCTCGGCGCACGCCTCGAGCAATTGTTCTCTCGCTACCAGCAAGTTGTCAGAGAGCACCACCGGCGTCACCGCCGGTGCAGACGGTCCCGCGCCGGACCACCGCAGCTCGCGCTGCTCGACCAGATCGGTCACGCCGACCAGCTCGTCACCATCGTACAACGGCACGGTCACCGCGACCGGCTGGGCGCGCAGCCGGTCCCGCACGTCTCGCAGGCAGCGTGCGAAGTCGGCCCCCGGACGATCGAGCTTGTTGACGAACACGATGCGCGGCACGCGATGGCGATCCGCTTGCCGCCACACCGTCTCGGTCTGTGGCTCGACCCCGGCGACGCCGTCCAGCACGACCACCGCACCATCGAGCACGCGCAGCGAGCGCTCGACCTCGATCGTGAAGTCGACGTGTCCGGGCGTGTCGATCA
>Ga0307509_10000692_pt1 | contig 57749 bp, 49 predicted proteins | sample 10_EM_MG_FD_202245 | JGI IMG/M metagenome (GOLD analysis project Ga0307509, IMG submission 202245) | Populus trichocarpa ectomycorrhiza microbial communities from riparian zone in the Pacific Northwest, United States - 10_EM | ecosystem: Host-associated > Plants > Roots > Unclassified | place...
GGTGGAAATAAGTTTGAAGCATAAATATATTCTAGATCTCTTTTCTTCTTTTTCTTCAGCTTGCTCGAATCTTCATTCAACTATCTAGATACCCCTACACGATTTACAAGTTCTTAATTTCATTTACCAAAGTCTATTCTATTCATAAACCCTATTGTATTCTCACAGATGACCCGCTGTACCACCTAGCTGCAATAGTGGGACCGACAGGCCATGGGATGGGTTACCGGATGGCATCACCAACGATCACTCGCTACATTTACCTTTTTAGCCTAGCGTGAAAACTTGGAACCGCCAAGACTTTCGCCCGCCCATCCGGATACTTTTGGAATGCGCAAGTACTCGAGTACTCGTACTTGTAAAAGGGGGGAAAAAGAGGTAATGTCTCACATCTCCTTTTCACTCTTTCCGCTTTATCGGTACTGTACTCTGCCTCTCTCTCTTCCCCTTTCTCTCTGTAAAATACTGGAAGGGACCGACTAGCCCAGAAATCTACATCTTGCAAGTACGCTGATACGATAGTCTGCCCTACGGCACGCGTCTTGGAAGGAAATCATGTTTATACCACTACTCCTTTCTGCCTTACTCTTATGCAACTCGGTCCTAGGTGTTCCCCAGAGTGCCGAGCCAACGGCTGCAAATCCATCACCAGTCCGGCCGGTAGCGGAGATCACTCCGGCTCCGACGATGCCACCCGTGGTCGAATTACTTCGTCGTGGGGGTTCGAATCCTGCCATAGTCCCAAGGGATGATTCGGATTTGATGAAACGGCTGGCTTGTGGCGCTTATTATGTTACTTGCGATAGTGGGACTTGCTGTTATCTTGGCCAAGAGTGTTATAGGAATTCTGCCGGGGGAGATAGTTGTCGATATCCGTGATTCCTCGTATATTCCTTTTTGAAATTTGAGTAATGATTATTGACTGAATTATAGAACTGTGGTTGACTATTCGTCACTCCTAGCATCATTGACGTCAATTTATGGAGGGTATGGTGGGCGTTCAGACGGTTTTGGAGGGATATACTCCAGTATTCTCTCTTCATATATGGATCTTCTCACGAATTTACCGGGTACGGGTTTCCCTACCAGTGGGCGTAACCAACCTGTCAATACCGGTACTGCTGGAGCTGGGTCATCGAGCTCCAATTCCGGCTCTGGTAGTAGCTACAGCTCGAGTGACACCACCAGCACTAGTGGACAGAAGAAGAAGTCCAACACAGGCATGATAGTTGGGATAGCTGTGGGTTCAGTAGTAGGTGTGGCTATCGTGGGGGCTATAGTCTGGTACTGCTGTCGGAAGAAGCGTAATCCAACTCCACCACTCCCACAGTATCCACAGCCGCAGCCGGCGTATGCTGCCCAGGCCGCTCAGATCGATATAAAGCCTCCACAGGCGTACCAGTTCCAGCACCAGCTGCCTCCAGCAGAAGTTGGTGGGGCGGGAATTGTACCGCAACAACAGGTGCCTCCTGGGAACGCGGTCTATGCTGTGCAGGGCACTGGGTATCAAGGGGCGACTTCTCCACCGCCGCCGCCGCAGCCATCTGCTCTGGAGATGAGTGGGGACACGCAGTTCTTGCCGCCTCAGCAACACCAACAGCAATCGCAATATGGCCCTCCGATAGATGGGGCGCAGGGACCACTTGTTGAGATGGATGCGGGAGAACGGAGGTAGTGTAGATTCTGGGTTGGGTGAGAGCTTGTACGTTTCTTATGGAGTTGTTTGATGCTTTGATTTTTGAAATTGGGCATTGGTGGGATTAGTTTTTTTTGCCTTTGGATATTGGTGGTATGAGGAGGTGGTAATGGGGGCTGTGGATTAAGTCAGAATTCTTGTATATCTATGATGTCCGGATTTATCGGGCGCAGGTTCCAATTGGACTTTGGATTATGGCTTTTTGAAATTTGAAGAGTGCAGAAATCTCGCGAGGATATGGGGCTGGCGATTTTTTGGTTGGATAATATGTTCCATTTAACCTTTACTCGACTAAATTATGCCAGACTTGAGCTTAGGGATTGATGCCAATTCTGCAGAGTTAGTCAGCTGCCTATTCGTTTATGTCTTGGTGGGTACAAGTCATGATTATGCTTTCAAGTTCACACGCCAACTTTCTCCTCTGACTCTACTCGAGTAGGGTATCTTGTGAATTATTACAGGTTCGCCTGTTCATAATGGTTTCTACTGACGTATTACCCCGTACCAGCATCGTTGTCCCCTTAACCGAAGCACAAATCATTCCTCCTCCCCTTCTTTTCATCCTTCACCATCGTTTAGCCCGAGATTTGAGACCCCCCCCAAGGATCCTCAGACCCAAGCACCCATCCTTAAATTTCCTACAGGGTATCATAGCTGGCAGCTGCAGGAGTAAATTCCGGGAAGCGATATAAAGCTGAAAAGTCCGCCAACTCACTGATAAATGTGCCGCGCACTCATTCGGATGAAAACTGGCATTTTGTCCTCACTTCTTTCTTTCTCAAACCCTTCTATTCATCTGTTGTCAGGACTTGGTGGTGTCCAAATTACTTATGCTAGAAACATATAATAGTCGGCTTTTAATCATTGTGGGTCACTCGGGGTACCTTGTTTTTTCTTTCTCTTTTGGGCAGGTGAATGATTCTTGAATTCACCAGGTGACCAGCCGCATGCGCAACCATGTGTGAAGGTGGAGATCCGAGGGATCGTCCACCACACAAGTGCAGAGATTGTTCTATTCCCAGGTACGCTTTCCTGTTTTCAATTTGAATTGTGGGGGCAATTTGTCCCGTTTCTGCACTTCTATTCCTGCTGTGATGGTGTTGATGTCTGCTGACTGTGGCGTCCTAGGTTAATAATATGATATGGGAGCGGGGGGTGTTTGTCGTCTTGGGTTCCGTCAGAGAGTAAATCCATTGGAGGTTTCGTGAAACCGCCCTTTCCTCAGAGTTGGGCGCGCCACGTGATGTGGGCTCTTCGATTGGAAGATATCCGGCGATCTCTTCGATAACGAGTTTTGATAGGTTCGATAGGGCAGCTTTTTTTCTTTTGCCTCTTCCCCCTCTCCATTTCGCAATTTTCATATATTTTGCTGCTGAGAGTTGCCCAGGGTGCGGCGAGGTTGTGAGACACCAAGGGCTATTACTGGTCCCTGGCTCCAGCGGGGCTCTTTGGTGCGCAAGTGGAAATGTATGATACTCGTTTTGGTATCTCCTGAGCCAGAAGAGATCGATGATTTAACCCGGAAAGACAACTTCGGCCTGAGACTAAGCTTCCAAACCCTGCGATGCTTTTATTATTTAGTTAATAAAAGTGATTGAACCGCCCTTAGACGTGGAGGATATGCTTCAACATCCAGTACGAGGCAGCCACGCACCCCCCCAAAGATTCTGGGTTCATTGCTGCCGCGGAACCGGAATCACAGCTGCGACCGCTAATCAGTCTTTATCGTGTGGCCCGATACGTCAATTTTTAGGAGAAAAGCATTCACACAGCAGCACACTGATCGTGAAAAGGCGTTTTCTCCCCTTCACCATTTTGAACTGTTGAAATTCTTTGGCTGCCCTTGCACCGGACGACCACTACTCGGATCCACTGAACCCTGATCGAATGGCTTTACTATCTGCACGGGACATTGCTCATTCACCAAAGCATATTAAAATAATCTTTGGCATTTTCACTGTTGCTTTAAGTTTACTGGTGATAGTTGGGGCCTACTTCTGTTGGAGGTACTGGCCATTTGGAAGGTGGCCCAGGATTGGGGATGCAACTGGAGGACGACATGAACGTTACAAGAGCTACAATCAGGCTGGGGATATCGAAAGCAACTTGAGATTTTCTATCGGCCCTGCAAGAGATCTAACGAAGTCATCCTTGGCTTCTCCGCCGGCCTTTGGGGGGGATGGGGAGAAGGGACCTATGGAGCCCGAGCCTGATACCCCCAACAACCCTCATCAACCGGGTACGGACACTCACGATGCATCATCTGAGGCTGGCGAACTATCCCGAGCGGCCCGCGTTCTGCAATTTGTTAGAAGGCCTTCGTACCTCTTCTCCTCGCCGCCGCCTGAGGTCGCATGTATAATGTCACGAGCGGGGGAGGGATCCGATGCCCCACCGCGTACAGCACTACCAACCCTAACCCTAACCCTTCCTCCTTCGACTATTAACTGGGGAACCTACGATGCATCGCCGGTCATTTGTGCTAGTCCGACTTCTACGATACCCTTCACACCATGCTCTGAACAGCCCAGCTGCGCGGAGACAGAAGCTACTGTCACAAACTTTGAGCAAGAACTCGCGGAGAACTCTCGACACAATGACCCAGGGGACAGGCGGAAACGACTGTCGGTACAAAGCCAGAATAGCGGTGCCAGCCTGATCAGCGGGGATAGTGCTAGGGTTAGCTTAGCACAGGTTGCGACGAAGCCGAAGTCGAAGCCAAGGATTAGAGTTATTGGTGGGACGTAAGGGTGCACTGCCTCACTAGATGGCGGTTTTTTTCTTTTCTTTTCGCTGCAGGTTTGTACTTTTAGCCACTGCGCTTTCTCGCTTTTAGAAAGGGTGTTGATTTTTTTTTTCAGGCCGGCTGAATTTTTTTCCTGGTATGGTACAGCGTGTTCGGTCAAGGACTGGCGCTGCCGCTATGGCGGAATGGGTTCTTGCCATCGAGCTGCGCTCGTCATGGCTTTCAAGGTTGACTCTTGAGTCCCTGCTTTCCTAGTATGCCTGCCAGCATACATACCTCCACTCGTGGCGGGCCCGCTGAAGATTTGTGTTGTGCCGGTATGTCGACCATCCACAAATTTCCCTGGACCGGGAGTTGATGCCCCCTCACAGACTAGCGGGTGGGGGGTTCTACGAATTAATATCGGTGCCACAATACCAACTGCCGTACTACATTCACTACACACTTTCCATCTTACGTACTTATCACATCTTTATTTCTTGTACCTATTTTAGTTTTGGCTTTCTTTTCTTTTCTTTTCTTTTCTTTTATTTTCTTTTCTTTCCCTCTTTCTGGAGTAGGGGGAAACGGCGTTGGTTGGTTTGGTTGGTTCGCTGGCGTGGTTTATGATATTTACGCTATCATGTAGTTTTTGATAGTATGATACGATAATTTATAAATTATGGTTTTTACTTACATGTGCTTGCTTGTCTGTCTGTGTGGGAGTGGGGTTGATTTGCGAAGGATGAGGGGGTGATGGATGGATAAGTTAGTCAATAGAAGGTAGATGGGATTGTCTGGAGAATACTCTATCAAAGTTATGGTAATGTGTCGATTTTTATGGCCATACCGGTAGCATCCTCATACTTCCCCATCCCTCACCCAGTGCCCCACAAGCAATATTGCGACGGAGTTATCTACCATATAGCAGGCAGGGGGGTTATCATGCGAATACACAGTCGGCAATGGTATCACACTCTCGCCATACCACTTAGAGCCTGTTTGGGTGCAATGGTTCCGTTCTGTTGGGCGACCGTTTCTGCTCTGAAAATCACCTTCTCTCCGTTTTGAAACGGAAGGAAAAGGGTCATTTGTATGGGAGAACGGAACGGAACCATTGCAGCCAAACAGGCTCTTGTGCCGCTGGTGTTGTACTATCTTACCCTCCCCTACACCTCCCAGACCTACCACTATCATATTCCTAATTCTGGGAGAAAAATACCGGGGCACAGGATGGATGGTGTGCGCCAACACGAACCCCTCGGCGGCTAAGTATGTGGGGTTTGTACAGTACAGGGCTTAGCGCGGGGGGGGGACACAGTATGTAGGTTGGAAATTTTGATGGGTGCAGGACTCGGTATTATTATGCGGGCGAGCTCACGGTGGGGGAGTGGTCATGGAGTGTCACTCGGGAGGTGGGGTGGGTGACCGTGGGTCGGCAGGGAGGCTTTTTCTTGGTCGGGTTGAGGTGGGGTTCCCGGGTTAAAGGGAGGAAGGAAGGAGGGGGCGGGGCTGAATGTACTGTAGTTTTTGTGTTGGTCGGGATTGTGGGCATGATAGTATCATAGTGGACGGAGTTTGAATGTTTTTCGCCTGATGGGTTGGGATCATGTTTTGGGTTTTCGGATGCGTGGTGGGTTGGTTAAGGTGGATTGGGAGACGGTGGTGGTGGCTTAAGCGTGGATCATCGATGGTCACTCGGTGCATGTAGAGTAGAGGGTGTTGCAATAAGCGCTTGATAATCGAACGAAGAAGTAGAATAGATAACGGTCAGGAGTATTAATTACTACTAACTAGAATGAAAGGAAACATATAAACCGATTAAATAGTGAAGAGATAGAGTCCTGCTTGCACCTCCGGGATTCCGTAACAAAGAACAAAGGTATTCAAAGAAAGTATATGGAGACAAAAGGAATAATAAAGAAGTCCAACTTAGACCCGAATTCAGAACAACAATACAGAGAGCTGGGGGAAGCATTTGAGAGGATTGAGAAACCTTATACCAACAGAGGGTTCCAGCAGTAGGTTTATATAGCGCATGATACGATGCGATGCGGTACGATACAGTACGTTAACTTACCGTAAACTAAATAGGCGCCATTTACCTGGCCTGTATGAAAGGGAGAGACACTTTGTATTTTAATGGATAAAGTTATGTGAGAAGTGAGGCTTACACATGGCGCTCTTTACAGAAGAGAAAAGGAAACCCGAATTTCGGGGGCTGGTTTTTTTTTAAAATAATAATAATAATATTATATAATTAACGCCTAATATTACGGATGAGAGTATGGCGGGCCCATCCGGGCTCTTCCCCAGTAGCGTCCTCCTCCTCCTCGTATGCTGCAAAACCCTCGTTTTTAGGTATTTTGTCTAGCCGTCCCTCCGCTCTCTGCAAGTCGGTGACCTGAAATCCACTTGGTATATATAAGGAAACTTAGTTGCCCATCGTTTTCTGTGATATGGACTCCTATGGCGAAAGACACCCCCCAGATCAAATTTTAGTGGTAGATACCGCTCTCCGATACTGTGCCTTATAGCCGTGATTTACGGTACAGTACGGTATTATTCGAACATTAGCGAGTGTGTTGGTTGGTTGCGACGGGGGCATGGTATATCTATGGTATTGTGCACTAAAAGGCGACAGTTAATTTTATGAGCAGCGATTTATCGTTCGTACCAAATCATGAAAGCTTTGAGCACTTGTAAATTTGTTTCAATATCATAGAGGAAAATAAAACAACTCTAGCAAACCCCCACCCGTAACGAAACCCAACCAGCCCAGGCATTCCCTAAACCTTTTGTGTAAAGTATGTTACAAGAACCTCACCTTGATCAAGAAAGGAAAATACTTTCTCCGTCAAGTTACCCTCTACCAAGCCCATAGCTCCTCACAACCTGCAACAGATCCCCCATAGCCACAACCTCCACCTCACCACCCTGTACAACAACCGTAGCCCCGCCCCTGCCTTTCCCTGCATTCTCCACTTGGCCGAGCAAGACCCTCTCAGCGACCCTCCTCACGTCCTCGACTTCTAATTTCTCGATCTCGTGACACATCTGGTGGGGGCTGAGCTTCTTGCCGTGAACCTGTACCTGTCTTCCCAAGTCTTCCAATTCTACCATTCGCGATTCCAGGTTCATCAATAGTGAGGATTGCAATTGCTTCTTGGCACGGTCTACTTCCGCGCTTTTGAGACCGGAGTAACTGGAGTTCGCAAGCGTCGCGGTGAATTCCTTCAGTATCACGTCTACCAAGTGCGGCCCTGCGCCTGGGTGGCAGGAAGCAGAGATGCCGAAGAGGCCCGAGTCAGTGTATGAGTGGTTGAAGGCGACGCAGGACTCCATCCAGCCGTGTTGGTTCAGCACGTTGGTGAAGAGGCGTGAGTACATCCCCTTCCCGGGCCCGCCGGCGGAGAAGGAACCGCCGCCGCCGAGGAGGGTTTGGAGTGTTGCTAGGGCGTAAATGTCTGGGTCTGAAATAGGCAGGCCTTCGAAGGCGATTTGCAGCTGGGTGAAGCTGGGCAGGTGCGAGGGGAGGTCGGATGGCGGGAGGGTGATCGCACCGCCGGTGTAGTGTGATGGGATGGAGAGGTTTATGCCTGAGTATGAGGAGTGGACGTCTGCTGAGCGGGAGGCGCTGGTTGAGAGGTTCTTTGCGAGTGGAACTTTGGGGAGGATTCCAGGGGAAAGTGTTGATGCGTAACTGCTACTGCTCGACGGCGACGCACAAGCATGTAATGACGACGGCGACGGTTCCGCGCTCTTCATATCCCCGAAATACCTCTCGGCCAACTTCACCGCCGTGGAATGATCCACCCCCGCTAGGGCAACGACGATTCTCTCGGGCCGATAAAATGCATTCCTATACTCCAATATTGTCTCTCTCTGGATCTTGTCAAGTCTATCCTCCGGACACAACAGCGGATTACCCAAGGTGTTATCCTGATACGCCGTCATGTGCAGCAACTCGGGTAGTATCAACTCCGGCTTTGCCCAGATCTCCTGAATCTCGTAAGCCGCAGTATCTAACTGCTGTACGACCTCCTCCTCCGTGATAAGCGGGTCGCGGATAGTCTCTGCGAGGATACCCATCACGGACGGGACGTCCTGGTTGAAGACGGCCGCCTGGTACATTAGCGATTCGCGCGACGAGGCGCATTGCACGTTCCCGCCAAAGGATTCGAGGGTCTCTAGCATCTTGTCGGAACTGCGGGTGCTCGTGCTCTTGAAGGCTAGGCGGTCGATTAAATGGCTGACGCCGCGAATGCGGGAGTTCTCATATCGGGAGCCAGCATCGATGTAGACTCCTAGGCCGGAGAAGTGGCCCGGTAAGGCCTCTGTTGCGACTCGGATGCCATTGGGAAGTGCGGTGATGTTGTCTAGTTCTGCTGGGTCCTGAAGCACCGCTTAGCCATAATGGGAGAAGTGAGTGTAAAAAAAAGCTTGGGGGAAAACCTACTTTGGCGGGGATGTCGGGAATAGAGGATGCAAAGCCCCGACGTATATTCAGAAATGGGTATCGAGGCTTTAATATTGATAAAGGAGGGGAAAACCTTTTTAATGATGAGCGGATCATGATGGTCTGTGAGTGTGCTCGGGGGAATATTTTGTAAGATAAATTGTAGGCAGAGGAAAGAATTTCTCTTTGCCGCGAAGTTGTGTTACCCGGTCTGGGACTTCCATTCTTAAGCCATGTTGTGCAAGAGGCTCATGTTTTGGCGCGTCCTTCGTTGCTTGTCATGCAAGCACGTCTGTTGATTGATTGAAGGCTCTCCTTTCCACTTCCCCTCGCACACTTTGTGTGATGGCTTCGAATAAAGGTATGTTTTTCTGTCTGTCTTTCTTTAGGCTACGAACAATACTAGCATTCTTAACTATTAATACCAAGCCAAACAGATATCGTCTGGCCCCCGCAGACAACAGCAGATGTTCTAAACCTTACGCCACGCAAATCCCGCTTAGCAAATCAAACAATTCCCACCTCCCCATCCCCTCTTCGCAAAGCTGCCCTTCCATCTCCATTCGGCGGCGGCGACGGTGCACATGATGACGACAATGACGACGAAGAAGAGGATGAGGATGAAGAAACGCTGCAACTCAAGCTCGCCCAAATAGAAGCTAAACTAAAGCTCAAGAGACTACAGAAGAAACAAGCTTCACAACAACAGGCATCATATAAATCTAAAGCGGTTGTTCAAGTCCCGCTATCACCAACGTCGATAAAGACCGAACCGGTGCTTCCAAAGTCACCTTCAAGAGTGCTATTAGGGATAGATAAGGGGTTGACGGGAAGGGATGTTTCTCTACGAAGGGCGCCATCGCTGAGGGCTGGGAGTTCTAGACCTGGGACTGCATCGCCGCAGAAGCCAAAGAAGACTTTCAGTGAGAGAATTGCAGAAGAGCGGAGGAATGACAGAGAGAAGGCTGAGCGTCAGCGTATGATTGAGAATAGCCGAAGTAAGGGGTTTGCCAGTTTTGATAATGGGCCTCCCCCGAGCTTTACTAGTGGGCCTCCTCCAACCTTTGGTCCTGGCGGGGTTTCACAATCTTCGGGATTGTCAAGTTCTGCAGCCACTATAGCTCAATGCCCCAAACCACCGTTACCTTGGTCCTCAGCGGCGCCAAAAGGCATCGCGGACCCCTTTACCGCAAACTCGAAACCATCCGGCGATCCCAATTCCACAGATGATGGCGGTTTCGACTCCTTCTCAGGCTTGCACCTCTCCCGCCGCCTAATCACCCACGTTACCCTCACCCGCCACCTCTCTCCAAAAACCGTCTTCCTCCTCCCACACCTCCTAAAGTCCGTCAAATCTCCCGACTTTGAACCACCAGACGTCCCCGGCGACTGGGTTGTGATGGGCATAATCTGCTCGAAATCCTCTCCAAGGGATGTCGGGCAGAATACCCAAAAGAAAGGCACAGGCAAATACATGGTCCTCCAAATCACTGATTTAAAGTGGGAGGTAGAGCTCTTCTTGTTCGGTGCCGGGTTCGATAAGTTCTGGAAAGTTGGCGTAGGCACTGTAGTAGCATTACTCAATCCCGGCATAATGAAGCCGAGGATCGCGGATACGGGGCGGTTTTCATTGACGCTGACGGAAGGAGGCGACCAATTATTGGAGATTGGCCAGGCCAGGGATCTGGACTATTGTAGAGCCGTCAAGAGGGACGGGAAGAGATGTGCTGCCTGGGTGGACAAGCGCCACACCCACTACTGCACCTTCCATGTCGAACAAGGCGTGAACAAATCCCGCGTATCCCGTGCAGAGGTAAACTCCGCTACGAGAATGTTCTCCCCGCCAAAGCGGAAAGGCACTCTCCGACCCCAGAAATTCTTTGGCCGCGGTAGCCACAGCGAACCATTCCGTGATGACGGCCTACTCCCGGACACCGCCGGCGGCGGGGGAATAACAGACCTCCCACAACGTGCCGGTGGCGCCGGTGGTAAAGTTTTTATCGCGCCGGGCCGGTCAACGGCTAGTTTACTGGACGACGCAGGGTACCTTGCCGACTCTTTCCTCCGCGGTAGTAAAGAGGATAGAATGCGCAAACGCCTGGCAGACGCGCAGAAGGAGCGGGAGCTGACGAAGAGGATTATTAAGTCCCAAGGAAGAGAGGGTGGGGTTGGAGTGGATTACTTGAAGAAGCAGGTGCGCTGGGGCGAGGATGGGATTCAGAAAGGGCAGGAGGCAGGGTTTGCTGGTGGTGGCGGTAGAAATTTGGTATGTTTGTTCCTTTTCTCGATTGGTGGGTGAAGGGAGGGAGGAAGGGAGGGGGTGGCTAATGATGTGGATGGAGGGTGAATAGGACAACGAAACAACAAATACCCTACTTTCACTTCGCCAGAAAGCCAAAGAGGCTACCAGCGTTAGTCTTTCCCCAATTAAACGGAAGAGATTGGCCTCGCCGATTTCGTCGAAGAAGAAGACGAGGTTTGCCGGCCTGGATGCGCTCGAGGAAGGAGATGATGACTTGGTTATTGTATGAATAGTGCTGTACGTATAGAGAGATGGGGATATGTGATACCAATAATGCCTTATGATACATAGTTTATTACCCAATTATTAATTCTTGTACAGTGGGAGTGAAGGCGAAGTTGGTCTCTCTAAATTGTTTGAAGTGTGAGTACGTACATGCTTGACTTATGAAGTTAGACGCGAGACAATAGTGAAGTGAAGTGAAAGTAGGGGAAAAAAGAGAAAAAGAGGAAGAGAGAAAAAGGGGAGAAAAGAAAAGTTTGAGAATCAAACCAAACCATACCAGCTTTTCCTATTTCCGTTCCGCAGATAGAAAAAAAAAGAGAAGAATAATGACAAGAGAAATCTCCAATAAGCCCCATCCACCCCATTCTACCATGTCTTCCGGAGGAGTGGAATGCAGTACAATACTTTCGCATGCCACGCAAACACCATGATAATCCCGACCAATCATTCAATCAAGAACTTAGCTATAGACGGACGGACAGAGACTCATACACCAATTAGTCCAACCGCACCACAGCCATACAAGAAAATTTGCCCAGTCAATCCGTCTAGATGCGGCCTACTCACTCACTCACTCCGGAAGACATTCCACCACCGTCATGCTCTGGCGCTGCCGGGCGGGGGATCGCTCCCACCATTATTACCACCAGCAGCACTAGCAGCAGTCCCCCTATATGCTTCCACTCCCTTCTCTCCAACTCCCGCAATCGGAGTTCCGGGAACAGACTCGATAGCACTCCCTGCAGCTCCGCCGTTGGCTACCGCCTCTCGAAGGCTTGCCGCGACCTCCGGTCCCATGATTAGTGAGTTCCGATGCGAATTGCTCCCGCTGGAACTCCGCCGGCTGTTGTGCTCCGTGGTGATTTGTGTCAGCGTCTTCTTCGCGCCGGTGACGCCCTTGCGCGCCCGTAGACTTCCTTTGGCATCTACGTTTGCGGCTGCGACTGTGCTGGAGGAGAGGCCGGGAGTCGTTGGTGCGCCCGGTTTTTCCTCAATGGCGTCGAGGAGGTACCACCTCAGGCCATCGGAGAGCTCGAAGGGATTTTCGTCGTCGAGCGGGGTGGCGAAGGGTTTGTCGGCCAGTGAGGAGGGAGAGGAGGCAGAGGAGGAGGAGGGAGGGAGGGTCAGAGAGGCAGTTGAGCGGGAGAGGTCCACTACCCTGTCTTCAATCTTGGAGATGCGAGCGAGCAGCCAGTCCCTATTGGCGAGTTTGTGAGAGGAGTCTTCCTTCAGGAAGAAGTGTGGGGCGTTCACGTTGAAGGCTGCCCAGGGACGGGTCACCGAGTTCCTGGTTGGGAGGAAGAGAGCCAGGTCACCGGGTTTAAAAGACTTGTACGCAATCTTCTCGTTCGCTTCGTCGCGAGATCGGTAGTACTTTTCCCGATAGGAGCGGCATTGCTTCATTAGTTGTCTGCAGTCTTGCTCTAGCTTTTTAACGCGGTTAGTGACGGTGTCACTGAATGCGTCAAGGTCGAAGGCTCCGATTTTCTTAAGGTATTGTGTGTACTTTTCCGTCTCTGTGTCGGAGTCTTCGGTTTCCATCCAGTATAGGAGATTGATGTCTTCGACGGTGGATGAGTGTGCCAATGATAGAGGTGACGGCTTTCCTAAAACTGATGCCTCCAAATTATTAGTGCTCCGGGAAAGCACAGTAGATTCGGTATTAGCGCTCTTCGAAATTTTAACGATCTGCATCGAGTCCTCGCTGCGAACAATGCGGTAGCCAAGCGACTCAAGCAATTGGATTGATCGTGCGTTATGTGTGTAGAGCCGCTGAGTGAGATCTTTCGCCTTGATTGTGCGCGAGTCGAATCGAGACTGTAAAAGTGCTCTGCTTACTTCCACCTCATTTGCCCTAGCTTCCTCTTCTTTCACTTTGGCATTGAGCTCCTTGATGCGCCCTAGTGCCTTGTCGATTATTGCTTGCAGGGTACCCTCTACAGTGTCCATAATATCCGGAGACGAGTCAGTGGAAAGCTGACTGTGCACTTGCTTTATCGCAGTTGCGATTGATTCTTGTCCTTGCTGCTGAGCAGTATACTGGCTGCTGAGGGTGTCTAAAGAATCCTTCATTTGCTTGATTTCGGCCTCCAAAGTTCCAATAGTCCCAACCAGCTCTCGATTCTTATCTTGAGATTCGCTCAGGGCAGCCTCCGCTTTTCGTGTCTTCTCCTTCTCTGCTTCCACGAGCCCCTTTTGAGCTTCGAGTTCTCCACGGAGGCCTTCAAGGTCATGATCAGATGCACGACGGGCAAATTCAACCTCTTCCACCAACTGCTTAACCCTTTTAGCCTCGTCCTCACTGAGCATCCTCAATCTGTCAACCTCTTCACCCATGATAGCCAACTCCCCTTCGAGCCCTTTCATACGCTCTTCGGCGACGGTCCGCTTGTCCACCTCTTCATTCCTTCCCTCCTCTATCCGGTCCATCTCCTCATAGGCTTCATCGAGTTTCTGTCGCAATTCCTCAATCTCCTTCTCCAATGCCCTCCTCTCAACAATATGCTGCTGGCCCATATCCTCTAGGTTCGCGACAAGGTCACGCTTCGTTTCGTCAGCCAGAGCCATCCGAGTGGTCATAGCCTTCTCCAAATCTACACGAGAAGAAGCGTCCCTCTGCAGCTGGGCGGTTAATTCCTTCTCTGCAACAAGCTCAGCCTCCAATGCAGAGATACGTGCTACCATCGGTTTATCAACATTCTCCGCTGATATCCGCCGAATGGTGGCAGGTGAACCTGGCCGGTCTGAAGAAAGTAAAGGTCCAGTTATAGAGGTTGGAAATGAAACCTGGCCGGGTTGGGGAGTGGAAGGTTGTTGTGGAGTTGATGAGCCAGTGGCTTGATACATGTTGCCGCCACTTGTCCGTCCCCTATGCAGTAAATCCTCGAGCTTCCTTATCCTAGACTCGTAGCCTTTTATTCGCTCCGTAAGGTTTTGCTTATCCTCACGAAGTATCTTGACATCCTCTTCCTCATTTCGCCCAAATATCGATGAGACTCCCAAGTTTGCCTCATGGACGCTCCCAAACTTGAAGCCCTTCAGCCGCTTACTTCGTCGGCCAAGGGGTCTGTCAAGATCTTGATATAATTGCTTTACCTCCTTCACAACACTGTCTAAGCCCTCAATATTCTGTATTACCAAAAGGAAGGATTCAACATCCTGCCTTGAAATTCTCGGCAACCCCCCGCTAAAGTCTCCGCGAGTGGTGAGTTCTGCACGCATGATTTCCGAAGTATTATCTTCCAGGTCAAAGGGGAGATAGGTTCCAGTATTACGTTGCCACTTCTTTCGTCTCTTTTCTTCATCCTCTCTTAATAATGCAAATTCCTCAGCTACCCTCTTACTATCGTTGGCAAACTTCTCCGACCATTCTCTTCGCCGCACACATTCAACGAGCAGAGCTCCGTAGATCTTGGGAAACCGAATGACCAAAGAGAGCAATCTAGAGTGCTCGTCTTCTTCTTGATATGCCGAGTCCATCTTCTGGATCTGGGGATTTACGGGAGCGGAGAGTGATTGGACGAAGGCAACCATCTGAAGCTGTCTTATGCTTGTTGCACTAACCTCGTTCTATTATATCCAAATGTTAGGTACGTTCCCATGATGACACCCGAATCCTCAATTACCTTTTGTTTAATGGCCATTTGTGACAACCGGCCCATATCGTTAACAATATTAACCAAGCCAGGGAGGTATTCCGTGGTGGATGCGTAAGCTCGCTTTGAAGCTGTAGAAACTGATTTCGGGCCCTGTAGGCTCTGAACGTATTCATAGTCTATACCCTGTTAGTCGTGACTAGGGCTTATAGATGGCGTAAGGGCTAATTTGAATGCCAATCCAAGGCACACACACACCTGTCCTAATTTTCTTGACCAAAACGTCAATTTCGCCCAACAGGATTTTCATATCTTCAAGAACATTGCGCGGTCTCGATGTCCTATGATAAAGGTTAGCTCACGCAACCAATGCAAGGCCAAATCACCAACTAAACCCACCTCGCCTTCTGAATATCACTTTTAAGATCCGAAGTCCTAGCGCAAATCTCCTCAATGGTGCTCCCGAGGTCAACAACCTCCCTCTCAAACTGCTGCGCCAAACCCCTCGCCGCAATGGCGGCAGCCTGAACCTGCTTGACCTCGAAGAAGTCCACGAGTGTGGAAACCTTCTCCTTGCTGGATCCATCCTGTCCGTACCTCTTGACTTCGTCGTGGACGGGGATACGGACCAAGCGTTTTATGGCTGGTTCCCACTCTTGAAATACCTGGTCCTGCTGAACCAGCACGCCCTCCGCCCACTCCCGCAATTTTACGAGAGAGTTTTGTAACCCAACCGAATGGACCTCTAGGTTCGAGAACGCAATCTGGACACTGCGTTGGACGACGTTTGTCGATGCATCGGTTTCCGAGATGGTCGCTGCGAGGTTCTGGGCATGCGAAAGGACAGACTCGGACCATGCGAGGCGTTTCTTAAACAATGTCCTCCAAGACGATAGTTCAGTTTCGGATTCTAGGTTCGTTGGAAAGGGGGATGGGGTTTGTAGCCTAGGGATAGGTTCGGTCGGAGGTGAGGAGGAGGCATCGAGGAGTCTGCGATCAAAGAGGTAGAGTTCTTTCTGTAGCCCGATGAAGTTAGCGACTCGATGGGGTACGATAGATTCTAGGGGCGGCGGCGGAATAAACCTCATTGGGAAGCGACTGATTCTTCACGTTCGTCCCCCTAGCCGTCATGATGATCTGACAGGCCGGAGCCATAGATATTGTCTCGCCTATCCATTTTCGAAGCTCGTCGACGCTATAAACCACACACGGTCAGTTTGGGAGACAAAGCTCTGGAGCTACACGGAACGGAGGGGGCAAGGTACGAGGTGAAGGAATGACGATCGGCTTGTAGGGTTCCTCCAGTATGGGCTGTATAAATGAGCAGCGACATTCAGAACCGACTGAGAGCAGCCTGCGGGGAGGTTCTGCGGAGGAGTCACCTCCTTGGTAGGATGATGGAGATTGCGGAGGGCAGAGATAAGGATTGGATCTTGTTGTGGCGAGTAGAGTGCGGTATCAAAACGTATGGATGAGTGGATGAACGCAGAGCCGTGCCCGTGCAGGTAGAGAGGTGAGGAGGAGGAGGATTTGTGTGCCGGTGGAGGTCGAGGTGCAAGTTGAAGTGCTCGGGGTTTGGATAGGTTGGATACACTTGCTCGGACTGTAAAGTTACATAAGACGGGAAAGGGCAGAAAGGGCAGAGAGAGGTTGGGGAAGCTGATCTCAGAGAAGGGTTGCATACAATTCTGCCTGTCGTAGGATAGGCTACACACACAACCCTATCATATATACTAGGTGTTCCAATGCTCCAGGGACGCCTGAGCAGCAAATCGTCGATAAAATATTGAATTTAGCGTGACTACAATTGCCCAGATTTTCATTCAACACAGAGTACATATCATCACGGACCACAACGATCCGTCAGGAGCCCCTGGATCGTGTCATTTCGTAGCCAAGACCCTCTCTCGATCCACGCCAAAATGCCCCTTGCCCGAAAAAGAGTTCTTGGGTCGAGATCATGTGGGAAGCACAAACCGTCACGCTGTATGGTAGTCTAACTTGATCAGCATTCCTGATTCCCAGTATGATACCTGTATTCTTCCTTCTGCCGATACACCATTCTGAAAGGTGTAGCCAGAATGGCACTCCCTTAGGGTGAGTTCGTTTATTCTTTCCCCGACCAGGGAGCAGCATACCCGTTTATCATACTATAAATTTATGATATAGGAATGTCACGGGTCTTGGGGATTTTCGATGGTATCGTAGCATGAAAATCACATGATGATGATTATGTTAGGACCCTTAAATCCTAGGTAGAACTCTTCATCATGACAGAAGAAGGTATATTATACTAATACCACATCTCCTCCCGCCAACACATATCACTCCATATCACTCGTCCTTTCCCCTCCTTCACTCTCTCCACCCACTGCGCATACAAACTTGGAGCGCAACTTGAAAGCTAGATGCAACGCCCCGAACGAAGCTACCGGGAGCGATGAATGTTGTACCATGGTACTGTTCTGTTATACATTTGCCAATGCACGGATATCTGACCGCTTTCCGTACATCCGTACCAGTAATCGATGTCCGATAAGAGAAGATTTAAGCTCGGGCAAAAACCCCAAATCTACCTACAAGTAGGCTAAGTGCTTGCCTCCATGGTATGATATCATATATATCATAACATCATGTGAAATGCCTAGTCGATGCAGTAGATGAGACGTCAAGAAACAGTTAATTCTTGTGAAACTAACAGGAGCCCAGGAGTTCAGCTCATCCCCATTATGGGTTACTGACAGAACAATCTATCAAGTATAATAGATTGTGATAACTCAGAAATCTTGCTCTATGGAAACTGGGGGACTGAAAACTTTAGGCTTCCTCAATAAAGTTGTAGTGCAAGCCAGCCCTGCTATCCTTCAAGCGGTATAATCCGACTCTAGGCCCTGCCCCATTGTAGGGATGAGGCTCGCAATGTACGAGTACGAGTAACAAAGGAAGAGGAAAAAGAAGAGACAAGAACTGTTATATAAAAAAAAGAGGAACTGTCTCTGATCCAGTGAGCCGTAGCAGCAACTGCGATTCTCGAATGTCACGTGGAGGATCCAGTACGAATACAACAGAAACTAGTCTGTGAGGGCGGCCATTTGCCACCGAACTAACCGAGTAATCCCAATAGTAGGCTAAAGCATTAGAAGGCACAGGTATCATAGGTAGATTTTCTGAGACGTACTGTAGTTGTGTGGAGGCCTGCCCTTGTTGCTGGATGAGTGCTTCCATCTCCACATTTCAGTAGACAGCCTCTGCTTCTGTAAAGTCCAGTACTGCACGTTCAGTACTATAGAGTACAGTACACACTTGACACTCTTCTTCCACAACCTCATCCTCTCTTCTTCCCCAGGTAATTTCGCCATCACACTATGGATAGCCTTGCAAACTGACCTTGCTTCCCCTCCCGCCCCCCCAAAAAAAAAATTAATTATGTGTGGCTAGTTTCTATGATACCAGAAAACAGTGACCAATAACCCCAAATCCATTTGTTGAAGAGGATACTGTAGGTACTTGTAAATCTCTATAATACTGCTAACACTAGAGAGCCTACTCACCATGATTAATAGAATACCCCCAAGGTATATCTAATAACCCCCCCCCAGCCGCCAATATCTCGATGGAACGCAAACCCTTGGAGCCCCATACCAACTCGTATCTTAATACAGATTAATATTTCTTCCTTCTTTCCTATACTGATTTCTTATCGCCCTCAAGCTCCGAAGACGAGAACAGATACTCTTGCCGATATAATATATTATATCGTTAGTCCCCCCACCCACAAAGCTACGTACTCTTCTTCTTCCTCAAGCTCACGACCGGCCCCTCGGTCTACAAGCACTGCTACGCGTTCTTTTCGGCTCCTCTACACTTTGCAGGAGTTTAGCTAATACCCCAACACTAATATAAAGCTAAATCACACCAACTATGGTAAAGTGACATGGGCCCCCATGATCATATGTACGCCTTAGCCTGTTCCCCCGAAAGATTATGGTAGCGCTATAACTTATGTGTGAGTGTGAGCGGACATAAGTCCTCCATGGATGCCAGTGGTGAATTAATGGCTTCTGGGCAGAATGTGCCCTGGGTATATCATTGACGCAATTGCTGTGTCCTTTCTTTTTTTTCCCTCCCAATACTCTGCCATGGCCTGGCGCTTTATGCCATTTTCTCTGCTCTAACAGCGAATATATGAGATTCCACCTCTAAACACGATCTAAGCCCTGTTCTGTGATCAACGGCACTCCTTGGGAAATGAGCATCGCATTCTTTATGTTTCTAAGGTATCCCTCAGACTAGCTGATTCTCCCGTTAAATTGAGAGGAATTGAGAGGCCACCGCGATATCCCCGGAGCGCCACTCCGTTGTGTATAGCGGTGTGGCCACGAGTGATGCCACAGGTATGATGATCGCTGTAAAACTACCACGAAGGAATTGCAAAAAGTGAATAGCGGAACAAAAAATCGTTCCAGAGAGCAATTCCCCCTCGGCATTATTAGCAGTATTGCATGAGATCTCGGCTAGTAGATAGGATAAATTTCAGCGAATTTTACTGCGGGGGCTTCGAGAAGCGATACATAGACTGCCCTCAGATCCTTCGAGACACTGATACCACATATGAAAAACCTCCTGTTTCCTAGGCTACAGTGACTACCTATTCGGCTAGATCTCTTTTACACTCCAGATTCCTTACCAAGACCCCAACTCGATATCCAGAACCTTCACAAGATCGTCCACTCCATCTCCAGCTCCAGGTAGGCCAACAAATGGTTTAACCGCAACTTCCACGACCCCCTCAAACAGTCCCTCAATCAACTCCGAAAGTTCATCTCCCGTCTGTTTAAAGTCCGGATAAGAGTTGACCTCAAGCAAGTAAACTTTCATATCCGCGCCAAGCATGAAGTCCAAGCCGAAGATTTCAAAGGCGTTTGGAAGAGTCTGGTTATTACATGTTAACCCTGAGCTAGGGAGATGGGATATGAAGGTGCGCATACCTGAAAATGTACCCTCTGGCCAGTTGCCGCCGCTTCGAACGTAGCACTAACTATCTCGCAAAGGCTCCCCCAGACCTTTTCTAGAGTCGGTGCTCCACCCGGAAGGGAAACGTGCAAGTCCCAAAACAGCATAACACTCCCTTCTCGCTTGCCGCTTTGTAAACATGTATTTGTTAAATGGCCAGTTAGGTCTTGGCTTTCTTTCCATGGCGGTGAATACTGGTTTGCTGCGAAGAGCGCTAGCATCGGCTTGTAAACGTAGACTTTCAGTCCACCGACGGAGAGAACATATGTTCTTATATGGAACTTGTGGTTTTTTATTAGGAGTGGGGGGTGAATGTATTCCTGGGCAACAAAGTGGCGGAGTTGGCTAGTGATGACCGCTGTGCCTTTATTCTCTCTCTGATCCTCATTGTTCTCGCCTGTGTCTTCGTCCGAGTCCTCCCCTTCTTCGAAGCTCTCGAAGATGTCCATTAACTCTTTTTCTGTGCTAAATAGCCTTATACCCTGCCCTCGGTCACTCATTCCAGGTTTTAATATCCACCACTGTCTATCCTTCCCATTCTTCTCTTCATTCGCCCTAAGACTCTCCTGCAACTCATAGGCTTCCGCGAGCGCCTCATCAAGAAACTCAGCATAGTCAATCTCAAAGTCACAAGCTAGAGGAAATGCTTTGGAGAGGGGAGACTCGGGATGCTTGGCAACGTGCTGGTGGATAGTCTGTGCCAAGTAGTGTTTTCGGATAAGTGCTTTCCTACGGTCCGTTCTTAGTTTAGAATGCGAATTGAAAGTCGCTATCCTACCTTATGATATAGGAGCAGCAGATGATCGAGCCTGGCTGCTGAAGCACACTCTCAAAGTCAATGTTTTCATACGCAGACCAATACACGACTTTTTCAGAGCTTCCAGGTGGTGTCCCAGTAAGATTGCCAGCAAGCTTGATATGCGGTATGCGGTTTTTCAGGGCTGCTTGGATTTTAGGCCGGACGTAAGCGTCCTCATATTCCACAACAGCCCAGCAAGAACTCTGTTCTTCTAGCCTAGTTTTTGACAAGAGAGAATCTATTGACTCAATTGAATGTCTAGGAACACAAAGAAATGGTTATTAAAGGGGGGAAGAAGAAAAAGGAGAAAACTCCCAAGGGAATTCCGGCCAAATGTCTAACTAAGTCCGTAACTACTTACATCTTAATCTCTTGCCCCACCAAGCCGTCGTAATGCATAAAGTTTGCCTTTAGTGGAGTTACGCTAGAACACAAATGGTAGGTTAGTAATCTGTCTGAATCAATCCAAAGAAATTACCGTATAAACAGCTCATACCTCACGCATCCCTTCGCAATTGCCCATCCATCATTTCCCGGCTCCGACTGCCAGCCGACCAATAATTAACCCAGATGCCTAGCTTTAATCACAATGAGAGAGCACAAACCTCCTCAACAGACCGATTCACATCCACAAAATTTGGGGCCCAAATAAGCCTCTTATGCTTCAAGCCCATATGCTTATGCTCGTGTTCCCCCACATCACCTCTAATCTCTGCCTCCCTCTCCCCAGGATCCAATCCATCATCCTCATCATCCTCAGCCTCCTCAAAGGAGCTTCCCAAAGTCCAACGATTCTGCAATATGTGAGTGTAAAGGATCTTTGTCCCTGGTTTACCAATTCCCTCCAACAACGGAACGTTGATAGTATACAAGTCGACTCCCGGGGCCCAGTTTGCGTGAAAGTACTTTATCAACTGAACGGACATTAGTGACGCGCCACGGATGATAACAGGGTCGTGGTTCTTGTTGAAGAAGGCGTATGATAGTGCAATGGAGCGCTTTCCGCATACAGCGCCTTCCATTGCACCGCCAACAGTTCCGGAGGAAAGACCGAGGAGAGCCGTTGAATTTCTACCATAATTTGGGCTTGTGTGCTAAAGTCAATATGAGAAGCCTAAGAAGCACAAACGAGATGGAAAGTAGACCGAGTGAGGGGTCAGCGAGGCGGCTCCCTCAGCGAGGCATGGCATAGCTTGACACCAAATTTCGGTTCGCATCAGACAAAACTGCTAAGGGCCTGTTTGGTAAAAAAGGAAAAAGTGGCAACCGTTCCGTTGTGAAATGGTTTGACCTGTAGAAATGGTTGCAGCCAATGGACCATTTCTACAAGGCGACCGTTCCGTTGCCACTGGCTGGAAACAGAAAGGTTGATATGTTTTACCAAACGGCATCCTGTTCACACCGTTTCAAAACGGAAGGAAAAGGTCATTTGTATGGGCCAACGGAACGGAACCATTCCATCCAAACAGGCCCTAACAAATCTTTGCCGAGCCTCGTTGAGGGTGCTGCCTCGTTGAACCCTCACCCGGTCTACCGGTAATTGACATACCCGGAAATGACCATATCTATCGGTCCCCTCTCCTTAAAGTAATGATTCAGCCCAATCTGCGTGCAACTAGCAGGCGTCCCGTCAACAAGAACCCACTCCTCACCACCATCGCGACGTGGACGATCGTGGGTTGTTCCATCATCCGTGTGTAGTGTTCCAGGACGAAAGTATGTCGGGACAATCGCTTTTTCGACGAAGTGGGCTTTGCCGATCCAGGAGCGCTGGATGTGCGGGAGTACCACAGATACGGTTACGCCGGATTGTTGGAGCTCGTGGATGAAGGAGTGGATATAGGGGGAGGATTTCCGGGACGGAGGCCCGTCATCGTTTACTACCTAAAAATGTTGGAGTGGACATGCCGTAGTGAGGGATTTAGTGAAGGGACACTTACGAGGACATGCATGTTTATGGTTATATATTGTGGAGCGCTCGTAGCAGGTCGCAAGTTGAATTGAGGTTTGTTGTTGTTTGCTGAAAAGGTGGCGGGGGCGTTACACCACGATATCGCTTGGGTGGGGCACCGCACGGTACCGTACTCGAGTACCGGTTCATACCGTGCTGCCCCGCGCTTTGTTTGCTGCCCCGCTGGAAATTCATTCCCGTGACTTGGTGATCAATGCGGCACGCTCCGGGAACTCCTGAACAACAACCCAATTAATCCTATCATAGTAGCATCCAATCCCATTAATTTTCCCTCCAAAAGGGTTCACCCCAGGGTGCAAACAGATTCAGCTCTATCAGAAACCCTGGCCCTCGGAATACCCAAAAAACCCATCATCACCCCAGGTCCCGGGTTCACCATTCTGCCTTTGATAGAATAACAATGACAGATTAACCAACAATTCCCATACGATGCTCCCATAAGCCTTCCAGACCGCCTCCCGAGTAACAGCACAGCATTCTCACCCACCTTAGGGCACAACCCCTCCCCGCAAACTCCTCAGCAGCAGGATCAAGCACTCGTCCCAGGTAAGAAGTATCATACCCGAAAACAGGAGGGTATATTTTGTATCGGTGCATGGATATTTTACCATAATACTATCATCCTCTAATCCCTGTTTTCGGGTATCATACTCGCTTTGGGAAGAGGAGAAAATCACTAACCATCACTCGTCTTAGAATCCTAGATTCCAACACCAACACCATCGCCATCACCACCACCCACCATCACCATACCACACAAGGCTCTTTTCATCATATTTGTACCATACTCCAACAAACAAAAGGGAAGACGAAAAAACAAAAACAAAAACCCCCAAACGAAGGGTGCTCGGAACGATAACCATGCATATGATGCACCACAAGGAAACGCCACCATGCTTTCACTTATCGTAAAACAAATATCGCAAGTCCAACCAGAGATAATAGCCACCCTTCACTTCATATCATACCGTATGCATCCTACCACACTACGGTACTCGAGTACTAGTACATGGGCTGGATCCGTCTTGTTACAATACGGTACGGTACTCGAGTACGGTACCGGTACTGGTACAGCACGAAAAATCCCACAGTTGATCTTTCTGGCGGCGAAGCACGCCTGCATCCCGTTACCCGGCCCCCATTTGGACCACCCGTTCCTTGCATCGCATGCATCCCGGAAAGAAAAGAGCATCCCTGTCCTAGCCCCCAGTTTCTTTCTATTCATCAAATAGCATTGTGAGACCTGACCAGACCGATCTACGGTATTTAATTAATTTTGGCGCGTGCAACATTTGTTTCCCGCCTGGGCTGAATCCTTATTTACTCATTTATCTACACCCTCGCCAGCACCCGACTAATGGGATCAGGTTTGGGGGTTCGTTCGATTTCCTAACCGATGGGGGTGATCATTGACTTCACTCCGGGAACCCTGGGCATTGACACAGAGTAAAAATAAGGGTCCGTAAGGCATAAGGGATTTACAAACTCGAGTGTCACTATGTTACCTCAAGAGTAAGAAACCAAGTTTTTATCACAGAACTGAGATAAATCGATATGCGCTACAACTTACCCTACTTGAAATCATCGGACAGCAGGGCAAGGGCAGAATGGTTTCAGTAGTCACTTCAGGTACAATAGAAGGGGATTGGATGGTCTTTATTCCATAGCCGTTAATGGAATTTAGTACCCGACGTTCATTAGGTACATAGTTTATTTTTCGTACATAGCGTATCTAGACATAAGCCCCGTCTAAAAGCCCAAGGGATATCTTCCCATTAACAAAGGAAATTTTTTTACTCCTTTCTTTGGTATTCCCTTCGGAACAGCTCATCCACCTTGAGGCAGTAATAAGCGCCTTTGCTGATAGTCTCAGCGCTCCCTTGAGGGACAAAGTTTTTCTTTCCGTGAGCCTGGTGGCGGAGTTCACACATCTGGGGAGGTAGATATTAGAGTAAACCTCAATAAATAGAGGGGTGGCGGTCAACTTACATCGTCGTAAACTTGGGGCTCAACAACCCTTCTCGCCTCAAGCCTCTCCTTGAGGTTAACCTTCTCGGCCAACTCCTTGGTACTACTCCTAATTGTCAAAGAGAACAAACTACTCGCTAACCCACTCCCGTAGGAGAACAATGCAACCCTCTTGCCTTGGAGAGTGTCTGAATCAACATTGGAAAGTAGGGATACAAGGCCAGAGTAAACGCTGGCGGTATACATGTTTCCACACTGCGTAGGTGCAAGTAAACTAGGCTTCACACGCTCCTCAAACTTCTTCTTGGAAAGACCCATAAAGGCCTTCTCGATGTTTCGGTCTGAGAGTGACTGCTCGTAATCGAGCTCACGGAGGTCTTGGGGAACGCTGTCGAATTGAGGAGCTGCAGGGGAAGCGAGGAAATCGTTGTACAAAAGGCGGGCATACGACTTGGATACGAGCTTGCATGTTGGGGCATGGAAAAGCATGTAGTCAAAGCGGTCGATCCCACCATTGGATGCGGCATGGCCATTTCTGTTAGCAATACCATTTCCGTTGGTTACACCATTGCCATTGGCACCCTCATTCTTGTGTGCGAGAGCAGCAAGGGTGGCTTCCCGGTTGTTGTACGCCTTGTAGCAGCCATCGACAGCCTCAGTGTAGCAGCGGATGGAAAAGTAACCATCTACAACGGGATATTCGCTTGTGAAATCTGGCTTGTAGAAGTCATAGGCGTGGGACATGTAACTTCCTCTCTTTCCTGGCTCCAGAACGAGCGGTGCATCGGGGCCAACAAGCATGGCAACACAACCAGCACCACCGGTAGGTCTGGCATTTCCTTTGCTGTAGAGGGCAATGTCACCGGCAACGACAATCGCATTGCGACCATCCCAAGCTGAAGACTCAACCCAATTGACAGCATTGAACAAAGCGTTGGTACCGCCGTAGCAAGCATTGACAGTGTCAACACCCTCAATGTTGGTGTTGGGAGTGAAAAGCTGCATGAGCACAGACTTTACGGACTTTGATTTATCAAGCAAAGTTTCGGTGCCGACCTCTAGCCGACCAATTGACATGGGGTCAATGTCGTATTTCTCGAGGAGTGACTTGACAACTGTCAATGATAGAGAGTAGATGTCTAAAGTCCCAGGTAAGTTTCCGGGGCACATTCTTCCTTCATTCCTATCCGAAAAATTGGAGGATTACCTTCTCTGTCATCACAGAAAGACATTTTGGTTTGTCCGAGACCGATTGTGTACTTTCCAGTAGAGACACCATCGAATTTCTCCAACTCAGCTTGATCAACACACTAACGTTCCTAATGTTAGAGAAATTGCCTCTCAAATGGATGGGAATTATCACGCCATCATAGCTCAGCAGCAGCAGGATGGCGCAAACTTCTGCAAGTGGTGGGAGAAACAAACTTGGCTAGGGAAGTAGATTTCAATGGCTTTGATGCCAACGTTTTGGGGGCGAGCAGACATTATGAGTGTAGATCGTGAATTCGTAAACTGAAAGTCTAAAATTCTAGGAGATTTATGAAAGGAGCAAAGATGTTTGAGAGTGAGAATATGGAGCTAAGGAGAAAGATGAGGAGAGAGGAGAACAGGTGAATTATAGGCTCGAAGAGAAAAGTGGGAAGAGGAAATAGGGGACAAGGTCAGGATAGAAATCGAGGGAGGTGGGAAGGGACCAACTAAGTAGCCTGTGAATTCTAGGGTGCAGGGCACGAGGTGGAAAGGAGTCTCGGGGGACAAGTGGTGTGAGGGTGCACACGCGCGAGAGAGAGCAAGAGAGAGAGCCTGCTGGAGAAAGGTATACAGCAGCTAGGACGGAGGCAGGGCGGATGGCGAGAGTAGAAACCGCTGGGTGAAGGGGTCTAAGCGGTAGTACCCTTTATTGAGTTTCTGTTGTCGTTAAAGCTCAACCAGTTCCGGTTCTCAGCCTCCAAGACTTCACCATGCCACCAATATTTCTCTTCCCCCCCTCCCAAACAAGAGTAAAAAATTCTCATTCAGGAACAGTGCCTTCCTCTAAGAAAAAGAGATCGGCAGCAGGAGCACACTACCGGGACAGGGACAACCCCTTAAGATATGCGGCCACTTGAGACTTACCAGGTCCTGCCTCATAAATTTATCGTGACCTATCTCTCCATCTCTCTCTCCCCCTCTCTCCACCATCCTTCTCTCTCTCAATACTTTCTTCACTGCGAGCACCGTTACATGAACCTTTCCGATATCTTGCTTGTATCTTCATCAGGTGCTCGGGTCTCGTGGTTCCGAGTCATCTTTCCCTATCGGGGTGTGGGGCGTATGATAATTACAAGTAGAATGCTATGCTTCGGGTTAGGGCTCTCCCCAGATTGTCCAATGACCGTAATTCCAGGGGCCATTGTCACCAATCATACGAGCAACATAAATACCGGTATGCTTATCTTGCTATCACTCGGAAAAACACATTCTCGGTCGAGGGGAAAGGTCGAGGCGGAGGAGAAAAAGGGAAAAAAGAAAAAAGAAAAAGGGAATCAAACATCTGTCCTTTTAAGGGAAATTAAAAAACCTCCACAATTCCTAGCCGGTTAACTTGTACCACCACAGCCACTGACTTGTCTTGTTGGGAAAACTTTCTTTATTTTTCCCTCCGGGACTTACGGTATTTATGATACGAGAGGATTTAACCATTGGATGGATTCAGCAGTTTGTTTACAGGTCATGCCAGACATTGGACTGTCACTTGGCTCATCTCCGAGCTCCATTCTATCACGGAATCTCTCCCGATTTTGATGGATGCATCCGCCGGAGGCCCGCGACCGCCCACGGTGTGATGGAAATTTTGGCACCGCCTGTCAAAGATTCGTAGGCTAGCTTCTGCTTCGCCTCATCGGAGTCCCCAGGGACCTTATTGGGATCCAGTCGTCGGGGGATTGCAATGGGGACGGTATCAGGGTTCCGGAAACTCGTGATCCAAGAAGCTTGCTCCTTTCGTGTTCGCAACTCACACAGATACCGTACTATATGTACTGTACAGTACCGGTGGCCTAACAAAATACGAAAGGGGAGGCTTGACAGGGCGAAATGCGTTCCCGCCTGAGTAGCTGGGAGGGAGATTTATTCCATACAAGAAAATTTCTTCTCATTGTGCTTGAGTAACTCTTTTAAGAATCTCTAATAGGGTCGTACTGGAGGATCAGTAAGTGGTGCTTTTCACATATACCGGTATTGTGCAGTAGCTGTCCTGTCCCTGCAATGCCACGAATACTCGAGCACTCGAGCACTCGTACAGACGACCTACATACACATACGGTATAATCTGTGCTTTTGCAGACATGCCAGACGCTTGACGCTATGCTTCCTCTTTCAGAGCGATTTTTTAAGCCTCCTTACCAGACAGGGTTACGTGCTAATGTGTTATGTCGACAGGATCTTGTGACGTTTTTACGTTTCCCGAGAAAAGATGTGTCGAGAATCCTTTTAATATTTGCTTTTTTCTGAGATTACGGTGGAGCAGGAGCGCAGTGAGAGAAAGGGCGGGTTTATTGGATCCACTTCTTTCACATCATATTACCGGTAGTTGGGAATACAAGTACGAATGAAGAAATGGTGCTTGAAACTGCCCTTGTAAGAATCCCTTGGCAATTCTCGGGAGGTCATAAACCGAGGACGGCAAGCCGATCCCCCGCTTTTTTTTCCTTTTCTTCTTCCGGCTGGCCTTCCGATCGTGAAGTCTCTCATGATTTGGTCATCCACACCTACCGGTATTGTACTAGTAACAACCTAGTGCGAGACAAGTACTCGTACATGATCACTTTCACGATAACACTTCTGTCGGAACCAACAGCCAAGGAAATAACCGATCGGAAGCTGAAGCTCCTTTGCGAATTACCAAGCATCTTTTTATGATGGGTAAGCAGGCTTTTCAGTGACTGCACGTGACATTCTGTTTGAGACTCAGTCGGAATGTTTGTGATTGACAGGGAGAAACAGCGGGATATATCCGGGTTGTGGAGTCGTATATATGTCAATTCCGTTGAGGTTGCTGGTCGGAGAAATACTGTGCCTGAGCACAAGTGCCCGGGGAGATGCTTTCGTACTGGCATGGAGGGGATGAGGAAAGGGAAGGGGAAGGCATGATTGTTGGGGCTCTACTGTCTTTGCGGCTTTCACAGCAAGGTCTGGTTTAGAGACTGTAGGCTCTATTGAATAGCGTCAACGCTTTAAGCGCTTTAGAGTAGCATGAGTACACGAAATAGAAAAAAAGAGTTTCGTACAAGACTGGTATTGTTTTTGCAGATTGGCTTAAATTAGGCTAACCCTTCACTGACTTTCTATTGGATGTAAGTATAGGGGGGATGTTTTATCCTCGAGTACCGTACTGTACTCGGGTACATGACAGGGATTATTATGTAGGTTAACCTGGGTTGACTGCCTACTGCGGTAACTTTCTGGTGGGCATTTGTGCTTGCACATTCTCTGTCGGGGCACTGGAGTGGGGCCGAGTCCTCACGCTGGAGCTGAGCTTAGCAGAAAGCCATTCGATGGTTTGTGATAGTGCTCCTACAGTATCGTAGGATTTAGGACAGTTCTCACAATAAGTTGCTTCTATATAGAAATCCTTCCATACGAAGGAGGAGACTTGCAATTCATAATGATATTATATCACCAATTTTTGCAATTGAAGCGTGTCGCTAGGCATCAACCTGAATTAAACTTTAATTAAACTTTATCTAGAGGATTAATAAGCTTCAGGTTCAGAGGATACTCACAGACTATCACTCGTACAATATTTCACACCACTTCGCCCTAAACTGCATTGAGGAACTTGGTGACTTCATTGCAGCGTAGTTGCAAGCCAGCAGTCACGAGACCCAAAAACCTGCAGTCACAATTGTTTCGAAAGGCCACCTACCGAGTCAGGACATATATCATACCTCTCTCTACCACTAAACTAGAAACCCTATCAATCACAAAAGCCTTCAACTCCTCGGAAATCCCTTGACTAGAAACCACTGAGAAAAAAAAACTCTTACGCAAAGTCATTATTATTGCCATGCTCGCTTTACACCCAAGCCTACAAATATCACACGGGTCTTCCAGTCGAACTGAACACGACACGACCCGGAGATACGGCTCCATTTCGCCCATTGCAAGTCTCAGAATGTCCGCACTGGAGGTCACAGAAGCGTACAGAATGCCCAACCGGCTTTTATGGGGGGTCGTGGGTGGGTTTTTGATAGGTTGTGCTGTAAGTACCACAGTAGTTTCCCCCAACCCCACCCCTCGTTCTCATTGTGTGTTCCGCGAGTTGTTGGGGGGGAGGGGAAATTGGCTAACGAGGGTTGTGTGCTATAGGTTTGGTGGGTTTTGAGGTGACCTGGAGTGGTGGGAATTACCCAATAATGGGGTGATGGTATCATTATTTTTTGGGGGGCTGAGCCTTCGCAATCTGCAGTTATAGACTGCGAGCGAGGTGCTGAGAGTGTCTGATTCGGTAGGATTCTTTTGGGTTGGCCTCATGCTTTTTTTCCCAGAGGATTATCTCGGGAGCTGGTACTATGGTCCCTTCCCATTCATGGGTGTATCGGGTGTGCGCATCCGTACCCTAACCAGTCACGATAGATTGATTCTCTAGAGGTGGGGTCCGGTGCGGTTCTTTATAACTGCCCGATGGTATTGGTAAGATTAAATTGACTCTTGTTGCATTCCTGGCATCTTCCACATCTTCTGAAACCGAGTGAGGGGTTATGAGGGGTAAAGGTGGAAAACTGGCCTGAACGTCCCAGGGAAACAGACAAAATTGTTTCGGCTATGGTATCCTCTGAGCTACCGTGTGAAAGCATGTGAGCTGTCTGATAAAATAGAGCTCCTGTTGCCCTCCGTCCTTTGAGATTTATTGGCTTTGACATCATTACCCAAAAACCGCATCCCCGCACGTTGCGACAGGGCCTATTATACGATCATGTCCGTCCCCAAACCGTGGATATGCGCACTGCGGTTTGTAAAGGGTGACTGAATAGTGCGCGCGGCAAGGTGCTTCAGACTTGCGGCTAGTTGGTGGTGGGCCTCCTAGATGTCACTGTTGAACTCAAAACGTCCTCAATACCTAGCTTTGCGTGCTGCCGCCATATTGTAATTTGATGCTGTATGCACAGCACCCCGAGGACTTTGGAATTGCCCAGGGCACTGCTCAATAGGAGAAATTTGTAATAATATTATACTCACTAACACTCAAAAACCTATCGCAGCGGACGTCTTGGCTGACTTATTGCATACTACTGTATATCAACTTACTGAAGAATTTGTTTCTCGGCGTCTGGCTTTGTTATATTGTCTAGGACGGGATAAAACGGTAGCAAGATAAAACAACGTTCTATCATACTAAAATGGGAAACTTGGGGCGTCCTAAGACAGATTTCTCTTATTCAGGTTGGTGCCACATGGGGGGGTAGAAATAAGAGGGTTGGATATTGTTCGGTCCAGTGTTTCTGGAGTTTAGGATATATTATATATTACACCTGGGTAGCCACTTTGCGTCCCAACATATCCAGACATTCTAATCTTTCCTAGAGTGTCTTCTAGGGTACCTGGATGCTACTGGGGTGTCGTATTATGCTGTAAGTTTTGCTCGGGTATGATAGCATGGATGAGACTTGCGTTCCTTTCCCACAACCCTTCTCGCCTCGTATGTGGCTAAATAGAATATCTTTGGATAACGCGGGCCGCTCGTGGGTTGCGAGGTTAACTTAAGGGGGTGTTGGCTGAGGCACAGGGATTTTATGGACTTGGGACCTGACGACGACTTTATTTTTCTATGATGGCTACTGGGGTTGTAGCTATGGTGTCGGATTTAAAATTTAGATTCCATTGGTATGGTACGATGGGGTGGTGAAAAAGGCGGGGAAGCTAGAAGCTAAAGGTTAGATAGTGCTGAGGAAAAGGTGTAGGATTAGGGTGCTAGTATGAGGGGTGAGTTATCTGGGTCATAGAGTATGTTTGGGAAGTGATGATAGAGTAATGGGGGAATGGGCCTAGCGGTATCACAATAACTCTAACTTATGATATCATGTAAATATGATTGACAATATCCAATTCTTAAGGAGTTCTACTATCTCTCCCAAACTTAGGTATATTCGTATCTATCTAGGATACCAGTATACTAAATTTCCTATCACTATAGTCTCCTTACATTACTAGCGCCACTGTCCTACTATTGAGTGCTAACAAGAATGGCCTAGCCGTGTCCTAAAATCATTAGACGGGAGGAGATTATTACAGACTAAAAGATCGACTCCGCTGTTCTAGAGAGAAACCTAGTTTCTAAGACTCCTAGTACTTTAGTCCTTGACCTTTTATGACCATTTAAGGTTATACCCGAGTAGAGGTATCTATGATACAATAAAATGAACGATTAAGGTCTGGTATGCCCAACGCTTTTAGAAAAGTCCCCCTCAAATACCGTAAAAACTCGGATAATCGGACCATGTGCTGTTACCATGGACCGAATTCCCCACCCCTAGAAAAGGGGCGAAAAACACCCCCCCCCCAAAAGACGAAATGAAAAATGAAAAAAACACTAGACTACGGTATACTAAAGAGAGGCACTTCCAACGCCCTAGCACATGGCCCAATTATTCGAGTTCTCACGGTACCGTACCATGCTATCCTCATGTGCGGTTGCGAATATTATTAGTTTTTTTTCGCATTTTACCTTCCCAATATTTACATGACAAGGTAACGACATCTGATTAATAAGAATCCGCACGATGACTGCTGTCCATTTCCCTTCATCCTCCTGCTTCGCCCGCAGAGGGGTCTTAATTCGTATGATGTATTCAGACAGTGTCGCTATACCTCCTTCTAGTATATACCAGTTCCTTAAATTACACTATTGCCTGTCATGCCTAGAATCTAATTACTAGGGAGCAACAAGAAATATTGGGAAAAGGGTGTGCATGAGTTGGCAGGTAGGATAGCTACAGTTGATTGCGGCTCGATCGGGAGTCTTTTCCAATAAGCTAGTACCCATACTACGAAAATGTTTAACTGCTGGTGGTTGTTAAGGATAGCCCCATTGTTTGCCCACAATCTCATAACGAGTAGCCCAGGCTATCAAAGCCTGCCATTCTCAGGTTTATAGATTATACACCCGTTATCGATTGTGGATTCCGTGGTCAGGCTTCTCCTTTTTGTCTTTATTGCAAACTCCCTTCCTTTTACATTTTTAAATCATGCGTGTGATTCAATGATAAGGAACTTGAAACTGATTATAAACAAACTTATAATATAATGTGTTTGCTGTGGGATTTGAGGGTACTGTGGCATTTGAAAGGGGGGGGGGTTTTCACAAGAGGGGGGCATATGAGACCTTGAAAGTAGAGTTCAATACGGTTATAAGCTTGCACGACCATTCGGGGCTTGGCTGGGGTTGGGGGATGAGGTTTTGTATTTAGCAGCTAGGGTGTACCCGACATATTCGTGCAGGCCATGTCTGAATCAACTATCCCGCAGGCCAAGATTCATCATTTCTCACTCGTGAGAAGTGTCAAACTGCCGGTATTTCCACGTGGATGGTCGTATTACCCGAGGTTACCATAGCAGTTACTTGGAGGCCGGTTCCTTACGGAGTTTAGAGAAAGGAGGGATTAGCTGTGGGGGGGATGCTGGCTGAGTGCTGCAAGAAATCGAACAGATGGATAACTTTATATGTAGTGCAGAATCTCCTTTGGGGAAGGGGGAAAAAAGAGCAAACACATCTGACCTCACTAGGAGGAGTGACTCGAACATCCTAACATAAGTTTCGCTTATTCGAGTTACGGTATCGTACTTTACGGATAGGAATCTGCATGTTATTAAGACAGAATGAACTGCCCACGGAAACTTCGAAAAAGGCTCATAGCCTGACACCACCAAGCTCTGAATGAGGGTTTCACCCCTTCCAAATACTCGCTCCTTCCTGTTGAGACCTGTCAATCACAGAGTTCAAAACCCACCCAACCCGGCCGGCGCTGAAGCCTGGGGCTTCCCTGAGTTGATCAAGATCGATCATCTCAGAGGGTGCAAACCGTCTCACAATTGCCACACCCTCTCTGATCACCGCACAAAGTAGCGGGGTATAGCTGCGTCCCGGGGCTCCGATGTCAGGGATAATCCTAAGACTGATATCGACAGGCTCACAGGCTAAGGGAAGCCGGAATGTCTTCCACCACTCCTTATTTACTGGCGGTAGATCGGCGACGGGACGGCGTAAAGGGGAGCCAGGTTGAAGGCTGGCATCTGCCCTTTCGTCAACTAGAGGAAGGCTCACCAATTCACCATACCCTGGTTAGGTTGCTATGTACAGCGGAGAGAGTTCCTTGTGGGAGGGTGGGGACAGGGTATTTCCCCCTTGGAGCAATATCCACGCACCGGTCGGCAAATAGCAATCTCATCATTTCGGGATCCCGATTGTGCCCCGCGATGTGCGCCGGCGCTTTATACGTGCTGTAGTATCTGAGCCCGCTAGGGTCAGACCTTCTGGCATCGGACAGAGGCCCAACAGGGTTGTGCCTTCCACACAGGGGCACGTGGTCCAGGGGATACCAACCGGGACTCGAGTCAAGGGAAGCCTAGATTTTTGGCTGTTAGAGCGGCCCACCTACTATCCGTTAGCGGCCCATTGCACACGCATATACCAGAGCCATCTGGAGCGCTGAGGATCCGCCTCCCGGCATTGCAGCAACCAACATCCCCCCTCCAGATGTAGTTCCGTAGCGTCTCACCTGCTTGCCTGGGTCGCCCGGCGCGCCAGTAGATATCTGGGGCTGGAGACTTACATGTTTCGCGCAGTGAAGCCAGAATCGAGAAATGTGCGGATAGTTGTGGTGCTCCGCTATTGTGTAGTAGGATAGACTCCCCAGATACAAGTTCAAGAACTCAGTTGTCTAGGAGCGTCTTTACCACCCCTTTGTTTTCTCGATTTGCTGTAAGTTAGTAGTTAGTGGGGTTCCTTAACTAGTCATGTCATCCTTATTGTGGGATACCTAGTGGGGAGAATGTGAGCGAGGAGGGGTGCAAAGTAGCAATAAGCCCTCAAAAGGGGGTTGATTCGTCCGCCACCCTACCCTTCACACATCTGAAGGAGTATCCCAAACGGTAAACTAATTAAAAGCATGGTGCTTTCTGATAGCGTGTTGTGATAGCTGTGGTGCTAAAGCAGTAATCAATCCCAGCGGATTTGATATCTTTCCGCGGCAGCTACCTGTAGGATCACCATCATAACTTTCTTAGATAAGCGCTGGAGCCCTGGTTCAGCCTCGTCTGTAGAAGCATTGTATGTAACCCGGACCACTATTTTGGAGTTGTGAGCTTCTGGGGATACATCAATTCTAGATGGATGGCTCACTAAGTTACCTAAAAGGCTTCTTACTTCTCATCTTCAAGACTCCCAAATCACAAGTTTCTTATCATTCAGGTAAATGAAGACCCCGGAAGCGATCGAAACCTTTCATCTACCATTTAGTCATTCTTCATCAAGGCCCAGGATAAACTAATCGATACCTAGGATGGCGAGGAGATGGTTCACTAGGGCTTACTTTTTAATTCCTACAACATCCACCCAAAGCGAGAGTTGAACTCATAATCTTCCTGTAAACGTTAACGATGACCGCTCCCCTAAACTGTGAGACTACAGGGACGGTCGATAATGTTATGCTTTTTCATCCCTACAGTCTTAACTCCCACCAGTGATTCGATGTTGAGTATCCAGAAGAACTTGATGGAGTGCCAGCGGATAAGGATAGGGTGGTGAACGTGAGCGATGCTTTAGAGCCTAAAGTTAAAATGGAACTCCTGTGGGTAGTTTTCTCTAACATAGTGCCCGTAGAATCCACGGTTAAGTAATGGGCGTTTTTGACGTCTGCGAGGATTTTGCTTATTCCTCAGGGGAAAAGCAACAACCAACTCTTCGAGGGAGAGTTCTTGAGTCCCTCGCGCGTCATGTGGAGGCTGTTTTCTAGAAATCGGGGTGGCGGGGCAAACGGGCAAACCCATTTCAGCCCAACTCGTCCGTGTACACCCGAACGCAAGTCAAGTTGTGGTACAATTAGCCTTGGATTTTGGTGTCTTTTTTTTCCCGTTGATCACTAAACCTAATCTACACACAAGTTAGGGGGATCAGGAACGGGTGTCTCTGAATTTCTCAGCACGTCATAGTAAGGCTCCCTGTCAGGCGCCATGTAGCGGGATGGGTCCGGCCCAGGTCGTTGGTATAATGGGCATATTTGCATGTGAAGTATGATACTATACCAACATCCATGCTGCACCTGGCGCTGGGGGCTCTGAGTCCACCCTTACCACCAGTGCGCCAGTGGGTCTTCTGCCACCAAGCAAGCCTCAATTGTTTTGACAGTTCGGAAAGACTGTAGTGAAGCTGTGCGCAACCAGACTAGAAGCGCTATCCCCCTGACCAGTTCAACTTTTGCTTGAGAAATTTATGCGAGTGATCCCATATGATGCACTCTTCAGCATCCCTCCCCCACCAAGGATCCTCATTTTTTCATCCCAAATTTACAAAATTAGGGAAAAAGAGCTGGCTGAGTGGCCTAACTACAAATCTTTCGATGGGGAAACTTATTTGCCCTTTTTCCTTCAATAGATTGAAGAAAAGGTTATGGCGGTTTACCAGCTGTCTAGGAGGGGGAATATGATGCAAAAAGAGATAGCGGAAAGGAGTCTAATACTTCAGCGCATGTTATTGGCCCACAGGTGTCCCTCTTCGAGGCCATAATGCCTATTAGTTTCATCCTGGGAGGGCTCATATTTTTTCTACCTCCAGGTCACGCCGCCACGGAAGGTGCAGAACTTATCTTACCAAATCTACCTAGTACAAGGGAGGTATTCTCCTCTTACCAAATGGTGAATCTGCGACACTGAGGACTTTAGCTCAATTATGTCACTAACAGGTGCCATCCTGAAGAGTTTGTTTATGAAGAACGACAAGTCCTCGGGGCTCGGGAGTTTTCGATTTTGGCGGTCAGAGCATCTTCGAGTGATTGATTGTTTTCACAGCCTGTCCAGTCTATAACTTTGGAATCTTTTATATATACACCAGCGCAGATTTATACGGAGGGAGGAGTTCATAAATATCGGACAGTGCACCGGGATAAAGGTACTGTTACCTATAAAAAATAACTTAAGGCGCTCGAGTAACTAACTATTAGAATTGGATATATACTTGTAATAGCAATGAGGAGAATGGACTCACTTCTCATAGGTTGGGACTTTTGGATTGACTCGTGTTGGTATGGTTGCCTTAGGTTCTTGTGATATCTCAAAGGAATTGAAACAATGCACAACATACCCCCTGGCGCCCTGTTTCCAGGGTGAATTCGGAGATGTTTTTGCGCTAGTGGGCTTGGGGCTTTAAAGCCTACAAGATCCTTTGCTAGTTCTATAAGACACAGGCACAGCCATTCCACAGGGATCCACACTGCCTCAGGTTTATTTGCTTGTAGGCCCTACTTGATTACCGTAGTAGAGGGGGGAATGATTCTTGCCCCTGCTCTCAAAAACGCTAAAGCTGTTGCTTGCAATACCTCAACAAGGGAAGCTAGATACTTTACTTAGCGACCAAGTGGTTTTGCCCACCGAAACTCAACACACTCGGAGCAGTTCCAGCTTTGTCCTGAGGCCCGGGTATCAAGATACTAGCGCTAATAGAGCGGCGCAAATTGAGTTCGCGAGCCTACGCCCCTCCTACGCTCTGACAGAGCCCAAGATTAGGTCGAGCTATAGACTTTATGCACAGCTCTACCTCACGACAATGGAAACGCGTCTCAAACTTCATTACTATTACACCAACCCAGATCGTAGCAGAATCATTGCGATCCGATCACTCCTGCATGAGTCGGTGCCTCACCCTCCAAAGCCAAGCTAAACCAATCAATGGTGTGATATGACCTGTGTAACCATCCGCCTCAGCCACCTCACCTCACTCACCACTACCCTACTCGAGTACTCAAGCCTTCATTCTCGGCATTCCAAGCAAGCAGCCATTCAACCCGTAAACTGCCGCGAATTCCCCCGTTTACCCACCGCACTCACACTCACTCTCGCCCCCCTCCCTCCTCTCACCATCCACAACCACCACAACCCACAACGTACCCTCCCGCTCGCCCTCCCACGCACCCAATCCACAAGAGCAACAGCCCATCGAGGTACCCGAAACATGTCTCTGCCAAACATAGGCCCACTAGAAGTTTTAAGAACCCTTCAAACTTGGGCCATACGTTCCTTCGTAAGCTTCCTTACCCACTACACCACCACCTCTAATTAGCACCTCCAACCAGGTATTCCTAGGGATTCTGACCATGACCCCGGCAGTCCTAATCCTCCTCTACGACGCAGCACTCTACGTCTGGCGCTACCTGATCCTCGCGCCCCTAACCGGTACGCCATTCCCAGAGCAGGCGGCGGAGGCCGTTGTACAGGAGGAAGTGGAGCAGATCAGCACTACGACCGCGACCGTACCGCGGTCTACGCTTACTACGGTTACGGGCCGGCGGAGGAGGACGTTGTCTGGGAGTGCTGAGCGGCCGTTCTTGGCGACGGTGGAGAGATTGGCGGAATCGATGGAGGGGATGGAGGGGGCTGGGTCATAATCTTTTTTTTCTACTGGTTATATTTCTGGCAAGAGACTTTATGCATAATTTGGGGACGTGGCGTGGGGAGTTTGTGGGGCTTGTTCATTTTCCTTCTCTTGGCGATGGTTGGAGCTTTTTGGGCAAGGAATCAAGGATGGAGGGGAGGGCGAACCGGTGATATAGAGACTAGTAAGTCCATTTAATCCACCTCATCTCCTCCCAGTGATTAGTACGTGGTTGCTCGTTTACGGCGTTTGGCGGGGCGGTGGACAACAGTGCCTGGCATTTAATAACCTATCCGCAATAAGTAGAATTATCATTCTCCCGTCGTTCCCGAGATTCTTATAGGCACTTATATATTGTTTCTGTCGACTCTACAACGGTTCCATGGCTCAGTTGGTTAGCGCGTGGTGCTAATATCATCCAGATGTTAACGCCAAGGTCGAGGGTTCGACCCCCTCTGGAACCAAAGTTCTTTTTTTATTTTTCCTACCCCTTGCTTCCCCGCTGTTACTCGGGCGTGGAGGCAAGCGAGGAGACGAATAGGGTACGGGTGTCCAGAGGACATGTCCATGCTAGCACAGGAATCTATATTATACTGGCAGAGCAGCGCCAATTCAGGAACGTGTTATGAGCGCATCTTCAACCAGAAAAGTGCCACCAAGTCTGAGGGATCCCCCTGCTCTACTGTTATTGGTGTTACGCAGAGATATGCTCCCAAGTCACCCATACCCCTGTGCGTCTCCTCACTTCCCTCCACACTCGAGTACCTGAGAAGGTGATTTATTTTACTCCCCCTCCCTTCGGCCCAGACATCTCATTCAAGTTCTCACATACCCGACACCGATAGCTACAGTAGACTAATTACCCCATGGTCGTGCGGTGAGTGAGACAGCGGCCGCCAAGAACCCCAACACCGGCGCCCCGTCATTGGTCCTTTCCAAAACAGAAAAACCCAACCCCACAGTTTGTCGAACCGTAATCATAATCGTGCTCAGTACTCGAGTACTCGAGTGCAGTGCAGTGCAGTGCATAGTCCACTGCCTTCCATTATACGCCACCATCAAGCCTAGAAAGCACCCCGCAGCAAGTTCTTTCTCCGGTACCGTATGGTATAATACCCATATCTACTCGAGTACATACATACATACACACATACATACACACATACATACACGCACCACCGTAACTCGCACCTCCTCCCTCCCCCCCGGGCAGTAACTTACCAGAAAAAAGTACCCATAAAACCAAACCAGGCCCACCCATTACAAGTACCGTATACCAGCGCTGTCCGGGTTAAAGCTGGAAAGAAAAAACTTGATTGGAATTTCCACCTTTCAATCACATTGCAGGACAGTGGTGCAGTGGCGGTATGGTACGGTAGGGTACAGTACCCTTCCCAATGACTAAATTGAAAAGTGAACGCCCCCCCCCGGCTTTACCGTGACTAGGAACTTGCCGTACTGTTGCTAGAACGGTAACAGGTACAGTGCTCTACCGCACCGACCCGATCTTGCCCCGTACCGTAACACAGTTGCCCTGTCGTGTGGGAGCCGCGGCTAGTTGAGCAAGGGTAGATATGTCGAATTATGAGTACGAGTACAAGTATGATATGCCATCGATCACGCCCCATGCCGTTGTTACAGTGCATCAATATCATGTCGTGTCCCATCCCATCGATCACACGCATTGCAGTATGGTGACCACTACCTTGCTGGCACTTTTTATTTTATTTTTACCAGAAAGCTCTTTCCCTTTTCATCTTTACGAGGCACGGTAGTAGCTATTGACTGTTGGTTGGTTGGTTGGTTGGTTGGTTCGTTGGATGGTCAGAGGGTAAGGTTTACCGGTATGGCATGTGTATTCGTGATTACTCGTGGTGTGCCTTAAACCGTAATTGGGGTTGTCCAAGGGACACGGTGGCGTATATTTGGTGTGAGAGGCTCCTAGAGAGATTGTAGTGTTTGCAGCAGGGTGTAGCAAGTACCGGTATATAGGTGGGGGAGTAATTGTTCCCCATAGTTATTTTTGTTTTTTGAGCATATGTTACGCTGGGGGACCCTTTGTAATTGTATTGTAATGTGTGATCCTACCATATAGTCGTGCTTGTTGAAAGGAAGGAGGGAGTGGGAGAGGGGGAAAAAAGTAAGGTATCGTACATGAAATGGTTAAAATACAGCTTCTGCGCCTTCCAAACGCCACTTCCCCTTGTGTCCGTGTTCCTGGTTAAGAACTCCACCGCCAGAAAACCTCCTGCGCGTCATCAGGATGCAGTAGTGCAGAGGGAGATGTGTTGCGCGGAATGATAACTGCGGATATATCACATGCTTAAATAACCCCAAGTCACGAAGCGGATGGAAGACAGTTATACAAAAAAAGTGGGGGGGAAAGGGGGATCAGGTCAATTCCAGCTCCTCGCCGCAGGACAGAACCGTATCCCTAAGCTTCTTATCGCCAACCCAGTCCACCCCACTTCCCACTATAATCGCCTGCAAGGCGTTTCTCATGACTTCCCATTTAATCTTCGCTCCCCGGAGCGCCTCCTCAGCAGTTCTATATCCCTGATCATCTCGTGCCACTACTTCTCTTGCCTTCTTCTTCTTCTCGCTGAGTGTGAGCAGTCTCGCAGTCAACTGCCTGTTGAGGACCTGGGCATTCCTATTAGATACTTGTAGCTTCGATAGTGTCTCTAGGCTAGCGCCGAGGACGTGTGAGAGGTTGGCGTGAGTGACTGAGAGGACGTCCCGGCGGAGGATAAGCGGTGATAAAGCACTAGTGGATTGGATTGGATTTCAGCCCAAAGCACAAAATTGGCAGGAGCCATATTTGTTGAAGGAGTAAAAGGGAATAGAGTGTGTTACCGTTCCTTTGCGGTGCTTCTAGAGCTCAAGTGGACAGCTCGAAGCACTGGCTGTGTAGCCAATGTCGTCTCGACGATTTTTCCTTTCATCACTGAATTCGCCTTACTCACCAATAGCTCCGCTTCCGCGATGCGGAGTTGCTCCTCGATCGAGAGATCGTCATCTGCGTCTTGCATGATCCCAAACGCTTGTTAGGCACGGAACCAATCATTGAACGCCTGGGTATGTGTGTGGAAAGGAGGGGAGGGGAGGGGAGGGGGCGGGGGATTCGAGAAAGAAGCGAGGGAAGAGGGGGAAAAAAGAAAAGAAAAGGGGGGGGTGAGGAAAAACCACCTTCAATCCCAACCCCCGACATCTCGGCTTCGAGTATACGCCGCTCAAGACATACCTTCTCGAGCTTGTCATAGAGGCCCAAGAGGTGCTCCTCTTCCTCGCTGGATAGGCCAGTCTCAGGCTTTATGGATAATTTGGCAAATCCTACGGGGTGTGCTTGTGTTGAGAAGAGAAGGCTCAGACATGTCGTCTGCAGCAGTTGTAAGGTGGTCATGTTGGTCCTGCCTGTTCGCCTGGTATGAGGAGTACCAGTACCAGTACGGTGGTAGCAAGTTGGTGGCAGAGGTCCAGTGGTAGTACGGGGAATCCAAAGCACTTGCCTGGATAAAGGGAGAAGGTAACGCGTTGTTTGCTATTACTTTCTGCTTGATACTCGAGCACTGTGCCCAGCTATACTCCTGATGGAAGGATTTATCAGCCCTGTCTTATCGTGGAGCAAGGTTCTCAACCCCACCTAAAGACGATGGTCCTTTCAGCCAGACTCGGTGGGTCCGGGGGAACAAGCGAGAGGAATGGCTTGCATGTTGCGTCTTTTCCAATACTCAAGTAGAGCTTTCTGTTGGCCAATCGCTCATATTTCGTCTCGTTCGTCCGTGCTCTATAACTCAAGCTACCTCTCGGGCCGTACCCTCGCAACCCTTGTCCCAGTGCAGTATCATACTGGGATTCTCCTTTGCACTCGTACAGTGCACAACCACCTACCGCTGGTCCCCTCGTATAATACCGCTCTTTCCTCAGCTATGAAATAGATCCGGACTTACTGTAACCCTCCCAGTATATATTATGGTAATCTATCTTTACCTTCGTAACCCTGTTCGTATCAGTACCTGAACACAATACTCACAATCCTAACAAAATACATGTAATGCGCCGTCCAGTGGCATTAGACCCCCAACTAATTCACTACCAGTGCTGCAACTTACTTGTAGTGTCCTATAGGCGACCCCCCCATCCCCCTCACGGTACCTGTGGCGCTGGTACCCAAATCTTTATGGGTAAACTTGAAATTCTGCAATCCCCATGAGTTGAGATGTGAATGGCACCCTCCTTGCATGAGCTAGCCATCGTTCGGGGTACACTTTTCTAATACGGACTAAATAGCGTTCCATTATGTCTATCTACCGGCTCCGCGCCAGTATTTAATGGCCTATCAGTACAAAAAGGTCACGAAATCGCCCGGTAGCTTGCGTCTAATCCCTCAACCATCCTGAACCCTTGCCATTGAGAGGAAAAAAAAAAAAAAGCTACCACATCAGTCGAGAGGAGAAATAGGTAGTCGACCCCCTCTCCCTTTGCCTCTTCTGATGCTGGCTGTTGAGCCATCGCTCAGGGAAACCAGCAACAAGAATATTCGAAATTACACAATAAAAAGGCCGCTCACTTTTCATAACACCCCAAGGAAAAACCACCATTACTACCATAATTCGATACGCAGTATAATTAATATCCCCTCGACCCCCTTTGAAGTTAAAGGGTGAAAATTGTGTTCCATGGAACCCTCCCTTCGAGATTCAGAGGCATATTGGCCAAAATTCGGCAGAGAAGTTGGGATAGAAAATAGAATCAGCAAACAACAGGGTATAAGGCGCGAAGAACAAGGGAAATAATGGAAATCACGGCTAAAACCTCGATTGAAAAACGGACTTTTGTCGACAAAAGAAACGCTCTTATCCTGTCAAAATACAGTGACGACTTGCTGGATCGACCGTGCTTGTCACTGGACACGGGCCTAGGCGCCATCTGTCAAACCTGTACCCTGAGCTGCATCGGCACCCTCATGGCGGTCGTCCCTTTCTGACCGCCTCCAGCTCCCTTTGAGGACAGTTGACTTTCCCCAACTCCTGCGCCGATTCTGCTCACGCAATGTGTTCCTATTGGCAACTGAACTAATTGGCGTTGGGTGTTCTACAGGCTTCGGTGGGGAAACCATGTGTTCCCCGTCGCCAGATTTTGGCCTAAGGTCCTCCTTTAAGGCAACTCGGAAATTGCCCTCGCTCACAGAACCTATTCCATTTTTTCCCTTAAATTTCCTCGAAAGCTCCTCGCTAGAAATCGTTTGGCTTAGAGTGGAGAGAGAAGTTACGGCCCTTTCCACTTCGGCCTTTGGATTCGATGCCTTCAGTCCGCTAGAGGAACGACGCTTCTGTTTCTTATCGATTGAGCTACTGCCATCAAGTGCTGGAGGAAACTCCCCTCCACAAGAGCGAGGAGAAATATTTTTCATGGACGGCAAACTTGGAGATTCACTTAGGGGAGCCCCCTGAGTTTTTTCACAGGATCCGCCATTAACCATATTATCACTCTCTTCTATGGACTTTGATTTGTTGCTTCTGCGCCGGTTTCGCCGTCGTTTCTTCCTAGGTTCGGGTTGGAGCTCGCCGTGGGACTCCGTTGGAGATGCGGGACAGTTCTCGGTGTCGATAGCACATTGGTTACCCCCGTCATTAACATTTGGTACGGTAATGTAAATTTTTGAGGCTTTTGATGTACCAGGGCCTTGCCTTTCCACCGGCAATATCTGAGACCCTCTCCCTTCCTCCATTTCTTGCACCTTCGCTTCCGAGCTCTTTAAAACCCTTCCGATCTTCTCTTGGAGAGCCTGGATCCTGTCCACCCCAACACCATTCTGACCGTGCATATCGCCCTCTTTCTCGGTCTCCACGTTGCCAGATTGGTCACTAAAAGGCATCACGTCAGTCAGTGCACCCAACACAACCCCATTTTTTGATTCTCTTGGTATTAAAGGACCGCCAGTGTGATTGGCAACTATAGTGCCGTCGTCCGAGGTGCTCTGCGGAGCGTAGCCCTTGGAAGTGAACTCATTGGGTACAAATTCTTGAGCATCGGGTTTCAGGGATGACGGCGCCCTAGGGAGGGCCTGGTGCCGCAACTGCATATGCTGCATTTCAGAATTTCCGGCTGATCTGAGATCTTTCAAAACACCCTGGGCACTTGGGACTCTATCCTCACCCTGAGAGGCAGGTCTTGGCGCCTCATTAGCAAAGGTGACAAAATTCCGGCGACTACTGAGCGATTTCGAACCCCTATCCGTGTCAAGGCCACTCCGTAAATTCGATAGAATCTCTCCATTTTCTAGCACCCGAATTGGGATGTGAAAAGCATTGGCCACAAGGACTCCTTCCGTTTTGGGTTTTGGATGGTCATCAAGGTTAGACTTCGGGCAGGACACAGTGCCTGACTCCCCCGATACTTTCTTGAGTTCCTGCTCCCGGGATCTGGGACTGAGATCATTGACATAATTTAACTCCGTAGGCTTGCCTAGGGAAGGCTTCGGTTGCTCATTTTTGAGTTGTTTCGACCACAGCTGGAAGTACTTGCCCCCAGCACTGATGAGCTCTTCATGGCTGCCCTTCTCGACAATTTCCCCATCCTTGATCACAATTATGAGATTCGCATTCATGATTGTCGAGAGTCGGTGGCTATGAAGATCAGCAGTGTTCGCAGACCACAAAATCCCCACTAAACCGAACAGCCATGGAGGGAAACTTACGCAATAACAAACATCGTACGGTTGGATGCGAGCTCGTGAAACGCGCGTTGTATTGAGCGCTCAGTTTCCATATCAACCATACTAGTGGCTTCGTCTAGTAGAACTATCTTTGGATTCTTCAGAATTGCTCGCGCAATAGCAATCTTTCACAAAATTAGTCTTCTCTAGGTCTCAGATGTGGGATAATATATACCCTCTGAAGTTCACCACCTGAAAGTTTCACACCATGCTCTCCAACCTTTGTGAAATAGCCGTCTGGAAAACCAAGAATTTTATCATGGATAGCTGCCGCGCGACAGGCAGCATATACCTCTGTGGAAATAGTAAGCAAAAAATAAGAAAAGGAGAGAAAACACCCCCACATAAAGGTATCACACGTACGCTCGTCAGTCGCATCAAAATTCGCATATTTAAGATTCATCATCAACGTGTCGTTGAAGAGTTGGGGGTCCTGTGTTGGGACGTGATGAGAAAATGCTTAGAATTGCATTTGAGTTCTGGAAGCATACCTGAGGAACGACACCCATATTTTCCCTCAAGCTCCACAGGGTAACACCTCTGATATCCTGGTCGTCGATCTTTATGGATCCAGAATTAACATCAAAAAACCTAAACAGTAACTTCAAACATGTAGTTTTGCCTCCGCCAGTCTCTCCTACTAGCGCTACTGTCGAGCCACCAGGCACTCTGAAACTCATGTTTTTAATAGCAGGCTTCCTATGGTCATATGCGAAGCAAACATCATTAAATTCAATCTCTCCAGATTTAAGCTGGAATTCCTGCGCACCAGGGTTATCGACGACAGAAGGCTTCCTCTGAAAAAGCTCAAGCAGCCGCTCTGCGTCTAACATTTGGGTTTGAATCTTACGATAGAAGTTGGCGAAGAATGCTAACGGGGAACCAAGCTGGGCCCAGTACGAGAGCAAGGTAACAAAACTTCCTACAGGTTTGTTCCCTCTCGAAACCTCGTAAACCGCGAGAAAACTGGCGCCTAATAGGCCAACCGTAAATATCAGGCTTTGACTGACCCCCAAAAATGTAATTCCCAAAACATAGTTAAGCTCGGCTTTTTGGTAATTCTTAATGGCTGGAGCAATTACCAGTTAGTATATCTGGAGGACTTGTAAGCGCGGGGGAATAGGGCGGCTCACCTCCCCAATATCGGCCCTGTTCATACTCAATGCGATTGAAGTACTAATCTACCATTAACTCATCGAATACCAACACACTATTAACGACGGATTCCAGTTGTCCTTACGCTCACAGTTGTCCAGCTCGACATAGTCTCGCACATAACGTTTGCCTCTTCAATCCTTGCCTACAGATAATTCACAATCATCAGCTACCGACCAAGGAATAAGGGTATGATAAGTATGCACCTACTGTGTTGTAATCTCTCCTAATCTGATTCTTGGTGGCTCCTAATTTTGCAGTTGCATAGAGATAAACGATTGACACGACAGCCACAATCAATGCCATATACGCGTTAAACATATAATAAAAATATGCGAACGCAATGCAGAGGTCTGCAAGCATAGGCAAGACAGCAAATAACACAGATTCAATGAAGCCGTTGACTGAACGCCCTTGCCTTACTGAACTATATATCTCCACACTTTTCTTATTAGTGTGGAAATCGTGAGAGAGCGACATAACATGGTTATACGCAGCTGTGGTGATTGAACGGCTGGCGTATTGGTCCACTGGTATCCAAAGATATCTATGGAGAGCAGGAATTCCAGAACCAGAATCCAACCAACGGAAAACAACGTAGATGGAGACCTGCAGCCACGGTATAGCCCCTAAATCCGTCAGTTTAGGCTATCCCCAACTAGGACTCATAAATACCATTTCCTGTGCTCAAGGAATTTGTTACGACACCAAGCTGATGAGGCACTAGGGCGTTTAGACCGCGCTCCGCTAGAAGACAGAAGGCAACCATAACCATAGATGCCTGAAGCCGTCTATCCTCGCTTGGCCAGAGATATTTCCAAAGTATCTTTTGATGCACAGATCAGCCCTAACACATGTGTATGGGTTGTAGCTCAAGCAACTTACAGAAAAAGACTTGGCGTAAACCCACCAATTCCCGCTCTCTTCAATCTTTTTCATCATTCTCGTGTTTGCCTCTGCGTTCGCCGTATTTTCTGGGGTATTGTTACTACCGCCGCTAATAGCCCCATAGGAGGTGCCGTTGGCTGGTGCATTCACCGCATTATTTGCAGCCAATAGCCCAGCAGATTCCTCGTCCCCACAGAAGTTCCTCTGGTTATCACACCGTTGGAAGCCCCAATACGAAACGGGCAGTGCAAACAGGAATGAGACCCTAATCATTTCGACGAAGACCTTGGCCCTATGGAACCCACTGTCCTGGCCTGGGTCGTCACTTGGAAGTGCTAGAAGGCACAATTCCGCAATTAAAGACAGGAGCCATGATCCATAATAAGGGTACCAAACGGGACTATTGTTATCAACCAGGCACAGCTCAATCACACCCCAGATCACGACTGAAGAAAGAACGTAGAGCTGCGGAATGGGCAAGTCAGCAATTGCCAACACACCACGAGGTGTGAAATTTATAGCATACAATACTATCTTCAGGACTAAAATAGTCTCTCTGCACAAGAGATTGAGCAAGCATCAATATAGCTTCCAATACCTATACACACAATGATAAGATCGTTAGCCACAACGTAACCATCTACAGAGGAAGCTTTCAAGAACACTGAAGTTTGACTCACATAGGTTGCGATTGCAGCAGTTTGGAGAAACAACATCAAATTTCTCCGGACCACTCTCTTGGAAGGCTTCAGGTTCTGCAGAGTACAAAAGGTGATCGTTTGCAAAGTAACGAAGAAGATAAAAAGAAGTGGAGGATAGATATAATGAATAGCTCGATAGGCTTTCAAGAACGCCTCCGGGGTACCTGACATCTTGGGGATGTGCCAATTGAGTTCCGTCCCTTATTATTCTCTTGTTCCTTCAGGGATGGATGCTGGAATACAAGCAAGAGAGATAACGTTGAAGTGTACTCGGAAAGTGAACGTAATGGGATCAGGAAATCTCAAGGGAAGACCAGAGGGCCAGGGTCCCGGGGAGGCGGTGGGGAACAAGCAACTGGTAGAAATGAAATCTGAGAGGGGGGGGGAAGAGATAGCAGCTGTTCCGTAAGGAGAAGACAATGGGAAAGTTAAGGAAATAGTTGAGGCTCAGAGGAGTGGCACAGACCCGCAGGAAACAAGCGAGGGTAACGACCTGGATGAGGTGGGGAGGTGGGGAGGTGGGGAGGCAAAGGGCAGAAAGAATTCAGACGAAATATAGGAAATATACTGGTACAGGAGGAAGAGATACCGGTATTACCGGTGTAACGTAATAGGATGGGCAGACAACAAAAGCATTAATAGCTAGCTCCAGGCACACTGGTTCTTTGCGAAGCTTGTTGCATTCAGGACCCGAGCAAGCGATTGAGGCTGAGAGTCCAATCGACACACAAATCAATCCTGAACTGACTTTCCAATGTAAGGAAAAGGCCCTCGCCACTTATCTGTGGATACTCACCTCTTTCTTTGTTAATTCTTGTGCTTTGAGAAACAGCTCAGCAAGTCTTCTTCACAGTCTCTGAGCGAAGCCATCTCACCTCAAGACAGCCGCCTTCAACAATCCAATGCACAAATAGTTATTGCCACGCTACGCCCGATAAATTTCAATTCAATATAATGGATAGTGCCCAAACTGTCACACTATTTTCTTGTTTTCTTTTTTTTTTTTTTGTTTCCCCTCCTACCTCTAGATATGTGCCTACTGGCGGGCAACCTTGCCAAGATACGGGAATGGTAGGAAGGTGATAAAAGACAGAGATTTCTCGTCTCTCTTCCCCTCACTCAATGCTCCTCTTTTTTCTGTCTCTTTTCTCCTTCCCAGATGTTTGCACCGGCGATGACAAAAGAATGTAGGTTGGTTGTAAGCCCGCACAGACTCGACGCAGCCGTGCACAGTACCGGATACTCTCTATGATAGGCCCACGTCAGTTAACTCAATATCAAAGTGGAATTTAGGAGACAAAGAGGGAGGTTGTGGAACATTTCTCTGGCATCCTCAATGGAGACACGGAAATTTCTCACAATACGGTATGTAGTTGTTGTGGGGAAGGTTTAAGGATGAGGGATAGTGGCCAATTACGCCGGGGCGGCCTGAGTGAAATTTTTGGGATGCGGCAGTCTCCCAGATGGATGGGACGCAGGGTTTAACTCCGCTGGAGCAGATCTTTGTACAGCGCACAGACAACCCATACCGTACACTAATTTTTCGGCTGTCTCCTTCCTTTTTCCCTAGGTACACAGCACTCTTAGGACAAATCCACTACCAGTACCGCACACCTCTCATTCAGACAGAGGTTATGGGGAAAGAGATAGAGACACCAATAAATTCCCCATCACAGATTCAAGCCTACCTCCGCTGCACCTATGTCCATGCCCGGCCACATACCTCTGCAGTATGTCCTACGACCACTTTCCCCTACTTAAATTCCCTTTTTCACGCACACCCATACACACCCACAAACCTATACTCGAGTACACAAACATTCTCACTATGCATTAAATCGATGCTTAAGACCCTCATGTTCTCCCCTTTCTCCGGTTCTTGTCTCAACCCTGCTTCCCTCCCCCCCCCCCCCCTCCATCTCCCCCTTTCCCTCACTTTTACCATCGGCATTATACATGAGCTCCACTTCATCCTCTGTCTCACCGATCTTCAACGTAATCTCATCCCCTTCACTTTGCCAACAGCATTGCCTCTTTGGCATGGAATGTAAATTACTTAAGGTATGTCAATAGCACCCATACCTGCCAAAATCTGACCGTGCGCAAGGACGGAGAGTAGAACAAATACCATGACCTACCTGCGACTCTCAGTTACATGGCACGCTCATAACCTATCATCCACAAAGGATAGCTTTGGCGCATACAGATTTTGCTTTCTACATCGAGATTTTCACATTACTCCACCCTTCGCTAGGGTCACTATTTTCGTTGCCTATTGCTAGGTGTCGGGTAGATCTCTGGGTCATCAGGCTGAGCGTAATTGGAAAACTTATGAGGGAATGAATATTACGATAGCGATGATGAGTTATAAATTTTTCATATTCATTCCATACGGTATGTGAGCTAAATACCCTTCCGTGAATACAAAGCCGGACACTCATTACCTTTCCCCGCTTTTCACAATGGGCGGATTACTCCATAATGTTATGAAGTATATGTCCACGCCCTTCTTCTGGATTAAGGGAATAAACCCCGGCTAAAGTATCTCACCAGAATCGTAGGGTAATATAGAGTAGGAAATGAATCTCTCTAGCAAACGGTCGGCCTGCCTTTTGGCCTGCTGAGCTTTTCCTACAAGGGCCATGCTATACTTCATCGAAACTCAGTCAGATAAATATGCATTCGCGCTGGAGTCTCAGGCTCATTTTTGACAACCCTGGAGCCGGAAACAGCCCGTTACCAGGCTCGTGGGAATTGTAAGAAGCTACTGATGAGCGGAGATATTTCCACCTGAGGAAACATCGGGCAAGGGTCTACCGCCTTGTTTCTGCCTGTTTTCTCACTACTCGAGTACTCGAGTACTTGGAGCGGCGGTGGAGCCCTCCCGTCCCACATCCAATTCCGCCCTGTGTTAATATAGGATGTTTCACCGCAATAAAACAAAGAGGGTCCCGAAACTCGCTAATGCTGGCGAGATTGTCTTGGCATCTATAACACAAATGTTACTGTAGTGCCAACATGATAAATCGGTCGGCACGACAATGGGACGACAAGTTGAAGGTTCTAACGCTCGGATACGGACGTCCAAACATTCAAGAGGGGGCCCTAGTGGAAAATTAGTGATTATCTTTTTTTTCTTTTCTTTTTTCTTTTTTCTCTTGAGGGGTCCGATCCGGAAGGATTCACCCAGGGAATGCCCGCTCTACCGGTAGTTTGCAGCGGTGACACACCAGTGTCATATCACGGTGGTAGAGACCATACCGCACTGGCGGAGTTTAAATGCTAGCGCGGCCAAAGCCATTCGCTTTCCTTAGCTTCTTGGGGGGAAATTATAAGAAGGCCCTGAATAAACCGGCCACGGAGGCAAAACGTAGATACAGCACCACTAGAGAGACATTACGGTACATAACCACGCTGACCACCCGACCGACTCAGTACAATACCCGGATGGCAAAGATTGCGGTTTTAGGACCCAAGAGACTTTATGCGTGTAGCTGATCCTAGCATACCCTGCCCCCTGCACGGAGGCTCCGAAATCTTCGATTTCATACGGCGATCATGATTGGAATCACTCACAGACGAGTAAGACTACTAGGTGTTGTTGGACAATGTTGGTCGAGTGAGAATCTGTGAAGCGGCTATTGAGCCTCCATGATTGGTGAGAATTCGTAGTTTCGCATCCTCTGTAGTGCACTTGTTACCATACAGGTATAGTCAACCCTCCAAATACATAGTGGTACCAGCAGAGTGCATAATAGCTGGTATCGATAGGATACCAAGTAATTTGGTATGCAGCGTGCTATGGCACTATGCTCGAGTCCGCTAACAGACCAACATCAGACAAGTCATCCCCAGAGAAAAAAAAGCCTATTGGTGGCACAGGTTGTGCACGGGCAGTATGGGCGTGTGGCCGCGCAGCTAAGTCATGCATGTTTTAGATGGTGTTCCGAGTTGTTGGTTCAGCTGCGACACAGGAACCTGTGCATACCTTTATCCGTGTGGTTCTTGCGATTGGCCAGCCCCCGCTACCACAGATTCAAAGCATTCCCCCCATGGACGGTTACGCTAAAAAATTACCGCTAGCAGCCTACTATACTTTTTCCTTAAAAATAAATAAATATATAATTCGTCGTATGAATTGACGTGGTTTCTCCAACGACCTCCCCATATTCCCTGGAGGTGCACACTCTGAAGGTCTCTGCGTTGGAATTAATTCGATGCAATGGGCAGAAGTTCAGCTGTGACGTTACGGTTTGGGATCGCCGTGCATCGGCCAGACAAGCCCTACGATGCTTGAAGACACTTCTCGCTTCTTGCTTATCACAGCAGATGTGCGATATAGCATCTTACGTACATAGTTGATGGGGCCAGGGCCGTGGGTGCCACACATGGGTAGAGAGAGTTATTTGCATATTTCTGCTCGGGTGGCCTCTTCCGTAAGTCAACACGATGCGGGTTAAACTTAATTCTGAGGTGTCAGTGGCCCCCGCAGCCCTGCATGTCTAATGCAATTATAGCGAAAGTAACACAACGTGCAAACCCTCAATGAGAATTGTTCCGGGTTGTGAATATTCCTTGTGTGTGCATTCTCTTGCTGGATGATGCACCTTCCGGGTTGATTAAGTTTGCAACTCATGATTTGTTCTGACCCCAAATTCTAGGCTTTAGGACTTATCCAAAGATCTAAATGGAAATTCCGATGGGTTATCCTCCTCTCGCGGCGGGGGGAATGCATAAGCATACGGGATGTACTCGTACTCGTACGTGCATGATAGGTATTGGGCCTCGCCACGACCACACGCAGAATCTGAGAGCGGGAAGCAGGGGAGGCCCAACGACTACGAGTACTCGTAATGTCCTGACGTTTGTGAACACAACTGCTATTGCATACACCCAAAATTCAGCTTTTTTGCCCGGATCTTGGCATCATGCAATAGTGGCCGTGTTCACAAACGTCAGGACATTACGAGTACTATTGAGAAACAAACAGCATAGTATTGGGGCTTATCAGACACGTCTTGCGCTTCTAGCGGTTGTCTAACGATGCAGGGCTTACGCACAAGGCATGTGTGGGTGGCGCACATTCATGACAGAAATAAGATGGTCCGAGTGCCCGCCGGCAGCACATACATGGACAAACCCACCGGAAATGTCCGGGAGCCGGGGGTTCCCGAAGCCGAAGTTTGAGATTTATATTATATCTAAGATCTCCTGTGGGGCTCTTTAGCGCAATGGAACGCAATTGCTCTCTGGATGGTCAATGAAACCGTCTGTCTCGTCCCGGGAGCCGTGGGAAAATTATACTGTGTTAGGGTTACCCCGAGACCAGAATCTCGGCATGGAAGCGGAAACGAGCGCCCGAGAAACGACGAGTGATAGGTCGTGACAATGGAGAGCTGGTTTTGGACACTACCGCACTTGGAATCCTAACTTGGCGATGTTATGTCTCGCAAAACAGAGCCTACGTGTACTTTGTCCCGGGAAAGATGTATTCGGAAATACGTGTGGTGAGTTTGCGATGTGCACGGATTTTCTGCTATATATTTTGCGAATCCCTGTTTCCGGATACCTCTCGCCTGGGACAATTAAGAGGATAAAGGAGAGGCAAAGACCGGGTTTAACACGATAATGCGTCCTAGGAGCCATTTCTTGAGGCCGCCGGGGGAACCTTTGGCCCTGGTGTTGCGGGAAGAGGCAAGTGTGCGCAAGAAACACTGACAGCTAGAATCGCTCGCCAAGGCACGTACCACACGTCTTTTGTGCCGCGCTGCCACAAGGTTCGTTGGGTGCTTTACCGGTATGGTAGATTAGCTATATCCCTTTCGTCCATAGGGCCTTGAAGGATTGGTTAGAATTGACCCTCTATGCTACAATTACTGGCGTTTGTTTCCCTGTGGAGAAGGAGATGGGGAGAAGGAAAAAGGGGGGAGAAGGAAGAGGAAGGGAAAAGGAAAAAAGTAAAGAAAAAGCGGAAAACGAATGCAAAGCTAGCGCATGTATAATTACTGTATCTCGAGCGCTGGAACACGGTACGTGTTAAGGGAGGGAGCCGAAGTCGTTATTGGGTGAAACACAATAGTGGAACCAATACTCTCCAGTGCTCGAGCACTTGGGATGCTGGAGGGAGGGTGGCTGTTGAGGAGATCCGGAATTCCGAATTACCGGTTAGATGTGCTGGTAGCTGGTTGGTGGTATGATACTTGTACTTGTAAGATATCGGCACCTAATCTGGTGGATCTATGATACCATAATGTGACGGGTGGGAGGAAGACCCATTGGGGGGGGGAATGGGAGGGGCAGTTGCAATGGTGGAATCTTCGCAAATCGAGATGAGCCCGGAACGGCACGTACAGTACCATTCATTTGGCTTTACGGGTTTCCCTCCAGTGATTGAGTTAGCCACGGTACTCGAGGACCCGAGGTGCGACGATACACGATGCCAACGGAATTGTTGATATAACATTTAACATTGTGATACAGTACTAGTACTAGTACAGTACCGCTGTTGCGATGCCTCGGCTCGGTACTCGGTTTCCGTGTTGGATTGGTGGTGAGATGTTTTCGGATTGGGCATGGAAGGAGATTGATCACGCTTTGACTTAACTGCAGGGTATTTTGTTGGATGGTTGTGGGAGCGTCATTTTCTCGAGGTGAGTTTCTGTTTCGGTTGTTGTGCAATATTATTATTATGGCAATTAGTTAAGGGAGAATGGGCAGCAGCAGCATCAATAGGGTGGGACAGTTGCGGTACCCCAGTACAGAACTCGCGGCAGGCAAGAAGCACCGGTACCCGAAGGCCGGGGTTCGCAAAATGTATGGGAAAAAATACCGGCAATAACCCGCAGGCACCCAATGCTCATAAAACCCATGGCCCATGTTTTCGGATATCTTTTGCCTGTTATGAGCACAGGACTCTTACGGTGGGCTCTATCGTAGTTGTAGAGATTAATGTCACATTGATGGAGGGGAAATTTCGATTTTCAAGTGATACAAATAAGGTGATATCTTCAGGCGTCGTAATACCGGCATTCGCGCTGCAATATGAGGTACTGTACTATACATCCCCCTCATTATTAACTGGGGAACCCACCAAATAAGCGAACTGGTTGTCCCTTTAAAAGAGCTATAAAACGCCAGTTATGGTACGGTCCCCGCTCACCCACGATGAAATCATCTAAAGAAGGAAGGAAGAAACGCCAACACTTGAGAGAAAAACAAAAAGAAAAAAAGAAGAAAAAGGTAAAAGCGAGGCAAAGTAAGGATATGTCGTTATAGGTAGCTCTGCCATTTTATATCAATTCCACCTCTCCACGGAGAATGAATTCTCGGACGGCGCTATATCGTACAACATAGACATCCCCCTTCGTGAGCTTAAACTCAGCATCTGTACCCGGAATCCTAGCAATATTATCCTCAATATCCTTGACCACCTTGCAGAACACAGCGCCATCAAGGTCCGGTTCCTCGACCATGGATATCCCCCCAGCCTTGTCATCCAGCCGGCGTAACTGCTCGGGAAATCCGCGGAGAAACGATGCCAGAAAGTGCGAATTGAGCAGCACAAGGTGAGATTTCAAGTACGATAACTCGGGCGGCGATAGCCTGCCACGGATGGAAGGTGTTGTTAGGATGTATATCGAGTGTTTATCAATCTGGTGGGGCGAATTTTTTTAGCCTTCCCATATTAGATAATCTTGGGGGAGGTGGGGGGGAGAAGGGTACTATGTATCATCATAGAAGCAGAAGTAGTCGTACCTTATGTATCCTCGCCCGAAGATAACTCCGGACAAGAAACTTGACCCTCTCCAGTTCCGTCTGGATAAGGATGAGACTGAAGTTCGTCTTCGGATCTAAATTTCCAGTTTGTGTCTCTACCAATTCGATCTATATTACTTTTCAGAAATGATGTAGGTTGGCTTCCAAACCCCCACAGAAAAAAACCGAAAAACTAAATAAAAAAAAACAAAAAACTGAGATACCAGAGCTTAAGTACCTGCTGTCGGATCCGTTCCATTAGCCTTTCCAGCAATGCAGTTTGAAAGGGTAGGATCTCCGGCGCCGATCGTTCTGCTATCCATGATTGTGTGAGATCGGTTATGTCGCGTGTTCCGCCTGGGACTTGGTTATCGTCCAATTCCTGGAGGAGGTCGTCGATGTCCATGGGGGTATTGTGATTAGGGATTCGCGAAGGCTGTCGCGAGTCTGATGTTACAGTACAGTAGATGAAAGGTAGTGGAACCAGCACTATTGAGGGACAGCATTGGCAGAGGGAGAATACCGTACTGTAGACTGTACCGTAGCTTTGGGCTGCTGGATTTGGAATGAGAAAGTCCCGGGGTGAACGGGGTTTTACTTACCCGGCCGTGATAACATTGTTTCCCTAATATTGTCGAATTAAGGGGGGCTGCCCTGAGTGACCCCGCAGACCTACATAAGTCGGACCTCTTGCACAACATTTATGTTAGCCTGTTCAAACATGTAATGTAATGGGTAGAAGGGTTCCTGAAAAAGAACAAATGACAGGAGGCATTCAACGATGCCTGGAAAGAAATTCCACCCTATCCCAGATTCAGTGTATCAAAAAAGTCCTATTGGGAAGTGACACAATGGCAAGATAAGGAAATGCACAACCTCAGCCACTGTATTTCAGCTATATTAGCATCCATATTGCAAAATTTGAACAGCTTACAATATCAGGATTTCCAGAATACCTTGAAGTGTGTTAGTTCATCAGCAAAAAAAACATTTTTCCTCCTGTACTCCTGTGGATTAATGTTGTTGAGTGTTACGTTTTGTCTAATTGCATGCATGTGACTCCATGTAATCCTGAACATCCCTGTTATTATACTGAAAAAGATGATACTAATCTTAATTTGTGTAAAATCTGAGCTATTTTTAGCAATTGCTGATGGACCTTTTACATACTGAAGTTGAGCAATATTTGTTTAAATTGTACAACTTCGGTATGTAAAAGGTCAATGAGTTAATGATAAAAGTAGTTCATATTTTGCAGAAATTTAGATTAGTATCTTTTTTTGAAATATAAGAAATGAGATTGTTTAGTATTACAATTGGATGGTGTGTGATTACACAAAACGTAAAACTAAATGACAGGGGTATAGGAGGAACACTGTTTTTTTGCTGATGTTGATTTCTCCCTCATGGCTGAATATTGGAGTCATACACCTGATACACTTTCTTATATGGAAAGGTACCTGATGATATTTCAACATATAAAAAATGTTTTCCTTGAGTTTCGTACCACAAAGGCTATTCAGATGCAGGTAAATTGCCAAGATTGAGTGTTAAGGAAACTAATAGTCAACCAGTATGCTAAAGAGGACTACCACAATACTGCTACAAAACACTGTCAGCAAGCAGATTAGGATAGGCTTCTAAGGTTTAATTAGCAGGCAGATTTGATATGTCTAAAAAACCAGTTCAACTTCATCAAAATGCACTGCCTCAGTCACTTTTCTAAGCGCAAGTATTATATTTTGGATCTATACTAATGTATTCTACCGAGATCGGTGAGCGAGCACATAAGGAAAAAAAAGTTAAAGTAGGCAACGGCCTGTCAAACAAAGTTGGATACACCCACCAGATCTTATTACATTATAGCTACCTGTATGACTTCGGAATAGGGTTGCAGACACTGGAAACACAGTAGAAAGCAAAAGCATGATCTGATAGATAAAATTGTGAGAGAGGTGGTGGCTTTGAGCTGGAGCAAACCCCAATAAGTACTCAAAGGCTAGATGAGGAATATCAGCATACGAACTGAACTTTGCAGAATTTGAGACATCCTGTCACAAATCGTGACTAAGCAAGGCAGATTTCACATGACGCACACTTGTGTGTCATAAGGTATGTTTCTATGACTCACAATTGTGAGTCATAATTATGTTTCA
>Ga0307509_10000693_pt1 | contig 57623 bp, 75 predicted proteins | sample 10_EM_MG_FD_202245 | JGI IMG/M metagenome (GOLD analysis project Ga0307509, IMG submission 202245) | Populus trichocarpa ectomycorrhiza microbial communities from riparian zone in the Pacific Northwest, United States - 10_EM | ecosystem: Host-associated > Plants > Roots > Unclassified | place...
AAATACGGGTGTACTGACGTTGGGCTGCATGGAGGAAGTAATAGAGTCGGACTTTCCTTTGACGAAGTCCCCAGCCTGTTCGAGGGTTCCCTTCTGGGAGTCGGGCTGTGAGGAAAAAAATCAGCGATTGCGACGGGTGGAAGGATTGACGGAACAAAAATACCTTCATGGCAGAGCCCGCCTTGTCGGTGAAAGATTGGCGCCCGGTGTCAGACATGATGTGGAAAATAAAATTGGATGGTCTGGAAGTAGATAAATTAGCGACGGTGAAGACGAGGTTGGAAGGGACTTGCTTGGAGTTGTAATAGAATTGGGAGGATGGAGAGGATGGAGAGGATATTCAAGAGGTATTTATACCCGACGATTTCATGACGCGTACAATGACGAAGGCTGATCAAGGGCGTCTCATCGAACTCGGCATTCCTCTTACCTTGAGCACAAAAAGTAACTCGAATCCCATTAAACCGACCTTCTATCTTAGATACCAACCGCAGATCGTCCTTTTTACTTTGTACATCGTTCAGCGTCAATTGAATACCCCTGAGTGCTCATGAGCTTGGCCGTGTTTGGCCGAATGATGACGATATACTTAATCTGTACGATCATTGATCAACAACAATGGCGCCTATTCGACTCCGCCATCCCAAAGGCGTCTCTACCATCGAGGTTTCCCTTGACCCTGAATTCACCGTCCAGGATCTCCAGCAAGAAATATATGCTTCCTCTGCTATCCTTCCCTCACGCCAGATCCGTCAGTTCTGCTTTTAGCCATCCATTTTAGATTTCTTCTGATTTCCAACGGCAGTCAAGATCGGATACCCTCCCCGCCCTCTTACTTTGGTCCCTGAACTTCCTGTCCAGTCCCTTGGTATCCAACGTGGTGACCAAATCATCGTCACAGAGGCAGCAGCCGAATCCCCTGCCCCTCTGCCAACTTCGCTCGGTCCGATCGCTCCTCAGCTCAAAACAACTTCCTCTCCGTCATCTGGTCCAGATCACGTCCAGCTTGATGGAAGTTTCCTAATACATAGAATTGTACCCGATGACAATTCATGTCTCTTCTCAGCTGCTGCTTTGGTATTCGAGCAGAGCATCTCCAAGGCACCACAGATGCGCAAGAGTGCGGCATTCCTCCCACTCTCATCTCGTCTTATATTCAAATATCATTTAGTCGTAGCGGACGGTATCCGAAGCAATCCGGGAACATACTCCGAAGTCATTCTTGGGTGAGCATGCGACTTACTGGATTTTTCTTTATTCAAACTTCATGCTTGGTGATCAGCATGCCACCCTCACAATACATCACCACCATTTCTAAGCCGACCTCCTGGGGAGGAGCCATCGAACTTGGTATTCTTGCTGCCCATTATGCCACAGAAATTTCGAGCGTAGACGTCGAGACAGGTCGCATTGATCACTTCTCTCCCGAATCCGGGAACTCCACAGGCATGCGTGCAATCTTCATCTATTCAGGCATCCACTATGACGCAGCCTCTCTCGCGCCGATGGTCGAAGCACCAGATGAATGGCATCAGACCATATTTCCTATCGTATGCTACCTTTTTTCATTTTTTATCCCCGGGTGACAAGGCAAGGGCTAATTCTTGGTACAGAAATCTTCGGGGGACTCGGATCCCGTATTGGTAGCTGCGAAGAAACTCGCTGATATTCTGCGTTCGAAGAAGGCATTCACGAACACGTCGACGTTCGATCTTAAATGCGAAGTCAGTTGCTTGTGTGCCACAACGCAGATCGCCTTCCTGACTGATTCCGATTTTATAGCAATGCGGTCAAGGACTAAAGGGTGAAAAGGGTGCCAGGGCACATGCAGAGCAAACAGGTCATGTCAGGTTCGGAGAGTATTAGCATATATAGCAATAGACAACATTATCTCGCAACGGACCGTCTCCTTCATAACATCAAAATTGACTAGGAGGATTAAGCAAAAATGGGGGCACCGCGGATCGAACGCGGGACCTTTAGAATACACTGAGCGCTTCAGTCTACTGCTCTCCCAACTGAGCTATGCCCCCATGGAAAACGGACGCGACACTTGTCCCTGAAGCTTTCAATCGAGTGGCGTTGATCATGAAAGGAAGAATATTCCACGAAGGAAAAAATAATGGGGGCACCGCGGATCGAACGCGGGACCTTTAGAATACACAAATCGCTTCAGTCTACTGCTCTCCCAACTGAGCTATGCCCCCATTTCGGGATCAAAGGCGTCTATCACACTTTCAATGCGACCAACATCGAGCAGGGAAAACCTAGATAAAACATTGAGGTAGAGTAAAGATTATTTTTTGATTTAAAGTCTTCCGTCGATCTCGAGGACCACTGGGCAATGATCAGATGCTCCATATATCTCGTCCCGAATTTCACACTTGCAGAAAACACTTTCAACACATTTCTAGAAGCAGGCGAGGCGTAGTACTTACCAGCTTGACGCGCTCCAACAACCGTTCACTCAGGACAACTGTTATGGAGAGATTAGAGTTAGGGAAAGTTCAGAAAGCAGGCAGGGTGTTCGCACATCCATCGAGTCTCCAGCCAATCCCTTTGGCTCTGCAATTGAAACGGTAGGAGAAATAGCTGTAAGCACGTTCATCTGGATGAAGCTTCCTCCAGACGTCAATAAACTTATTTGCTTCGGGGTCTTCTGGGGGTGTAAGGAAATTCTTGAAAGCCGTTGTCTCGACCTCGGTATAGCCAGGTGTCTTATTCCAATTAGGCTTCGGGTTCGCGAGGTCTGAACAACAACTTGAGTTGGTGGGTTGCTTGGTGTCAATTTAGATGCGTACCGATTTCCGTTGGGGCAACATTGAAATCGCCAGCCCAGATAACTGGTTTCTTCTTGTCCAAGTCGCGCAAATATGAAAAGAAATGGGTGTTCCAGATTTTCTTTTCTTCCAGTGTCTGGGCGTTCGTTAGTCACATCCAAAATTCTGTTGAGTTGAGCGTACCTTTAAACCCTGGCCGGCATTCACAACGTATGTGCCTACAAGATAACACTTGTCGAACTCGAGAGTGATAATTCTGCCTTTGACTGATGTTGGGTTTGGATGGCCCGGAATAGTGTCCGTAGTGCTCAAGGGTGCCTGTTTTGAAAGGATTGAGGTACCAGCTGGGTAAGGACAAGATGAGATACGTGAAATTATCACCACCAGAGCGAAAAAAAAGAAAAAAAGGTGATTTACCGTATCCCTTTGTCGCAGAGCCCGACCAGTATTGATGAGGAAACCTCGTTGTCAGCGAAGGATCAGCTGGTGGCTGTTGTAGCTGTGTTAAATAAGAATTTGTATCAGTTCTCATATATTTCAATGCACAAGCGTTCTGTTTGTTATGCCTTTGTTTCGGTAATAATGAGAATGTCTGGATCCTCTACTTCCAGGTAGTGTTTGAAGCCCTGTAGAAATCTGGTGAGCTAAAATTGGATTACGTGAGAAAAAAACGCGTACTCACTTTCTTCACGCTGGCAGCAAAGCCAGACACGTTCCAAGTCACGACGCGAGATGTCCCAGAGAGTTTTTCTGGCAAGATAATTTGCGCTGGCAGAACTTTGTTGGTGGGTTGGCTATTTTCTGACGCGAAACTCTTTTCCTTGCGAATTTTTTTTGAGACTTGAGATGATTGTGAGATGCCAACTTCGGGATCCGAATCTTCGTCGCACTCAAGTTTTCGCTTAGAGGACGAACGCGACGGTGCTGGCATGGTGCTGGCAAGTAGATAATTCCCAGGAGTATGGTTCGGTAGTTGTGCAGGTCTTAAAAGGGCTTTGCTGATGAAACGAGCAAGGCTGTCAATGTCATTGCTGTCATTGTACCGCACGTGACAAACGCGATCGAGACATGTGGGGATAATTCTCCGCATATGGGAAAAGAGTAATAATGCCGAAAGTTGAACCAGGTTGAACTACATAACTTTTTGATCTTTTTTTCTGCGTAACCCATAAGGCAAATAGGAAAAGTATCACCTTTCTTCTTCTTTTCTAGCTGGTGTTCCCTCCAGACGTTGATTATTGGTCTATTTTTAATAGGTCTATTCTCTCCTCTGACGAGGTTGAGAGGCGCGCGGGGAGTCAGGCGCTTTTTCCACCAGCCCCTAATTGCTCTGACATCCTAAACCCCACTCAGCATGCTTAAGCATCGTGGTTTTTCTGCGTGGATCGAATCTAATGGGAATGTAATTCCAGAATACTTAGTGGCCTTGGATGAGAATGCAAATCGCGTGTCATGCTGGATCCCTGGCACCGAGGGCCAGGTAAGCACTTCTTACGCGGCTGGGTCATGTCTAACTGCTGTGTAGACTTTTACAGTGTATTGGCAAGATCATGGCGGTGCAGTTGATTCGTGTGCGTTCATCACTCTAGACGGCCTCGTCGTGCCAGGAAGATTCTTGTTTGGGGATGGGATTGCGTCGAGGGGTGGCGTGAGAGTGTCTAAATCCAGTGAAAAGCCTTTTATGTTTCAGAAAGTTCCAGAAACTAGTGAGTGGCCAGGTAATACTTATTGACTTTCTTTTCTCATCAAATTGCCAGCCTCAGAATCTCCGTTGCAAAGTTCAGGGAAAGATGCAGGAATGATTATTCTCAAGATCAAAAGGATCAGACGCGTCGCTGTCCGACCCGCAAACTCTCTGCAATCACTTCCAACCTCTGTATTGGGCAAGCGAAAGGTTGGAGACCTTTCTATTGGGTATGTGCGCTGTATAAGATGTGTACTTGTGAATTTGACTTTGCCTTGACGTTCTTTTCGCAGTTTTGGACAGGAGGTCAAGGCATACGAGCAATATGACACGACCTGGCAGGTGACTGCATATGATGAAGAAGCTGGTGCTAAACCGTCCACCTACGTTTCCTTTGTCTTTCGTTATCGATCGCCGGGTATGTGGCCTGTGCAGTTGGTTTCCAAACAGGTTTAAATTTGAGAGAATCATTCAGAATTCCTGGAAATTCAAGGTATAGCCATGGAAGAGAAGAAGCCTACTCAAACACCAAAGCGTTCAGTTCGCAGAATCGCTAGTCTTCCACCCCACCTTCGATGCGAATCTGAAGAAACGGAAGAGCCCCCCATGAAGAAACCTAGAATTGTACCCTCCATGTCTGGACGTGCAGTAAGTGCAGTATGTTCTATTCTTCCTATTGTAGTTTCATTGTGTTATCTCAGTTCCCCACTGATGCTCGCCGTCCTTCTGCCGAGCTCCGACGGACGGTTAGTTGGACGGCAATGCAACCTACATCCCAAGCAGCCGGTGAAGGTCAATTCTTCCTTCCTCGCCAATCCCGATACGCACCTCCCATTACAAGTATTCGCCTTGCAGGTGGATCGCCTCGAAGTGAAAGTCCCGGTACAGCCTCAACATCGGGCGAATCTAAATTCTGACCTTTTATGGATCTGATGTTTTAATACCCCCTCGCCTGTTATTTGTTTTCGTTTTCTGCTATCTTCCATATGCTGTCCAATATTTTTCTTGATTTCTGTCATGCAATCGTTTATGTTTTCCAGCCTGCCCCACGGCTTCCGCGTTAGTTTATTTGTAGATTCCTTGTATTGTTACCAGAATTTAGCTCTTGCCTAGCATGGAATAAGTATTTCCCACTAAGCTCGTGGTTGTAAACAAAGCGAAACAGCGCGTCGTCCGAGAATACACCGAAGGTGCGAGGCCACGGCTTTTTGAGCTCTCCCGCGTCGCAGCCAGAGACAATAATGAGTGACACCCTTCCAGCTCCAACGATTGTTCTTCACATCTGGCCTGGCCTTTGGGATCTTCCTTCGTTCGATCCCCTTTGTCTGGCCACGGTCTTGTACATGCAGGCCACAATTCCTGGCAAATTCAGGCTGGTAGAATGTTCAAATTCAGACTCTTCGCCAACGGGTGTGTTGGAGCATTGCCATTGCCCTCTTCCTTCTTACAGGTAATTTACCCTGCATCATACTACAGGACAGCTACCGTTCTTGCTCCATGAACGGTACTCAGTTGCGTCGTTCATGTCTATCGTCAAATATATTTCAAGGATTAAGGATGCAGACCAAGCTTCGTATCCCAATGCAGACCTGGATCTGGACCTTTCTCCCACAGAAAGAGCCCAAAGAACTGCCTGGTATGCACATGTCGAATCCCACCTGGGAGACTTGGTGGTATGTCCATTTCCTTTCTCTTCCCGAAAACGCCACTCATGAGTCCCACAGTACTACAACTTTTATACAAATCAAGACAACTGGACAAAACTGGTGAATCCTGCACTGGCATCTATGTTCCCAATCCCTCAGAAGTATTATGTTCCGGGACGAATGCGGAACGCATATTTCCAACGGCTCGTCGCCGCAGGCCTGTGGAAGGAGACCACGGAAGAAAAACATTCAGAATCCCCGTTTCCTAGGGAGGTAAAGCCTTTGGAAAAGACGAGACTGAAAAACGTTTCCTCATTATCCCGCGCATTTGATCGGGAAAAGGTCCAAATTATTCAAACAACTTCTATTGCAATTTTAACACTAGATTCAGGTCACAGCGAAGGCTCGGGCTGAACTTGAAATATATTCGGAACTCTTGGACTGTAGAAGTTTCGTCTTCGGAAATAAGTAAGCTCTCTTTCAATGTTGAAACCTACTACAACCCCATTTTCGCTCTAGACTCACATCACTGGATCTCCTACTCGCTGCCCATATTCTCCTGCTCACAAAACCACCATTTCCTGACCCCCTTCTCAAAGATCTCATATCTGATTCGTACCCCTCGCTTCTCTCGCATGCACAAAGAGTATATGCGGAGACATATGATGACAATTTGACGCTACCTATTTCTCCTTCTCTGGTTTCCTTTCTGGACATCTTCCCATCATGGCCGAAAGGTTCGGCTCCGCGAAACACCGACAGTCCTGAGGATATTCATTACAAGAGAATGCGTTGGGGTTTTTTTGGGCTCTTGATTGGTTCTTTTGCCACATACTTCGCTATTGTTGGACCGCAATATAAAATTGCTGTCCGGGTAATAGAAAGGGAGAGTCTGGGCGCCACAGGTAGGAATGGAGAGGACGAGGCGCTGGAAGAATAGAATAGGGATTTATGTAGACTTATGACGAACGATCACATGACACCAGAACCAGATACCCACTTTTATCACTTGACGCCCTCTGTCACACGTAATAATCCCTCAGCACACCCCATCCAATACTCGCAGAGACATGGACGATGATCTCATCGTGGTCGATGACTATGAAAATGGAGCAGGGCCATCAACGTCCAACCGCGCTGGTTCAGTGGATTCTCAAGCATATGGAAGCTCAAAGCCGAAGACTGTTGTTGAACGAAGCAGCGCTTCTCGATTGCGGAGCAGCAGTAATGTTTCGACGGAAACCACAGAGCGCACGACTCGATCATCTACCTTAAGGTCGAAGCCACAACCAAAGCTCAAGCTCAAGCTGAGTGACAAAGCGGCTTCACAGGCCCCTGGGATGTCATTCCTGGGGCAATATGACCGAGAGCTGGATTCGGACGAAGAAGACCTTGCCTTTGAGGAGCAGTTCATTCTTCGTATGCCTCCAGGCGAAGATTGTGAAAAGCTCAGGAAGGCTGTGGCTTCTCGTGAAATTGGTAACGATGTTTGGTTTAAATTTAAAGGTGAGCTACCAGTGGCTCTTGTATTACAGGGTGCTAAATGTCCCGTAGATTCTCGTCGTGCAATATTTCATAGTGGAAACAATACCTATTCAGCTAAACTTGTTGACCTCCCGTGTGTCATCGAGTCTCAGAAAACACTTGATAACAAGCAAATGTTCAAGGTTGCAGATATATGTCAGGTTGACAAACTGCCTTATCTCAAATGTGATTTACTGAAGCAAGAGATGCACAGATGCTTGTTGTTGATAAAAAGATTCCGAGTGAAGACCAATTGACAAAGGAGAGAGGCTTCAACATCGAGGAGTTTATATGGCCTCATGGAATCACTCCTCCCCTCCACCATGTACGGAAGCGAAGGTTTCGAAAACGCGTTAACAGAAGGGTGGGTATCGAACCTATTGACCGGAACATACTTTGACAGCTCTCAGACGATAGAGAGCGTGGAACAAGAAGTGGAACGATTGCTGGACGAGGATGCTTTGGCTACCGAGGTCAAATATGGTGAGCAGTCAATAGTGGTAATGATGGCGATGACAGTAAATACACCTTGATGGTTTGACACAGATATCCTTGAGAATGTAAATCCGGACCTATCAGATTCGGAATTAATTGAACAGGACGCGCCGCTGGATGCTCCAACCCCTGCAGTATCCGATTTAGGCGACGCTCCAACGCCTGGTGATTTGGGAGAGGGTGAGGAAGATGAGGGAAGTGTCGAGAATGAAGTAGAAGAAGGAGATATTGATGAAGAGCTGGCAGCGGAGTTGGATTTGGCGCTGGAAAATGAAGGCGACGGTGACGACGAAGATGAAGAGGATGAGAGTGAAGAAGAAGAAAGCGAGGACGACGACGACGAAGACACGCAAGCAAGAAAACTACTGAGTGAAGAAATTAGGGATCTAGAGGCTGCAGTTGCCAAGAAGCGCAATGAAATTGCTAGTTCAGCCAACCCTCTCATCCGGGTATGTCAAGTGAAGATTTCAATTGTCATAGATGACCAATATTATGCAGAAACGGTTTGAGGATGCCCTCAAAAAGCTCACAGCAGATCTAGAGATGAAGTCTTCCCAACGCGTTGAACTAAAAGAAAGGCAACAGCTAAAGAAAGCAGGAATTCTGATGGACACAATTGAAGACACTGACCCTGATAATGCGGGGCTGAATGATAGTGGAAGGGAAGGCAATGATGACGACGCTGACTTGTTCGGCGATGAATCTGATGTAGGAATGAATATTGCCTAGCCCATAGATGAAGTTACTGGAGACGTATACATAATGTCCTATAATGCTTGCAGAAAGCGCTTATTACATTGGTAAGAGACATGTAACCGAGGCTTGGAGAAGCAATGGGAGATATACAATACATACGAACGGTGCAAACCACACCGTAAGAACCTCCCAATTCCACACAGCCTGTACCATTTCCTCCTGGAAGAAAAGCAGCCAGCCAAGCCCCAGATTGGCATAACCTGCGTATTTCATCAGTCGCCAAGACAGTGATACCGGGGGGGAGGAAAAAACGAGAGGCATTCCAACGAGCACAGTCAGCGACGCCGCAAGCGGAAAGTTGAGCAGAGTAATGATCGAGATGACAGTTGAAGCAAAGCAAAGATTTAAGGCTTTTAAGACCAAAGAGATTGGAGCGATTTCTGGGTTCAAGGTTGGGCAGATTTGCAAAGCCAAAAGCGGTACAGAAGCAAACGCGATGAAAACTATGGGCGAAAGGGCCTTGAAAGCTTGTCAGTACAGATTCGGGGGATTTACAAGAGATGTGCTATTACCCTATAATTTTCCATGAACCAAGTACTTGAGACCACAGAGAACAGGATGATCCCCAGCAAATGCGTGGCGATCATGATGCATAGGACACTGATAACAGGCCGTCTTCTGCGATTCCATGTCAGTGTTTGAGAATCCGTGGGTTTATTTGGCCCGGGAGCTCCGTGATAAGTGTGTTCTTGGACCCATCCAGCATCGACCCATGTACTTAGACCGTGGAACATCATCGCCACGCTGATGAGAATGGCACTTGGCAAATAGAACCCGATCTTCAAGAAGCGCTGGGGTCCAGTCATGATGTAGAAGAAGAACGAGGCGTGTAAGCGCTCCAAAAGATTATTCATGGTGCGAAGAGTAGATTCGATGGTTCTGAGAGGTCATTAGTTTCCTCTTGGCAGTGAGAACAGGGCATTCTTACCGCCCTATCGCATGAAATCCGTGCGGACCAGTTGCAGGAACAGCAAACAAGGTAATGGCATCTATCCTAAACCTTTGCGCCGGATTAATACATCATTCATAAAATCAGAGTACAAGTTTGCTCACTGATGAAAAAGGCCGTGTACGCCGCTTCCACGACCATTCGACTGGTATTTCATGTGCCGGATGACATTTTTGGCTTGGTAGAGATATGATTTAATGCCACTGATGTTATACAAGTATTGAGGCAACCATGAAGGGGATTTCTTCACCGCAGGTTCTTCCCTTGGGTCCAGATGCTCGTAAAGTGTCACAGGAACACCGGCAGTATACCTAGCGATACGTTCGAAGGAGTTCATAAGATCCTGGTTAGGCAGGCGGCCGTTGAGGCCCTCTAAAAGGCGGTCAGCGCTATGAGAAAGGGTGCTTCAAGTTAACGGACCAAAAAATACACCAAGGTGGGAGAAGGAATGACCCGGATAGTCGATATTGAGGGCAGTCCAAATTACTCCGGAAGTCAACTTCAGCGGTTCCTTTGTTAGGCCTATATAGAGATAAACGGGAATTCTACGCAGACACAGGTCAAGGCAGAATTGTACCATGTTGTGATGCACCATGGTAGGCGCCAAGCCATGCTTGCATGCCTTCAAGGTAACCGTCACTAACAACAAAAATGATGTCTTTTCCCCAATACGAATAGCCTAATTCCTCAATGAAAAAAAAAAGATCAAAGCTGCAAGGGGTGTTAACTCACGTTTCAAGAAGCCCGCCAGAGCCAAAACCGTCGAAACACCACGTATGTTCAGTGTCCCATCTTCTTCACCTATTCTGCTAATCCACGAGGCGCTAATAACCATAGCTTCAGTCCCTGAGTGGCGCGGCGATGCAAGTACAGCATAGGCGTTCGAGCCATTGATATGCTGGAAGGTAACGTCAAGAGGAGAAAACGAGAATCATCGTAGCATACCGCCGCGCTCGTGGAGAAGGAATAGCGTTGAGTAGATGATACAATACCGAGTTTACCAAACTCGTCGCTAAGCCATTGGGCTCGTCTTCAAGAAAGTGAGCTTAATTCAAATTCAAGGCATGAGGAGTCTCACCGTTCACTCGTAAAATTCCCGTCACGGACTTGTTCTAATTGCGCCAGGTAGGTATCAGCAACATGCACATCTCCCCAGTTCCAATCCGTGTTGACCTTGGAGTTGAAAAGATGATTACAGGGATGCCGAAATACTGAATGAAGCAAACCTGGCCAGGTTGGAGAGCATTCTCGTCAATGTAGGTTCCCCTACCGAGGTGAGGTAATGGAATGAGAAGGAACCATAGATATCCTGAAATAAACAATGCAATTCTACCAAGTGACGAAGTAATATTACAATTTGGTGTTAGGAACGGGCGGAAGTTGCTCACTTCACAAAGGTCAACCGGCGGGTAATGATGTCAACCAGTTTCTTCCGTCGGCGTATGCGCTTTTCATTGACATCCCCAGAAGAGAAAATTATTCCTTTAACCCTCAAAAGTATTCGTCTCCATCGGGGTATCAGGTTTTCTGCACCGTCCATAGGAAATGGGCACAGGCCAAAGTGGTGTGTTGGTTGGTTATGAAGAAGACCGGCCCGGGACCAACAAGGTCCAAACTCGAGTCAGCTTTACTTCACTGCTCTTCACTGGACATCTCTACCCCCTGCATGCCGCCCAAGCGTAAAAGGAACGCGTCTCTGCCACCCAAAGGACTCCTTCCCGGTGAACGACTGAAGCGACCAGTTATTCATGGTGCTTCCGCTTCTTGTATGCCTTGGGGTTGGGTCGGGACTGAGGTTACCGATGTGGCCAGAATAACACTTGAACATCGACTGGCAGCCTGTAACCTCTCGCGGAATAATGAAAATACCATTTGCGCGAACAAGTATTCTTCTATACCTGAAAGGGCTCGAATTCCGAGGCTCTCAAAACCGGCAACTGTCGACGGAGAAATCGAAGAAGATATAATAGTTATTTCCGATGAGGACGAAGCTCCAAGTTTTTGCTCTAAGAAAAAGTGTAGAACGAATCCCAACTGTTTGAATAGCATTGGACAAGAGGCATGGGAGGATGGTGCGTACAGTTCCGCTGTGGCACATTTCTCCTGGACCAATAGAGAAAGTAGGGGACGCCGAAGAAAAATTCATGGAACTCGCAAATCTAGGAAAAGATCCTTCTGGTTTATCCCGCGAACCAGACATTCCAGTTGGGCTTAAGGCAATTTGTTTGTTGGTCTTGAGTCAAGTCTTGGACTTACAGATCTTTATCGCAGAATCTGGGAGCTACATGTTACGCGAACGCGTCTCTTCAGGCAGGTTCACATTACCCAGTTACTTGATACTTGTTTAAATATTTTCTAGGTGTGGTACAGAGATTTGGCATTCCGTTCTGGTGTGTATAGCTGTGAACCCCCTGAAAACGTAGGAGAGAAAAAATACAAGGTAAGCGTATTGTGTTCCCCAGTTTCCAGTTGTCCTGATATATTTTCCTGATTCCAGGAATCTCCTATATTCCAGTTACAAGTTACATTCGCTGCTCTTCAAGAAGGGAATCGGGGCGTTTTTAACCCGCAAAAGCTCGTTGAAAGTCTTCAACTTCGCACTTCGGAACAACAAGATGCACAAGAGTGAGTCGTCAATTGTTACAGTCATCTTGTCGTTAACTGGTCGCTAGGTTTTCAAAACTCTTTATGTCTCATCTCGATACGGAATTCAAAAAACAATCGTCATCGACCCTCAAATCTCTTATAACTGACCAAGTAAATACTATCTGCTATAACGTTTACCAATCCAATTCAAACTTTATATCAGTTCCAGGGAACACAAGCTTATGGGACAATTTGCCATGCATGTAAACACAGGTCCGAAAGAGATTCTGGTTTTCTCGAAATCGAGGTCAGCTTTGGGGTAAGTCTGGGTTCTACTAACATAAGGTTGTCTCTTATTTGAAATTTAGAGCAACTCAAGTCTCGAGGATTGTCTTTCTGCATCTTTGCTGCCTGAAAAGCTCACCGGTGACAACAAGTGTGTTTAATACAACATCTGGCCCATAAAGGTACTCATCATTATTCAGGTACTTTTGCTCTAAGTGCGAATCTTTACAAGATGCAACTCGATACACTGAGCTCCGCCAACTTCCACCGGTTCTGCATTTTTCCTTATTGCGATTTGTGTATGATGTTTCTACCATGGAGCGCAAAAAATCCAAACATTCCATATCCTTCCCACTCGAGGTTGATATGAATAGATTCCTAGGTTCCAAAAATGGTCGAGAGAATGGAGCTTTTGGGAACGGGGAATCTAACTTGTATGAGTTACGTGGTATCCTGTTGCACAAGGGAGCAAGCGCCTACCATGGGCATTATGAAGCGCAAGTGAATGATACAGAGTGAGCCCTTCTCACTTGCCTTGTTAACTGTGTTTGTCATCTTAACATTTACAGAACAGGTTCCTGGTTCCAATTCAATGATGAAATCGTCACAGATATCAAAACCCTTGGCGACAAAATGCCGCTGAAGAAATCGCAGCATGGGTCAAATGAAAATCGGGACAACGACCAAGAAAAGTAAGCCTTATTTTTTCCATTTAAACTGACATAAGGGTTAATTTCCCAAGGCCCAATGCATCAAAAGTCCGGGAAAACCGCGCGAACGCCAGGAAGAGGTGGCGGATCGAGGACAGCGAAGACGAGGCTGAGTTCGTCAATCTTTTTAGCTAACAAACTTTACAAATGACACCTCGCTTCTTGCCAGGGAAAAGCAGGGGGCGTCGTCTCTGTCGCACACAAATCCGGTCGAACAATCAAGGTAAGTAGGCCTAAAGAGGACATGGTAAACACTAGACTCATTGCCTCAAAAGTCGGCTTTCGTCTAAGGATGCATATATGCTCATATATGCAAAGAAAGAGGCAGACATAGCACCGCATTCGATCGCTAGTACCTCTCTTCCCTTGCTATGCCCAAAGCCGTCAAGTCGGGCGATGGAAATCGTTCTCGAGCAAAATGCGGCCCATGACGCAGCTTGCAAAGAGTATCAGGAGAGGTCAGCAATGCTCATGTGAGGTTGCATTTCGTAAGGTGCTGAAGGTCACTAGGTTGGACCTTCTCAAGGAGCGATTCCTAGAATTACGCGCTGCAATGAAGGATATATACACGCAGTGGTCACCGACGAACTGCAGTGTGAGTGATTTATGCAGATATATTATTTGTGACTTCTACAGTTTACTTTCTAGGATCTCTTCGTCGTGAGTCGGCAAGCGTTGGAGGCCTGGGTTTCTGAACACTGCATCAACGCATCTCTCCAACATGTGCTTTCGACTGAACGCCCCATAGAAATATCAATCTCGGATATTATCTGCGAACATGGCGCCCTTGATCCTACGATGTCGCGAGACATGAAGCTCTTGACACCAGTTTGTGGTTTAAATATCATGGGTTCAAAGACGAGCTGACATCACCCTCCAGCATTCATTTAATCGGATTGTTGCGAAAACCAGTTGCACATTTAACCCCCTTCTCAAGGCATCTGACGTCTGTGGCGATTGCGTCTCTACAATCTTCAAAGGTTATTCAATATCTCATTTGTGTTTTTTTTTCTCGACAATACTTACTTGAAAATCAGAGAAGCTCTATGAAGTCGAGCACCCTAAACACACAAAGCTATTTGATGAACTCTCTGTGATGGATGAAGATGAGTCAGGTTATTGGATTTCCAAGAGATGGTGTAAAGGTATGCAATTATATCCTTCTGCGGAATTGCCGTAATTGACACCCAGGCAGATTGGAAATTAATAAAGCCTAGGATGCATTTCGCATCTCAGGGTGACCCAGGACCCGAATCTCAAGAATTCTATAACCATGTCTACTGTGAACATGGAAATTTGTCACCCAACATCGCAAACCGTCGAAAAATATCTGTAAAGGTTGGCTTTTCTTCCTTTCTGTAAAGCATCTTTCTCAGCGTTTACCAGGCCGTGCAATTATTGCAAAGTATCTTCCCATCATGGCAGCCATTGAACGGTGATACAGAGACATGCGCAATATGCGATGCCGAAGTCCACATGTCCAAGGAGGATAAGAAGGAGGTTCGAAAACGAATAGAAGAGGAGAAGGTAATTCCTTTGGTCGCTATAGTTATCTTCCTGCTGATTGGTTACCTTAGGCCCGCCTGAAATTCATTTATGAACCCTCCTTGGATTTATGGACGAGCCATTCTGAGGTGGTTTCTTTTGCACTCATCCCATCCAGATTCGTCAAAGATTGGAAGAGGTGGCTGAGCAACCCCTCTCAAAATTCAAGACCACACGCAGTGGATAATAGCGTTTTTCTATGTGATCACAACCTCTTGTCTTTCGACCCCACCTGTGCAAGTGATATGGATTCCAGCATGGCAATTATTAAACTTGATCAGTGGGAAATGCTACAAACTATGTGAGTGTTTGACCCATCGATTTCCGTTCTTACTGAAATTTCTCCAGTTACAACGGCGGTCCCTTTATCGGTTTAACAAAACGACCTAGAGAGGATGGAGGTGGGTATGAGTCTTACACCTCGGTTTGCTTTGACTGCCGTATGAAGAGGTCAGGCCCTCAATGCTTCATTATGAATACATCACTTATTCAAGTCACGAAGGAAAAGCGAATGGGAGACAGCTGATATTCTCATTCGCTTATGCCGTCCTGAGGGCCGAGCTTCCGCGCAGCCGAAAGCAACTTCGACCTACAGTCGCGCCAATGGCTCCCGTCAATCCAAACGTCTACGTCAGATGAAAGATCACGGTGAGAGACGAACCATTACTATCACAAAGTCCACCACCGTGAAGGATATCAAAGTCATGGTAAGCATTAAAACAACAGTACATCATTCCGTCAGCATTAAAGCATGTTAAATAGGTAAATGAAGAATTTTTCATTCCTACAATTTGTCAGCGCCTTTTCTATAAGGGACAAGAACTGGAAGACAATGCAGCGACGGTAGCTGCTCTGCAGTTTCTTGCCAACGATGTTGTTGACCTGCGGGAAGCAGAAGAAGTCCTTGACAGTGATTCTGACGCTGATGAAAGACCTGTTATTAAAAGGCGACGGGAAGAAGGGCCAGCCTTTGGAGGGACTTTATTGGGTAATTCTGACTATCCACGGTCAAGTTCCCCTGAAGACATGGCAGGGCCGTCCGACTCCAGTGTTCAAGAGAAGGCGTGTCTTGCATGCACATTTTCAAATGGTGTAGAGGCACTGTCTTGTGAAATATGTGATACAGTCTTCATATGATCATGAACATTATTACAGAATTTAAAGCCACCTTGTGACACCCCAGACCATAGGAAACAAACCGACACTGATCCCGTTCTATGGAACAACCAAAAAGAAAAAGTCCAAACATTCGTAGATATGTCCCATGTAAGCCACGCAAGAAAAAAATAATAGAGGATAGCTGTAAGATGTTGGAAGGAAAGCGGGGAAGGGTCCAGTAATGACAAATCCTAAGCATATTCAGGTAAAGGTGAAAGATTCGATGGAGGATAGGTAGATATGACTCTAGAGGGTGCTTGTGTTCGTGACTGAGGTGGGGGATTGCCGGTTGGTGCCGGCGTTTGAGATTTAAGAATTGAGGTGGCTGTTACAATAATGTCCACTTCATTCGACGCTGTTCCATTCATTTTGACAGCCCTGGCGATCGCATCTTGCGTTTTATCCGTCAATTCGCTGACCGACACGCTTTGAATGGCTGTCTTTTCAGCTTGAGGGGTAGGAACGCCACCGACACTGCGGCCAGCAACGACCGATTGAGCAGCCTGGAGGACCACGTGTTGGGCCGCAACAGCCAGTCGGCGCGAATCCGTATGTCCTTGACCAGAAATTGCCTTGTCATAGGCATGCACAGTTTGCTCAAGGACATGTTTTTGTTTCACAAGGTCTTGAAGTTCGCCTTGCTTGGGTGGAGAGGCGGATACGAATTGTGATTCGGCCTCATCCGTGACACGTTGCGCAACGCTTTGCAGGACTCGGATGACGCGCGTATCATCTGCACGATTTATTCGTGTATTCATCCTGAACGGTTATTAGAATGTTGGGGTAGGTGTGGGGCACAAAGATTGTACCTTTGGGGGGCCTGAAAAAGGGCCGAGTCACTCGTACTGCGTTTCGGAGGTTCGCCAACCAAAGATGAGCGGCGAGAACGCGAGTACGTTGTTCCGTCTAATGCAGAGGCTGGTGCGATTGAGATCGTGAACGTATGAGTCACTTGATCATCCTGGTTTTCAAATGAAAACTAAAGAAGTTCCTTATATTAATTGAAGGACTTTTAATCAGCTACATCGTATGTGGCTCACCTTGGCAAGAGCAGTCACTTGACAATTCTCTGCCTCAGGAGGAGGTGTACCAGATAGCTCGCCATTCTTCCACGACAACCAAGCAGGCAGATTTGGGGAGCTGTATGTCACCGGAATTTTTTTGAAGGAGCACTGGGGATGCCACACGTGGGGCTTCCACGACCAACGCAGTCCAACATACGCCAAACCAGGGGGAGTGCCGGCCAATCTGCGCTGGAAGGGTCGGAACTCCCATTGTCTTTCGCCAACCTTTCTGGCCTCAACATTCCATATATGATTGCCTTTCGATTTTGCCTTCTTGCCATCTTCGTTGAAACGAAGTATGTGCGGTTGACGCCAAAGGTAATTTCGGGCCTTGGGATCAAATCGTAAGTGTGTCTCTGTGACCCACTGCTGAAACTCACTCACCTTCTTCGTCGGTATTTTTTCTTCAGGATATCCTTGTTTGGCAAGCTGAAGCGACATGTCAGAAAGGTTCGGACACCACCGTGAATGCTTACTTCATCAAGAAATGCATTGGTAAAAGCCAAAATCCGGAATTTGAACGGGCGGAAGTCCGGTGATTCATCAAGACGCTGCATCTTCTTTGCCATGAGCGTTTGATGGATTTGTTCTCCTTTATTATCAGTTGCATCCACTAAAGAAGGAAGTCCTTTTGTTAAAACGGAGGAAGAACGGTGAATCAAAGACTAACAATTAGAGCAAAGTTTGTTCAGAAACTCAAAGAATATCCTGTCGACGTCGAATTGGTACTCTGCTGGCAAATCTGTGGCCGTTGAAGTGGTGTGACGTTCTCCGGAAGACTGTCAAAATATAAACAAATGAGACAAGACATGCTTGGGGAATGTTCCTTACTGGCTGATATGTGACAGTTTTGCCTGAATCGCTTTCCTCTGATTCAGAATCATCGTCATCATCATCGTCATCGCTCGGGGAGTTTTTTGTGCTAGATGGCGCTGAATTTCCTGCAAAGGAAAACTTCTTCTGCGTGTTGGAAGATTCCGCCCCCATATACCAACTCGACTGGCCATTTCGAGTTGGAGAATTGGAGGAGTTAGCAACATGCCAGGTCGCGGATGGATCCGCATAAGGTTCATTGATTGAATAAGGGGCATACACGTGCCTGAAATTGGTACCACTGATAGAACCAGAGCGTGACATTCTCCCGATGGGAGGACTTATAATCGAAGAAACGGGTTTTGATATTGTGAGAGCGGGTTGAGTCAAAGGGACTGGCAAAATTGGGGGTACAAAGGTGGCATTGGGAACAATGGAGGTTGGGCTTGAAGGCAAGCTAGTAATGGGACCCGGAATTGCACCAGCTGAAAGCGAATGATGATGCCTCGTAGGAACGACAGGATCCGACCATGAAGAGTGGGGCAAATGGGGGAATCCAGGTGGCACTACGCTGGTACCTAGTGGTAAAGGCGCAGATGAAGGAACCGGACCTCCAGGAAGAAATGGCGGGAAGGTGGAGGCCAAAGGCATTGGTTGCTTGCTTACGCCAAACGAATTCTTCCTTACAAAGGCCGAGGGCGGCGTGGGAGGTCGTGATGGAGGTCGTGACTGGGAACCACCTACGAGAGGAGTGGCTACCACAGGAAACGCATTGGGATGTGGAAGAGTGAATCCCGGGGCAGGTTGAATAGGTTCTTGGATCGTCAAAGGTGACATGACGTCGTCTTGAGGTTCTCGTTTTGGAGCCTTCACAGTTCTGTGCTCCTCCAATGCTGATGCACACCGTTTCCGCGATAATGGGTCAGAAACTGCAAGGTGGGCATTGGTTTCCCCTGTTGGGGGTTCCATTGAAGGAATAACCGGAGGCAAAAGGGAATTGGGATGCTCAGGTGCGATGGTAGGGACAGGCGCTATCATTGGAGGAAACGAGGGGGTTTCATTGTCAGAGACAGACATGGAGTCGAGCATATCCAGCACCCTTAAGATACGGCCTCTCAGTTCACCAACTTTTGTTGTGTGTTGAGCACCATGAGAATTTTCGAATGCATCGCCAGCGTCAATCGCTGTTATCGCAATACTAAGGGTTTATAAATTCTGGGCAAAAAAAAAAGAAAGATATCGATCAGGCAACTCACTCCTTCAACATCTGCCCAATGACTGTTTGGGGTTGCTGGTGAGATACAGACTCTTCGAAATTGGGGGCAACGCTCAAATTGGCGCTTGGAGGTGATAAAGAAGGAAATGCAGAAGGAATGGACGGAGGTGATAGTGAAGTGTTCGAACGACTACGGTCCCCTTGTATGACGACAGGGTCAAGGGCGGATTCAAGAGAAGAGGTCACACCAGCACCATACGAGGAAGAGGTCCCGTGAATCGATGGGGATGGGATTTGGGACTGTGAGGGAGAAACAGAGAGCGTGCGTGAATCTGGAGATAGGTCTAATTTTTCACCCTGACCAACCATTGCGAATGGGTCGATTGTTCTCAAGTCTGGCAAAAAAGCTGGTACCGAGTGCATTTGGGGGGAGTCCATGAGCATGGGGCCATTAAGGAAGACAGGCATTGGGATTTCAGACAACGGCAAGTGCATTTGAGTGGCCACAGGGTTCGCCCGAAGCTCGGGTTGAGAGGGGTTAGGCATAAAAACTAAACCCGGGTCTTGCGTTGGGGTGGGGTTTGCAAGCGTTCCGTTTGGAAGGGGAGTCGGGAGAGTGGGCAAGAATATGGGTATCATCTCAGCCGGAAGAGATGGAGTGGTGTCCATTTCCCCGAGCCCCGGAGCTAGAGGATCTTGTTCAAACTGATCCATGATATCCATTCCAGACGCAAAGCAACGGATGCGCCTCCTGGTGTAGTCAAACGCCGACCAGTTAAATAGGACTTGACCAAGCAGGTGCCGTGGGCACGTGTGCTAGTACGTGTAGCAGGCAAACTCAGGAACTCAGTACTGGACAGGGTGCAGAATGGATAAGATTAGTCGAGCGGGACACGGAGGACGGTGAGAGGGATAGGGAGAAGGTCGTTGACGAGATTTGCAGATGTCGTCACAGGTGTCACAGACCTGCCTTACACCATTTTCACATCGATGAACTTCGTTCTTTCAGATTCGCCGGGTCCTATCATCTGACTATCCACAACAATGTAAACCGGATCCATGGCTGCATGCCCCTGTCAGCAGTGCCAACAGAGACTAACAGGTACCAGCAGCTGATCCGAAACAACCTAATAAACACAGATGGGGAACATGCTAAATCTTAATTCTTTGGCAAGAACATATCGGGCAGCTACTTAGTCGTAACCGACCTTCACAAATGAGGTTCTTCAGCATGATCAAAACCTCCGTCTTCCTGGACTTCTTGAGCGCTCTCTATCCCTTCGTCTGTCGCTAAACAGGTCATGCCACGGATCAGCACAAAAACGAGGGAAACACGATGTACATAATACTCACTCGTACCGTGAAGATGGCCGGTCGTACCCGCGATCTCGATCACTACGGTCACGATATTCATCACCTCCGCGAGATGTCCGGTATGGAGGCCCCGAGGATGGTACTGCACCAGATGGTGTCGAGCTGGGAGGCGCCATTTTTCGTTTCTCCCGTTCCTCCTTGAACTTCGAAAGCATGTTTCGAAGTTCATGATATCCCAAATGCATCTAGGATACACATCGTGTCAGTAGGGAAGGAAAAACAGGGTGGTGCATGGGAAATTCTGTTAGATTCACAACTTACTTTACCACCAAAGTGATCCGCGAGACGACGGTCGGAGTCAAGCACGGAGAGGTAAGCACCACATACGTCGCACACACGCAGCTTTTGGTGACCTGATGCACCCGATGTGTCCGTTAGTTGTTGCAGTTCACGCTGAAAGAGGATTGGGTTGGACACATTCACGATCACGGTTGTTTAAAAACGCACTTCCTTGTCAGCTTTTTCTCCCTTCAAAGCTTCTATGGCAGCCATTTCCCGCATGGACTCCTCTACTTTTCCTTGCTCTCCTGCAATATTGTTTCAGTTCACGTTCAAATGAAAGAACCCGGTTTCTCACCAAAAGTTTCAATCTTCTCCGTTCCTCCTTGAATGGCAAGCTCAATTTCAGCAATTTCACGCATCTGAACAGGTATGAGTAAGCCTGAGGCTATCCAGATATATATGATTGCATACCAAATTCGTGGTTTTCGCATTCTCTTCTGGTGTCTTCTCTAACCGACGATGGGCAGCGCGAATTCTCCGATCACACTCGTCCACAAAGGCAAAAATATTGGCCTCATATTCCATTTGAAAACGGTTAAAAATAGGGTCATTAGGGTTAGCATCCTTGGCCGCGAGGTACTCAGTTTTGAGTCGTTCGGTGTGTGATTTGGGGCAGGCGCCTAGGTCCATTTTCTGTAAGACAATGAGTCTGTGCAACTTTTGACGTGACATGGATGGACCTGTACTCACCGTATTTGTGAAAAGCGCATGGGGACACGTCCCACACAAGAAGTTTCTGCAGACCTTTTCATCTGACCATACAAGGTTGGCGTTGGCGACACCCATGGCTTCAGGGCCCATCATTTGCTGTCGCCAAGTCTCAACAACGGCGAAGAAGAAGAAATACAGTCCTTACCTCTAGTAGCTTGCGCTGCATCTCTGCTAGTCGACCCATTTTTGAACGCGGGACTGACGTGACGTTCAAACTTCGCTGGTGGTAGTTCAAGAGTCATTTGGTTAACTGTGTTGCCTTTGGCGCTCGATGCCAAATAACATCACAACAATGGGCGGCGACTCTCGCACCGCAAAATACTTAGGAAGACTACTTTATGTTACAAACCCAACTACTATAGAAATTAAGAACAAGTGATATAAATGGTGGGCTTGGATGCACGAAACAATGGTGTTTTAAGTTGATGGAATGAAGGTAAGTACTCAGTGATAGGGATGCAATTTGATGATGAGGCCAAAAAAAAAGAGATAATGGAAATTGCCCACATGTAATTAGTGAGCTGGAGGACCATAATGGGGACTTCGTCCACGGCCCCTTCCGCGACCTCGTCCGCGATGATTATTTTGCTTTGTTCGGGGTGGAATACGCTCTGGTGTGGGTGAATTTTGAGGCGATGCAGATGACTCTTTCTTGATAATGTTTGGCTGGTCTGATAGATGGTCGCTAGAGTCGCGAGGGGTAGTATAACGCATCAAGAGTTTGACAATGTCTTCAGCCTTCTCCACGTCCTGCGCATTAGGCTTCGGTCCTTTCAATAGAGTAAAACCCCGCTCCGAGCTTGCCCAGGCACAGGTTTTGTGAATATCAGTCGGGTTCGCCATCTTGTGATCAAGTATTGTCCAGACGAGTTCGGGTTCCCTAGATTCCAGAGCCAACGAGAGCAAACAGGAGCAATGTGAAGAATCATAGATGGGTTGAGAATCAGGTTCCTTTGGTGGGTATGTCTCGAGGAAGTGGTTAACAATCCCAAGGTGTCCCATTTTTAGGGCCAAATGGAAAGCCGTCAAACCTTCCGCATTTCTCTCTTCAGGATCGGCACCTAAGAATAGTCAGCATGTATATATGATGAAATTAGTCACCCAAATTCCGGCTCACTATGCGAATCCAGCCATCTCACCAGATCCAGGTCACCATGTCTGGTCGCAATATGAAGCAGGGTTTCATTGGAATCCTTCGGTGCAACTTTGACGTATGTTGCGCACCCAGGCTTAATTTCCCCACCAGCTGCATCGACTGCAGCCTCCCAAATTCCTTTCTTAACCTTGTCTGAGTGACCCACCCGAGCTGCAGAAAAAACAGATGATCGCGTTTCTTGTGCTTTGAGCAGTAAGGCGCGCGTCTTCTCCTCGGAAGAACGGCGAGCAGCTTCTACTTGAGCTTTCTTTGCCTCTACTTTGCTCTTCTGGCGTTGCTCCGCTTCAATTCGTTCTAAAAGAGATTTGAGCTTATAAGAAAAGTCAATTATAATTAGCCCACCTTGCTCTCGCTCTCTCGCCGCTCTCTCTTTGCGTGCTTCAGATTCTCGCTTCCGCCTTTCTTGTGCAGCAAGTTGCTCTTCGCGGGTGCGGCGTAAACGTTCTTGATATTCCTCTGGGCTTTCATGTTTTGCTTGGCGTCTGTTCCCTAGACATACATACATTCAGCTCCCATAAGTCGAGAGAAGGTATTTGCAGAACTAACGGTGATCACGTCGGGCGTAGTACATCCGGTTGGCCATCATTTGCTCAAAAATCCATCTACGCAGAAGATCAGCCTCGAAAGAGTGAAATGGTCAACAGATACCTACAAATAATACTCCATATCTCCATAATCGGAATCATAGTCACCCTCTTCGTCATAGTCGTCTTCATCATCAGAATAAAAGTCTTGTTGCCCACGTTGGAAACTAAAGAACGGATGTCCACCTCGTGGGCCAGTGGACGGTTTTGAGGATTCGTCCAAGTGTTTCACGAGCACACGATAGGCTTCGCCAACGCGCTGAAACTCTGCTGTAGCACTCGGGTTATCTGGATTTTTGTCTGGATGGGTGCGCAAAGCGATCTAACAATTCAAAATGAGGGCCAATTTTTTATTGCTGGAGCACAGAGTATTGACCTGCTTGTATGTTGTTTTCACAACTTCCAAAGACGCGTCCTGATTCAAAGAAAGAATGAGATATCATATTTGTAAGGAGGAGAAAAAACTCACTTCCTCGAGCCCAAGGATAGAAAATGCTTCGACGACCTTTGAGGAAGCACGCATGAGGGGATGTGATAAAAGGGGGCAAGGGGCTCATATATTAGGAAGAAGACCCTGATCAGGTTACCTAATAGATATTTTTGCCCGCAACAGAAAGTTCTCCTTCCGGCGTTCAATGTCAGTCGATTCAGCAGTGCCAACAACAGTGGTCCCACATTCTGATGTTCTGTCCATACCGACCACTGGACAACTGGTTACCACCAGTTCCATAGAGCCCCCGTCTCTCTTGAAACGCTTTCTGAATGACAAGTGCGTCTCTGCTTCTATTGAAGCCGGATACGGTATTGAGCTTTCGTCAAGTGCAGTCCATATTTTGAAGCTGGATTTGGTCTCATGGTCAGCGCAAACACTCTTCAAATTAATTGGTTGTTTACCAGCCTTAGGCCTTAGGTGTTGGCCTCACTCTAATGAGACAAGGTCTTGTTCTGGGAACGACAACGCTGCAACGACGGATGCTCGTTACTTTAGAAATTAATAACAAAGACAGAGCTTACGAATGGTTCCTTGCTTGGATGTCTAGGCAGACAGCTCTTCAAGCTCAGAAATCACGAGCACTTACCCCATGGACTCGTAGTCACCAACTGAGTGTCGAGACTACGGTGGAGCAAAGGAAGAACGGGAGCTCCTCTGCGTTATTTAAACTGGTTGCAGGTCCTGGAACGCATTATATCCAATACAAGAGTGCTTGGATGCAGGTGCATTATCTTCTGTTGAGCAGGCTAGACGGCCCTTGGCTCAATTTTTTTTTCTGACTTCGCTCTATAGGTTAAACGCGAGCGAGAAACCAGATCCATGCAACTTATGTCTGGTACACCTTGGGAGACAGTCACCCTTACCACTTTGTCCCGGGACAGAAATCTATTCCCAGAATTACTCACCGAGGCAAGGGATTTGGCAATGCGTGGCCAGGAAGGTAAACTCGTCATTCATACTGCATGGGGTATCGAGTGGCGACCTTTTGGCCAACCTCGCCTTAAGCGACCGATTGGTAGTGTTGTGCTTGCCCCAGGTGTAGCCGAAAACATCGAAAATGACATCAAAGCTTTCTTGGATAGACGCCAGTGGTATGCGGATAGAGGTTTGGGCTCTTCTACCCATTCATGGCCCCAATTATTTTACTATTCGCTTTCCAGGTATACCCTATCGTCGCGGGTATTTACTACATGGTCCACCCGGATCAGGAAAAACGTCTTTCATTCAAGCACTCGCTGGAGCTCTTTCATACGACATATGTGTTCTGAACCTATCCGAGAGAGGCCTGGCAGATGACAAACTTTTCCACCTTCTTTCAAACGTTCCAGAGCGAAGCTTTGTCCTGATTGAGGACATAGACGCTGCTTTTAACAAACGTGTGCAGACGACTGAAGATGGGTAAGTTGACTCCAATCAAACATAAAACTGCATGACCCTCATTCAGCACCTTCTGAAGCTATCAGTCATCCGTGACTTTCTCAGGATTCCTGAATGCCCTTGATGGGGTAGCTTCTGGAGAAGAGCGCGTAATCTTCATGACGACTAATCATGTTGAGAAGCTTGATTCTGCACTGATTCGTCCTGGTCGCGTGGACCTCATTGAAAAAATAGATGACGCAACACCTGAACAAGCCCGAATTCTCTTCGACCGATTTTACGGCGGGCGGGATGCCCTCCCAAATACAACTGATAAAAAAGTGGAAGAGCTCTCTAGGAGATTAGGTGGAATTGTAAAAGAAGAGTTGGCAAGTGGTAGAAGAGTTAGCATGGCTGCTCTTCAAGGCCTTTTCATTCGCAATGAAGCCCAAGACGCCGTTGCGGAGTGCAAAGACCTCTTTGTTACCAGACGGACATTATGATTGAGTCCTCGTATCTAATATCCATTAAGTAATACCAATATAACATGTAATGCCTTCAGGGTGTTCAGAAAGTGGCCTTTCTTCTGCGACCAGTAAATTTAGAGTCGTTGGGCACGCCCTCTTTGCCCCGTTTCCGATACAACTGAAATGGATTAGATCAGTTCCATTTGCATATTTGGTGGTGACACCCTGATGCTTGCCTCTTTCTTTTTCAAAATCCAGTCCCTATCCTTGATATTTTTCCGTTTTCCATTCTTTGCCTTAGATTTTTCTCGTTCTCTTCGGCGCTCGAACCTGACTTTACTTTCGTCTTCCTCTCCTTGCAGACCTTGAGGGATTTGCTGGACACCGCCCCCACCCACGAATAAACAAAGGAAGACCTTCTTGGCTTTTTTAGAATTTGGATAGTCAACAACCACACCACCTCCAAAACCAGCCTTCTGCGCTATTGACGTTATTAGTTGTATTTGGTCGTCAGAGGAAGGGTAGAATTGCAGAATCGCGCGGGATGGATTTCGCATGGCAGAATGTAGGGTGGTAAAAAATCGATTTAATCGGTGCGGTGGAGAAGATGTCGGATGAGATGTTTCCGCATTCAGCAACCATTGAATGACCGAAATGCTAATTGAGAGGCGGATTTTAAATAAGATCAGATCAGAGACGCGAGTAACGGGTCCGTACGTACCTGATAGCGCCGTCAAAACTTCCAGGCCGGAATCCAAATCCTTGCCCGATATCCTGGAGAAAAAGATCACCCTCAACCTCACGTTCGAGGGCTACCTCTGTGTGAAATGGGAAGGTTAGTTAGTGTACAACACTCGACCAGTGAGGCATACGCGCCTAGCATGCTGGGTGCGATGTCCACACCAGTCCAGATATACCCTTCCTCATCTAATATCTCGCCGGACAAACCTGACCCACAGCCTATGTCAAGGAGGTATGCAGGTAGGTCTGGGGGTAGATTCAGAAGCTCTAGAGCTCTATATGTCATGTCGGCCTGGATCTGTTGGTTGCGGGTACTGGAGAGGCGGTATGAGTATTCATCAAAATAACTTAAGAGCCACAAACTTTTGGGTATATTTTTTGGCCTCGACATCGCCGTAATACTTTCAGGCATGGAGGTTAGACACGGGTTTTGTTGCAGACAGTGAAGACCTACGATCTCTGGAGGTGCTTGAAGCTCTGGCCGTGACATGATAGTTTTTGAGGAAAAGAACCGAATCTATTTTAGGCATAATCCTCATACTACAGGATTTAATCATCTCCCACAGGAACCTCTTCCTCTAGGTATTTCACTAACTTCACTCGAATTTCAGTAGTTTCATCCCCTCGTAGTACATCTGAGAGAAATTCGGCCTGAACTTGTAGCTGAACCTACGATAATGGCAATCAATTAGAAGAAGTCCAGAAGCAAGAGAGCATACCATTTCTAGTGCTCCTCTTAGCACACCGCAAAGTACGTTGCTGAACCATAGCCCACCCTCCAATACTTCTTCTGGCAGTTCTACAAATTCTGCAAGGGGATTCTCATCCAGGGATAGTGTGAAATATGAACCAGATGTTGCTTGCGAGATTGATGGATTACTCGTCGGTCGGGGAGACGATGGAGGTGGAGGTCCGCTGTGAGTTACAGTCGGAGAGATGTTCAGAAACGACTTGAACCCCACCTGATTTACTCATCGTCAGCTTCCAGAACGACCAGGATGTGAATTATTCAACAAGCCTTGGCCACCACCTCCCCCACTTCCCTGAAGTCAGTGCATCTCCCGAGATTCGACTTTGCCAGAAAGTCTTCAATAAGTCGAGTCCCAATGTTATATCCCATCTTCTCTAGTTGCTTGTTGACTTCCTCGTAGTCTTCATAGTCTTGAATGAGTTGGACTACAAGAGCGCCGTAAGTCAGCGCGAAAAGCTCTGCATTCTGCGTAGATCAGTTGAGTGTTGCTGATCATGCGAGAAGACTTACAATCTTCTCTGACCGGCCTTTCCAAAGATCCTCTCCGATATTTTTAAACTGTTTACTACTTGTTGCCATTCTGAGGAGAGTCAAGGTACAAGCGCGTGATGTCACGATACCGATTGCGACTTTCATAGTTACCAGAACGGTTCAACCGCATCGAACATACATAAAACTGGCCTTGGACAAATAAATTTCCCATAAGTATTAAATGCATGTATTAGACGCCCAATAAAATAACCTGGGAACAAAGTAAGTAAACCCAACCTAGCGGATTCTAAAAACGATCCAATCTGTTGAGCTTCCTCGCCGTCTTCGCATTGTTTTGTGTATTTTGTCCTCTGACGGGCAGATGCATGGCATGCCGTCTGCCAACGTAACTTCCAATCATCCGTTGGTGTGCAATGTTTTCCCGAATCTCCCTCCTCAGCTCGGATTCAGTCTTGAGGTTTTTGAGGGGATCGAGGTTGCGGATTTTCTTTTGGCGTTGAGCTTCGTTAAATTTTGCCTGGAGTTCTTGGGTAGAAACAGTGGGTAGTGGAGGCACGTAGTCGGGCTTTGCGAGCGGATATCTCGGAAGAGGGGGAGCGGTTGCTGGTGAAGACAAAAAGGAGGCAAGGGATGTTACTTGGAACGGGGAAAGGTCCTTGACTTTGCATTTATCGTGAACCTGTAACCGCGCACAGAGACGGTGAGCAGTATGGTGCCCAATGCCATAAATCGAGGTGAGGGCGAACTGCAGGGAAAAATAAATTTCAGTCGGACTAGGACAGACTGTAACTCACCCTCGCCAGTTGGCTGTCTGGAAGGTTTATCCCAAGAATATGCACCATGGATCGCGTGAAAGAGGTGATATTTGGAAGTCGGGGTTCGCCGTTGGATTTCAACACCCGCCGAACTTGTTGATTTACTAACCACCAAGCTCACCCTGCGTTCAACCAAAACATGTCCACCAACAAAGCCGAAGGTCGTCGCGAGGATGCTCTTGCGAAACAACGGAATCAAATGCGCGAAGACTTCGAACGACAAAAGCAAACTCTTATCAATGAAACAGAAAAGGCTCGACCCTCTGCAAATCGCTTTGTGGGCCAAAACGACTCAATGGAGGAAACCCTGAAAAATAGTACCGTGGGTCTAGTTCATCTTGAAGAATTTCAGCAAAGGCGGAAAGAGTTGGAGGAGGCCAAAGCTAGGGAGGCGGCGCAATCGAACGAGTTGAAGTATGTTTAATATTTCCCTTACTAGGATAGATGGCTTATAGGGTGTGGAGGGTTTGTTTAGAGATGATGCAAGAAAGGCAAGGAAACGTAAAAAAACCGCCAAAGCTACACTTTCTTTCGCCATGGACGATGAGGGTGACGACGAGAACGGGGAGGTGAATAGAGGGTCTTCAACACCGAATGGAGAAGACAACGACCATCCAGTGGCAAAGCGTAGCAAATTGAAGAAGAACCCGAACGTGGATACCTCCTTTCTACCCGATAGAGACCGCGAAGAAGCTGAACGCAAGGAAAGGGAACGACTACGGCTTGAATGGCTTGCCAAACAGGAGAGCGTCAAGAAAGAGGAAATAGAGATCGTGTACTCATACTGGGATGGTAGTGGACACCGAAAAAGTGTTATGGCGAGTGTTCCATGTTTATTCCTTCGTGAAATCGTCCTGACATTATATTCTGAACAGTGTAAGAAAGGTGATGAGATTGGCAGCTTTCTCGAAAAATGCCGGGGACAATTCCCAGAACTTCGCGGTGTTAGCGTTGATAACCTTATGTATGTTAAGGTATGTCTACTTAAACCTGAGAAATAGTGTCCAGTTATAATTAACAATGCCCACCGGAATGTTAGGAAGACCTTATTATACCTCATGTATGATTTCTCATGGAATGCCTTTGTTCGTTGCGCTGACCTTCCTCGCTAGCATTACACCTTTTATGACTTCATCATCAACAAAGCGCGAGGGAAGTCCGGACCTCTATTCAACTTTGATGTACACGACGACGTGCGACTGTTGGCGGACGCAACAAAAGAGAAAGATGAATCTCATGCAGGGAAGGTTGTGGAACGGAGTTATTACCAGAGAAATAAGCATATCTTCCCTGCATCTCGCTGGGAGGTTCGCAATCCATTTATTAGCTTCAACCAAAGTGTCTAATTATCTCTTTGCAGGTTTTCGATCCGGAAAAGAATTACGGAAAGTATACTATCGCATAATCTTTCTCGAGTCATCATCAATTAGTGGGGCACTAATATGTCGAATAAATAATATTAGTGGAAGCTTGATACAACCTTCTTGATAAAAATTAAAATATGGTACATTGATACTTCTCAGCTAAGAATCAAAAGAAAACAAAAAAAAAAGGAAAAGAAAAGTGAAAATGGGGGCACCGCGGATCGAACGCGGGACCTTTAGAATACATCGCATGCTTCAGTCTACTGCTCTCCCAACTGAGCTATGCCCCCTATAAGGTCCCAAGCACCTGAGATACTAATAGCAAAACTGCCCCACTTTAATCAGCCATTTAGAGAATCGTCTCGTCAACTTGTACTTACCTCTCCTTCTGCAACCATGTCGGGTACAGGACCTCGCGAGAATATCTTCGCAACACGTATGGCTCTTACCAATACCAAACTTCGCTTAAAGGGAGCACAAACGGGCCATTCGCTCCTTGCGAAGAAGCGCGATGCTCTGACCACTCGATTTCGTGCGATCTTGAGGAAGGTAGATGAGGTACGTTGGACATTTCTCCACGTTGTTCACAACTTGTTGATTAATTTAGCATTAGGCAAAAAGAAAGATGGGAAGAGTTATGCAGCTTGCTTCGTTCTCGATGGCTGAAGTTACCTACACAACTGGAGATATCGCATATCTTGTTCAGGAGCAGGCAAAATTAGCAACTTTCCGAGTGAAATCGAAGCAGGAAAACGTCTCTGGTGTGGTTCTACCTGCATTCGAAGTGGATCGGGTACCTGGCTCGGGTATGTTTTCCAAAATTTTGTTAGCCGCGGGGGATTGGTATTGAGTTTCGAACAGATTTCAATTTGACGGGTTTGGGAAGAGGGGGTCAACAGATCATGAAGTCAAAGGAAGTCTATGCGAAGGCTATCGAAGCGTTGGTCGAGCTTGCGTCATTGCAAACAGCCTTTACGATTTTAGATGAAGTTATTCGAGCAACAAATCGACGCGTAAATGCTATCGAACATGTAATCATGCCTCGACTGGAGAACACAATCAAGTACATTATGAGTGAACTTGACGAAATGGATCGAGAGGAGTTCTTCAGGTTCGTTTCCGGAGTCACCACCGCCCAGTTGCACTCAAATTAACACCACTTAGGCTGAAAAAAGTTCAAGGAAAGAAAAAACGGGATACTGCGGCTCGGGATGCTGCTCAGAAAGCGGCAGAACCTCCATCGCCTGTTAACGAAATGTTGGAAGTTCAGGGTGAAGAGGAATCTGTTGATTTATTGAGTAGCAAGGACTCGGATGTCATTTTCTGATACTGTTAATATTCTCACGTTTTCAGTTTCTTACATTAATGCATGTTTGCTGTGTTGTAAGCCGATTGCAAAGTGGCGTTCGGGTGATCATGGGCATGTGGCATAGCAAAAAAAAATCGTATGCGTAGATACATGGAGTGATTTTAACGGACAGGACAAGTAAGTGATTACTGCGGAGAAAGGTGAAGGTAAAGCTGGTTTCCCGGTGAGGAGAAAGAATAAAACGCACATCGACCATCTCTACATCAGCGGCAGCCTTTGGGGACTTGTTTCGGTCCTTGCGCTCCAAGATGGCCCGCCTAAAAGTGAGAGATTGAGTTGGGATTGATTCCCAATAATGACAACAAACGAACCTGTCGGTGTCCAGCTTGATGGTAGTGATAACAACATTGCTGGGGTGGATGCCAATGGGGGAGGTTGAGCCATTTGACTTGTCCCGTTGTACACGGTCGACATGGATAACCCATTTCTTACGGTACACTTGCGTCACCTTTCCCTCACGGCCCTTGTATTTTCCGCGAACTATGCGAACTTCGTCGTCCTTGCGAATGGGCAATGAACGGCACTATTGATCAAATGTCAGAAACCAACCAGAACTCTCCTCCCAGTATCAAACCTGACATTGTGTTTTCCACGAAGGTCTTTCGAGAGGGGAGAAGACATTATTTTGCGCCGAACAGAGGAGGGAGCCGCGAAGTGGGCTTTGCGGGACTTGCGCCGCGAGGAGGAGACGTCTGTAACGGAAACCGCACCGTCAGAAATTTGTTCCCTCAATCGTCATCCAAATGGGAAGCAACCCATCCAACCCAAATCTCCACCGCGTCCAACCAAATCACACTGAAAAGGGCCATGTATCCAGTGTATGAGAAACTGCACGCACCGGCGTTGAACTTCATTTTGTCGGAGATTGTCTTGATGTCGGCGCAGACGATGAGGATGAACGGGTACACTTGGATTGTCTACTCCCACGCTGTGGCACGTGACTCATTTCGCGTCTTGTGGCGATCCTCTTAAGCTTAACAATTCAGCTCATGGCAGAACAGGTTCGATCCACTAAGCTCAAGTTTAAAGGAGAGCGGGTCAAGAAGAAGAGAAAGCGCGATACTGGAGACGACGAACCCACCACAAGCACCGGCAAACGAAAGAAGGCTGATGACAAGGATCCAGAAACTTGGGTTCTACCAGAGAGTGTCGCTGAATTGCGAGGACCTACCTTCATCATTCACCCTTCCGACCCTTCTCCAATATCCATCAATTTTAACTCAACCACAAGTCGAATTTCTCTGCAAGCTCTCGACAAGGATAAATCCAGCGACAGTCCCGAAGCCCCCAAGTTGCTTGACCGGACACCCACAGATGTGTCTCAAGTCTGGGTGATAACACGAGTTGCCGGATCACCGACTATCAATCTACGGACTGGTACAGGCGAAGGGAAATTCCTTTCATGTGATGCCCATGGCCTTGTCTCTGCCGATCGTGACGCTCGAGGACCGCAAGAGGAATGGACACCCGTCGTTTTCCCAGATGGTATGGTAGCCTTCATGAACATCTACGAGAAATACCTCGGCGTAGACGAGGTTGCTGGCGGAAATTTGACCCTCAGAGGCGACAGTGAAGAAGTTGGTTTTGCAGAGCGATTTTGGGTCAAAATTCAATACAAATATCAGAAGGAGGCTCACGAAGAAGAGAAGAAGAAAAAGGATGGGCATACCACCGAAAATGTGATAGACGAATCGGGCTCCAAGTAAGCCCTCTGACGTTTAACTGACTGTTGGTCGTTGCTCATCATTCTCAGTCGTATTTATCAATCTTGGGGAGCTGGACGCTCCGTTGTATCTGTCGAGGATAAGAAAGAGGTAAGAACGATGATTTGATATTTTTCCGACATTAAATTTTTTCTTTTGAAAAGCTCAAGCGTGCTCGTAAGGAAGGGCGTTTAGCTGAGGCTATGTTGGACCGCCGCGCCAAATTAAAGAGGTCCGTCATGGCTCTGTCAAATTCGCAACTTGCTTACTAGTTCTGTTTGCAGCGACCGATTTTGTTGACGGGGAAAATCGTTTTTTACTCATGCTGTATAATGATGTACTTCTATGTGATTGTTGACCCACTTAATGTTATGGTCCTGGCAGTTCCACTAACCTCTGCTGGCAAAGTTGCCTTCAGCCATTGGTCGCCGGAACAATTTCGCTCTGGAGTTAAACTTGCATTGACAGATCCTCTATCGCTGCCCGTTCAAAGCTGGTCTTATTCGTATACGCCAACTAAGCAGACAAAAGAAGGGATAACCGGCCCTGAACACCTTTGCTTTTTGTTTCTACAAAGTAAAATTTATAAAAAGGGAAGAAAATGCAATTGCGATTGAGCAACGAGAAGTAAGTTGTATATTGTATTCATGTAAGAGGATCTACTATCATCAAACGGGGTGTCGTCACAAAGAAGAGAAGCACAGGGGAGAAATTGCGATGCAGACGATCCGTTCAAAGATCTTCATCGTCCTCGGGGAGTGGGACGGCCTCAGCCTAAAATGATGTTTGATAAAGAGGTAAGCACGACGGAAGGAAGCTGGACGCACCCGCTTCAATTCAGCCTCATATTGCTCCATCAAGGTCTTGTCAACGGACACCTCAGCAGGAGCGAGAGCGGGAGCAGCGACAAACTCCAGGGTGGGGTTTCTGGAAGAATGATGAGTACAAGACGATGACCATTGACGGTTACTGACCCAACAAGTTTTCTTGCCAGCCACAGGAAGGGCTTCTCAAAGTTGTAGTTGGACTTGGCGGAGATTTCGAAGTATTGCAAGTTCTTCTTGCGGTGGAAGGTGACGGCCCCCGTCTTAACTTTGCGCTCCTGATCGATGGACATCTATAAACATCGGCAGGGGGGATCGTTTAGGATAATGCTGACCTTGATATCGACTTTGTTTCCGCAAAGCACGATGGGGATGTTCTCGCATACACGCTCGAGGTCACGATGCCAGTTGGGAACATTTTTGTAGGTGATGCGGGACGTGACATCAAACATAATAATGCCGCACTGGCCTTGGATGTAGTAACCATCCCGGAGACCACCAAACTTCTCTTGTCCAGCAGTATCCCAGACGTTGAAGCAGATCGTGCCAAAGTTGGTTGTGAACTGCAAAGGGTGGACCTCGACACCGAGAGTGGCTATTCGGAAAGAACATGGAGTGAGATATTTGATAGCGCGTCGAAATCGCTCAAGCATGAGTGAAAACGCGACTTAATAGAGCGATAACATACCGATGTATTTTTTTTCGAATTCACCAGTCAAATGGCGCTGGACGATTGGATAGATCAGCACGCGATCTTTCAAAAACAAAGGAAGAGCGAATTGACGCACCTTGACGAAGGTTGTTTTTCCAGTGCCGCCATCTCCAACTGTAACCCAAGACGGTATAGGACAGTAATTGGGATAAGGCGGTTAGTTGAGAGGATCCGTGGAGGACGATGGGTTGAATCAAATATCGATCAAGGAAAGAGGGAAAGTATCGCGTTAGTTGCTGGAAAAAAAGGGCTGCAAAAGGTGACAGGGACGCACCAAGAACAAGTTTGAATGTGGGGATGGTTTGTTCAGACATGATGCGTAGTAATAAAGAGAATGGTTGGGTGGACGAGAGAAGGGAGGGAGGGCAAACAGAAAATCTTAGATAAGCTTTATGGCGATTCCCGAAAGGCTCCGCCACAGTGTCTACTGACTCTATACTCTTTTCAAACACGCATTTTGGTCAACCTCAAATGGGCTACAGCGCATTCTCTTCCGAGCTTCGCTCTCTCAATTCACATGCATTTTTGCTCGCTAAAGTCCCTTTCATTTATCTGTCATCCTGTCGTGCCATAATAAGTTTGCTCATATCGGCTCTCCTCAGGTTTTCCTACTCAGAATCCCGCATCCCGGATTTCTAATCACTGGCGCAGCAGATGCGTGATCATCTCGAAAATACCATTGTCAGTCATCGAGTCAGAGGCACCAGGAACGAACAAGGCGGCATCTCGGCCCTGTGTATAATTATGAGGTCATTCATGGTACCCGTCCTTCAGTTCCCCATCTTTTGTTCCATATAACATCGCTAGAGTGCAGCAGTTTTACCTCATTCTCTCTCATTTTTGGGTCTAGCAAAGCCTATAATCCTTTTTTTGTGGAGAAAGGCGGGACAGGTACTCCGATCACCACAGCGGATCTTGCTATAAAAAAAGTAGGGCCCGGCTGCTGGCTCAGCAACCATTACTATAACCGAAGCCGTGGGAGTCCCTGCGCCTATATTACCCTCCTTTTGCCCACTATCTACTTACCTTTTGGTCCCCAATAACCAAAGGATGACTTCCCACTCTGACACGGACGTCCCGGGCCCGGTTCCTGAACCAACAAATGGCACAAGCAAGAACTTGAAGAAGAAGACTCCTCCAGGTTCATCGTGGAAAGCTGACGAAACTCACGTACTGCCGAAAAACAACCTCATTTTGGTACGATGATGTGAATCGACCATGCCGGCAGAGCAACCCCTAATCTGGTTTCGTAGGTCTTTATGGGCCTCATGTGCTGTGTGTTTTTAGCTGCAATTGATCAGGTTTGCAGCCTCTTTCCCTTAATTGAAAAAAGCTTTTGCCAATCCCAACTCCCCAAGACAATTGTTGCGACTGCACTGCCAACGATTGTCGCTCAATTAGGTGGTGGGGGTCGATACAGCTGGGTTGGCACGTACGTTACAGCTTTCCGAAATTGGCACCTGCAATCTGACTTCTTTCTTTCATTTGCAAGAGCCTACCTTCTTGCAGCAGCAAGGTGAGAAACCACCTATATGAGGCCTTTGGCATAATTTCACAGGCCTTCGTGCGCAGTTTATCACCACTCTATGGGAAGTTGTCTGACCTTATCGGTCGGAAGCCCATCTTATATGCCTCCATCCTTTTTTTTTTGGTGCGGCTAACCCCTTTTCTAATTTTTAGTAATTGATTGCTCGACTTTCTTTAGATTGGATCCGCATTATGTGGAGCTGCTCAGAATATTGTAGGTGTTTATATTCTAAACGTGTCTTCCAGCGACTCACGAAGACGCAGACATGGTTAGTTGTATCACGAGCCATACAAGGTATCGGCGGAGGTGGAATCATTCAGCTTGTACGAGTTTTCAGTTCATCCGCGCTTCTTTACATTAATCCTATTAGTAGGTTAACATCACAATCAGTGATATCGTCCCGCTACAAGAGTATGCTCCTATCATCCACTGCATTGGGAACTTGACTTCACAATTCTTTCAGACGGGGGAAGTATGGGGGGCTAATTGGCGCGACATGGGGTATTGCTAGTGTTGTAGGTCCTCTTCTGGGTGGAGTGAGTTATCTTTGTCGCATAGTTCATCGATCAAGTTGTTAACCGCGCTCAGGTCTTTACTGATCACGTTTCCTGGAGATGGCAAGTTTCTTTTTGCTGTATAATCCACACCAATTGAATCCACTTTAACAGGTGCTTCTTTATCAACCTGTAAGTAACGGAGGTGACCAGCCCTTCATAGACAAGTTGCTTACCCGATTTATTCTAGACCGACAGGCGGAGCTGCTGTCGGAATCCTGTTCTTCTTCCTTAATCTTAATCCACATCAGGGGCGAACCTTTAAGCAACATGTTCAAGATTTTGACTTCCTTGGTCTGTTCTTGATTGTCGTTGGCATTGTCCTTTTGTTGCTGGGTTTCAACGAGAGTGAGAAAAGCTGTGAGTAAGATTTTCCTTATCTTCGTTGCAGTTCCAACCTTCTTCCAGGGTCAGCAAGGCAAACTATTGCCCTCCTTGTAGTGGGATTCGTGATGTTACTCGCTGGTGGAGTAAATGAAATGTTTACGAAGAGGTCGCCTATTATTCCCCCACGCTTGTTTCAGGCACGTGCGAAATTTAACTTTAACGATCCTATAATTAATTTGGCCCTTCGAATAGACGCGAACAACTGGGATTTTGTTGATAACGACTTTCCTACACGCTCTTGCATTCTTCGCGGGTGCATATTACCTCCCTCTATATTACCAGGTACTCGGTGCATCCGCCACCAAGGCTGGCGTTGAGTAAGACTTTTAACTTTTCCACTGGTTGAGCTATAAGTCTGATCTGCCATCCAGAATGCTCCCATTTTCTCTTGGATGTTCTATCATGTCAATAGTCTCTGGTATTGTGGTTTCGCGCACAGGGCAGTACCGACCCGTAATGTGGGTCTCGTATGCTGTCTTCACGGTGGGGATGGGTCTAATGATTATGTTGGACGATAATTCGACAACGTGCGTCCAATGGTCTTCGAAATGCTCATCCAGACTCCTGATCGGCGTGCGAATTGCCAGTGCTGAAAAAGTTATTTATCCTTTGTTAGCAGCCATTGGTCTTGGTTGTTTGTTCCAGGTTTTTTGCCACTCCCTTCAGTGATAAAACTCTTTTTTTCAACCGGTTTTTATAGACGCCTCTTATTGGGCTTCAGGCTGCCATGCCTATCAAAGATATGGCCACGAGCACCTCAACCTTTGGATTTATAAGGTATGCAGGGAATCATACGCGCCCACCTAACCTGCGAGGTTGACCGTTATTCGTAGAACACTTGGCGCGACAGTTGGAATTTCCGTTGGACAAGCCATCTATTCAAGCGTATGTAGGACCCGAGTATTGGATCTGGTTGTGCTAACGCTTTATACATCTAGGCACTACAAAAGAAAATTGTACACATACCCAACGTAGGGATAGACACATCGCCTTCCAAGCTCAGTCAGAGTGTACATCTACTTAAATCTATACCTGTACCGTGTCATTCTTCCTGGGCGTGACACGCGCTTGACTGATCTCTTGCGTCTAGGATCCAGCGACGCGTACTGCTGTGATCAAGGCTTATGCCCAGTCGATTAGCACGATCTGGCTTGTCATGACGCCGATCTTGGGTGCTGCGTTCATCATGGGTGTGTTGCTCCTTTTGTGTGCTCGTTGGTGGGTGGTTTGCTTACTATAGCATTCTAGTTTTATTCCTTAGAAAGTATACCCTTGTGCGTACAATAGTGCACGCGGAAGACAAGGGAAAGGAGAACGGATCAGCCGACCTGGAGAAGGGCACAGGCAGCGAGGAGGCTGGAGAGAAGGAAGAAGTTGTTATTGAAGGAGAGAAGAATTGAATTTAGAATATGTATAGATCGAGAACACGTGCCAGACTCATTGAACTGCTGTTGTCGTACCTGCGACGGTCTTCCCCAAACCACCGATGCCTTCTGAACAGCTCTCCCCAGTCCACACCGACGGTCAGCAGGACGCCCAGATAAAGGTCTGCTCATCGTGCCAATCTACCCTTGTCGACCACCCTGCCTCCTTCTTTGAGCCCCTTGTCTGCACTCTATGTCGAGATCGTCCGACAGAGCCCAGGCAGCTCAGGATAGACCACGACGTCCCTTATTCCCCGTCATCTTCCCATGAGCTTCCCGTCTTGAGGCGGGCCCACCAAGACTATGATAATCAACAGTCCGAGGCTTCTCATTCATATCATCCGTCACCTATCTCGCCTTCCAGCTATCCCAAAAAACCTGTATTGTCCAACATTCAATGCAATATCTCTCCAGCACCCGCCCATCGACCTCAAACCCATTTCTCAACTTCACATACCTACGACCTCGCACCGCCCCGGCAGCACCTCAGCACCGCCGCTTTTCCAGATCCCCTGACCGACATCACCCATTTGCGAGTTCGCCCACGAGCCCATCATTGTCTCTACCCAGGGGCCACCTTTCAGGGAACCCAGAAGAGCGGCCGTAACAGCTACGACGTCAATGTCGACATTGTGGTGCGTTGCTTCTCGTTCTCTCCACTTTATCCGAGCTCACACCTACTAGGACGTTAATTTCGCTGCTTCAACCCTCTGTGGCTATCTCAGGATCCGAGGTCTAACGGATGACTGGCCTGAACTCACTACGTACTTTGATGCTGAGATTATTGGCAACCGCTATGGTTTTCTTACTCAGAACTGGGGCGCTACCCAGCATGAGGACCTGGTGCACTGGTCTCGTTTTCCTGCTTTCAAGCACATCCGACACGATGCAAAGCGCCCTCATTTAACTCTTGATGACCGAGACCGCGGTGTAGTCTTTATGAGATGGAAAGAAAGGTTTTTGGTTCCAGACCACCGTGTGCAGGACATCAACGGTGCAAGTTTTGCAGGTTAGCAAGCTTGTGTTTAAGTCTTAAGATTGAACCATCTTCCTACTATCTACTTTTTCTCATCGCAGGCTTCTACTACGTATGCGTCGATTTAAACCCGCCGGCGACGCCTTCATCGTCGACAGAGTGCGCCCTTGACGAATCTGTGATGCAAATGCCCTTGACTCCAGAGAGCGCGGATTCCCTATCGTTTTACCAATCTCGCAGGAAGAGCCGCTCTCGATCGTCTCGAAGAGATTCTAGCGTCCTCCGTAGGGGTCCGGTTTTGGCACCCACGAACCCACCAGCGGCCACAATGAGCGGATTCTATTATCATCAAAATTCTGAGCCGTAAGTGGAAGGCTTGTCTTCTCGCCTTCCCACGTTTATACCCAATCATTTTATCAGATATCAACAGCTCTCGCTTGTTCACACTCCAGAACAAACAAGCTCTTGCTTTGAGTTCCGCTGAGAACGATGGACTGCTGTTGTTCTTGACAATGGGTTAGTTGGCCTGTACGATACTTGAAGCTCACATTTCCACTGCTGTTGGGATGTAATTCTTGGCATATGTCATTTAATCATATTTCCCTACACCGTGTTTTTCAACTCCCCCAACGCAAATTATTGTACCACCCCTTTCTTCGTTCAGGATACCTTTGTACCTTGTTTGTACCACTTGAATACTTACTAGCTATCAAACCTCCGTGTGATATTAAATATTATCTTTTCCTCGACTTGTTGATCGTGGCTATGACTTTCCATGAGCATCCTACGGTTTTAATCTCTGCTCGCGGGGGCACGCGCCGCAGAGTTCCGGTCCGACATACGGATGATGTGTCTACCGGGCAATTTCCGAAAAGGCACTTACACCTTCCGATATCAACTCTTCTGATCTCCTCCCGCCACGTGCACCACAACACCTCATTACTATCTCGCTCACATTTTCGTCGACGAACCCGAAACGAATAGTTAATTACCAAGACCTTCTCCTATTCGACCCTGTTGGTGTTCTCTCGCTTCGCCGACAAGCATGCAGTGAAGGAGAGCATTGGAAATGGTGTTGAGGCGTCGGTTCAAGCACTGGGCATAACTAGTATCTCGTATCCGGGAATGGGGGGTTCAGAACGCGTGAGCATGTCTCCTACCACCTCTACAGTTGCAACATCCATGAATGGAGTTGGGTGCCAAAGAGAGTGTGGTTGCGACAGGTTGGGGGGAGAGTGTGTCTCGTTTCGTTTATCTAATTTCGAATCATTGATTTTTTTTTTTTCGAGCTGGCTCACCTCGACTTGCTCAAACGCGCCACGCGTCCTTCTTCGCTCTCTATATCTCTCGCACCAATTCTCGTTCCACACACTCGGCGATGACTACCATGCTCTCCTCGGGCGTTACCAGCTCGATATTACGGGGGCAAAGATAGAGGTTCGAAGCATGATCGAAATCAGCCCATACACATCCGGCGGCGTCAATGCCGTATTCCTCGAAGGGTTTTCCTCTGCCCCCGACTTACGTGGAGGAGTATCTTCATCGTTCGACGAACCCATCGCCTCCGCCATCTCTGGTAGCCTCGACAGTTCGAATCTACCTATTATTCTCTCCATGTACCCCATGGTGGGTGCGAAGTCGAAGGGAAAGGGGAGCCGAAACGGTGCGGATGGGTCTCAAGCGAGGAATATAAATTTGTAGTAGTGCGAAAGGACCTAAATCACATTTCGAGAGAAATGCCTTGAAAAATATAGTTGCCAGAGAGGACCAAGTGTTCTGACCGACTTGTGGGTTCATGGTCTGCAATGTCTAACATTTTTCAGCGTTCTTAAGTAAATACTGGCATCTTTGATACTTGGTTGTAAACCGGGAACCGAAAGGAGGGCAGTAGTGTCTGTGTAGCTTTAGGCGCCTCCTCCGATGTCAGCAATTATCTGACTGAGAAAATTATGGAAGGAGCAGACAAGATGGGATCCAGTTCAAAAAGGATGCGACGAAAGCATAGCCAGTGTTTGGAGCCTCGACCCGGATTTCGCCGAGATAGAAGCCGACAAGCCGATGCTTATGCATCCCGTGATTGCGTTACGCCTGTGACATGATCGCGTGTGGTAATTGACCATCAACATGCCTCGCGAAATTATCACACTTCAGCTCGGACAATGCGGAAACCAAGGTGAGACCACATCACCAAAGGGAAATATATGTATTAATACTACATGGTCTAAGTGGGCTCCGCATTCTGGCAACGATTATGCGCGGAACATGGTATCAATAAGAACGGAATTCTCGAGGAGTGGGCGACAGACGGAGGTGATCGAAAGGACGTGTTTTTCTATCAGGCCGACGATGAGCTATATGTCCCTCGGTCCATACTCGTGGATCTGGAACCTAGGGTATGAGTGTGGTATCCACATGCACTGCGAAGCTAACTGCACCACGCACGCAGGTCATTAACAACATCCTCACGTCGCCGTATTCGCGTTTATATAATCCAGAGAACATTTTTGTATCAAAGGATGGTGGTGGCGCTGGGAACAATTGGGCCCAAGGCTATGCAGCGGGAGAACGGATATATGAAGAAGTCATGGATATGATCGAGAGAGAGGCGGAGAGTAGTGATTCCTTGGAGGTGTGTGGTATACTACACCTAGTTATCGGGCACATCGTATCTCATAAAATCCCTAGGCTTTCGTCGCCGTACACTCCATAGCTGGAGGAACGGGATCTGGCCTCGGTTCCTTTATCTTGGAACGATTAAATGATAGGTTTCCCAAGAAGATCATCCAAACCTACAGTGTGTTCCCAAATACCCAAGAAGGCGACGTCGTCGTGCAACCATACAATTCATTATTGACTCTAAAACGACTCGTCGATCATGCCGACTCTGTGGTGGTCCTGGATAACAGTGCTCTCGCTCGTATCTGCGCAGATAGACTACACGTCCAAACCCCGTCCTTCGATCAGACCAATCAGTTGGTTTCAACCGTTATGGCTGCGAGTACGCAGTCGTTGCGGTATCCGTCGTATATGAACAATGACCTAGTGGGCATCTTGGCATCTCTGATACCCACCCCACGTTGTCATTTCCTCATGACATCCTATACCCCTTTCTCAACCGATGAAATTGACAAGGTCAGATAAATTTAACTGCCCTTTATGGCTTGCTAGTCGGCTAACGTTACCGGCATAGGCAAAACCTGTACGTCGGACCACCGTGTTAGACGTTATGCGCCGCCTTCTTCAACCCAAGAACCGCATGGTCTCTACCATATCCTCCCAAATGTCGTGTTACATCTCAAATTTGAATATAATCATGGGTGATATCGATTCGGCTGATGTACGTCCTTTCCCGGGCCACTGCTTCAGCGCCTATTGAGTCTCCTGATTAGATCTATCAATCGCTTCTTCGCATACGTGACAGGAATTTGGCAACTTTTGTCCCATGGGGCCCTGCTTCCCTCCAGGTAGCACCAGTACGAAAGTCCCCCTACGTCAGCACTAGTTACAAAGTGAGTGGCCTGATGTTGGCAAATCATACAAGCATCACGTCGGTAAGCAGCTATCTATGAATAAGTTCGCTACTTCATTGAGAGTCTTTTCGTCCTAGTTGTTCAAACGGATGCTCGATCAATATGACAGACTAAGGAAGCGTAATGCCTTCATGGAGATGTACAAGAAGGAAAAAATGTTCGAGAATGGCCTGGAAGAGTTCGACATTGCACGGTATGTTCTTTCTGTCTGATTTCACCTCTCGCTAACCCTTTTATGCTAGGGCAACATGTGACGATCTAATGAAAGAGTACAAGGCCTGCGAGAGCCCAGATTATATCTCTTATGTGCGTTACTCAGCTCAGGATTGTAGGGTTTGCTGACTGTTTCTCAAATGATCAGAGTGCGATGGCCTAGGGGGAACCCAGTTGTATTACCCAGCTTCTCTTTTAAGCCTCCTAGTCACATTACTCATATCTGTCATACATTTCTGAAGTCCTTACCTTCATTTGCGACTGTTTTTGCCAGGGAAGATATAGCGGCCAGTACCTACGTATATCATGCATATGGGGAAAGGGAAATTCGATTGGGCAATGGAACCGCCATATGGAGTCGTATTAGGATGCCACTTCGCCCCTTGACTCGTCCTGACCACTCAGTATCATGATCATAGGGTCTTGAAGGTATCATCTTTAATTCTCGTGGAATCAACACTCAGACTGAATCAAAGTAAACTTAATATGAAAATTGCTTCCAGTGGAGTCATAATGAGGTAATGCAGCGCGAGAGAAGCGGACAAATCCAGTAACCAGTTTGTGTGTCACTCGCCACATCTGGTGCTCAGGGTTTGCAAGCCTGTCTCAGATTATTTTGGACACTTTCCTTCCATGGTTGTGTAGCAATATGTTTTGAAATATATTTGTCTAATGATTAAAATGATGGATGTTATCCATCCCCAATGCTCAGGATTTTATCTGCCACTGCACAGCCACAGTCCGTGTATTATCTCCACTTGTTCTGGACGGGAATCTGGGAGGCCTGAAGTAACGATACATCTCGCTACACTGTTTCCGCGGAAGACTTGAAGACAGGAGAAAAGTCGGAAGTGGAGGCGGAGGGGATTTTCTATGCTTCGGGCGGGTTCCAGGGCCCACTGTATCCGAAGGACATTTTGGGCTTAGATAGGTTCCAGGGTGAGCTTTTCCATACGGCGAGGTGGCGACACGACGTTTTGTTGCTGGAGAAACGCGTAGGCGTTATCGGGAATGGCTGCTCTGCGTAATATTGTCTTCTTCTTTTGCGTTGGAGATGGGGAGGCATTGATTGCTTGAATAGGGCTCAGTTGATCCCCGAAATTTCGAAGGATTCGTCGGTGCAGGTTGTTAATTTCTGCCGGACGCCTCAGTGATATATTCCGCGGCTATGCCACTTGCTTCATCGAAAGGATACGGTGGAAATTAACGATGTGTGATTTATTTAAAGGGTAACTTTCGATACCCGCCATAGTTGCAGTGGATGTTCGCCTATATACCCTTTCTTATGCGGGTTTATCGCAATTTCATCATGGCTAGGGTATGTCTTTTGAATGCTCAGTTTTGATTGTGTCTGAAATTTTTCTGTCCCAGTCCGATCTAGCCTTCCTGTTTTTTCGGAAAAATAATAAACGGCTCTTGTCTATCGGACGGAAGGTGATGTTCACCTTTTTTTTTTTTCACGAGCTTTTCTGACCCTTGAGCCAGACACTCACGAGTTATATCCAGAGGAAAGCTCCAAAGGAAGACCTAGTACATAAACCTAATACCCGATTATGGTGAGTTCCTAGTAGTAGATTGCATTGTCCATGGATTTAAGGTGAAAGTACAGCATCTGGTTGCAAACGCATCATCGTCGATCCGGGTTATTTGGAATCCCTGCATAGACCCAACGTTAGTCTTCGGTGGGACGCAATTGAGACCATCGTCGAAGATGGTATCAAACCCAGAACCGGAGAAATCGTCCCGTTGGATGTGATTATCTTTGCAACAGGTTATTCCTTAGTAGGTTTCTCCCTTCACTCAGGCACAACGGCTTATCAATAACAGGAGCCTACGCAACTGCAGTTACGAGGCAGTCGTGGTGAGACGATCCACGAATATTTTGCGAGCAAGGGCGGTCCGACAGCATATCTGGGTTCATGCGTACCTGGCTTTCCGAATGTGTTCCTCCTGCTAGGTGCCCAAATTTGGTTAATTCCAGCCAAAGAAGTGCGCTGATTGTCGGCCGTTCCTTAGGGCCCAATGTTGCTTCTGGTCACGCCTCTGTGATTTTCAGCGAAGAGGCGCAGGTCTGTCTGACAACCGCGTGAAATCAGAAATGGGTTTACTAACGCAGCCACACTGCAGATCAATTTTGCGATACAGCTCCTTAAACCCGTGCTGGAAGGCAGGGCCAATTCGTTTGAGGTGACAGATGGGGCGACAGACAAGTACAATGATTGGCTACAGAGCCGCCTGCAGACATCAGTGTGGACGGATTGCGTCTCCTATTACCAAGCCGGAAGGGACAGTAAAACGAGAATTATTGCGACCTTCCCCGGACCCGTGAGTTTGTTCTGGTGGTTTTGCCGTCGTCCTCGGTGGGAAATGTTCCATGGAATAGGTGCAGAGGCATGGGAACGACAAAGGAGGCGCTCGCAGGTCAGGAATTGGTCACTGGCGACTTTGCTGGTGGTGGGGATGGGAATTCTACTCGAGGGTTCTCTTATTGGAAGTTTGGGTGTACTTGTGTAATGTAAATACCATTGAACCTGTGATTTGGGCGGAGTTAGATTTTCAACCTCACTGACCGACCTCTCCTGGCTCTTCCCCACAATGGCCTCCCATTCACACCCCTCGTCCACAGCAAATCTAGTAGGAGTCCATTATCGTGTCGGCAAGAAAATCGGCGAAGGCTCGTTTGGTGTCATCTTCGAGGGTAACCAGATTTCTTCAATACATCTTAGCTCACAGCTCAGTTGACTATCATATCCGAAAAGGCACCAACCTCCTCAATTCACAGACCGTCGCTATCAAGTTTGTGCGTTTCCTCTCTTCAGAGCTCTCCAAATCGGCCAAACCCCGCTTTCTCACTACAACTTCACTTCCAAACTACAGGAGCCCAGAAAAGCTGAAGCACCGCAGCTCCGGGATGAATGTCGCTCATATCGCATATTGGCCGGCTGTAGTCAGTGTAGCGTCCTTCTGTTCTGTATGGGGCCCTTGTATGGTCTGACTCTTGATTCTCCACAGCCGGAATTCCACAAATCTACCACTTTGGACAGGAAGGCCTCCACAACATTCTCGTGATCGACCTCTTGGGGCCCAGCCTGGAGGACTTGTTCGACATGTGTGGACGGAAATTTACTATCAAGACGGTTTGCATGGCTGCAAAGCAGATGGTCAGGGGATAATCGCTGCTCCATCATTTGTTTTGCCTCACCCCACCCCCAGCTTACCCGCGTGCAAACGATCCACGAGAAGAACCTCATCTATCGAGATATCAAACCTGATAACTTCCTCATAGGCCGTCCAGGGACCAAGGGTGCCAACAGTGAGTCCCGTTCATAGAGGACCCTGATTTTCTTACTGGCTGAACGTTTATCTCTGAAAGCTATTCATGTTGTCGATTTTGGTATGGCTAAACAGTATCGTGACCCAAAGACGAAGCAGCACATTCCATACCGAGAAAGGAAGAGTTTGAGTGGGACAGCTCGGTATATGAGCATCAATACCCATCTTGGTCGAGGTGTGTTGCCAAACTTTGTTGTTGATCACCGAAGTTGCCCAATAACGCGATGTTGTTGTAGAACAATCACGTCGAGACGATCTGGAGGCTCTTGGGCACGTTTTTATGTATTTCCTGCGAGGCAGCTTGCCATGGCAAGGCCTCAAAGCTGCTACCAACAAGCAGAAATACGAAAAGATTGGTGAGAAGAAGCAGACTACCCCGATCAAGGAACTATGTGAAGGCTTCCCAGGTAAAAAGTTTTATGTATTCAATTTGATTTAATTAACCTTCATATTGGAATCGTAGAAGAGTTCGGCATCTATCTAAACTATGTTCGCAAGCTTGGCTTTGAGGAGACACCGGACTACGAGTTTTTACGAGAACTATTTACCAAGGTCATAAGGAGTAATGGAGATGTGGATGATGGCCTGTTCGACTGGAATCTTCTCAACGGTAGGCCCATTGCGCCCATTTAATGCTTTCGTGCTTCTAACTTGCAAATGTAGATAACAAAGGGTGGGAAGCCTCAGCGGTTAGTAATGATCGTCTTTGGAAGTCATCTTATTTCCATGCCTGAATCCTCTTTACAGGGCCAGAGTCAAATGCTAGCACGATTGCAAAACGACAACGGATATGCCGATAGACGGAAAGAACGTGATGAGAAAAGACGTTCACAAGCCCAACCAGGCAATGTGGTACCTCCCTCTCCTGCCCTTGTTAGACATGGTTCTAAGCAACGGAAGGTTCCTGCTGCCCTTACCCCCGGGCAATTGACACCACATTCTGCACAAGCGCAGGTTCACATTCCAATTGGTAGCAATAACCAACGGGCAAATGCACAGCATCCATACGCTGCGGCCGGTATTGGCGCTGGGTATGAATACGCACAACAACACGAGCAACTTAAATCCCAGCAACAGGCCTATGGTCGAACATCTCCCATGGTTTCGAGCATGGGTGCTGTTCCAGCGGCCGTCAGTAATGTGCGCGCCAGAGGTGGGGACGCTGGCGTGGCGCAGGATTATCAAGGGCAAGAAGAGCACGACCCACACCCAAAACCATCCTTCCTCAGAATACTCACTTGCCGGTGTTAGACATTGTTTTCGATCTTTATGCGGTCCTGGTCTCTCATCTTTCACGTCTATAATACAACTCCTCTTGAATAATTCTGACTCAAGTGACACTTATATCTTTTTTTTTTCCCTTTCGCATACAATATTACACACTTTCACATTCCCTCCTCGATACCCCTCCGTATTATCAACGTTCCTTACCTCCATGTCACGCTCCTGTATATGATTTTGGAATGATTATATACCACGTCAATTGCACTCAAATAAAAAGAAACTGGGTATAACTCAATATAGTTACAGGGACTTGACTCCTTGATGCAATAGCAGTTGTGCGATAAACAGGTAGGAAAATATAAGATCAAACGGCAAAGAGAAATTATTTTGGGGAAGGATTCCAAGGATTAGTGGTCAAGTCGAATTCGTCGCCTAGGCTCACCTCGCCATCATGGTGAGCTTGGACTCCCTGAAACCTGAATGCCACTGGAGTAGACTCATATTCCTCCTGCTCGTAGTCGTATTCCCAATTAGAAGGGTCACTGTCGTCCATTAAAAAGTCATCTGGAGACGTCCGTGGACTAGCACAAGTACTGTCATTGTTTCCATCTTTTGGTGGAGTCTCGCAAACCAAGTCTGCCCCCATTGGTGGCGGCGTGAATGGGTGGGCTTTCTCGGTGGCTAGTGTTGGCTGAGGCTGATATTGTAACCCATTGCGTATTCCACCTTGATTCGACAGTTTACCTTCTGGAGACTCCGACGCCGGTGGGTCTGGAGCCAATGATGTTTGGACGACGTCTTTTGTCCGTTGTTCATGGTCCGGGCGATCGTACTGACGAATGTCTTGGTTGGCGCAGGTTATGGAGGATTGTCGGGACTGTTCTGGACCAACGTCCCACCTGCTTTTGCGGGATCCCTTGGTCTGTTTCCACAATTGTTGTCCTTCGGGTGTTGGATGATTGAGAGAATGAGCTTCGTTGACATTAGTACGCCGAGGTCGTGGCAGCGAAGCACGTGGGCGAGTGGGTGGAACCTGTGTGACCCTGCCCTCCTGATGCCAGGGCAGATGTTCGTATTTCGCTTTCTTTGGGGCGTAACTTTCACCAAAATCTGAGGGTCGCGGCCGGACTGTATTCCATTCATTGTTGTGCTTAGCACCCATGAGATGGCCACGCCGGTCCCAGGGTTGTGGGACATATTTCCTCTTCTTAGGATTGTGTCCACTATCAAAATAAGAAGTCCCTTCTTGAGGACGTCCTGCGTAATGATGTTGATCGAAATCGGAGTGCGGTGGTTGTGCTGGGCGATTGTGGTGGTGCTTATTAGCAGAATAGTGCCGATTCTGATGGGCGCGCTGGGTGGCCAGATGGGAGCTGTCATTGTATTGAGGGTAATAAGGGTATGTTGGGTGGGTATTGAGCGAATAGGTTGCATAATTGTGTTGAGGGTGGGAGTTTTGCTGTCCTGGGGGGGCAAACCCTGTTTCAAAAACTTAGGTCCTAGAGGAGGTAAATATTAAGGTGGAACAGACTACCTTGAGAATTTTTGTAATTCGGCTTGAGGTTCTGCGTATTTTTGGGACCGTGGTATTGGGATGGTCGATTTGGTCCATACACCTGGGTATTATAGTGGGTATTATATGACTGTTGGTGTTGCAAAGCTGGGGACATGTTGGACCAAGCTGAGTTGTTACACCCAGGCTATTATTCTTTTTTGTCAGTTATAAATTATGCTTCTGAAGGGTAGAACGTACATTCGCTCCTTCCATCATCATTGACCCCATCCCCCGAAGAATGGTTGACGCAATAATTTGGCCCGCGATGGAATTGGGGGTGTGCACCTCCGCGCGTCCATATCCTTGCGAGTGTTGTGATTCAACTGGTATCAGAGGCATAAGTAACTTCTCGACAGGTAGTTCATTGGCCTGCAATCTTTTAGGGCTTGAAGATGGATCAGAAGATTCTTTGTCATGGATGATGTCGTTTGAAACTGAAGGTGCAAGCGAGCCTCCATCAGGACCATTGTGAATATTCTCTCGAGGTTTCTTCTTGAAATGGAGGGAGGATATCGCAGATTTAGCAGGTGATGGGGCAGTCGCCGTCGGCCCAGGGCGTTCCTTTGGCGGCAATGATCTAGACAAAGAAAGAAGGTTCATTTTCATAGCATCATTGTCCTTTTGACAGCGCTCAGGCGCCTGGGGACAAATTCTAGGTTTCGCAAGCACGGGATGCTGAATTGTACACGGTTCTACCAAGGTCCTTCTTGCAGTGGCGATAATCGCTGTATCTGTTGCTCCAGAGGGCTTGCGTTGGTCAAGTCGAGATATCGCTCGAGTAGGTTCCTCTGCCTCCAGACGTTTGATTTCGACAGTCGCAGTGCGTCGGGAAAGGGCAGTGGAATATGCCGCTTTCGGAACTTGGACATAAACTCGGGGCTTTTTTTTTTCAGAGTCTGCAGGGACTCTTTCAACTTCTTTCAAAATTTCCTCAAGAATACGTTGGGGATCCCTGGTGGTTACACCAGCCACCTGGAGTTGTACCGAAGAGTTTCCCACAATGGCTGAAGATGGAGATGAAAATGAGGCTTCATCTGAGTCATCCAGGATCTACACAGGCCCATTGAATAAAACTGCGTTTCCATTCGAGAAATTTGCTTACAGTCGCCGCTGATTGGGGATGATTGTCGTACCAGCCTAGATTCATGGCATCGACCTTTATGGGTCTGCAATCTCCGTATGTTGAAGCAGCGTCAAACAACTGAAGAAATCGATCCGGAGGAGTTGTTCCTTGCTTTTGATGTCTTTGAAGATTAAGCTGGTTCAGTGGATCTGAATTTCCCCTTGACCTGCGCTGGTGGTTGGAATGGTATTTTTCATGGGTGGCATTAATGTCGTGAAATAACAATGCCTCCACAGAATGCACTTTGAAATCCACTAAAATGTGAGTGAAGCACTTCGTATTATGACATTGCTTGCAAGTCAAGGCTGAATGAAAGTCAACGAAGTGTGATGTTTGCAACACTTTAACCTGCCGGCATACTTTCATAGGTTTCTGTGATACGATTAACGCACACGGATCAAAACTAGGTAGCGAAACATACTGATGTTGTGAGATTTCGATAAAGTATGCAGGCAGCCCGGAATACGGCAGCTGTTTTCCCACCCAGCTGTTTCCTTTGCAACAACTTCGGTATTAGAGCCCTAGAGGAACAAAAGGACTCACAGATCGAGTTTTAACTCAAATGAGCTGTTACGTTGCTCCTCGTACCGAGCCACAGCATTCACAGCGTTCGTACGGACTGCAACGAGCTGCTGAAAGTCTCGGTACTGCATTGGTTGCATTCTTGCATTCTTGCATTTGCAATTTCGTCCTTCGACGTAGCACCCAGGGCAGACGATGCAACCGTCGGAAGACGGTCCGCATTCAAAGAAGCTTTGAAAGATATCACAGCCACAGAAATCGCAACTAATGCAAATGTCTTCTTCAATCGATGGAGGACGAGAGGTCGGTCGTGACACCATGTCTTTATGGCTGGGTTCATATTCTTCCACCAATATTGAATCGTACAGCGTTAGTAATTCCTTGATATCTTTCACCAGGTCCGCAATATTCTTGTCCGTTGCGTTAATAGGCAAGGAGTTTTGAAGCTCTTTCGTACGGCCGACCAAGGTATGATGGATGGTGCTCTTCACTCGATATATTTCAGGTCGGCAAACCCTAAACTGGCTTCGTTAGTTCGCATTGACCTGGGAAACTCGCTGAACTTGCCTGCGGTAAATGGGGAGCTCGTGATGATATGCAGTCGAAAGGCCTTTCAAGGTCATCCTGGACCAGGAAGATTTGATGGTAATGCCTCCAAAATTGACGACTTGGTGGCAACTTCGTGGTGGTACAAGAACCATGTCTCCAATTTTCTGTTCAATGACAAACACTTTGAATGGTGCTTTCATGAGTTCTTCGAGTGTAATGATGTAATTTTCATGATCGAGTTCTTGCCCCAGTTCTTGAAAATAACGAGCCGCCACAGGTGCAGTCGAACTTTCTGTGATGAACCAGAAAGATGATCCACCACCTTCAGTGTAACACATCAAGTTCTGACCCGAGGATGCACAGAGATCCTTATGACAAGGGGTAAAGGTATCTCCTATACCCAAGTAACACATTAGGGTTTCAACAGGAGCCTGAGGTGCATGGTTAGGCAGCACTGCTGGGACGAAGGGTCGAAACTTACGGCTTTTGGTCGATACCTAAAGAGATCTTCTGGGCCTTTGCTAATAAGCGAGGGTGGGACGACACCTCCAGTTTGCAGCCAATTTTCCCAAGTTTTGGGACATTCCAAATCCTTTCCATAAAAACGCACTTCCTCTGCTCAAGAAAAAATAATCAGTATTGAACCACGAGAGGTCAGAAGGGCGAACCGTTATCCTCCCTATATGGTCCAGAAGTCCGACATTTGGTAATGAATTCTGGTAATGGAATTTTGGTATCTGCCCAGTTGTGAACATTTCGCACATTGATATCTTGCAGCAAAGGGTCAGTGGGTTGCGTCTCCCACGCCGAATGGAAGTATCTCACCACTTTCTTCCACGTTATGTCTAAAGTGATCAAGAGTAAACATCTCCTTGGGCCACCGGGGATGCCGATGGAAACCTTCGATGACCAATGGTCGTCCCTTGACCTCGAACACATTACGAATGGTGTCCCCAAGGTCGGGGGAGGTGGCCGATACCCGGTGGACATCATGAAAATTGGGGCCAGTGTCTAGAAGATGGTTAAGAGACCAGCCTCTAGTGGAGGTCATAGTGAGTGTTGGCTCTAAAAGACTGCAGGACGCGTCGGGCGCGTCTTCCAGTTTGTCGGGCAGGTGCCGATCTTCACGTGCCCGATCATGTCGATCGCTCAACATCGTATCTTCCAAAGGACCATTGGGAAGCGCTGGAGTATTGGTTTTCTGGATAGACGGGGAAGGATACGGTCCCTGCAATGTGTAAGGAAGCTTTTCCACAGGTTCGCCCCATGCACGAGATTTCGACATGATTTCCTTCCTACGATTCTCGAAGGACATGATGATAGGGGGGACGGGGAGGAGTGGACCAGGGTGAAGGAATCAAAGTGGCCTTATAACAATGTAAAGCATCGCCTTGACAGGAGGCGGTGCCGTACTGTATACTATTTCAAGTCTCATCGTGGAACAAGGCATGGCTAATCTTACCTATCTGCTAACTTCTTTTCCGAAATACATATGTTCTGCAAATAAATTTATAAGGAGATAAGTGCTGGAGAGCCAGCCACTGATTGTACCCGAATCATCATGTGCGGTGAACGTGGCTTGCAATTACAAGTGTGTGAACGGATTAGCGCCCGTTACTTCCCGTTACTTCTTAAGTCAACTCTGGGCCATATCCTTGGATCCATATTTCCGCGTTTATAGCCGGGACCCCTGAAAGTTCTGCAAAAGGATGAATAGATACTGATTTTCACTCATTTTGGAATTCTTGTCCAGACATTTTGAAATTCCCGATTTCCCATGCTTTCTGACTTCGTTTTTGCCAGTGTGCGTTTCGTCAAAAAAAGCTTTATGACCTTCAAATTTCTGAAAACCTGTCTGGATTTCGGTATCCATCATTTTGCAGGACTTTTAGGGAGGTCCTTATATAGCTTAAATAAGCGGATGTAAGACCTGGGAATTGATATGTCGAAGAGTGTGACATATATTATATGTTTTTGTCTAGGGCTGCAGAATATCAAAAATGGCTTACATTTGGTCAAAATATTTGGAACTAAGTACACTACAATTTTGTTACTGTCTGCCCATTCCTTCCGACCAGAATATGGGCCGAAGAGAAGAGATTTGCACATGTCTCACCCAATTTGCCTTCAAGCAGTCACACGCAGTTGGTCCTTACTCTTAGGGAATCCCGGTCCGAAGTCGAGGCTGTATGCAATTACACAGCATCCCAGTACCCATGTAGCGTTCATTGGCGGCACTGGGATCCACATACCAGCATACTGGCGACAAAAAGAGATCATTCTCGAAATGGAGCGAAAAGCGACGACAAAAGTGCCGCGCATTCCTCAACTTGAAATTTGAATGGACACTCGTCACGTGTTCCATATTTTTGAGTTGGATCAACTTCAAGGTTGGAACTCATTCCTTGGAATCGTTGGATCCTGGGACCTGGAACTCGCAAAGCGTACATCCGCGAGGGATCACAATACTTTCTCCCTCTGTATTACCTCCATCAATCTGCTCAGGCAGCGAAGATATTGATGTCCAATACGTCTGGCGAGCGATCCGAGTTTGACTTCTGGGAATTTGTTTCTTGTTCAAAATGTCGAATGCCTTTTGCTTTGGATAATGGTCTGGCGACAGTCCCTTTCTGGCTTACCGAATGTGGTCATGTTATCTGCAACAACCATCTCAGTCTGTGGCTTATTATCTCCGTATACCGTTTCGTGGATTTTGAACCTGTGGTGTATTGGCCAATACCAGATCCTGATCAGAGTTGCTGTCAATGCGGGACGCAAGGCATCCAAGTAGCACCTCTCCAACGACAGGTTCGTCGACCTGAATTCTCTGAGCTGTCTCACGCCGAAATCATCAGATGGACCCACCGATGTCAGAATGGTTCCAGTCTGTTCCTCAGGGCCTCGATTCCATCGCATACGCTGCCAAGGTGCATGATAGGTTTTTCTCTCCGCCTGGCATGATCTCAAGGCTTTTGGCTCCGCTTTGTCAAATATGCAGTTCCAGCTGGATGTGATGGCGTCACAGGTCCGCTACCACAGATCGAAGTACCAACAGCTACGCCAATTCGTGGAGCGGCTCAAACGGGATCTTGCTGAATTAAAAAGGTACCATTTTACGTATTGCTTCAGATTTGCAAGAATTAACTCACTCTCGATCATAGGTCAAACGACAACTTGCAAAGGGAAAACGATCAGCATCGCCTTCGACTAGGACATCATAATACGGATAATTCTTTAAATTCAAATGGAAAACGTCCGATGGTCTCTGCTCCTTCGTAATTTCCCTTTTTCCGTTCAATTCCACTGAGGCTTATCATTTTAGCTTTGATTATGACAGCAAGAGACCTAGGACTGGGTCAAGTCCGCTCTCAATCAATGCCCCAATCGGACCGAACCGCCTTACTCTAGTACCCGGGCAGCAGCTTCCTGAGCTATCTACGTATAATCAGCAAGAACGAGAGGTAAATTTCCGACCACCTTTTGACCATATTCGATGAAAATTTACATTGCATAGCAACGGCCTGCCTCTAGAAGATCTCTCGAGTGGGCCAAACGAGCTTTGTCCCACGCTACATTGGTACTGAATGATTTCCATTAGAAATAATCAGCAACAAAGACCAATATCAAGTCGGAACCTTGAGTAGGTTTAAGGCGCAAATGCAGGGCGCATATATTAATGAAAGACGGCAGACAATATGCATATGCACCTCAAGAGGAAAGCAGCAAACTTCACACGCCTCAATTATCCAGCGTACAAATGGCACCAAGACTGTTCCAACGTACTAACAACAACCAAAGCGATCAGAACCACAGAGTAGATCCGTCTACTAATGCAAAATCTGTTCCTCCCCTATCATCACAATTCAAACCCGCGTCCTCTTTCACAGGCGCCCATGCAAGAAGTGTTCCCACTCATCGTCAGGCGAATATGGGTCCACCGCCAATACCTCAGCATGTTGGAAGAGCAAATACAAGAGGCCATACGAGCAATGGGCAAGTCTCAAATCAACCTGGATCATCAAGACTCCCAAATCCTCGTAGTAACCAACAGGTGACTGTGCCTGCGACGCCTTTCCAGTCTTCCTCAGGGGCTCGCAGATTTTTCCCGGCAAGCGGACAATTCATTGGCGTTCGAAACCCATCACGGTCGTCGGATGCCAGCCTGTCGGCCTCAAGTGGACAAAGAACACCGTTTATTCCTCAGGCTCAGCATGGCCGACAAGGTGGATTTGGATAAATTAAACAATACCCAGTGGAATCTACCATGTCCTGTTGTTTGCTTTGGAATATGTTTATTTTTTGGAGTCAACATAAGAATTGAATTAAGTATGAGGAGTGATCTTGGCGCGTTGCTGCGCGCCAAGGATGTCTAAATAAAGCCCGCAGTCACCATCATAGCCACCTACATACCAGACACTGCCTCCCCTCCTTTCCTTTCTTCCTCCCACGACAGGAAACACTAATACAACTTGGCGAAATCTTGACTGATCCTCTTATATTATGTCTTATCAGGATCCTTATTCTGGTCATTACGCAGCTGGCTCTAGTGGCCATTACCAACCCAATCAGCCACAATACGAGGACTCCAATTCATACCCACCGTACGGCAACATGGGAGGGGATGAGTACCGTCCATACGACGCAAACCTCCAGTCTTACAGGGACGAGCGTCAACCGGAGGACTACCAGCCTGACTACAGTTATGGGGAAAACCAAAAGAATTACGACAATTACCCACCTCCGCAGCGAGGGCTAACACAAAAGTCCACGACTTCCGGTTTCTCGAAGAAGAATAAGCCTTCAGTTGCAGTGGTACCCGTGCGGAAACAAGAAAGCGGGTTTGAACAAGGAGAATTTACACCAACCCCAAGAACGCGCAAGTGAGTTTATCGAAACCCTCCAAATGGATTTTATCCTGATACCCTCTGTTAACTACGTTCCCAGGAGCAAGTCAGCTCGATCCTTGAGAGAATATCGATATGATCATCAAGGGAATCTATGGACGAAGGTAGCCGCATTTTCGCAGCTTTCCTTGGTGCATGACTAATTTGAAACAGGGTGGACGAGGCCGATGTGCGGGGAGAGTGTGCTGTTGCACACTTATGACAACAATCTTCCTGATCGTGAGCATAGTTCTTGCTCTGGCGCTGGTAAGTGTTCATCAAAATCAAAACTGAATTCTCATTAACCATTGCGCGCACAGTGGGTCCGTCCTCCCAGCATACAAATCGGAAGTGTGGGAACCAGGTCAGAAAACGGCAGCGCTGTATGTTTCTTAAATCTGGTTTCACAACCTCCGCTGACTTCCCTTTTGGCCTCTTAACAGATTCAACAAATGACGGATGGTGTCAAAATAAACCTCGGCGTCAACATTTCGTATGTTCTTGTCTTTATTACCCTTTTGGTGCTGACAATTACATTTAGTGTCACCAATCCCAATTATTTCTCCGTTGACTTCAAGAAAATACAGGCTGAGGTAAACTTAGCTCAGCAATTACCTTTCTTTTAGGAAGCTAACATGACACTTTCAGATAATCTATCCCATCAATAACACGCCCATTGGAGGAGGCTACGCCAGCGATGTCGCCTTTAAATCCACTTCGCAAACGAACTTTACGTTTCCATTTACAATAACTTACAACAGCACCATAGATTCAGGAGGTCAGGTGATCCTTGATCTTGCCACCAAATGTGGGGTTGGTGGAGGGACCAAGACGAACATTAATGTTAACTACAAGATCACGGTCAGTACTAATTTCTTTGGATTTTGGGAGTCATTAATGCCGCGTTGTAGTTGGGAATTCGCATTTTACTTGTTACCATCTCGCCCGTAATATCAAATCAGTTCAATTTCCCATGTCCGCTACAGGCATCAGATATCAGTGTATGTCTGCTCCCTGATATCCCCGTTTCCAGTTACTCATAATGTTGGACAGAAATTCCTTGGCAACGGTTAACCTCAACGGCAGCTGGCTGTCGTAGTTTAGGGTGTTGAGTATTAGTACATTATGGACCATCTGAGGCGCAGTGGAATCATTGGTTTACAGTAATTTAAATGCTCATTTGCGGGCATGGGTTTACTATGGCTCATATACAAAGCGAGAGGCATTTAATGACAATAAGTATCGTGGGAAAAGGTATCTCAATTAGAACCTTGATCGGAAGGCCGTGGGAAAATTGGTCATTCCCAGGGCTCTCGGAAGCAAATCTGTGCGTTCTGGAGCCCAGGGATTTCACTCAAAACTTTCCAAAATTTGCCCAGGGATTTCCAAACTTGGAGAATAATTCCCAAGGGTCAAC
>Ga0307509_10000694_pt1 | contig 57623 bp, 46 predicted proteins | sample 10_EM_MG_FD_202245 | JGI IMG/M metagenome (GOLD analysis project Ga0307509, IMG submission 202245) | Populus trichocarpa ectomycorrhiza microbial communities from riparian zone in the Pacific Northwest, United States - 10_EM | ecosystem: Host-associated > Plants > Roots > Unclassified | place...
ATATTTAGTTCGTTTTGTACTTATTTTTCTTTCTATTTAGTTTCTTGCTTGGAAATCAAACCTGTACTTATTATTTTAGTATTTATAAATTCTATCTATCGTGAATCGAAATACTCTAGAGAGCACCACACATAGATCTTTAGTAATTAATCTTTATTCTTTATCTACTTAGATTGGTACTTTATTACTTATACTATGAATTAATTTAGTTTTTATACTTGATAGCTCAAATAATCTCAACCACACAGGGAGAATTACCCAGAGTTATGTAGAGAAGTAGAAAATATTATGTACTCATGACTCACTACTCTGGACATAATAGGAAATTAGTATAATTTAAATTATATCTCTAGTTCTACCTTGCTACATTGCTACCTTGCTACCTTGCTACCTTGCTACCTTACCTACTCCCTGCGCCTCACAGACTTGATTAATCATTATTATGTATTAATGGAGTATTTAGGCTGTAGTCTGTAGTAATTAGTTAATAGTCAGTCCTCTGTAATAACTAGTCACTAGTAAATAGTAATTTTTATTTAGTCATTATTATTGAGTAATTAGTATATTAGTAATTATTATTTGGTCTGTAGTATTAATCTCGAATTAGATCGCAACCCTAAAGGCTGCTCTTTATAGACTTGATTACTAGTACTTAATAATAGTTAATAGTATTTAGTCTTTATTTTATTAATTTATTTCATTAATTTATTTAGTCTTTAGTCAGTATTTTAATATTATATATTGCGAACAATTTACCGCAGCTTCTAAAATTCTGTAGTATTATTTATTATTTATATCTGAAGTTAAATATAGCTCTAACTTAGCAATCCTCTTAGAGTGATTACTACCAGGGATATTTAGTATTTTAATTTTAATTTTATTTTAATTTTACTTTTAATTTTATTATTTTGTAATTATTTTGTTCTAGTTACTGCTCCCTCAAGTAGCACCTATCTTAATTATAGTTATAGAATAATAATCAAAATATGATATACTAATCCACCGCAGTGTAGGACAATAGATTTATATAATATAATAATATAATAATATAATAATACTATATACTGAAATCTTAAATTATATATCCTTTTATATTTGTAATACTACTCCGATGAATCTAATATACTACTACTCCTAGTATAACAGCTATAGTAATCCAGCGCAGTGTAGAGTGAAAGAAATTAGAAAGAAAATAATAATAATTAAACTGAAACTTAGTTGAACTCCCTTAAAGAGCACCCACCATAAAAAACACTTCACTTAATTACAAATATCTTTCCAAATATCTTATGAATCCCTTCCGTGCACTCCTTTTATATTTGGATTATACTGGAGGGTATGATTACATTTGTCTTGAGGGATCACTCAAGTATTCAAATCTAAATTTTAATTATTATCTAAATCTTCAGTCTACACTGCTATGGATTAGTATAGCTCTTATACTAGGAGTAATAAACTACATGGAACTAATGGATGTATCAATGTAAGTGGTTTGCATTATTGTTATCCATTAAAGTTAAGTAAATAAACTCTATTTTAGGGAAGGAAAAGGTAAATATAAAATAAGATAAAGTCACTAAGTTTAAGTATTCAAATATAGAAATAGATAGGCAGATTCAATAATAATAATATTAATAAAGATTAAATAATATATTATAAATAAAAGTATAAAATAAAGGGTGAGAGTGGGTGAGAGTGTTCACTATCAATAACAATAAAGATAAAATAAAGTAATTTGTAATACACCTCCCTAAATAATAGTAATTACCTTAATAACAATAATAATATGGAATAATAAGAGGAATAATAACGAATACTACTAATCAGTAAGTACAATCAATATCAATATTTAATACATTATTCACTATCTCTATACTATATATATATTATAAATAAGAATATACTTTATTCTCTAACTAATTACTTTCCTTAATACCCTACTATTATTCTATATTAATTAGCTAATACTTATATACTCTATATTATAATATCTTAAAGATACTCCTATATACTCTATATCTTATTATATCTTATTCTACTATCTTACATATATATTATATTATATATCTCTTATACATGATATATATTTATATATCTACTATACTGATATTATATTATACTTATATTATATATTACTATACTATTATTTTATAATATTATACTCTATTCTATTATATTTGATCCTCCAATATATTTGGATATATCTCTCAGATATACTAGGGTATACTAAAGTAGAAGCCTTTATTCTTAAATCAAATTAGTATATTAAAGTAGTATCTTAGTATTAGGTAAATGAATATTCTTTATTAATTATTCTATATTATATACTTAATGTGTATCGTTATATTATATTATCCTTACTATGGTGGTATTTTATTACTGTTGTTACTTTTTAATTTAGTATTAGGGAATTCATATAATTGAATTATTCACATGGAATTTAATATTGAATGTATAGAGTTAATCTAATTCCTAGTATATTATAAAGTATATTAGATTAGATTATATTATATTAGATTAGATTAGATTAGATATATTGTATTAAGATTAAGTATTATTAATTATTAATATATTATTATTAAGATATATCCTATTTCGTATTTTGTATAATGTTAATAGTAGGATATCCTGGGGCTGGGTATAGACACACAAATAGGTAAGCATTATAAAGTTAATGTAGTATTAGGGTATTACTATAATTATTAATTATTGTATAAAGTATCAAGTAATAAGTACTTAGTTAATAATCTAAGGTAAAATATCTTATTAATCTTTATTAGTTTTTAGTTATTAGTTATTATTTATTAATTGAATTCTCTATAGAGTATAGTTATTGAACTTTATTTGATCTTTATTTCTTTATTTTTTTGTTTTTGTTTTATAATATTTTAATTTTATATTAGTTATAATTTAGTATTTAGTATCTAAAATTGAATTTTACTTTATATTTCAATAGGTGAATTTAGTGTCTTATTTAGTTTATCCAGTATTATTTGTATTTTACTTTTACTTTCAAGTTTTCTTCTATCTTCTTGCTTTATTACTTTATGGATAATAGAATAGAATATTTTCTAATATAATCTAAGATAATTTGTTCTGTATTATTTCTATACAGATCTATCTAATATTATTTTATACTTTCCCTCTGTACCCTTATTTTATTTATACTAATAAAATTTAAATTTTAACTGTGAGTATAAGTGTCAGTCTAAATGTAACTCTCCCAACCTCTAGTTTTAACTCTAAATATAACTAAACCTAATTATAATTCTAAACCTAAACCTAAAAAAAATAAAATCTTACCTTTGATTCTTCTTCTAATTCTTAAGCTCTGCTAATTCTGCTAAGCTCTGCTAATTCTGCTATTCTTATTCTTATTCCAGCTTCTATCCTCTAAGTGTACCTCTATTTTATTTTTATTTTGATTTTGATTTTTATTTTTAATTTTAATTTTAATTTTAATTTTAATTATAACACTAATATAAACTAAAGTAAAGTCTCCCCACCTCTAGTTCTAAATCTAATTGTACTTCTAGTTCTAGTTCTACTTCTACTTCTAAGTCTAATTGTAATTGTAATTGTAATTGTAATTGTAATTGTAATTGTAATTGTAATTGTAATTGTAATTGTAATTGTAAGTGTAAGTATCAGTCTAACTCTCCCTCTCACATCATCTAATTTTAAGTATATTATTCAACCTACCTCCTAGGAGGACGTGGGTATTCGTAAGTAACTAACGTTATTCATATTCTATCCTCCCTAGTTCGCTGCAATGCAGCAGCTGAAGGGGGGAATATTAACTCAAATTCTAAACTTAAATTCTTAAATTCTTACTTTAACCACCTAGGAGGAGTTGGGTAAAGCTAACTAAGTGCTTCTCAATCTATCCTCCTACTACCCTGCAGAATAAAAATGCAGATGGTAAGGAGGTACTGTCCTAATTCATAGTCTCACTATATTCTTAATCCTACTAGTGTAACAAGGATTACCCCCTATTCAACCTAAACTTACCGCCCTAATAAGGAATCTATGTGAACCACGAGAAATCCGGATGATTAAAACGGCGAGACTGGAAGAAATACCTTAAATTACTCTAAAACCTTCGACCTGTTATACCACTCCTCGACTCGTTGTAAAGGCTAACACTAAATAAATCCACTCGAACGCCTAAAGACTATACCTTTTAAGACTACCGTTTAATCCTAGAAGCCAAACAATAGACGTATCTCCTACCAAGGATAGGCACGGTCGGCAGTCTCTTAACTTCGAATAATTATTTAAAAGTAAATACTACGGATTTGTGACTTATTGTATTGTATATATCAAGGCCGAATGGATTTAACAGGACTTATACAGGACTTATCCGTCCACTTCACCCTATTCAATTAACCATATTTAAATCGTATTCCTTCAGCCACATGTCTATAAGTCAAAGGATTATAAGTACCCTAAAGGCGAAACCGCTGTATTACTTTAGCAAAGAACTCAATTATAGGACTGGGCGCACGTCAGGATTAGAGTGAATGCTCTAACGTTGTGAGCAAACAAACAAGCAAAGGGAATAAACTACCTGCTGACCCTTAAAAAAACAAACACAAAAACAAACAAAAAACAAACAAAAATAAGAGAAAGACCGGCATATAGGATTATCTAGGGTGCCTATAGGGTGCCGGGAAGCCACTCTTACCACCCTATTACAATTGCCTGTTGACTCTGGCCTCTAGCAGTATATGAAGGGCAAGGTCCAAACAGCATTATCTTTGTTATCTAAAATAGTAACTGCATGAAATTTAGTAAATTGATAATATTTAAACCCACTTTAAACCAAAACATTAAGTATAATGAGTTAAAATTGGTGTAATACTTATATTTTTAGCTAAATCTGTACTTTATAATTATAATTAATTGTAAGAGGGGAATTCAATATCTTGTAATTTTACCGTTGTATTTCAAGGGTTTTATCTTATTAGCTAAAGCATTAGCTAAAGCATTAGCTAAAGCATTAGCTAAAGCATTAGCTAAATATATATAAAATTAAAATTATATTTTTACTTTAGTTAGTATTCTAGAATCAAAGTATTATCAAGTGCTAGTCATATTCAGACTTTTTTTATTCCATTTTTATTGAGCTAAAAGAAACATAAAGTTTAAATTAAAATCTTTTATCTCATTTTATCTTTGCTTAAATTAGAAGATATGAAAGTTTCAATTACTAGCTTCGCTCGCTGCTTAAACTTAAAATAGAAGATTAATGAAATGAATACAGTTTTAGTAAAAGTTACAGTAAAAGTAACAGCTAAAGAAACAGCTAAAGAAACAGCTAAAGAAACAGCTAAAGAAACAGCTAAAGAAACAGCTAAAGAGCTAAAACCAAAATAAGTAGCTCAGGCTGTCATGAAGATGAAGTAAGGTATTATTTTTACTATTGCTCGATAAAAAAAAATAAAATAAAAGATAAAAGATAAAGATAAAAGATAAAAATAAGATTTATAGTTAATATAAATTAGTTCTAACTGAGGTTTGGGTAAGATAAACAAAAAGAAAAAGAAAGAAATTAATAAAGAGATTTAGGTTGGAATACTAATGGTTGTAGAAACACACTAATTAAAACAAACCACATACCAACAAATTTCATTAACCCTTGTCTAAAAATAAGCCCAATATTTTGGTATTTGTTACAGACAATTTATTTCTTTTTTTTGTTTTTTTTTAATCTTAAACTTTATACTTTTAATCTTAAACTTTAAACTTTATACTTTAAACTTTATACTTTAAACTTTATATTTTAAACTTTATATTTTAAACTTTATATTTTATATTTTATATTTTATATTTTATATTTTATATTTTATACTTTATACTTTATACTTTATACTTTACACTAGTACTATACCCTGTTACCTTTAGTATCCTAATTTAACACATCAACGTAAGGTCCTTACATCTTGAAGGGCTTTTTCATTTGCAATTGCAAAAGTAATTACCCTAACATTTGCTTTTTCACATTTGCTTTTCATTTCACATTTGCTTTACTCGCTTTTTACCTAGCCCCTTGTGCCTCCCTTTCTACCACCTTTGCTTTTAGCTTAAGGTTTTGATTCTTCTTTTAACATTTTATTTACAACTTAAGTTTTGTCTGATTTGTACTTTTCACTGGTAACTGCGTAACTGGTTACTGGTTACTGGTTACTGGTTACTGGTTACTGGTTACTGGTTACTGGTTACTTGTTACTGGTTACTGGTTACTCTTTATCTCGCTTGCGCTACCTACGGTACCGTAGCTAGTCCTCTCAAAGGCCAGAGGCAATTGTCTGATTTTTATAAGAATCAACAGAAAAGCAAAGGTTAAAATTATAATACAAACCTTAAGCTAAATAAAAGGCGGCATATGAGGCAGCAAGGGAACCTCTGTTCTTAATTTTATAATAATAAAACACTAGCCGCATCTGTAGCCCCCGGCAGTGAAGGCAAAAGGCAAAGGTTTCTTGTGTGGTTCTTGGTATTATTAAATGAATCAAATCATAACACAAATTTGTGTTGCAATAGCCTTGGCCTCTTTTACTTTAAGGCCTATGAGGGCAAAAGCAAAGGGTTGAAACAAACAAAAAATAAGCCAAAATAAAGGAAAAACTAATGCAACCGGTAGGTTATTAAGAAATTCAGTATATTAATTTATGTCATTACCAGAGGTCTTAACTAAAAAGTACTAACCCAAAACTTATTACCCCAAAAGGGGTTTTATTTTCTTTTTAAATCTTTTGTTAAAACTTCATATTCCTGACTCGAACTTAAACTAAGCTTAATAATATAACAAAACTAACAACAAAATTTTTTTTTATTCGTCACTACAGTCGCCTCTTTACCCTGTTGCAACTTAAATTAACTTTTTCCTTTTTCCTTTTTCCTTTTTCCTTTTTCCTTTTTTCTAATTTCTATTTTCTATAGCCTCTTCATATAAACAGGCCCCAGTCCAAAGTTCAATTGCAAATATTTGTATTCTTATAATTATAAATATAAACTAAAATAAGACAATTGCCTCTTGCCTACCTATGCTAGCAGCCAAAGGCCAGTGTTAGAGTAGCAGCTAAGCTAGTGCAAGCGATAGTATGTTAGCGGAGCTAACTAAGCTAGCGCAAGCTATCGTACGCTAAAGCCAACCAAAGGCTAGAGCAATGGAACATGGAACAGAAAACAACAGTAAACAAAAATGCAACAGAAACAACAGAAACAACAGAAACAACAGAAACAACAGAAACAACAGAAACAACAGAAACAACAGTAAACAAAAATGCAACAGTAAAAAACACAGATAACAAACAAAAAAAACAAATGCAACAGAAATTAAAAATACTTTAATCTAAAGGAATATGAGCCTGAGCTGCAAACATAAACTATAGAGTAAAAAGAATTAAATTAAATACAAAATTAAATACAAAAATGAACTAAAATTAAATGGTTGTGGGCCCGAGATCCAAGTAAGAAAATAATAAACAAATATCAAAAATAAACCCAAAAATAGATGAGATTATTAAAAAAAAACGTATTACTTAGATTATTAAATTCTTATTTAGTGGATTCTCCTCAACCGGCTAACATTAGTTACTTATGGAATTTCGGTGTGCGCCACCTAAAGCTTTGTAGGTATTGAGTTCATAGTAGTCCGAACTCTTATGTATATCTGACATTAATAGTTTTATTAATATGCATACTACAGTACGATACGGTTTCTGAGGTTAATAATCTCTATAATCGGATAGCAATCGTGCAATGTACCGTAAAAGAATGTCTGCCCATTCTAGTGGACGGTATTAGTAGGAATTTCTATGATGAGGTTTACGAACTTGTCACGTACAGCTGCAATCTTTTCCAGTGGCTCTATCCATTAAAGCAGAATAGTATGGTAGGGTTCGAATTAAGCATCTCACAAGGACCGATAGGTGGGATGTTGTCAGTTATTTCGACGGCATTACAGTATAGTAAATTACTATTTGTTAACAGCTTAACAATTATAATGTGCGCAAGCATCTACGGAAATAAGGACTTAAAACGTCCTACAAATGCAAATTTGGGAACAAACCGCTTATTGTCGAGAAGAAAAGTTCAATCTCACCCGCGGACACAGAGGGAACTTATTAGCTCCATTGTCAGAGTGAAGGGTCCTAGCCGAAATAGTTTATCTAAAAAGAGTTTTGATTTGGAATTAAAAAAGGCTAAACGTGAGAACAAGCTTAATAAACCTAAAGTTACAAAACAAACTAAAACTAAAGATCCTAAAGCCCTTTCACGAATTGCTTTTCAAACAGAATTAAAAAGTAGAATAAACAAACTTCAGAAAAATCATCAGAAGATTTACAATTTAGATGAACTTTTATATGATGTGAATTTCTTAGTCAGTTGTTACTTGATGAATAAGGGTAAACCTGGTAATATGTCCCCTGGTACAACACCAGAAACTTTAGATGGCTTAGACCTTGAATGATTTAATAAACTTGTGGGAGAACTGAAGGCTGGTAAATTTCAATTTAAACCGAGTCGTCAAGTTAAAATACCTAAGCCAAATAAACCAGGTCAGTTCAGAGTATTGTCTGTAGGTTCACCTAGAGATAAGATCGTGCAAAAGGGACTACAAGTTATTTTAGAAGCTATTTGAGAAGAAAAAGGATCGAAAATTAGTCATGGGTTTAGACCAGGGAGTTCAGTCCATTCAGCTTTGTTACCTTTATATTTAAAAGGTCTAAACTATACCTGAGTAATACAAGGTGATATTAGTAAATGTTTTTATCTTATTCCACATGATATTCTCTTGAAAAGGATTTCAACCAAAATAGGTGACCCTAGATTCTTAGAGTTAATACGTAAATATCTTAAGGCCTGTTCTAAACCGAAAACAGGAAACAAACTTCAATCAGATATTGGTACACCTCCAGGATGTATACTAAGTCCCATTTTGGCAAATATTGTCCTAAACGAATTTGATCATTATGTGGAAAGTCTTATTAATAAGTTTGAAAAAGGTGAAAGCATAAAACATAATCCTGCTTATCAACAAATTAAACATCAAATGAACAAATTACCTTTGAATGAACGTTTACCTTTAAAACTTAAATTGAGAACTATACCTTATGGTTTAGCAAAAGATCCTAACTTTAAGCGTATGATGTTTATACGGTATGCTGATGAATTTTTAATCTTGATAGAGGGGTCTCATGATGAGGCCATTTATTTTAGAAATTTAATAAAATCTTTCCTATTACAAAATTGTGGGCTAACTCTAAATTTAGATAAAACCCTAATTACTAACCTGAGTGATAATAAAATTTTCTTCTTGGGAGCACAAATAATAAAACTTAAAGCAAATCCTAATCCTAATCCTAATCCTAATCCTAATCCTAATCCTAATCCTTATCCTAATCCTTCCTTTGTACATAAAGTACAAGAATCTTTAGGTCTAAAATCAAAAAGAAGAGGAAATCCTAGACTTTTAATAAAAGCTCCACTAGAAAATATCTTAGAGTCAAATAAGAAAAATGGCTTTATTAGACAAGACAGACTAGGTAATCACCATCCTGTAGCATATACTAAAATAACAAATTTGAGTCACTATGAAATTATCACTTTTTACAATTCTAAAATCAACGGCTTATTAAATTTTTTTTCTTTAGCATCAAATTATAATAAATTAAGATTTGTTCTATATTTATTACAAATGTCATGTGCTTACACATTAGCTAGAAAATATAAACTGAACAATTTTACCAAATCTTTCAGCCAATTTGGTAAACGACTAAAAGATCCAGAAACGGATGTACAATTAAGTTTACCAGATACAATGAAAGTTCGACATGATTATAAAGATAAAATTAATGTACCTAAATTTACTGATGTAATTGGAATATCTTGATCAGCTAAATTAACTCAAAGTACATTTGGTAAAAATTGTGTTATTTGTGGTACAATAAATCAAATTGAAATGCACCATGTACGATCTGTGAAGGATGTTCGAACTTGAATGAGAACCGGAAATACTACATATGAAAAATGAATTGGAGCAACCCTAAGAAAACAAATACCATTATGCTCTTATCATCATCATCAATACCATAATGGTAAACTCTCAGCTTCTGATTTGAGATAAATCAGTAAATTCACTCTTTAACATAATTTCATCTAAATTTAATTTATTTTCATAGAATTTAAATTGAACTTCTTATTACTTTTTCTAAATAATATTTTCGAATTTATTTCGGTTGCGAGCTGTATGATGCGAAAGTATCACGTACAGTTCTGAGGGCAGTATTATCTGACCCCTATTCTTTATTAGCTATTTGTTTAATTCTACAAATTTTAACTGGAGCATTCTTAGCTATGCATGTGCGCCCTTTCATCTTAATATTGCCCGTAATACTAATTACCATGACTGAATTGATGTCATGTAAACCAACTGACTTACCTGGAATCGAAATGAGTAGGGAACTGGAGCATGTCGGTAAAGTCTTGAAGGAGACTAACTATATATCTCTCAAAGGCGAGGTACTTTTCATCTATGTCTTACTAATACATCCGTCACAGTACGCTAAACTGATCTCGAAAATAGTTGTAACGAGGTTATGAATAAAAATGGTGGTGAATGCATACACCAATTTAAATTCTCTTCATATGACAAATAGAACATCTATAAGGATGGAGACTACGGATGAAATAAGAGACGGTATTAAGAGAACTGGGGATCTCCTAAGCCAAGAAATTGGTATCCTGGGACTAGAGACCAAGACTCCCTTAACTAAAATAAGGGATGGAGACGGAGCAACCGTAGTACCCTGTGCCTCAATTGGCAGAAGGGAAGGGTTGCAGGATTCAGTCATCAATAAGAAAAGGGCCGGTAAAATAATACACCCTTTCTCTATATTGAGAACAAACGTGAAGAGTTATTACTCTAAACCAACTTTAACTAGAAACATTTCAAGCCAAGCATTAAACAACCTAGAACTGTATAAGAATGCATATGACTTAATAAAATCAAAACCGGGGAACATGACTCCGGGTACCGATGGTAAAACTCTCGACGGTATCTCAATAAATAAATTAACTAAATTGAGAGATGCTGTTATAAACTGGGAATACAAATGTAACCCTACAAAGATAATCTACATTCCAAAAGCTAACGGGAAACTACGCCCCTTAGGTATACCCTCAATTCTGGACAAGATTCTACAGGTCGTAATAAAAATGCTTATAGAGCCTAAATGCGAAGAGATTTTTCATCCTAATAGCTTTGGCTTAAGACCCCAACGATCCGTGCATCACGCACTACTCGAAGTTAGAAGCATGATGGGTATCACCTGGATGATAGAATGAGACATTAAGGGATACTTTTATAATATAGACCACCAGCTGTTGGCTAAACTTATTACTGAACGACTTAATCCCGACAGAACGATAATGGGACTAATCTGGAAATTCTTTAGAGCAGGTTACATAGAAGAATGGAATTTCCAACACTCCCTGTTGGGTGTTCCTCAAGGTGGAATACTTACCCCCCTTCTTTCTAACCTTTTCCTAACGCCGTTCGACGAATTCTTAGATGAGCTAAAACGAAAATATGCAAAACTACCTATCTCAACCAGAAATCCCGAATATAGGAAGATAGAGTGAACCATTTCAAACAACATAAATAAACTTGCGAGACCCAAAAGGAGATCCGCATATGAAATAAGACTTATCAAAGAAACTATTGTGAAAAATAGAACAATGCTAAGAACCATTCCATCGGTGATCAGAACCGGAACTAAAATCTACTATGTAAGATATGCAGACGACTGAGTAATAGGAGTCACCGGTCCTTACGAATTAGCGGTTAAGATAAGAGAGGAAGTTTGAGCCTTTCTAAAAGACAATCTTAAACTAGAACTCTCTATGGAAAAAACAAACATAACCCATCTTGGATCTGAATACGCAAAATTCCTAGGATACTATATCAAGTGTAACACAGCAACCCCAAACATATCTAGCCGTAGAAAAAATCAAACAGGAGAATTCCTAAACAGTCGAAAGTCAACAGGTAAGCCTAAATTAATAGTCCCAAAGGACCTCATAAAGGCGAAACTAATAAAAAATGGATTCGCGAATGAACAAGGAAAACCTAAATATCTTGGAAAATTAATACATTTATCGGACTACGAAATTGTACAGAGATATAATAGTATACTAAGAGGATTTATGAATTTCTACAATATTGCGGAGGACCGAACATCCTTGAATGAACTGATTTATATACTGGAATACTCACTCGCTCACACGCTTGCTGCCAAACATAGGTTATCTATAAAGAAGGTATTCACTAAATATGGAAAACCTATAAAGGTAACCGTAAAATCAGAAGCAGAAGCAGAAGAGAAACAAAAAATAGTCAAATTCGATCGCCCAACCTCTCTTACAGCGGCTTATCTTAACAATAAATACATGGAAATTAGTAGATGGAATACTTCGAACGACGCAACCTCCCTTCCGTTTGATCATATATCCGCTGTTCTATACAGCGCTAATGAAACGAATATCCTAAACAATCCCTGCCTTATCTCTGGGGCCACGAAAGATATTGAAATGCACCATCTAAGACATTTGAAAAATACCAAGGACAAATCCACACTTATTCGAATAATGAGTAGAATAAGGCGGAAGACAGTCCCCCCTATGCATACCTTGTCACAATAAAGTTCACACAGGTAAATATGATGGTCTTAGCTTGAGATAAATTAAGAAAAGTTTGTAATTTTGTTGACGTATCTGGAGAGCCGTATGCGGGGAAACTTGCACGTACGGTTCGGTGGAAGAGAGATCGTTGCCAGTTAAAGCCCTTATTAAAGAGTTTAATAACGGTGCGGGTTCTCGATCCAACTATACACCCAATGTTGATTTTGCTTTTAATAGTATTGAACACGGTTCATTAAACATAAGATTATTTAGTGTAGCACAATTGAATTCTAATATTATTGCTTCAGTTATCGGAGCCAAACCTAAAAAAAAGATCTTTCTCATATTCTTAATTTTATTAATGATTAAGAGGGTAGGCTATGCCAACTGATGGTGAAGGTTCATTTCAAATTACTTTAATTGAAAAATGAAAAACTCCTAATTTAAGATATGTGCTATATTTGCATAAAGATGATGCACCTTTACTAAATTATATAAAAAATAGATTAAATTTAGGGAAAGTATATGTTTATGATCATTTTGGATCTTTTATAATTAGTAAAACGAATGAATTACTTCAATTAATAAAAATTTTTGAAGGTCATCCTTTGAATACTACCAAATATTTGAACTTATTAGCCTTTAAAGAAGCATTAGAACTATATTGTCAATATAGAAGAAATTCTTCAGCTTATGCTCCCGAATATAAAGAACTATTATATAATAAACTTACTAATTTAAAAAAATCTATGAATAAAAAAAGAACTGACTTTGATTTACCTGAAAACCATAAAATTATAATAACTGACTATTGGTTATTAGGTTTTATAGAAGGTGAAGGTTCTTTCTGTGTGGCAAAAACAGGTTCCTTTAGATTAGATTTTAGTATTAATCAAACAATTAGAGAAAGATTAGTTTTAAAGACAATTCAAAAAATTTTATTAGAATTACCGGGAGAATTTAAACTTTTAAATAGTAAAACTAACTCAGTTCAATTAGCTTTAGATAGTAAAGCCAAAAATGATAGATCTCAGCCTATGGCTAGAGTATTTTCTAATTATTCTGGTTATATTAATAATGTTTTAATTCCTTTCCTAGATAAATTAGAATGACTTTCTAAAAAAAATCTTGACTATAAAGATTGGAAATTAGTATTAACTCTTAAACAAAAAGGGTGGCATTTATCAGATCAAGGGAAAGAAGTTATTTGGGCTATAATTAATAAAATGAATAATAATAGACTATCTACTAACAATAATAGTTCAAATTTTACCGCGCGGCCGAGGGCTGATATTAAAGATTTATAATTTAAAGTTAATTATTTATTAACTAATTCTAATTTAGAAATTCATGATAATGGTAAAATTTTTATTAAATCATCTCAAGTTTATCTTAAAGGAAGAGGTAACATTAAAATTGAAGTATTCACAGAGGAAGGTGCCCTGTTTCAGTCAATTGAAAGTATCAAAATGGCTGCTTTATTTTTTAATACTAGTGAAAGATCTATATTTAGAAAACTAGATTCAGGTGATAAGATCTTTTTCAATGAACAATATTATACTCTAAAAAGAGTTACTCCTTTAATTTAACTAATTTGTAAACCCACCCCACCTTAACTCGCAAATTTTATTATCTGTTGCCTTTATTTTTAAAAGACACAAACAAAGGTAATAAAAATAAGAATAAAAAAGTAACAAGGAGTGGGAGACTAATTAGGTTGCACTAAATAACTCCTCCCCATTTAGCTAAGCTGGGAGGAAATCTCTCAATTGTGTTCTTTAAACTCTACTATATGCTGGAATCTCTTAAAACTTTAAGTACTATTATTAGTTATTGATTTAAAATTTAAAGTGAAAATCTTAAAGATATTACAATGGGCAATCAGCAGGTAACCAACAGAAGAAAACTATTATTTTTAGTAGGATCCTCAGAGACTACACGTAAAGCTCTCAAATCAGATAAGAGAGATGATATAGTCCGATCAGCCAAAATAATGGTTGATAACAAGAAGAATAATTTAAGTGTTGTACCTTTAGTTTACAAAATATTCAATAGAAAAGTACCCGCGGATATGGATCGAAATCAAATTTCACTTTGGTTCTCAGGTTTTATAGATGGATAAGGAAATTTTCAAGTTTTTCTTGATCGTCATTATTTACGAGCAATATTTCGTATAAGATTACATATCGATGATATAGCTATCCTATATAAAATAAAAAAGTTTTTAGGGGTGGGAAATGTTAGTGTTCATGGTTCAAATTGCTTATTTTCAATTACTAATCTTCGTGATATGCAAAAAGTATTAATACCTTTATTAGACAAATATAATCTTTTTACTACTAAATGATTAGATTATCTTGATTTTAAATTAGTGGTAAAATTTTTATCTAGCACTAACACTACAAGAGTCTCTAATACAAAACTAGAGTGAGCTAATAGTATTAAGAATAATATGAACTCTAGCCGAACAGTATTCAACTACTCATTAATTCCAACTCTCAAAGTAAATCCTTATTGGTTACTAGGGTTCATTGAAGGAGAAGGAAGTTTTGGGTTTAAAAACTTAAGTCCATACTTCCAAATAGGTCAACATACAAAAAACTTAAAGGTACTTCAAGGTATTGCATTGTATTTACAATATTTACCTCTAGGATTTACCTTTAGTATAAATAGTGCGCCCCTTGTTGTGTCTAATACGTTGCATTCAAACAAAACAGTATCTGTGATATCTATTACTAACATCGATGCATTATATGATTATTTAATGTTCTTGTTACTAGATATGCCTTTTCAAACACGTAAAGGAATAGATTTTTATTTCTGGAGTATTGCTTTACATTTACATAAATTAGGTTATTTTTACTTGAAAGAAGGTTTTAATTTAGTATCTTAAATTGCTAAAAATTGCTAAATACATCAACAATGGACGATATACTACTAACATAAACAAAGTTAGTCCCCCTAGTATAGTAATTATAAATAAAGTATTAGAACTGACTTTACCAGTGGCACTGACTCCAGAAATGCGACACGTTAATTTAGCACAAGCTTTTGCTCGTTTAGTTAAAGAACGAAAGATTTGGGTATATGATAATGGAGTATTATTAAATTCTCAACATTTCACAACTTATGGCGATGCAATGGAAGCTATTGGGTATTCACGAACTAGTATAGCAGCTAGACGTACTATTGATACAGGTAAAATAATTGGAGGACGATACACAATTTATTCTGCACCACAACCTACTGAACTTTTTTAAACAAAAGTTATATAGAGAAAACCTTATATCAAAAATTATAAGGGTGGTGCTTGTTTATAACAAAAATGATTATGAGAGATGTTAACAATGGATGGTTAATAAGATATACTCATGCTAATGTTGCTTCTTTCTTTTTTATTTTTGTATATGCTCTTATTTATAAATTTATAATTAACAATAACCTTTTTTTTTATAATTGACCTTTGCTAAATATTGAAAAACCTCTCTATCTAAAAGGTAGTATTACAGGGCAAAAGCTAGCTAGTAGTAAGCTGCTAGGCCTTCTTTACCTTCTTTACCTTCTTTATAGGTGGTTAGCAAAGAGTTATAACCAAATTATTAAACTATGTAAACTATGTAAACTAACTTTGTCATGTTACCTGTTCTCTAGAACTGCTCTTACATATAGCTTAATTAAATTATGTGATCTTAAGATAAGATATGTAGAATTTTTTACACAATTTTTTACAACAAGTGGCCTAGATTATACTGATTTGGGTTGGTTTTTAAACCAAGATATTAATTTTAATAAACAGCGTCGCTCTAGTGCGGTTGCGCGAGTGTGGCCAAAGTGGGCCGGGGAAAAAAACTGGGATTACAAATTTCTTCAATGGTTTATTGGATTTACAGATGCCGAAGGATGCTTCTTAATACAGACCAAAAATAAGAGTGAAGTACATTTTTGTTTTAAAATTACTCTTCATATTGATGATTCTGCTGTTTTATTTTTAATTAAAGATAAATTAGGTATAGGAGTTGTCTCCATAAAAGGTAATACTTGTATTTTTTCTATTCATTCTTTTCAACATATAGTTGATGTATTAGTACCTATATTTGATAAATACCCTTTAATCACACATAAACAATTGGATTATAGAGATTGAAGAATAGCAGTGTTATTAAAAAAAAATTCTGCTGACTCCAATAAATCTTATTTTAGTATAGCTCCTGAAACTTTTAATAAAATAGTAAAAATGAAAGAAAATATGAATAGAAATAGAACTAATTTTGAGGGCTATAAATTATCTTATTTAATGATTTCTAATTATTGGTTTTTAGGCTTTGTCGAAGGGGACGGTTCCTTCTTTTTGTGAAATAACAGAGCTATATTTTCAATTACTCAAAAAGATAGACAAGTACTAGATGCCATATCTTTATATATAAAAAACATACACAGGGCTCCTATTTATAAAGGCTTGTTTGTAGCTCTTCAGCCTAATTGTATAATAAGTGGAAAAAATAATAATACGGCTTATCAATTAATTATTTCTGATACTGATGTTCTTTTTCAATATATTTTTCCTTTTTTTAAAGATTTATCCTTTTTAAGTCGAAAAGGGGTAGATTTTAAAATTTGAAGTGTAGGCTTATTTTTAATAATTCACGGCTATACTAAAATCCCTACTGGGAAGGCTATTTTTTTAAAGTTATATAATAATTTAAATTCTAAGAGATATTTCTCAAACATTCTCGATTTTATTGATATAGAAGAAATAAATGCTCTTTTTGAAATAGAACCTCCATTTAATATCTATTCTAAAAAAAGCCACAGTATATTGAGTAAAGAATATGCCAATACACAAGGCAGCAGAAAGGGTTATAATTTACATATTTACAAAGATGGTGAAGAAATACCAGGATCTCCATTTAATAGTTACAGAGAAGGAGGTAAAGCTATTGGATTAGCCTCTGTCTCTAGTATTTGCAACTATATTAATACTGGAAAGGTGTTTAAAGATGGTTATACATTTTTTTCTTCTCCTTCTTCTCCTTCTTCTCCTTCTTCTCCTTCTTCTCCTTCTTCTCCTTCTTCTCCTATTAATAATTCTAATTTTAAAAAATAGGTTTAACAACTCTTTTCTTTTTCTTTTCTTTAGAAACTAGAAATAAACAAAGTTGTATTATAAATAAATTTTATTGGGCCTGTTTATATTAATTCCTACTCAATTTTGTAAACAGTAATTAGCTATTTGCTGGAAACCCCTTAGAGCTTTCAATACTTCAATACTAATTGTATATAAATTTAGTTCCGCAGGTATGTACTTTTGCCTTTGATTGAAAAAGCAAAGGTTTAAATTTAAAAAGTGATAATTTGAAAGATTGGGCAATCAGCAGGGAAGTTTAAAAATTTAAGGTTAAATTTATTTAAGCCCCTCAACGACTATACGCTAACATTCTATAATTAAAGTTAATTATGTAAGATAGTAGTTTAAATTAAAGTTATTATAGATAAAGATATAGTCTAAACTTAATTGATAAGTTAAGAAGTATTCTTAGCCTTTGTTTAGCAACGCCTACCTGGATAGGTTCGTTAATTTTTTACAAAGCGGTTTACTTTTTGAAAGTATATTCTAAATTGGCCTGCAGTACTTCCTAAGGTAGACAAAATTTAATTTTATAAATTTGCTGCTGGGCCTTCTATAGTAGGTATACTCTTCAAAATTAATAATTATTGCATATAGGTAGAGGCTTATATTATGGATCATATTTATCCCCTAGGGTATTAGTTTGGTCTATCGGAGTTGTAATTTTAGTGCTTATGATGGCTATTTTAAATATATGGCCAAATTGTGAAATTGATTTTTGAAATATTAATCCTATTTTATCTAATATTTTGCCCATGAACAAATCTAGAACTAAAGCTATTATTAGGATAGGTCCCCATAATAAAGAAACATTAGATGTTATTATTTGTGGAATGTTAGGCGATTTTTGGGCTGATACTATTAAGGGTAAAATTTATAATAGTACTCGTTTTCAAATAGAACAAAGTTTAAGTAATAGTAGCTATATTCATTTTTTAACTTTATATTTTTATAATTTAGGTTATTGTGCTAGACCTGTCCCTAGTTTAATCGAAAAAAAAGATAAAAGCAATGTATCTTATATATCTGCTATTTCTGGTTGAAAAGTATCTAGAAGTATCGCTAATCCAATTCTGGACTCTTATGACCGAAGCTTTGCAAAAACAAGACCATTTGCCTATTGTCTGGTAACAGGACGTGGGGAAAAATATGACTATTCAAAACCAGAAAACCGTTTTAATTATAGACTAACTCTTTTCACATTTACTAGTTTTAATTGGATTTATGATTCTTTTTATACTATTGAAAATGGTATAGCTAAAAAAAAAGTTCCTTTGTTTATATCAGATTATATCACACCAGTCGGTTTAGCTAATTGGATAATGCAAGATGGTTCGTTTCAAAAGGGGCAAGGAATTTTTATTGCTACAAATAGTTTTACTTTTGAAGAATGTAAAATGTTAGCTTTAATATTATCTAATAAATATGGATTTAGAACTAGCGTTATTAAGACGGGACATTTTTATCAGTGGCGTATTTATATTTGGAAAGAATCTATGCCTTTATTAGCTAAAATAGTAGGGCCTTATATTATACCTGAAATGGAATATAAATTAAAAGGCTATTTATAAATTATAAAAAATAAAAAAATCATATTTTATAAAGTCTCAATACTAGGGCAAATCAAAAAAATGTATATTGAAAGATTTGGTATAGAAGTATTGAAATACCTTGAAAGAGGTATTTGTTTCCATTAGCTTATACATCACCTAGTTGCTTCCTTTATCCTTTAAATGAGGTTATGGTCCTATCATTTGTCCCAAATAAGACCCCTCTCTCTTGCTCCTATTTAAGCAGGGGACATAAAAAATTTTTAGAAAAGGAGGGAAAAGCTAAGGAAACAGGCAATATGAGTGAAAACGGTCAAAGGAATTATATCTGTTTCCAGACCGTCGGTTGTATACACAATCGCTACAGACTGGGTCACTCGTGGGTATCTGCAATGATGCTTAATGTACAGTCGGAAGATTCTTTTTGTTTGTTTTTTTACACAAGGCTATAATAGAGAATTGTTAGAAAGACCTTGGAAGGTTGGGGATTAACAATTTGATATAGTACAGGTCCATATTTTCGAGGTATTACTTAATAAGTATGAATTATGGGGAATCTTTGATAGCTTTCCTGGGTTATGTACATAGCCCAAAATGATCTAAATTAAATATTTCATATCGTAAAAGCAGTAATAATATTTTATTGCGTCGTAAAAGCAAAAACATAACAAACTTAACAAATTTAACATTTAAAAGATTTAATTCTAGCTTAGTTAAACCTTTAAATAAGGAATGTTCTCATTTAACAGACTATCCTGGTTTAAATACATTAGTAAGTAGTAAAAAATTAACTGATTTCTTTAAAGAAAACAAAAAATTAAATCCAGTATATATTTATGAAAATTTAGAATTGGATTCTACACAGAAAAAGATTAAATCAGAAACTCTAATTATTAGGGGTATTTTTGTTAAGTTTAAATAAAGATTACTCTGTATTATTATATAAGGTCACCCTCTACTAATATATTCTTTGTTGTTTTTTCTATCTTTTCTAATCATTTAGTTAATTTTCATGGGAGTAAAATAGTTAAAGCAGCTGTAAGAAATTATAATATCTCTCAATTTGCTTTTATTATATTAGAATTATTTCCTGAAGTAGTAACTAAAGAGAATAATAAAATTTTATTAGATTTAGAGGACTTTTATATAAAATCTTTGTTACCTAATTATAATATATTAACAGAAGCAGGCTCAAGTTTTGGTTATAAACATACTGAAATGACTAGAATAAATATGATGTCTAATTACAGTATAGAGCGTCGTCTTAAAATAGGTAATTTAAATAAAAATAAGATATTTAGTAAAGAAACAATAGAAAAAATGAGAGCAAGTGCTTTGACTAGAAAAAAAACCTCTTATTCTGAAAAAGCTATTTTAAATATGAAAAAAAATTCTAAATCCTTAATAATATATAATTTAAATTACACAGTATAGGGTGAATATCCTAGTATTACAGAAGCATCTAAATCTTTAAATTGTAATGAGAAAACCATTAGAAGGGCTTTAAAAACTGAAAAGAAATTATTAAAAAGACGTTGAATAGTTAAGTACTTGTATAAACAATAAATATGAAGTTTAATTTATATTATAGTCCCACTAGTTTAAATTTCTATGTAATCTTTAGAGAAAAATAGTTTATTGAATATGGATATAAGTTAAATATTTTTGTGTTATAATTAATAAACCAGGACCCTCTTACCTGACCCATAGGGCGAAGGCTAGTTATCCATTTTCAGCTCCAGTGCCGCCATTGTCCCTTTGCTGTTTCAAAGGCAACAGAGGGTAATCACTAGCGTGACAACGGTGATGGAAAGTATTAAGTCCTGGAAATAAAGTGGAATGTCCAGACAGGGATATTGAAGAAATGAATATTACTTTTTTTTCTTTGGCAATGTTAGTGAAAACGATCAAAATTTTTAAATTTTGTTTTATCCAAAAATAAGATCGTCGGTTATCTAAATAATCGCTACAGACTGGGTCACTAATGGGTGGCTGCAATGCTGCTTAATGCACAGTCGAAACTTTTAGTCTTATTCCATATGGCTAATAGAATATACGAATTCAAAGTTATTCTAGCTTATTATACTTTTTAATAAGTATGTTTGTATGTATTACCTGACTGTTATCAGGAAGGCATTGAGCTTATGTCTGTATATATTAATACAGTGAGACAAAAACGAAACACTGCACTTAATCAGACGGAAGAAACTTGATTAAAGGGAAGAGAGTTTGAACTAGAGTGATTCAGTGGATTCTCGGAGGCAGAATCAATGTTTGATATCTCTACTACAGGGGCTTTATCATTTAAAATAAAATTACATTGAGATGATAGACAAACTTTAAAATATATAAAAAATTTATTAAGTGGATTGGTAAATCGAGAGGTAGGTGTTATTGTAGATTCAAAAAACCTTCATGAATCTTATTATATAATAGCCAAGTTTAAAAATATACTAGGAATACTTATTCCTATATTTTCAAAATATTATCTTACAACTTCTAAATTTTTAGATTTCCAAGATTTTAAGGCAGCAGCTGAAATAAGAAAAACATCTTATATGGAAAAAAGAAGATTAAATAAAGAGGAATTAAAAAAAATATTAAAAATAAAATCAGGTATGAATAGTCAAAGATTGCAATTTAATATTAATGATCTTCCTAAGAGATCTTTAACTCTTTCTAGATTTTTAGGTTTTGTAGAGGGGGTTGGTTCATTCTGTATATCTAATATGGTTCCTACTTTTTCGATTAAACAGCACTCTAAAAATGTGCACTTTTTCTATGAGATTGCGGAATTTTTAAATAAGTTACCGTATTGCCCTGAAATAGGTCATAAAATTGATAAATTGAACACTAGACCTGCTCCCGGAGTCTATCAAGATAGCCCTAATACATGTAATTTAAGTGTTGCTAATACTCTTCAAATTTATAATTATATTTTACCTTTTTTTAAGTCATTAAGATTTATAACTAGAAAAGGTGTAGATTTTCAATTCTGAGAATTAGCAGTAAAACTTAAAACTTTAGGATATACAACAAATTCTGAAGGAAAAAATTGTTTCATTGAAATAACTAAGTATATTAATAAACGATATACAACTAATGCTCAGGTAGCGGAAGCTCCAAGCTTAAAAAAAATTAATGAAATATTAAACAAACCTCCTGTATTTGATTTATCTTCAGGGTTATCTTATAAAGCTTTATCCAATCTTGTTAAAGTATCTAAAAAAAGGTAATTCAGGATTCGGTGTAAATGTTTATGATAATGGTAGATTATTAGAAGGTTCTCCTTTCTCTTCTTATACTCAAGCAGCTTTAGCTCTGAGTAATGTTAATGTTTCTTCCGTCATATCTAATAAAATAGATACTGACAAGCTTTATAAAGGAAGATATAAATTTGAATCTTCTGTTTAGCCTGATATTTGATAACAAGATTAAATACTTCTTTCTTACAATAAGTAAGTATGTATGTGCTACCCTTCGGTCAAATGAGCCTGCTATGTGTTTTGGGAAAACACTAATGTGGGCTTAACTATCAAACTCCGGGGACACCCTAAAGCTTTTGATACCAAGCTGTAGTTGCAAGATTAATAGTGGATGGAGTAATTCCCCATGTATGGTAACAACTCAAAATATGATTGAAAATGAAATGGGCAATCGCGGATCTAAATCAGTATTAGTTTCTAGTACTGTTAAAGAGCAACGAGTAGACGGTAGTTACTATGGTTCGGTATCGACTCCACAGTTAAGGTGTACTCTAACGGGTTTTTTTAAATAAACTATCAAATCAAAATCCCTTCTAAACAATTAAATAATAGATCATTTTTACTTTAAGTCACAATCACCTTCGTTGGGTACCTGTCTTAGCACTGAGTGGTTTATAACTGGTTTTCTCCACTACACTTCTCGTTAGTAGCTAGGCAAGCCTAGACAATAAAAGCACAGGAGGAGGTAAAGAATAATACAATACAGTATTATAAATAATATTATGTTTATTTAATTGCAAGATTAATTTGAATAGCCGTGGTGGGGTGGATTAAATACCTTTAATTTTACTAATTTAGAACTGATATTATTTCCTATAACTTTAAAACATAATTTTTTGCGGTGCTGCTTTTCTTTTAGGATAGCGCGGATCCTTGCAGCTTTAAGTTTAAGGAGAGCAATTTCAACTACTTCAATACTTAAAAATAATAGTTCTTTATCTAAAGATAAAGATATTAATAAACTAATAGAAATACTTATAGGTTTTTTAGATGGTGATGGTTATTTTGATATAGGAGCTCAAAAACAATATAATAAAAATCCTAACAATCAACCAAAATCTACTATTAGAATAAGATTAGGAACAAATTTACAATTTAAAGAGAAAGAATTATTAGAATTAATAATAAAAAAATTAGGTGTAGGTAAAATAGATTATTCTAAATCTAAAAACCAATATAGACTAATTTTGTATAAAAAAGATATATTAAATGTTATTTACCCTTACCTAAAATGTAATAATATTGAATTTTTAGTGTACAATAGACGAAAACAATATTTTTTATTGAAATATATATTGGAAAATAATATTAAACATTGGGAAGAGTTAAATTTAGAAGAAATTAATAATTTATTTATAAAATCTAATAAGAAATTTGAATTTGTTGATATAGTTAATTTACCCTATTTTAATAATTGGTTGGTTGGATTTACTATGGCTGAAGGTAGTTTTCATATTAAGGCTATGGGATCGGCTCACTTTTCAATAGTACAGTCCAATATAGAAATTTATCCTATTATTAAAGCTATTCACTATTTTATTAAAGGACCTGAATCATTAAATTATCATATTAAACCTGAAAATTCTAAAGTATATAGAATATCTTTTTCATCTAAAAAAGATTTGAATTTCATAATAAATATTTTTGATAATAATTTCTTAGGTTTAAAAAAGTTACAGTTCGATAATTGGAAAGCTTATATAAATAGTAATATTAAAGCTAGCGCCCAAAATGTTATATTAGATAAAAGATCTAATAATTTTACTATTAATAATACGAATAAAAATAATAATATTGATAAATTTCATAACAATAGTAAAAATGACTCCAAATAAAACAAAATTATATTTAATATATGGCTTATTATTAGGTAATAGTTTAATAATGAAAAATAACAGTGATATTAAATTAATTATAGAAATAGAGTGTAAATATACTACTTTTTTAACAGAAGTCTATAACAAAATATTCAGTTTAGTTGACTGTGATAATAAATTAACTGTTATTAAAACTAAACTTTGTAAAGGAGGTCAATTAAATAAAGTGATGTTTTTACATACATATTCTAATAATCACTATTTAGAGTTATATAATAAATGGTATAAAAATAAATCTAATAAAAACATACCATTAGATATAATGAATTATTTTAATGAAGTCTCTTTAGCTTATTGATTAATGACTGATGGAAAAATAAAAAACAGAAAACTATCTGTTAATATGAACAAGTTTAAGAAAAAAGAAATAATTATTTTTAAACAACAATTAGAAACTAAATTTCAATTAGATCAAATTATTTTAAATAATAATTGGTTAGAATTTAATTTTAATAACATTAAAAAAATTTATATCTTGACAAAACCATATATTCTTTCTTCCATGAAATTTAAATTTATATTTTAATTTTTATTATAAGATACTTTTTTATTTAATATAATATAGTCTTATTAATTACTATAATATGTAATACCTAAATAAAAATATTATTTTTAATAAGGCGACATAATTGAAAACAGGTCAAAAATATTTATTTGTTATATATATAGACCGTAGGTAGTTTAGGCTATCTCGACTGAGTGGTCCTTTTATGGGTGGCTGCAATGCTGCTTAATGTGCACTCGAATTTTTATTTTAATTTTGTTTAATTAAACACAAGGCTTAGTCACCTACTCCTAGTAGAATAATATTTATTTAGAGTAGGACTGCACAGGGTATATTTGTAATAACAAATAATTTATTTCTAGCCCTCGCTTTTTTGTTTTTTGTTTTACACAAGCACCCTTTTTTTATTAAGCTTAAGAATACAAACGTGAGGTAAAAGGTAAATAAATTTCTTATTCTGGATTTAGATTAATCTTAATACTTACTTTCAATATATTGTGAGGTGCAAAGGCAAATAAAAAGGATAAGAATATACAAATATATTATAATTTTTGGCAACAGTAATTACAAATTTATTAAGTGCAATACCAGTTTTTGGACAAGATATAGTAGAGTTAATAGACTTCACTCAAGCTTCCTTAAGGGAAGATTATCTTACAAAATTAAATGCAGCAATAGTTACAGTTCTGCCTACCATAGGAACAGTTAATAAACATGCTTTAAAAAAGGGAAAAAAAATAAGATTAGACAAACAAGAATTTTTATCAATCCCTTATCAAATTTTAGCTTTTATAGCTGGTTTTATAGATGGGGACGGTTATATTCAAGTAACTAGATCAACAAAAGGATTTATTACTATTAAATTGGTAATTACAATACATTTAGAAGATCTTTCTACCTTAGAATATATTCATTCTGTATTAAAATTAGGTAAAATTACAATAAACCGAGACCATAAAAGTCCAAACTGTAGTTTAAGAATAAGTAGAACAGATTTACAAGAAGTTCTTTTTCCATTATTATTACACCATGGTATATTCTTTTTAACTGAGGTGCGAAGAGCTCAATTAAATTTAGCTATGTTCATCCTTGAAGAGGAACTAAAATTTTACGATCAAATACCAGAATTTATTGGCTTTAGCGGTGCGCCCTCTGCTCTGGCTAATGCTAACCTAGCTGTCGCAAGAGGTAAAAGTAAAGAAATACCTTTATATTTTGAATTACCTAAAACAGCTTTAGATTACCTAAACTTACATTTCTTTAAAAATTGGCTTGTAGGTTTTACACAAGCTGAAGGTTCTTTCTGCGTTAAAGCAAATAATGATGGATGCTTTCAATTAAAACAAAGAATACATGTTCTGTTATTTGAAGCCTTTAAATTGATATTTAAGACAAGCCGGAAAATTGAAACAGAAAAAGGTATGTATAATCAATTTTCTGTCTGCTCTAAAAAGGATATACAAGCAGTAATTAATTTTTTCTCCTTTTCAGGATACCATCCTTTAATTGGTTTGAAATATACCCAATACTTAAAGTGGTTAACAACTCTACGAAATAGTTCTCGATACAGTAATCTTAATTTTCCTCAATAAACGTATTTTATTGCACTCTCGATCAGATCTCCCATATACTAGTACTTTAAGTTCATTCCCCCGCAAACGTCCTATCTTTAGGATTGAAAATTGGTAACAAAAGGCTAGGTATGGTCCTATGGTTGAAATAAAAATTAACAAGATATTTTGTGAAGAAAGGCTCCTTAAAACAGTAATGTTTTAGAGGCAAACGGGGAAAATTGCAAAAACTTCTTAATGAAATTAACCACCGTAATTAAGACAATTTGCAGCGAAGCTTGATTTGGTATTATGTTTTATATTTTTTCCCTGCAACAACCCTCAACACTGCAACCATGCAACCCTGCAACTCTCCCCTAAATTCTTTTTATTACCCAGCGCAGCAGGTTTTGTTTTTGTTTGTTTTTTTTAAGGGTTGCAGGTTGCAGCACTGGTAAAAATAACTGCGGTTGCGGCCTTACCCCTTTACGCGGGTACTACTCCTGTGCACATGGAGTTACTCTCCCTTTAGTGAGTTTGAGATTTAAGACATATTAAGTTACAAATACCAAAATAAAAATAAGGGCATAAAAATCAAGAACGTTCAACGACTAACGAGTGAGTAATATCAACAATAAGCTCGACACGAAAACCCCGCAGCCTATTATTATAATATCCATTTATTATTATAATTAGGTTGAATACATAGTCTAAGCATTGTCGTAAGGCAATGAAGATGTAATTAAATATTATGTCATTAATTTTCTGTAATTTGAGGTGGTTTAAAAACAGTTGAACCACAATACGGTGACGTATTGTTAAAAATCCTGCTTATTGCTGGAAAATCTCCCTATTTAGGATTTGCATACGGTTTATTTTTGATTTTTATTTTTATTTCAATTATTTACGTGAGAATTGCAATGACTACTCATGTCCTTATCCTTCTTATTTTTAATTTTAATATTTTGCCACCTCTGCCTGTTGCCTGTTATTTTGCATTAAAGGAAACTGTCGTAGTCTTGCGGTGCTGATTATTTTTATATAAGAAACCTACCAGTGCTTTAGCCTTTATAAAAGCAAAGGCCTGCCTCTGGCTAAAAGTACACAATAAACTAATGTTTTATTTTTTTACGGTGCTTCAGGCGCCCTTTATATATTTAAAGTTTAGTTTAAATTTTGTTAAGGTTAGTAAAATTAAAAACGAGGTTTGAGTCCCTACTATTTTTGTTAGGGAGCAAAGGGCAGAGGGGAGAAAATCAGCAGGGGTTAGAAGTATTTCTACTTTTGAGTCCTCTCAGAGATTACATGCAGGAGGTCTCACACAAGCTTATTTAGTAGGTTTATTCGAGGGTGACGGTTTTTGTTCTATTTCAAAAAAGGGAAAATATTTAACATATGAACTAGGTATTGAATTATCTATTAGAGATGTTCAATTGATCTATAAATTAAAAAGGTTATTGGGTGTAGGGGTAGTAAGCTTTAGAAAAAGAGATACTATAGAAATGGTAACTTTAAGAATCAGAGATAAAGACCATTTAAAAAAATTCATATTACCTATATTTGATAATTATCCTATGTTTTCTAATAAACAATATGATTATTTAAGATTTAGGGATGCTTTGCTTTCTGGTATTATTTACTATGCGGATTTACCGGAGTATTCTAGAAGTAATGAACCTTTAAATACTGTAGATTCTATTATTAATACTTTTTATTTTCCTGCTTGGTTAGTAGGATTTATAGAAGCTGAAGGTTGTTTCAGCGTATATAAACAAAGGGAGGATTCTTTTGTAGCTAGTTTTGATATAAGCCAAACAAGTGGTGAAATTATAATATCTGCTATTCGTAAATATTTATCTTTTTCTACTACTATATATTTGGATAAAACAAATTGCTATAAATTAAAGGTTACCAGGGCTAGATCTATAGAAAACGTAATAAAATTTTTAGATAGAGCACCACTAAAATTATTAGGTAATAAAAAATTACAGTATTTATTATGAATAAAACAATTGCGTACAATACCTAGATACTATAAAAAAATAAATATACCCTCTAAATATTAATCATTACCTTCATTATTAGCACTAGCGCAATCATTACCATCATTACTAGCATTAGCACTATCATCACCATTCCGGATACAAGGTTGACAACCACTGCCGCTATTATATGTGGCAGACATTGTAAAACTATTGCCTCCCATTTTTATAGAGTAGTGCTTAATTTTAACCCTTGTTTTATTTAATTTTTACTAAGCACCTTTGCTTTTGCCTTTGTTAATTTTTTGTTCTTATTCTTAACATTTGCTGGTGTCCTTTGTTATTTTTATCTGCTTTGCGAAAGCTACCTCCTCTGTTTAGACCTACCAATTTAGGGAACTCGAAGCCTCCTAGGCGTTTTGATTCTTATTCTTATTCTTATTCTTATTCTTATTCTTATTCTTATTCTTATTCTTATTTTTGTTATAAGAACCTTTGCCCATAGGGGCACAGGGTCCCGCTGGGGTAATTTTTAAGAACAGAGGAAAGAGAGCAGGGGACACTCTGGAAAAGAGATGGCAAAAGTAATAATAAAATTAATAACCAGCGTGGCTCAGGCTTACTCTCGCAAGCGCTGTTTGGGCAAGTGAAAGTAGCGGAAGTGTATTATAGCTGTCAGGGTTATATAGTATAAATAGTACAGCCTCCTATGTGAAAAAGTTATATAGGCAAAGCCCTTCCACAGCAAGGTAGGGAGATAATAAAAAGAAAGAAAAAAGCACGAGGTAGCGATACTACGCTACACCCTACAGAGGCTTAGCGGCTAGAAAGAATGGATAACGGTTGTGTGGTAATGTTGGCAAGGCTACTTTTGGTGGCGCTGGCTACTTTATAAGCTAGAGATCAAGATATAATCCGATCAATAAAGAAATTTATTGCGTGTAGTGAGAGTAAGTAATACTGTGTATTACTAATAGTGACTACCAACATAAATGCTCTGTTTCTAATGCTACATTAAACAGATTTTTCTCTCTACATTATTTATTACCTTTTTTATTAGCTGCTTTAGCTGTAGCACACTTAATAGCTCAAATTGTAGGGCCTTTATATTAGTAATAATAAATTTAGAATCATGCTATATGCTGGAAACTCCTAAAGCCTTAAGTACTTTAATATTAGTAAAAATCTTAATGATGGTGCGCAAGCGAGCAATGGACAATCAGCAGGTAAACAGTATAGACCAGCTCCTTGACTTGCCCTTACCCATTTTCACCAACTTGATCAATACCACCTTTGTTTCAACTTTATAAAAGTAAAAAAAGGCAAAGGGAAATCACTACCGTGACAACGGGATGGTAATGATTGAAGTAAGGAGAAGGCAAGGCTGTAAGTTTAACTGGATCCTCAGAGACTACACGCTTGAACCCTATTACTTTAATTAGATAGGGATATGAGATAGTCCAATCGAGACTTAAAAGTCTGGAGTTTATTGCTTAATTATATTTATATTTATATTTATTGTTTAACTAAATCTTTTCATTCTAGCCATAGTAATTACGTAAAAAGAATCAGTAATTCAGAAAGATCTAAATTCAAATTAGATTTTTATTTAAAACAAAATTTTAATAGGAAATATACTAGGGGATGTATATCTGAGAAGATTATCTGAAAAAGCTAATGCTAGAATAATTTTTAGGCAGGGTTCTATATATGCTTCTTATTTGTTACATTTATATAACCTATATCAAGAATTTGTACCAACACCGCCTGCAGTTTCATCGATTACTGATAAAAAACACAGGAAAAATTAGATACAATCTAAGTTTTGCTACTTTAGCTCTTCCTTGTTTTAATGAGTTATATGAAGCTTTTTATTTAGAAGGGACAAAATTCATTCCTAATAATATAGCTGATCTATTAACTGAAGTTAGTTTAGCTTATTGGATTCTGGATGATGGAAGTTTTACTGGTTCCGGTTTAAAATTACATACAAATGCATTTAGTCTAGAAGAATTGAATTTGTTAATTAAAGCATTAGATAAGAATTTATCTATTAAGGCATCAGTTAATGTTTCTAATAGAGAAAAATCACAGTTTAGTTTATATATATCAAAAAATCAAATGTCTTTAGTAAAAGATTTGGTTATTAAACATATGCATCCGGATATGTTATATAAACTAAATATAGATAAGCAATAAAACTTTGCTACATGAGCATGGTTCTAATAATCCAAATGGAGTTACTTCTAATGGTGATAGATATGCAATGCACCCTTATTTTATATTTAAAGATTTAGTTACAATTTTTGCTTTCTTTTTAGTTTTATCTGTATTAGTTTTCTTTTATCCTAATCTATTAGGTCTACAAAAAAGAGGAAGGCCTAATGTTATATTATTAATAGTTATTATAACATATATATGTGCTATATGCTGGAAGAATATAATTAATTATAATTATATAAAATTATTATATTTAATTAAAATTCATAATAAAACTGTAATTGTAAGTGGTTTATTTATAATAATTATTCTTCGCAAATATATTATAGTTAATATAAATCCCGTTATAGTCAAATATTATTATGAAATATTTAATCAGCAGATAACCAAAATCTTAAATAACTTTTCAAATTCTTGTATAAATTTTTTATATTTGAATTATAATGACTATTGTTTATTATTAGTAGGAATCTCAGAGACTTTACGCACACAAAAAAAGAATATAATAAAAATTTGCTCCCCCGCCTCTAGAGCCTTAAGGGTCATGGGGGTCAAAAGCAAAGGTATAAAATTTCTCAAATCAAATAATATTAATCATAACAATAATTTAATATTCGATAACCATAATAAAGAAATAAATTTGAAATTCAAACAATGATTTGCAGGTTTAACTGATGGAGATGGTTATATTTATGTTAATAAAAAAGGTTATGTTGGATTTGAATTAACATTACCCTCACACGATGAAAAAGTTCTACGAATTATACAAAATAAATTCAGTGGTAATGTACATGCTAGAGGTGGGTTGAAAGCTGTTCGATATCGAACACAAAGACAAGACGTTATATATAAGATAATCCAATGTTTAAATGGTTTTGTTATTAATAATATCAGATTAGTTCAATTACATAAAGCTTGTTTAGCTTTAAATATTCCTATCAAAGATCCTATTGTTCCTGATATTAATTCTGCTTATATTAGTGGATTATTAGATTCAGATGGTTGTATAAACATTTATAAATCAAATTATCAAGATAAATTTAGATTTCAATTAACTATTAGCATTTCAAATAAAAGTCGTTCTAATATTGAATTTTTATTAAATGTTATAGGTGGTAATATTTATTTCGATAAATCTTTTAATGGTCATTATATATGAAAAGCTAATTCTAAAATTTTGCATTTGAATTTATATAATTATTTCTTTAAATTCCCTCCTAAAACTATCAAATCACATAGAACTTTCTTAATAACAGAATTTCATGAATTAAACAATAGAAAAGTTTATTTAGATAATAATAAATCATCGATTAATTATAAAACATGAAACAATTTTATTAATAGATGAGAGAATCAAATTTTATCTTAATTATTTTATTATATTTATTTTTAATTAATTAGTTTAATTAAAAGACTATTATAATCATACTATAAAATAAAATGATTGTAATAATGTTTTTTTTGAAGATATAGTCCAATTTTCATTTAGATTTTTAATGAAAAAGCATTCCGATAACTATATACCAGCTGATCCTATGGTTACACCTGCTTCGATTGTTCCTGAATGGTATGTTAAAAGATGCCATGCTTAAGAGTAATCTTATGAAAAATAAATTTCACTATATGCTGGAAACTCCTAAAGTTTTAAGTAATTTAAATTAGTCAAACCTTAAAGATTGGTTATAAATAGATCCTAACCTAATGGACAATCAGCAGGAAACCAAAGATTATTTAGAAATTATAATTTAGTTGGATCCTCAGAGACTACACGTGAAACTCCTTCGAATTAGTCTTGCATTAAAAGGAAAATAACAAAAGAAAAATATTCAAGGATGAAGATATAGTCCGCCCATTTTCGAGATATTATGGACATATAATATAAAAATATTTTTGATCTGATAACTTCAATAAGTTTAATATGTAAACAAAATTACACGACTGATATTAATAATACAATTTCTCTCCCTAAAAAAAGATTAACTAAAGTCGAGAGATCAAAAATCAATATTGGTGAACCATTAAATGAAATAATCATTGGTTTACTACTAGGAGATGGTCATATTCAAAGTAGACAATTAAATGGAAATTGTAGATTTATGTATGGACAAAGTAGTTTAAGAAAAAACCACCTAAATTATTTTAATCATATATTTGATTTATTTAAACCTTTTATAAGTAAAGAATATAAAGTTAAATCTAGATCTTTTATAGATCAAAGAACTAATAAAACTTACTCTTCTATTCTTTTTGCTACATTAACATTACCTTGTTTTACTAGTTATAGAGATTTATTTTATAATTTAGAAGGTAAAAAAATTATACCAAAGAATATAAATCAATTATTAACTCCTAGAGGTTTAGCCTTTTTAATAATGGATGATGGTTCAATAAAAAATAAAGGTTTACATTTAAATGTTTATGGTTTCACTTTAGATGAAGTAGTTAAATTAAAAAGTACTTTAGAAAATCTATTTATTCCCATTAATTGGGATAAGGACAAAGTAGGTGCTATTATTAAATGTTCTATTCATAATCATAAAAAGGGATATAGAATATACATTTGAGAAGAAAGTATGATAATAGTTAGAAACCATATACATCAATATATGCATAAAGATATGCTATATAAAATAAACCCCAAATTAAAATTATAATATATATTTTGATCTTTTACCTTATTATGCTATTTTAAGATCTATTCCTAATAAATTATTAGGAGTTTTAGCCATGTTTGGTTCATTATTAATATTATTAGTTTTACCTTTCACTGATTTATCTAGAATTAGAGGTAATAGCTTTAGACCTGCTATGAAATTAGCTTTTTGGTTCTTTGTTGTAGACTTCTTCATTTTAATGTGGATAGGTTCTCAACACCCTAATGAACCGTATGTAACGATAGGTCAAGCTGCTACAGCTTTATACTTCGCCTGGTTCTTATTTATAGTTCCAGCAATTGGAATTTTTGAAAATACTTTAATGGATGTAGCTCTTAATTCAAAAAAATCTACAAATAAAAGTTTTAATTAATATACTCACCCCTTTACCTTCTTTTTTTAACCCTAGAGAGAAGAAGACATAAACCTAACTTTAAGAATAATCTTAAAGCTAAAAACCAAACTAGAGGGTTTTATGTCTTTAGTGCTAAATCATTAACTCCGAATGAATAAGACTTAATCCTGCCATTAGGTGGGTAAGACGGGCCTTCAGTTATTGTACAAGTATAAGCCAAGGGGAGAGCTTAAATAAACAAGATCCTAGAGATAGGATAAGTAACTCTGATTTGTATGAATTTTTAAAAGGTTTGTAAGATGGTGAATCCAATTTTTAATTTTACTCTGGACCACAGAGGGAATTGTAGTTTTAAAATTAAATTTAAATTTAGAATAGGAAGACATATAATTGATAGACCTTTATTAGTTTATATTAGAAATAGGTTAGGTTTAGGTAAAATATATCCAATAAGTATAGAAAGTATTTTACCCGAAAAAGATAAACTAACATCAGTATGGGAAGTTTATTATTTTGAGGATGTATTAAAATTAATAAATAGTTTTGACCAGTATCACTTAAATATAACTAAACAATTAGATTAACTTGCTTTAATAAAAGCCTAATTTTTAGATGCTGATTATAATAAAGAAATCCTAGACTCAAATATTCAGGATAAAATTTTAAGTTTAAAAAACTCCATTAATAAAAAATAAAAAATAAAAAATAAAAAATAAAAAAAGAAATAATTTTATTCAATCCCAAAATCAGAATATTAAGATTACTCCTTATTGGTTACTAGGTTTAATAGAAGGAGAAGGTTATTTTTTGTAACTAAATTTGTGTTAACTCAACATTTTTAATTCGGTTTAACTTCTATACAAAAACCTGTTCTTGTCGGTATTTATAACTTCTTATTGAGTTTCATTCCAAACAATCTGATCAGTCTGAGAAGTATTAAAGGACTAGATAAACCTATTCAATTAAGGGAGAAAAGTTTACCAGAAAATATGTGTATCATTAAAATCTCACATATGACTTATATTAGAAAAATATTTATACCTTTTTTAGAAAACTTAACTTTTTTAAGTAAGAAAGAAGATAGTTTCAAGGATTGGAAAACAATAGGTTTAATAAAATTAAGGGAAAACACTTAACCAGCCTAAGCAGGAATTATATGCGAGTCTCTTTCAAGTAGAATGAAATGATTGAACATATTTTTCAGTTAAGAATGTTCCTGCGGCTGATGCCTTGGACTTTAAAGAAAAAAATAGACTAGCTCTTGAACAGTTAGATCTACAGGTTAAAAAACTTTTAGCTGATACTTATGTTTTAATAGATAAAAGCAGAGGTGGCTATGTAAAATTTAAAATTTTGGATCATCTTAATAAACCTTTTTCTTCATCAATGAGTTTACAAGAAGTTGCAAACTTTTTCCAAGTATCTAAAAAAACACAGATAACAAAAAACAAAAAACAAAAAAACAAAAACAAAAAACAAAAATTTCAAGAAGATTAGCTGATGGTATGCCTTTACTTTACAAAAATAAAACCTTCTAGATTAAAAAGTTGAGAACTCAAAGGTTATTTAACTTTTAGTTAATTTGATTCACCTTATGTTGATATGGGTCAAATAGCTATAGCTTTTTATTTTTCTTGGTTTATTCTAATAGTTCCATTTATTGGTATATTAGAAAATACTTTAATGGATGTAGCTACGGATAAGAAGACTAAGCCCTCAAGAACTTAGTATAGCTTTGTAACTCCGCCAATTACAATTAAAGAAAGCACTCAGATAAAAGCGTTCTAATTTAATTTAATTTAAACTAATGGCTAAAGGATATATCAGCTAATTATACTAATGGCTAAAAGATATATAAGCTAATGGCTATTTTTATCCTTATCATAACATGTAGCCTACTTTAGTTGGGTTAAGGGGCCTAAGTTGTGGATTTGATATATTATTTCTTTATATTGAAAATATCAGTGACCTTTGCAATGTTTTTGCTGGACTGGGTTGAGTTATCCTAAGGCTAGAATAAACTCCTAAAAGCGTAGTCGGCTGGTTAGCTTATTTTTGCCTTTGCCCTCCGACCACAAACACACTAACAAACAAACAAACAAAAACCTCTGCTAAACCTCTGGTGGTATTTTATTCTTTAACTTTAACCATCTTGGTTTATTATTATTTTTAGGACAGTTGCTTATTGTTATCTAGAACTAGTCCCTCGCCTCTCGCCTCTGGCCTATCTGGCCTCTATTGCCTCTTCTGCCTCTGTTCCCTCCCCTGTTTACCTTTTGCCCTATCGCCAAAACCAAGGCTCCCTTGCTTGTGAGCTACGGCTTGTGATTATTATTTTAACAGTTGCCTTTGGCCTCCATTGCCGTGGCAACGAATGCAAGGCTAGAGTTTTATTCTTCTTTTAACATTTGCTTTTCTGTTATTATTATAAAATTAAGAACAATGCCTCTGGCCCCCACCTTTGCTTTAGCTTCAGTTTTTTTATTATTAATTTAATTTTTGTGCTTTGCATTTAAAATGCATATGGCCTTCCTATGCTAGCACCCCATAGGCAAGAGGGATACTTCCACCTAAGCTAGCTAAGCGCGAGTAGGGAAACTAGGTTAGCTCCGTGGGGTTAGCTTTAGCTTCAGCCTAGTCCGCTAACTAAGCTACCGCAAGCTAAAGCCAACGGAGTAGGCTAAAGCCAACGAGAGCAATGTATAAATAACAAGTGAAAAGTCAAAATAAGACAAATGCACAAGGGGTTTTGATTCTTATTGAATAATAAAAATAAGACAAAAAGTTAAGATCAAAAGTAAAAATCAGACAAAAAGTTGCGCAGCTGCTTGTAATTTTTATCTTAAATATTCAGATAAAACTAAAGGCAACAGGTAAAAGTTTAGTTTTTACAAAAACAAAGGCACAAGTGACAAAGTTGAAAATGCCTATGGCCTTTGAGAGGACCAGCTAAACTAGCTAAGCAAGAGACAGAGCAATGTACCAATTACGCCGTTACGCAGTTACCAGGGAACAGTAATAATAAAAATAAGAACAAGGTCAATTAATTAAGTAATAACATACTTGCGGTCTAATTACCAAGTAGGGAGTGGTTGATTTTTTAGGTTTAAACCCTTTTTGCTGAGGCTCAATTTTACCCTGTTATTTAACTTCCACCCTTTAAAGTAAACAATATTGAAGAATAAGGCTTTAATTTAAAATAGTCCAAATAGTAAAAACAAAACAAAAACAAACACAAAAACCACAGATAAAAAACAACAACAAAAAAGAGTAACAAAAGAAAATAAATAAAACATATAAATATGAGGGAAAAGTAGAAATAGACAGTAGCAAAGGTCAACTAAAAATGGAATGAAACAAAAACAAAAAACCAAGGCCCGTAGGTCAACAGCAACCTTTTCTTTGGCCTATGCCCGATCACATGTCATAACAAAAAAAGGAGGAAAATTAGCAAGCAACTTTGGCCCTCGCTTGCGCAGCGCCCTCATTACCACTAGAGCATTTTATTATTTTGACTTTTGCATATGCACTTTTGTTCTTATTTTTACTTTTCACTTGTTACTGGTACCTAGCCTTTGGTAGCTCTTTATCTACCTTGCGGAAGCTTATGTGGTCCTCTAACTATAGCCTATGGGGTGCTAGTATATGGAGGCAAGAGGCATTTTATTTACAACTGAAAAGCAATTGTTTAAAGAATAATACAAACCCTACCGCCAATCATTACCACTTGTGCATTTGCTAAATTAAATGACAAGCAAATGTGACAACTTTTACCTTAAGCTAAAGAAAAGGTGGAAGCTGCGGAAGTTGGCCTTTGCCCTAGGAAGCGGAGCTAAGCAGAGGTTAAAAGAATACAATTGCACCAGTGTAATGATTGAGAGGACGCGAGCTAGTGACCAGTTACGCAGTTACCAGTTACAAGTGACAAGTGACAAGTGGTAATGATGGAGAGGACGCGATAAAGCGCGATCAAGAGCAAGGTATCAATAACCAGTGAAAAGTACACATAAGAACAAAGGGCAAATGCAAAAAGTAAAACCCATGTGTAATGATCATGTAAAGGGATGTAATGAAGTTTGTAGATAAGGGTACATTAGAAAAATAAAAGCCATGAATAATAAATAAGACTTGCTTAGTGCTTAGTGAAGAAAAAAACAAAACAAACAAAAAGCAAATATAAGTATAAATATAAATATAAATATAAATATAACAGTTTAGTTTAAGAAGGCAAACAAAGTTTAGCATACCATGTTTTATATAATTAAAAATAAATTAGCATTCCATGTTTTATATAAAAAACAAAAAAATAAAAGAAAATAAATTAAACGAAATAAAAAGGCAACGGGGAACATTAGACCTCTTGAAAAAATTGCCTCTTGCACAATTGCTTGTCATTAAAAATGCAAATGCAAAAGTAATTACAAAGCGGGTGGCAAAGAGGGCCAAGGGAAATAAAAACAATAACAATAAATAATTAGAATGTGTTAAATAAAATAAAAACAAAAAATACAAACAACTCTTAAAAAAAGATTTAAATATAATTAAATTAACCCTTCATTAATCCAATCTAAGTTAATTAAGTCGTTTTCCAATTTGAATTTTGAATCACATTTGCTGTTCACATTTGCTTTCATTGGTTTATTTTTATTATTTAACTAAGGACAGTTGCTTATGGTTATCTAGAACTAGTCCCTCGCCTCTGGCCTCTGGCCTATCTGGCCTCTATTGCCTCTTCTGCCTCCCTGTTACTTGTGCCCTGTTATTTCAATAGCAAACTGTTGCCTTGGTAGGTAAAAAGACCAACCAACTCCAAAGCAAGGTAGGCAACATTTAAGATAAACTAAGGCAAATTTTTGCGGTGGGCAAAAGGCAACAATTGCGGTGCTTGCATTGCTGTAGCGCAGCAGGGAACAGGCAACAGTTCATTAGTTTATTTTAGAACATTTTCAATTAGTTTAAATTTTAACCTTTACTTAAATGCAAAAGTAAAAACTAACCTTTGCTTGTGCCTATGCCCGATTGGTCCTAGACCCGAGGGACTTAGAAACAAAAACCACAGATAACAAACAAAAACAAAACCAAAAACAAACAAAAACAAAAACAAAAAACAAACAAAAAACAAACAACAGGCAAAAGTGAAAAAGTATTAATAAGAACCCTTCTTTTTAATGGCTAGGGCAAGGTATTTTTAAACAAAAAGAAAAAGACTTAACTAATAATTTAGCTTAAAGAGGACACCTTGTTTACAAGACGAACAAGTGGGGGTTTAAATTTTATATTTACCTTGATAATTCAAACAATCATTCTAATTTGTCATTCTAGCTGTACCTAAACTGCCACTATTTTAGCCTGGTTCTTTAGGAGTAAATACCCCCTTTATTATACAGGCGGCTCTGGCCCATCCCCAGCTTACAGGAGTAGGTCAATTATTAAGTAATAAATTACCCTCCTTTACGGAGATGTTCTTAATTGCTTGAATTAATTACCCCTCTGTTGCATTTTTGTTACTTTTGTTTGCATTAGATTTATATTTGAACTTTTCCCCTAAGCTCAACTTATGTTTTTATCTTAACTGTTGCAAATTTTTTCAATAGAAAACACATGTATTTAAGTTAAAATTTCAAATCCGCACCTCAATCATAGGCAAGAGGCAACTGTTACAACTTTTGTCTTATTTTTTACTTTTGCATCTGCACTTTGTTATGATTTTGACTGTTCACTGGTAACTGCGTAACTGGTTCCTTGCTCTTGCTTAGCAAGTCCTCTAACTCTGGCCTATGGGGTGCTAGCATAGGAGGGCGAGAGGCATATACACTGTTGTCTGTTTTTATTAAAATAAGAATACAAACCCTCGCTTAAGCACCGCCGCGCTCCGCCAATCATTACCTTTACAAGTTTGTCCTTATGCTAAGCAAAGGTGGTAGTTGGCCTTTGGCCTAGGATGCGGAGCTAATAAAATGTTAAAAGAAGAATAAAAACTTAAGCTACAAGCACAGGGGGCAGCTGCGGCAGTTGGCCTTTGCCCTAGGAGGAAGGGACGCGGAGCTAAGCATAAGTTAAAATCATAATACAACTTAAGCTACAAGCACAGGTGGAAGCAAGGGTTATAAAAATAAAAAGCAACCTTTTCTGCCCCTTTTGGGTCCAAAGTATTAAAGTTCCGTAAAGGGTCTTTACGAAAGGTTTAGAGAAAATGATCACTTGGAATGTGAGATAACTAGGACAACTAGGTCAAGGTTAACAATTAATATTAAGAGTAAAATAAAAAAAAATTTTAAATGAAATGGTTACATTTTTAACAACGTCTTTAACAGCAAATCTAGTGAGTCTCTTATTTAACTTAGCCGATGTTTTAAGTATAATTTTACCTGTTTTATTGAGTGTTGCTTTCATGACAATTATTGAAAGAAAACAATTAGCCGCACATCAAAGAAGAGTAGGACCTTAAAGTGATCCGGGACATCACTAAAAAGGGGTTAAACTATCAAACTCCGGGGACACCCTAAAGACTATAGTACCAAACTATATCCGAAAGGTCATAAGTGGCTGAAGTAATTACTCAGGTATGGTAATAATCTATAGAATGAGTGAAAACGAAATGGGTAATCGCGGATCTAAATCAGTATATATATAAAGTATACTGTCAAAGAGCAACGAGTAGACGGTAGTTGGTTTTAGCTCAACAAGCTATAAAGTTAAGGTGTACTCTAATGGGCTGCGAAAGTCGTTATCCTGTCAAAATCCCTTCTAACCAAATAAATAATATAAAATATTATAGTTCTAAATCTTACTCTGCACCAACCAAGTGTAAGGTGCCTTCTACTTTTTTCAATAACTCCTTTATATCCTTAAAATTTAACTGGCTTTCATATTCTTAAGCTTCATTTAGAATCCAAAATTAAAAACCCCAAAATCTTATTAATTTAACAGTTAAAACAAGATTTTCAATAGGTCTTCATAAATAATTTAACTTTCACTTTAACTATCACTATCACTATCACTATCACAGTTAAAACAAGAATTTCAATAGGTCTTCCTAAAAGGACAAACATTATTATAAATAATTAAATCTTATTTTTGGCGGCTAGGGTCCATACTAACCAAAAAATACAAATAGTGTTCAATATCGGGTAGGCTCTTTAAAAGATCAAAATGAAAAAATAATACCCCATTTTTATAAATATCATTTAATAACTAAAAAAAGCAGCCGATTTTATTTTATTTAAACAAATAATAACCCTAATGAACAATAAAGAACATTTAACCTTAGAAGGCCTACAGAAATTTCTGGCTATTAGAGGGTCTTTAAATTTAGGGTATTCTTATGAATAGATAACAAATTTTCCGAATATTCAACCTATAGAAATACCTTTAATAATAGATCATAAAATAATTTATCCTAATTGATTATCAGGATTTAGTAGCGCTGCCTCTGCCTCTTTTGCATTTTTGTTTATTCTTATAATAAGAATTAAGAATTAAGAATTAATAATTAATAATTAATAATTAATAATTAAGAATTAAGAATTAAGAATAAGAACTTAAGAATTAAGAATAAGAACTTAAGAATAAGAACTTAAGAATAAGAACGAAATGACAAGCAAATGTTGGCCTCGCCCCTTATGCAATAGCTAAATGACAAGCAAATTAAAAGGAGGGATGTTTTCAAGTTAGATTAAAACCAAGGATCAATTATAAAAAACAAACAAAACAAAAAGCCAAAAATAAAAAACAAACAAAAAATCTAAATTAGGTGTTCAAGTTTCTTTACTCAAAATTTCTCAACATGAAAGATATAAAGAATTAAGAATTAATGAAAAGTTTTACAGATTATTTAAATTGTGGAAATATTAGAAAAAAATACAAGCTCCTCCCCGTTTTAAGATGTGAGGTAGCTAAGCAAAGCATAGGGGGAGCAGGTGAAAAGACTACACGGTTGTTAGATCTGATGAATTGGTTCTTAAAATTATTCCCTTTTTCTATAAGTATAAAATAATTGGAGTAAAGCTTCAATATTACTTAGACTACCCAAAAGTAGCAGAGTTAATTATAACTAAGGATCATTTAACAACATCAGGCTTAAGGCTTAAAAAAAGTTAAGGAAATTAGAGAAGGTATTAATAAAAAAGATACAAAAATATTTCTTTGTAGGTTTGTAGGATAAATTTGATAACAATGAATACAGTAGGTTATTATGGTATTCTTCAACCTTTTGCTGATGCTTTAAAATTAATTTTAAAAGAAACAGTTATACCTTCTCAATCTAATAAAATTATTTTTTATTTAGCCCCTGTCTCTACATTAGTATTTAGTTTATTAGGTTAATTAACCCTGGCCTAATTAAAATTTCACTATATGCTGGGACGTCCTAATAACTTTAATACTCTCTATATTAGTAATAAATTAAAGTTTAATACAATGGATAATCAGCAGGAAACCAAAAATAATACATTGTTTTGTAAGAGTAGGATCCTCAGAGACTACACGTGAAAAAGTATAAGGTAAGTTTTTTAACTTTATATTAAAGATATAGTCCAAAATTTCTTCATATTAAATAGTTGGGTATATTTTTAAAAATATTAAATTATAATAGTGAATTTTTTTATTTAAACTCTATTCCTGTATATAAAGGAATCCAGAAAGGGATTGTTAATTTAAGGAGAAAAGGACCTAAAACTCCTCCTGCTTCAGATTTGACTGATTATCAAAAAGAAGTGATATTTGGTTCAATGTTAGGAGATTTAACAGCAGAACGTACTCATTTTAAAGGTAATACCAGATTACGATTTTATATGTCTTTAAAGAACAAAAAATTAATTTATCATTTGTATTCAATCTTTAAACAATATGTTAAGACAGAACCAAAAATTTATAACAGAAAATAAAATAAAATAATTTAACTAAAGGTTTACATAAGGATATTGGTTTTAGTACTTTAAAATATACTTATTTTAATTGGGTTAATGAAGAATTTTATGTTAAATTAAATAATAAAAACATTAAAATTTTACCTAAAAATAGTTATTTAAGATTAACCCCTGTTTCATTAGCTTACTTAATTATGGATGATGGATCCTTTAATAAAGCTAAAGGTTATTTAGTTCTGTGTACTGATTCTTTTTCTAAGGTAGAGGTGTTACACTTAATTTCAATATTAGAAAATAAGTTCAATTTATCTTGTGCACTGTTTGAATTAAAAACAAACAAAAATCGGGCTTATAGGATAAGAATTAACAAATCATCATTACCTTATTTAATAGATTTAATAAAAATTTCTGTAATTCCTTCTATGAATTATAAAATAGGTCTTTAATCAAAGACTTAAATTTAACTAGTTATAATTTATATTTAAAATTAGAATTAAAAATATTTTCAACTATAAAAATAATTAAATTGAAGTATTAGTGGGCTGTAATACCTTTTGGTCATGGACTAGTCTTATCAGATTTAAGTTTAGGGATATTATATACTTTAGCCTTATCTTCTTTAGGAGTAATCGGGTTATTATTTTCAGTTTGGTAGTAGGTCGAAGACCAACAACTAATTCTAAATTCTCATTTAAAAAAGGATAAATTAGCTTTCAAACAAATAAGGATTACAAAATAAAAACAAACAAAAATCATTACACAGTCTTTAAAAAGTGTAGGTCAAAAAATAAATTATTCTACTAATAATACTACTTATTCAAAATTAAATAACATTTCATTTGAAGAATTTGCCTATTGGTTTTCAGGATTTTTTATTCTGATTCTAATTTTATTATTTTAGATTTAGGACATAGATTTTCTTTTTAATAAAAAATTACATCTAGATGATATTAAAGTACTTCATTATATAAAAAAACAAAAACAAACAAAACTTAAAGGAGGTAAAATTTATACGCATAAAAATACGGCTGCTTTTAGAATTAGCAAGTATGAAGTATGAAGAATTACAGAAACTATTTAATATTCTAGAAATTAAACCTTTAAATACTAAAAAAATTTAAACTATTTTGCGTTTAAAGAAGGTTTATTATTATATCATAATAAAACGCGAAGCACAAATTTATCCTTAACAGAAAATTCAACATTATTTGATAAAAATTAGAGCGCTTAAAAATTCAATGAATACTTTAAGAACTAATTTGATTTTTCCTAATTCTCATAAAAATCTTAATAACACCTTATTGGTTACTGTTACCTGTTACCTGTTACCTGTGACCTGTGACCTGTTACCTGTGACCTGTTACCTGTTACCTGTTACTAGGATTTATAGAAGGTGGTGGTTCAATCTCTGTTTCTACTTCAAAAATAAAAAAAAAGTTTTCCTCTTAGCTTTAATATAGTTCAATCAATAATTGAACAAAAGGTTATCGAGGCTATTAAATTATTTTTATTATAATTACCTGGTAATTTTAAAACTAACAGAATTAACAGTAATCCTATCCAAATAATAGAAGAACACAAAGTCTAAGCTTTATGAGAATAGAAAACTTATGTTAATTTTAAATATTAATGATCATTCATTTTTAAGTCATATTATTGTTCCTTTTTTTAATAAACTAAATTTTCTTACCAAAAACAAAAAATACAAATAAGTAGTATTAGTATTAGTATTAGTATTAGTATTAGTATAAGAATTAGATTATAAAGATTGAAAACAAAAATATTAGAATTAAAAACACATGGTTGGCATTTATCTTAAGAAGGAGCTAATTTAATTGTGGCAATATCTAGTCATATGAATAATAATAGATTAAGTAGTAATGTCTCCTCCTCAACAACAAAAAATGAATTTATCATGCGGACTGTTAACTTAGGACTGTAGAGCTTAACACAGTAACACAGTAACACAGTAACACAGTAACACAGTAACACAGTAACACAGTAACACAGTAACACAGTAACACAGAAAAAACAAAACAAAAAATTAAATTATAATTTACTATTAGAAAAAGTCAAAAATATTTTAAATAAACCATCAAAATTTTAAGTTTATCCTGATGGAAAAATTTTTATTAAATCAGAACAAAAAATATGAAAAGGTAGAGGGAATGTAGAAATTGAGGTTTTACGATACAGAAGGTTTATTTCTTTATTGTTTTTATATTTTAGAAATGACAGCAAATTTGTTGTTTTTATCTGTTATCTGTGCTGCGGTCAGCGCAGTGCACTTTTATCTTTGATCTTTTAGATGTTAGATGTGCGCTCTGCACTTTTATCTGTGCGCTGTGCACTTTGATCTTTGATTTTTGTTTTTGTTTGTTTTTTTTGTTTTTTTGTTTGTTATCTGTGGTTTTTTAATGTTAATGTTAATGTTAATGTAATAATGTAAATAAGCATATAATTAAATATAGATTAAATACAGGTAAATCTTTTTTACTACCTTTCGCATTTGGAGAGAAAGAAGTTTACTTTTAAAGATCTATAATCCTTTAACTATTATTTTTTTCACTGTTACAACGCAGATTTTTTATGAAGAAAACAAACAAATTTTTGTTATACCCGTTTTAAACCTTAAGCAAGTTTAAATCACTCTAAAATAGCCAAACTCCGGGTAAACCCTAAGAGCTCATAGTACTAACCTCTTAACCTAAAAGGGTAAGGAGAGGGGCCAATCTAATTATTTGGAGATAGTAACAAGTTATGAGATTTGATGAAAATCAAAATGGATGTTCGCGGATCTAAAATACCTCTATACCAGGTTAAGGTAAATGTGTAAAAGAGCAACGAGTAGATGGTTATTCGTTATGTATTAGGCTGCCTCCCCGTGCCGTACGGCGGCTGGCACACCTCGAATACCTCTTGAATAATAGAGGATAGACATATAGCGTAAGGATTACTCTATTAGCCGAGGAAACGAGGCGTTATGTATTCAGCTTATATCTAAATAAAGTAATTTCATTATTACAGTTTGGTCTTATTATTACTTTACAAGGTAGAAGAATACAACATAAGTATATGGAATATTATTAGCTGGTTGGTCTGCTAATTCTAAATATGCCTTTTTAGGTTCTTTAAGATCCACTGCAGCTATGATTTCTTATGAGATAATTTTAAGTTCTGCAATATTAATAATAATTTTATTAAGCGGTAGTTTAAATTATATTACTATTATAGAAATACAACAATCTATATGGTTTATAGTTCCTTTACTTCCTGTGTTTATTTTTTATTTTATTGCTGTACTTGCGGAAACTTCTAGAACTCCTTTTGATTTACAAGAGGCTAAACCGGTCTTCTAATTAAGATTTGGCCTCTATAAAGTTCACTCTATGCTGGGAACTTCTAAAACTTTAATTACTCATCTAAATACCATCAATGGATGCTTTATCGCTATACAGCGGCCTTATTTATTAAATTAATACTGGAGTATTGTGATAGCAACAAATTAGATAGTGAAAATTTTAAAGATATTACAACTTTGCCTAGCAAACCTTACTTAGGTACGCTGAGCTGGCGTTGGTTTTTATTTTGTATTTTTTATTTTTGTATTTTGTATTTTGTATTTTGTATTATTAATACAATTTAATTACCTGTGGTTTTGTACAAAGTCCCTCCTCTGGTCTCTGACCTGTGATCGGGCATAGGCAATAGCAAAGGTGAACAATCAGCAGGAAACCAAAGATTATATATAAATTATAATTTAGTAGGATCTTCAGAGACTATACGTGGACATTAAATATATTGCTACCTCTTTTTAGATTTATTTTTAAAATTATGCCGCTTCTAAATTCAGGCCTGTATTATACAGTACATATGCTAGGGGTACATATTTAATATGATATAGTCCTTCTTTAATATTTCTATTAAAGGCTAAATGAAAATGTTGATATTTTTAATTTTTTTATCTTATATATATATTTTGTGTGTGTAATTAAAGATGTAATTAAAGATATTAAAAACTCTTTTTATTTGATAATACACTAAATAATGTGGACCTGATTATTGCGGATCCAGCTTAAAACATATAAAAATCTATCCTTTCCTGATAAATTTAAATCGGAACTTCATAGAGTTTGAGGTGTTTATGGTTTAATTAATACTTATTATAGTAAATTTGTTAAAACGAGACGTTAAAACGAGACGTTAAAACAATACATTGGTTCTAGTAAAGATTTATACCAAAGATTAATGGATCATCTTAAAGGTAGAGATTCTAATAGTAGATTACAAAGAAGTATCAATAAATATGGTATATCTAATTTTTAATTTGTAATTTATTTTTTTTTTGATATAGATCCTTATGTAATATTGACAGATATAGAAACAGTTTTTATAAAAAGCTTTCCTTTTGAAAACCTTTATAACTATAAAAAAAGAAGCTAATTCTTTACTAGGTTATAAGCATACTATTGAAGCTATTGAAAAGTTGAAACTTATATATATTAGATAAATCTAATCACCCAATGTAGGCTAAAGAAGGGTAAAACACAGACTAGTTTTTGTTTTTATCTAAAATAAGTAAACCCGGTAATTTAAATCCTATGTTTGGAAATAAAAAAACTCTATAGAATCTAAACTAAAAATGTCTTTGGCTAAGCTTTGGCTAAGCTTTGGCTAAGCTTTGGCTAAGCTTTGGCTAAGCTTTGGCTAAGAGTAAATTATCTATAGGTCTGTTTGATTTAGACAATAATTTAATAAAAACTTTTATTAATCAGATAGAATTAGCTAAGTATTTTAATCTTAATCTTAATAAATCCACTATAGGAAGATATTGAAAATCAGGTAAATTATTATTAATTAAATTAAATATAATATAGTATAGTATAAGAAAAATTAAATAATCAATAACTTTTCTTTGTTCTTTTTCTTCATTAGAAGTATTTTGGATTTTGGAATCTGAATTAGTTGCAGGTTTCTTTACTGAACATTCCTCAGTGCCATTTGTATTTTTCTTCCTTGGAGAATATTCTTCAATAGTCTTATTTAGTAGTATCTCTGCGATATTGTTCCTAGGAGGGTATAACTTCACAGAACTTTTTATTAATGATTCTATTTTTAATTTACAATCTGTAATCCTAGGACTAAAAACTTGTATGTTTACTTTTCTTTTCGTATGGTTCAGAGCCACATTACCCCGATTAAGATATGATCAATTAATATCACTTTGTTGGTTAAATTTATTACCCGTAGCTGTATCCTTTATTATATTAGTACCTAGTATTTTAATAGCGTTTGATATATCTCCTTACTAATTAGTATATTCTTAATTGTAATTTCTTAAAACAAACAACAAACAACAAACAACAAACAACAAACAACAAACAACAAACAACAAACAACAAACAACAAACAACAAACAACAAACCACAGATAACATATAACAAACAACAAAAATGATAAAAATATTTATTATTATTATAAAAATATATGCCGCTATCATTAAATTTTGCAATAAGTACGCTATTATACAACTAAATAACTGTTTATTTTATAAAATTATCCTTAATCAGAGAATTAATATTATTTCATTAGTTTATCTAGGTACTTTATTTTATTCTTATTTTAGGCAGTTGTTTGAATTTAACCTGTTTGAAATCTTCAAATTTATTATTTTAACTCTATTTTTTGTTTGTTATATGTGATATATTATATGTTAGATGTTATATGTTAGATGTTAGATGTTATATGTTAGATGTTAGATGTGCGCTCTGCACTTTTATCTGTGCGCTGTGCACTTTGATTTGTTATCTTTGATTTTTGGCTGTATTTATATTTATATCCGAAAATTATAAATTTTCTAATAATAAATTTGTTTTTATAATTTGTATCTTAGCTTTAATTTGTTTAATTTTTTTTTATTTATTTTTATTTTATATTTTTGGGTTCGGATGATGAGAATTAAAATTCTTAAAAGAATAATATTGAAGAAACAAACAGAATTCAAAATAAAGAGGAAAGTCTTAAAGAAAAAGATGTTGTTCGAGTAACATCTAAAACAGATGATAAAAATTGAAGAATATTATAGATTAGATATTAACAAAAACAAAAAAGTTTTAGAGAGTGCCATAGAAAAAGGTCAAGAATTAGTTATGGAATGAATAAAAGAGGTTAGAAGCTTAAGTTATCATAGCACAGGAGGGTCTGACGCCACTTATCAAGATTAGCTTTAGTTGGAGCAACAGCAGCCTCTAAGTAGCTTGAACAAACATAGACTTAGGACTTGGAAAACGAGGTATGGAAAATAAACAAATAGAAAATGAAATAGATGCATCTAATTCTAATTCTAATTCTAATTCTAATTCTAATTATAAGTCTAATTCTAATTCTAATTCTAATTCTAAATTAGATGAAATCAATAAAGATGGAAGTAACTCACCTGTGACGTAAAAGTGTATAATCATATTAAAAACAATAGCTTCTCATATCTAACTGAAATTAAAATTATTAATCTTTTGATGTTAAACTTAAAATTTAATTCTTTAAAAATTTGACCATAATTATATTTTTATTAATCTTTACTATTACTTTACTATTAGTATTTTTTTAGGGGTGTATATAGTTATAAAATAACTTCTTATTTTACAGGAATATCTATTCCTCATTATATATATATTTCAAATATAATTTTAACAGACTCCTAATTTCTCTAATTTAAGATCAGCTTATGCTTTTAATAGTCCTATTTTTAAAGAGCTATTATAAAACTTAAATAACAATTTTAAGAATCAATATACTCCACTAAGAATAGAACAAAAGTGACATCTTAAAGGATTAGAATTAACAAATTTAAAACTCTCTACTAAAAAAAGATAGTCCTAAGAGTTAAATTAACAATGCCCTAATCTGCCCTAATCTCTAATTTGATAGAGAAAAAATAGTCGTTAAAAATAAAGTAAAAACCCCTTTTGGTAAATTATTACTTAATCAAATACCCAAAGGTGGTTCTTAGAGTTACTTTTGCACTTTTCTTTGTCTGCTTTAGCAGTGCAGAGCAGCACCTTTAGCTGCTTTAGCTGGACTACTCTCGCTTGCTTCTGGGGGTCCTGCGGAGAGCATAGGAGGGCAATAGGCAATTGTCTTATTTGTATAAGAATACAAACTCTACCCTTGCATAGCAAGAGGCAATTGTGAAAATAAGAATACAAACCTAACCGAAAAAAAGCAAGGCCCTATGCTAAAAACCAAGGCTCCCTTTCTGTTAATGGCCTGTGGCCAGGCCAGTGGTCAGGCCCTCTTTGTTTATAAAAGTGCTAGAAATAATTTTATTCGTTGGATTTCTTATTGTGGTGGCAAATTAATACCTCAATTCTTAGTGGGGCAATGTCTTCAATAGCCAGAGGAGGAAAATTTCTTTCAGTTGTTTGGATATTTATTAATTCTTTATTTAGCCTTCGTTTTTCTTATTTACATTAATTGTTACAACCTATGCCTCATGTTATATTTTTATGTCTGTATTACTACCGCTACTTAAAATTTTAGCTTTTCAGATATAGTTGCTTTGGTTATTACTATTAATTTAATTTAATTTAATTTAATTTAATTATTTTTAGTATATTTATTGTTAAAAAGTTGATAAGTGATAAGTTTTTAATTTAATTATAATTATAAATTAATTAAACTTATTTATCCTGTTTATCTGTCTCTGTGTTATGTTATATGTGCTCGTTCTCTGGAAATGTTTGTGAAGGTGGAGAAGCTTGTATTAATACTATACCTGATGAGGCTTATGTTATTATTGATTACAGTAAGTTTTACTATGATAAAGATGCAGGTGAATTTCGACCAATAGAAATACCATTAGTCTTACTGATTCATCTGATTCAGTTGAAACAACAACAAACTGAAAAAGTAAATGAATGTAAACTTAACCAAGAATATAAAGTTCAACCTCAACCAGATAAAGTTGAACCTTCCGATTATTTAGTTACTAATACCAAGGAGCCGTTAAGTTTTTGAAGAGGAAGACAATGTTACAAGTACCTTGTTAGCTGTTACAAGTTATTCTCATAGAAATAATACAAAATTACAAAATTTATTCGCATCAGCTAATATCTTGCCTTAGCGTTTACTGTTGCTTTCTTATTATCTAAAGCTAACTTAAGCTTATCTTCATAATTAATGGGTTTTATGGCTTGTTGTTCAATTACCACTCAGTATAAATTACCCAATTGGTTTGAATTGTTTAGATCTAAATTATTTAACTCAAGTAAAACTAATTCTAAATATAATGATAAAATAACCCTTTTAAAAGATTATTATAAAATTTATAATATTGATAAAATTGATAATATCAACGGTAATATTATAAAACTCAAAACTCAAAACTCAAAACTCAAAACTCAAAACTCAAAACTCAAAACTCAAAACTCAAAACTCAAAACTCAAAACTCACTCAAAAATCACTCAAAACTCAAAAAGTAAAACTAATTCTAAATTTAATGATAAAATAACCCTTTATTATATTAACTTACTGAATTATTTTGCTATTGCTTTAATTTATTCTATCTTTCTGTTTGCTTTTTCAGTTGCTTTAATTCATTCTATCTTTAATCCTAAATATTCCATAACGTATACAAATACTATTAAATTAGATAAATAGATATGAATATTATAGATTTTTAATTATAGTTTTTTGTTGTTTTTTGTTTTTTACGTTTCCTTTCATGAATTTTGGTTGATTAATGCTTTTGACTGAATCATTTTTTATTTCATAATTGCATAATTGCATAATTGCATAATTGCATAATTGCATAATTGCATAATTGCATAATTGCATAATTGCATAATTGCATAATTGCATAATTGATGCTGACGGTGTGAACTTAATTTTAGATTTAAGTATTTGTCTCTTAACAACTTCTTATCATAATAAAAACAATAACATATAACATAGGAACATATAACAAACAAAAAAAACAAAACAAACAAATATGATAAAAATAAATCCTTAATTCTATCATTATTGGTGGTATAAAAGATTGAAGAAAAATTGAAAAACTTCTTAAAGGTGAGTAAGGTACCTCCTGTATTTACAATTAACTCTATTAAATTACTTAGTTCTTTAATAGTTAGAGCTATCAAATTAATTTTTGCTTTTATAGACACGGTATTGGTTTATGTGGGAGTGTCTTTTGCTAACATACGCTCTTTTATTAAGTCATTTGGATCAAACATAGGGCTTTACGCATTGCTTTGGTTTGTCTCTTTAATCCTTCTCTGTATTTGTATCTATATCTGACAAAACACCACTTACTTTTAAATCATTTCGATGGATATAATTAGAATATATAATTATTTAGCCTCATGATCTCTGTTTATTATAACGCTTAGTTTTACTTTCGCGTTAATTTTAGCTTTTATTTATAATTTATTTGAAGACGAGTTATTTGTCATTTTAGCCATAGTTTTAATTTTAATTTTAATTTCTAATTTTAACTTTGAATTTTAACTTTGAATTTTTACTTTTACACCTAAGAAAATGTTATAAAAATAAGAATAAACCTCAAATTTATGTTATTATACCTCTACCAAATTTCTGTTATTATACCTCTACTACTCCGTTAACTCAGTTAACTCATTTAAATCCGTTAACTAATAGTTGTATAACTCTCCCACTCTGTAAGTTTAAATATAGTACAACCTATACAAATACAAATAAAATAAAATAAATAAATAAATATGTTCGATTACTTTATATAATGTTAGTTCGTTTGGCCTCATTCTTTTGCTATAGATTGTTGATTTGTTTGGCCTTATTCTCACTTTCTTTTTGATATAGTCATTCGTGATGAACTTGGTAATTCTTTATTGGTAAATTACTTATGGGTTGGAATGTGCATTGATTTAATGCAAGTCTTATAACAACTTATTGTTATGATAAGATTTTTATAAATCTTTTTGCCTTTGCCTTTGCCTTTACCTTTGCTTGTGCCATTTCCATTTCCTTTTCTTTTTCCTTTTCCTTTTCCATTTCCATTTCCATTTCCATTTCCTTTTGCTTTGTATTTTTTTTTTATACCAATTCTTTCTCCTATTCCTACTATGTTTAATTGTAGTATTATCCTCAAAGGTAAAAATATGGTGTGATGTTTGTTTTGATAGTACAAATGCTGGTGGTGTGATGATTTTTTGTTTGTTATCTGTGTTTTTTGTTGTTGTTTTATGGTGATTGTTCTGGAGTTATAAATATACCTAAAGTATTATATTTCGAAGCCCCTCAATCTTTAGTCTCTTCAAAACTATCGCATACACAATTAAATTTATTTGGTTTGATTTTTAATTTTGATTTAGAAACTTTCAGCTTGTGGATAAATATTATCCCCTTTATGAAATATTTAAATTTTATAGAGCTGTTTTATTGTTATCTGTTGCCTCCCCTGTTATTGCCTCCCCTTTTGCCCTTGTGTTCTGATTTTTACTGTTGCACGTTGCACGTTGTAATTTGTAATTTGTAATTTGTAATTTGTAATTTGTAATTTGTAATTCATTGTTTTTAATTAATAACTTTTGTAAACTATTAAAGTCTATAAATTTTGAGTCTTTTAAACTTTTAACTTTAATATATGCAGCAGGAGTTAATTTATCATTGAATAATTTGTCTATTCCTCCGTAAACCTTAGGTGCAAGAAAGACAGCTTTTAAAAAATCATGCTCTAATTTTAATTGTCCTAATTTATTACCAATAAGTTTAGAATCAATAGCTTTATATGTAAATGCACTATCCGTATCGGTATAAAATAAATAAAATAAATGATTATTTTTAAATTGTGACATCTAAACCCGGCCTTTGGCCATAGCAGTAATAGAAGAAGCAATAGGTATTGATATTGATATTGATATATTTATATTTATATTTATATTTATAACTTAATATAAAAGTAAAGTAAAATAAAGTAAAGTTAAGTTAAGTTAAGTAAACAATAAAGCCTTAATAGTTTAAAAGGTAAAACGGCTTACTTGTAATAAGTTAATAGCGGTTCAACTCCGTTTTGAGGTATTTAAAATAGAATAGAATAGTAAAATTGATTGACAGTAATGGGATAGTGAATGGGATATTGAGGTAATATTAAATTAAATTTAATTTTCATTTTTGTAACAGAGGGTAAAAGATTTTAAATCTCTCTAGTGTAAAGCTAAAATAATAGTCATAGCCTCAAACCAAGTTTAAGAACAGAGTAACAGAGGATAGGTATTATTGTTATTGAAATAAATTAGTATTATTGAAATAAATTAGTATTATTGAAATAAATTAGTATGATACAGAACATTTACACCAGTTTTGATAATGAGTATAAAACAAAAAAAACACAAAACAAACAACAAACAACAGATAAAAACAACAAACCACAGTGCAGTGCGCTGAGCGCAGAACAAACAAACAAACAACAAAAAAAGAAAAGACTCTCTTCTTTGTTCAATTATCTATCTGATCCAAGATTTTTGTTATGTTACCACAGAGAAGACCTTATACTACTTACACTATAACCGTTGAAAAATAGGAAATATTTACGTTTTGTTATTAGTTTAATCAAAGTCCCTCCTCTGGTCTATTTCCTGTGATCGTGCATAGGCAGAATTTTAACAAATGTACAAAAATCCAGATGAATTTTATTATCTTAAATGGGATAAATAAAAAATTAATGAAATAAATTAAATAAGAGAAAGAACTTATGCTTAGCTCAGTTGGCTTTACCCTACTCCGCGTCCTAGGCCAAAGGCCAACTACCACCTTTTATTAGCAGAAGGACAAACTTGTAAAGGTAATGATTGGCGCTAGGGTTTGTATTATGATTTTAATAAAAATAAGACTAAAGTGCATGCAAAAGTAAAAATAAGACAAATGCCTTTGGCCCTCGAGGACGAGATCCAGAGAAAGGGAAAAGGGGCAATAGAACAACAGGGGACAGAAATGTCCTTAATATTAAAATAAAAATTTTAAACAAAAATCAAATGCAACAGGGGAGGTTATTAATTGTTTTAATTAATTACCGCTGGGTAAAGACATTCAAGATAAATAAAATAATTCTCTTAATTCAATGGTTAGAATCGCATTCTTCTAAAGTGCATGTTCTGGTTCAAATCCGGAAGAGAATAAAAATATGATTCTAGTAACTTTTGCTTAGAACATTTGATTCCCTCGCTTTGAGCACCGGCCCTTTATTAAAATAAAATAAGAATAGAAAACCAAAGCTAGCTACCACCTTTGCTTTAGCTTAAGGTTTGATTATTCTTTTAACAATTGCTTTTCAGTTGTAAATAAAATGCAAAAGTAAAAATAAGACAAAAGTTAAGTTGTAAATAAAATGCCTCTGGCCTTTGAGAGGACGCGATAAAGAGCGAGAAAGAGAAATGGAAAAGTAAAAATAAGACAAAAGTTGTAACAGTTGCCTCTTGCCTCCACACCCGTGGCTACGGATGCCTGGGAAAAGTTTTATTCTTATAAATCAGAACAGAGGTTCCCTTGCTTTTGCGCGATAAAAAGTGCATTTCGTTTGTATTCTTATTGAATAAAAATAAGACAAATGCCTCTGGCCCTCCTATGCTCTCCGCAGGACCCCCTAAGGCCAGGAGGACCACCTAAGGAAACTAGGTTAGCTCCGTTGGGTTAGCTTTAGCTTCAGCCTAGTCCGCTTCCTAAGCTACCGCAAGCGAGATACAGTAAAAGGCTAGGGAAAAGGGGCAATAGGGCAAGGATCTAAAAATAAACAAGAAAAGGTTAGTATAAAAACAAACAAACAAAAAAACACAAAAATGACAAGCAAATGTCCTTAGTTTAATAATAAAAATTAAAACAAAAAATACAAAAGAGAAGGTTGTTCATTTCAAACACAAAAATGCAACAGAGGAGCTTATTACATCCGATCCGCTTGTAGTTACCCACGATAAAAATTAAATTAATTAAACCTAGGGTTAAGTTTACAGATGGTTCTGTAGTAGACCTGCAAAGTCTAATGTTTAGGTTCAATTCCTCCTTAACTCTGACTTAAGAATTAATAAAGTTTTTATTTTGAAGTCTAACTTTTTAAAGCTTTAGAACCCTTGCTTACCTCGCTTGTGACCTTAGGGCAAAACTTGGCTATTTAGTTATTCTTACTTTTGCATTATTCTTATAAAATAAGACAATTACCTCTTGCCCTCCTATGCTCTCCGCATGACCCCCATAGGAAATAGTTAGAGGACCAGGTAAGGTAGCGCAAGCTAGCTACGCTAAAGCCAACCAAAGGCTAGGGAAAAGGGGCAATAGGGCAACATGGTAAGAAAATGTTGTTTTATTAAAAAAATATAAATATAAAACCTACTCTAAGGGTTTAAGTATATATACTATTATTGTAAAAAAGTTAAGAATATTGGCTTTCCATTTTCATAGCTACCCTGTTTATAAACCGCTCTGTTTAAATTAATTTAATAAATTTACAACCCCACTTTACGGGGCTTTTCATTTCAAATCAAATGCAAAAGGTTATTACACGAGGTCGTACCCGGCGGGGGTTATTTTGTTATTATAAAAAAACAAACACAAAAACAAACAACAAACAAAACTAAGAATAAATCAAGAGGGGGGTAATAATCATTTGAAGTGCATAGGGGATTTCAATTAAATGAAGTAAACAGTAATTACCAAGCAGGTGGAAGGCTCCCTCAGGAGTACGAGGGGTTAAATAAACAAAACAGAAACAACAAAATTTAGTACTCTTAAATTGAAAATTCTTTTAATTCGGGACCTTTACATAAGGGATGGTATAAATTATTGGAATTAATTTTAATTAAATGTATGCTTAGTCATCCTGCCTTTATTTGTATTTTTATTTTGATTTTTATTTTTTAAATTTAGATTATTATTACTTTTCACTGGTTCATTTATCGCGTAGGCTTTACCGTACGGTAGCTTGCGGTAGCTTAGGAAGCGGACTAGGCTGAAGCTAAAGCTAACCCAACGGACTAGGCTAAAGCTAAAGCTAACCCAACGGAGCTAACCTAGTTTCCCTACTCTTGCTTACCTACTCCTCTAACTTGTGCCTTTGTTTTTGTAAAAACTAAACTTTTACCTGTTGCCTGTTGCCCTGCGTTTGTATTATGATTTGAAGACTAAAAATAAGAAGCAACTGTAGCCTTGGTAGGTAAAAGACCAACCAACTCACAAGAAACCTTTGGCTATTGTTTTAAATTTTTCTTAAATACCTGTGCTTTGTTCTATTGTTTTAATTTTGATCTTAAAGATTCATATAAAAACTAGAAACTTGGGCCCTAAGCTCACCTTTGGCATTGGTAGTAAAAGACCAACCTACTCACAAGCAAGGGAATTGTTCTAGAGAACAATAAGCAAAGGAGGCAAAAGTTAAGATAAAAAGTAGTAACCTTTTCCTATTGCCCGCTGCGCACAAGAAAGAGCCGAAGCTCACAAGCAACCTTTTGTGGTTTTTAGGTACGGGTTGGTATTATAAATTTAACATTTGCTTTTATTTGTATTATTCTAAAATTAAGTGCATATGCCTCTGGCCCGGGAGAGGACCACCTAGCTTCCTAAGCAAGATAAAGAGCAAGAGCTACCCAAAGGCTAGGTACCAGTAACAAGTGAAAAGTAACAGTAAAAGTAAAAATAAGACACATAGTAGGGTATTGCAACGCAATGGCAACAGGGGAAGCAAGGCCCGCTGTTTGTATTCGGATTCTTAATTTAAACTACAAATAAGAACGAAACAGAAAGGGTAGGCCATAAGTCAATCACAAGCAACCTTTTCTTTTTTCTATTGAAACCAACTAGTGCCCTCGCTTACGCTGCGCCCTCATTACCACTTGTGCATTTGCTAAATTCAAGGACCTTTTGCCTCTGTTGCATTTTTGTTTAGCAAATGGCGCCAAAGCTAGGGAAGCGGACTAGGCTAAAGCCAACGGAGCTAAGAAACTGTTACAACTTTGTCCTTA
>Ga0307509_10000695_pt1 | contig 57551 bp, 56 predicted proteins | sample 10_EM_MG_FD_202245 | JGI IMG/M metagenome (GOLD analysis project Ga0307509, IMG submission 202245) | Populus trichocarpa ectomycorrhiza microbial communities from riparian zone in the Pacific Northwest, United States - 10_EM | ecosystem: Host-associated > Plants > Roots > Unclassified | place...
ATTCGATGGATTTGAGCGTTTTTCGTGTTTCCATTTGTATCGATTGCCAGTGGTCCATCGTGTGTTTAGATGACCCTTCTCAACTGAGTACTTAACTTGCTTGTGGTAGACTTGCTACAATTGACCCCTTCTTCATGTTAGATTTGTGTGATAAGCGATTTATGGACACTCTTGGTCGCTCGAGTTATAAAGCCCACGAATTTGTTGGAGGAATTACCATTATGATGAGAAATTTGACTGAGAACACTTGTTGCTGCGGCAGTACCGCCACAACTGGTAGGCCCAGCTAGGGGGGCGGGCCCGCCCGGAGAATCGTGCGGGAGGGATCCTTGGGTAACTTAAGCATTGGGACTGGTCCCGACCAATTCTCCGACAGATGGCCGAAGGGATCGCTCACGGGGCCACTTGTACGAACACATGGTCGAAACTTTTATTTTTTGATAGGAGAATCCGCACTAGGCCGAAACTAGCTCCAGACAGCACGCACAGTCGGCAACACCCACTCACAGCCTCTCACTGTACCATCACGGTGCCGACCATCGTATGCTGCAAGAATCTCTAGAGGGCGAGCGGATAAACACTCTCACAAGGAGCTTTTCAACTGGCCGTTAGTGCTTGCAGTGTTTAAAAAAGTGGTTCTTTTATATATATATATATATATATAAATTCATTATAATAAATAAGCAAACAAGCCCTGCAATGAGCTATCGTACTATACCCGGATTAAAAATTTCTTAAAAGACTTATAGTAGCGCAAATGACGGACATTATGGCTCATCCTCGAGTCTCCCCATGCATACCCTGCCGGTAGGCCAGGAATGCGAGTGAGAATATATGACGGTTACACTGTCCGATCCTTTTGCTCTTTAATAGTATGTGCAATCGTACCTGTCTTACCTGGTTAAGCAGCTGCCCCATACTCGTATTATGCGCAACCCAACATTACACTTTCTTCCCTGCTTACCGGGAGCCGACTGCCACCGCCCGCGGTCAAATCAGCAACTCCGAAAGGGCCAGGAGCGGCGGGCAAGTAAATTGAAAGTCCTTGTGAGCTATCGCTAAAAACACAAATAGAAAGGAATACCTGCAAAGTTTGAGTGAGATACCAATATGTTCACAAAAAAAAACCCCCCCCCCAAAATCCGGGAAAACGAAACTAGAAGTGCTCAGGTATTAGGGTTGGTCTGTGAAGATTCCCAATGAATGGCCATGCCTGATATATAGCTCAGACTACAGAATTTAAAAAGGAGAAATTCATGAGCACCTTATAAGTTGAGATTTATTAGAGGGGTATGGAATTTTGGCCAATACGCCAGTTTTCAGGGGTTAATTCCCCCACCCGTGTACTCCCAAGCGCGGCTTCCCCACAAATAAGTTAAGTACCCAATTTCACCTGGAATAGCCAGGCCCATCTAAATAAGCCAGCGCCACCACTGCTTGCCTTCACCTTCAGCATCAGCTTCGCCCCCAGAACAAGTGTCTCTCCCCACAGTACCTCCCCCCCCTTCTCCGTCGAGAGCTTTCCCGCCATTCTCCTAGTGAATGTATCAGTCATCTGCTATCAACCAGTTTCTCATAGACCTTACAGTGGTAGTAGGGGAAGGAGTGGCGGAGACAACTTTTGGGACGCAATACTGCATTAGCAGTCTTACACCCCATACTCCAAGCTACGAAGTATGATGTCAGCAACAATGGAGATTTCAAGCAGGAGACAACTTACACCACAAAGAAAGCGAGCATTGCGGTGCCCATGATCCCCAGTTGCCATTGAATAAAAATCTGGCTTGCTTGTAATTGAGTAAACCGAGTCTCTATCGTGGTCTTAATATCCGCCATATCTTTGTGTTTAGAGATCTCGGAGTTGCGATATTCCTATGACTGGAGTAAGCAATCTGCAAATCAGACCAAACATATAACGGAAAGAAACTTTAGACTATCGCAGTATTCATTAGCCGAATTAGTAGTAATGAAAAGGATTGCATACAATCATTTCCACAGCTAAGTCTCCCTTACCTCGCCACTGCCGTCTAGCATCGGCTCGGGCCCCGCACCGATGTTTGTGCAAAACAACCTTTGATGAGTGGTATTGCGAGGGGGGGTGTGTTTGATGAATTCCCTGTGATGACCCATGTAGGGGATGAATTGCCTGTGTGGGCGGATGTGTTCGGCGAATTTCCCATGAGGGCGGATGAGGGACCTGCAGATGTTCGTCGTCATGATTGCTGTTAGGTGTAGCTGTGGGATGGTGGAAGGTGGAAGGTGTGTTGATTCTCTGGCGAGTTGGAGGACACTCCCATACTTATAATAATATTATGATATGTTGAAAATAAGGGCTGTGGAAGGAATGATTTACGGTGAGGGTTTTGGGCAGTGGAGTGAAACCGCTTAAGTGGAGATGAAGATCATGATTGATTGTGATAACTTGATGGAAAGGAAAGACTTGAGGACAGGAAGAAAATTGTGTCGCGAGAGAAGGCAAGGAAGAAGGAGAAACATGGGGATGAAGACATTTTCATAGCAGTCTACGAGAGGCAAACACGGCCGCATCGTAATCATAGTATGATACTCGTAGTGTGCTGTTGCATCGCGAATGGTTAGCGTACTCTGTAGCGTTGTAGAGCCGCAGACGATAACAATGCAACTACCTTCCAGATTCTTCGTTGCAATGGACGATTTCTCAAGATTTGTCCGAGCTACCGGTACATAGAAATACACTTCACAGTCCCAGATTTTGGGGGGTTTTCGAACCGGATGCAAATCTAGATATCCCAACCCCTGTTCACATAGAAAATATCGAAGGTCCCAGATTTTCCCCTAATCCTAGCCCCAAATATCACATCACTCCTGGGGTTCTCCGAGTCGGTAATTTAACTTGATCCTTCTATTTGAGTTCGGTATTGGGAGGTTTTCCTTAATAATTTTTCTCCATTCAAACAACTCATCGCCCGGGTCTTTTTATTTTTCCCACTTTAGTTACCCCCTCATCTAAACCTTTAATAATAATAATTATTATTATTACGGAATAGGCTGGAAGTCATATCCACACAATTATCACTCGCTTTTCATGTTTTTTTTTTCAAAACACCTTTTTTTATTATCAACCATTTCACTCTCCCCCGGATGTTTCATTGTCCCGGACGGTCAACTCCTGATTTTGGCCATCCGGGACAACGGGGTGCGACTGTACTTGTATGCCCCCGGTTTTGTTCCTGCCATTTCTAACCCTGGACATGCATGGTGTAATATGATACCGGTATTGGTCCCGCGAGGTCTGCATGCTAATGACCGCACCCGCGACATAATCTAATTATTTCTGCAGCTTCTGGGCCGCAGCGGGCTCAATTGGTTCAGGTCCTTTCCGGTCATTTACTGGCCGTGACAATGCATCTTCCAATGGTTTATCGCGAACCAACATCTTGGTCTGTGAACGAGCGGGTTGGTAGTATTGCATTATATGAACCTTCTCGTGTCGGGGTCATAAACCCCGGATAAAATGCTACAATTGCCTCTGGATATACCAAGTTCCCCTCCCCTTTCATGCAACACACCCCCCACACCCCCCACACCCTCCCCCACCATATCACCTCACTCCACTCGCATACAATCACCACGTGCTCGCACTAATTTCAGCTAACCCTAATATCTCGTTTTCATTAACAATCGTATATTCTATGATACCATCATACAATCCATTAAACCCAACATGATAACACCAAGCAAACCTTCCCCGTTGAGAAATGCTTTACAACTACAAGTACATAACTCTCAGTTGAGATAGGCGATTCCGGCGACAATGAAAAAGATTAATGCGAGCGGAGACGTAATCTGCGCGGCACCGTTAATGCTAGTCGCACCGCCGCTCCCGGGGGCGCCCGAGCCGGTGGAGGTTGGAGCGCTGCGCGATGAGGTGCGCGAGGTGGAGGACGCGGTTGTGTTGGCTCCGCTTGGGGTGGCGCTCGCACTGGCGCTGCTGGAGGAAGAACTCGATGTGGTGGTGGTGGAAGAGCTGCTTGAACTTGACGAAGAGCTTGAAGAACTCTTAGTGCTAGTGCTCATGGTTGTCGAGGATGACGAAGATGAAACCAAGCCAATTCCGAACTTGGGGGAGTAGTTGGAAACGTCTCCAGAGATGATTTGGATGGCGTAGTCATCGCCGGCGGGCAGAGATGATGATGGTGTCCAGTCATAGGAGCCCGAGTTAGGAATTCCACCTATCCATCAAAGTTAGTATTTTGCTCCATTCTTGTCCTTGCATTCAATTCGCCCGGACCACACTCCTCTGGCATCAGAACATACTTGCAATAGTAGTGATCGTGGCGAGGTCGGTCCCATCGCCCTTCCTCAGAACAAGGGTAACTGGGCCTTGGGTAGACGGAGTCCTGTGATGCCATTATCAGCACAAAAGTCCCCCAAAACCAAATTCCCAAACCCCGAATCCTACTGACCATTTAATAGTAATAGGAGACCCAGAACCAATGGTTCCACCGACAGGATAGTTGATCTGGTTGTCCTTGGTATCCGTGACAGCAGGCGCAGGAGGGCCAGTGCCCGTAGCACTCTGAGCAGAAACTACAGCCGTAAAAGCGGCAGCGGCCGTGAGAACAGCAGTGAAGAAACGCATTGTGGATATTATTTAAATTGTAGAATTCTTGACAAAAACGTGATTGTATATTTGCAAAGTGAATGAAATACCGAGAAAAAAAAGTATGCACAGAAAACGAGAATGGGAGAGAAAGAAGAGGGATGGATGGATGAGAAGCTAGGACAAAGTTCAAAAGAGCGACAGATGGCTAAATGATGAAATGGGCGACCATGGGAGAGAGAGAAGGGATGAGACAGGATAGTCAGTTATAAGGGGGACCGTGTACCAAGACTCGCCATATTGTGCGGGGACCGTAGGTTGAGAGTGGTCCCTCACTCATCGCGATCGTGGGTGGAGCGGCCAGAGGAAGTGGGATTGCCGAGATGAGAGATGAGATGGGTTTCTCCACCCCTGCCAACTTCGATGAAAATGGTATGGATTGGGGGAGGATTCCTGATTTGGTAAAGCTTGAGAGGAGAAGGAATCACTCAAGCCGGAATGAGTCTCGCTCGACTCCGTACAATTTTCGGCCCTTTGCGCCAGATGATACCGTACTAAGATATAATACCCGCACGAGTAAATTAGACATCCTACATTACCACGAAGAACAATTGGATCAATATGGGAACACACCAACAAGCACCAAGCCGCTCCCAAACAGCACAGCTTGAAGCAGCCACTCAGGAATTAGGCACTCCATACAATACGAGCAAGATGGCGTCGAGAGGTTCGTCGGGAGATAGGAATGTCGGAAAGTCGGATAAGCAATTCAGACCGTAAAATAGGCACACTATTAGTACTTGTACGCTTGACGCCATGATATCGTTAGGAGATCTACCCAAATAAACTTGGGGATAAAATAATAACCACGCATTTTGAGGACTCTTGGGAGTATCTGTGTTCCCGATATACCCCTGCAACGAGATACTGCCCGACACAATTTTACCCCAACCTTCAAGGGCTTCTTAGGTTTGACTGTCCATATCGCCAACCCCCCCATGTTTGAGGGAACATGTAATATCTCCCCCAGAACTCTCCATAATAATACAGTACCGGCACAGCTATTCACAGATATTTGCCAAGTAAAAATACGACCTGGGCTTGTTCTATCATCCAGGCTTGCAGCTGGGCCTGGCAGAATCCGAGGGTGGTGCTGCACCATGTTATCATCGTCATCATCTCCACTCCCACATATCATGTGAGAGAGTTGTCATGCATTCTCAAGTTGACAAGCGCCCCACGCGGGATCCTGGAGCGGCAGATCTCCCACACTTCAATGCGAGAGCGATCCTTTGCGCCCGTCCCGGCTCCCTATGCTGGGCGGAAATTTAAAAACAAAATAACAAAGGCAAATACAAAGGGGCTCATTCCGGATGTCTGCTGCACGATTAGGTGTGTTTCGGGAAATCAACGACCTTGCATCATCTTCTCCCCCTGTCTCGCCTTGTTCCAGATCACTGTGGAACCAGTGAGGGTTGCAGTTGCGAATCACTCATTGTGCCTCACTCGACCCTGACTTTGGAATGTTGAGACGTCATAAACTACGGTATGCATCCCTGGCAAGCCGGGCAAAACAGAAGGAAGAAAGCAAGAAAGCGGAGGAGCAAAACAAAAGGAATCAACAGATATCTCGGACTTGGGTGGAAATTCAAAAGAAGGCCTTCTGCCGGATTCCGCATTTCTAGGAGCTGGGTGCCGCCAAACGAAGATGTCGGACCAGCTACAAAGGGAGCAAATCATTTCAAACTCTCTCAAGGTCTCGAGGAGCCTATGCTAGTACTAGGCCAACATAAATGTCAAGTGCTCATACCCGCAACGTATATAGTCCCGTGAGCCCAACTAATACCCACTAGGCTAATCTCATTGACCGGTCACCTTAACCCCGAGGGGGTTGCATCATTTACGTTTTCTAAATCGAACAAAGGCTGTAAAATGGAAAAATGAAATAGTTCACAAATTAGGCGGAGATAGTCGCCCAAGATGCAGTCTTTGGTATAAGTTAGACCACCCAATGGGTATTTAGTCTATTTTGGAAAGGGAAGAAAGTGTTGTCGTTGTTGTCAAGCATTGGCGCCAAGGCTACTGACGCTCCACATAGTTTGCGGGCTTCATAAAAAGTTAGTTATTCCCTCAGTAGTTAAAGAAGTGGTTGAAATGACTTACAAAGAGTCCTCTGCTTCCCTGATAAGTGCCCACCCACCAATCCTCATCGGGGAATTCCAAATCCTCAATGACTGCATCCTCAGGGAAGCTGAGCTCATTTTCTTCGGCAGCCTCATAGTCATAGAGTGCAATCGCGACATGTCCGGAACCTGGCGCTTGTGGTTGGGGGGGCTCGTGCTCTGGCTCTGGACTGTCGGCAGGAGCTCTCGGCGGAGATTGCGCAACCTCCGTTTCTTCCATGAGTTCGACATAATTGCTGGGGAATAGGCCATGCTCACCCGCAGCATTACGACCCGCCCACCAATCCTAGCCATTGTTAGTGTCTCTCGACCCAAGAATTATCAACTTCGGTGAAGCATAGTACCTCGTCGACCATGTCAATTTCGCCAACGACTTGCCCCTCAACCAAGCTAATTTCATTCTCCTCCGCAGCGTCATAGTCATATAGGACCACAGCCCTCTTGCCACTGGCACCAATTCCAACTGCAGCACCTCTGTCGCGCGCTGGCTCTTCCTCTTCTGGCGGCCCCCTCTCCTTTGTAACGATATGTGCTAAGCTTTCTGCTGGGATTGAAAACTGTGGCTCGGGTTCAAGTTTTGCCACTGGTGGGCTATCCGATTGTCTAGCAACTGGCATGGCGATCCTGACTGGGCTGCCCGGAGCTTCAGGAGTTGGCGGGGTTGGTGATCTGGGCTGGACGGGAGGTGGCGGAATGGCCACAGCGGGAGCGGGTGGAGGACGTGAAGATATATCAATAGGCGGCGGTGGGGGCGCCTCACGTTCTGTATCATGAAACCCACCTGTTGGTTGGGGGCTCTTTGGCGATGCAGGAGTGCCCATCGGGGGCGCTCCAGCAAACTTACTCCTCAATGCGCCAATACCACCTGAGGGTGTTTGGACTTCCTCTTCATGTGATTGCGAGCTATCAATCCTTTGTTGAGAAAGTCTTGTCGTAAGCTCATCCGCGCCTCCACCGCTGCGCCCGGCAGTTGAAGTGCCAAGTGGGGGATAATGTTGGCTTGTATACCCTGGCGAAGGTGGGGGGGGAGTGGTTTCGCTTGCTCCTGATGTGCCTCGCTCTCTGGCCTTTTTCTCAGCCCAGAGTTGAGCAGGAGTCTTGCCACCCGAGGAACCGAAGTCTCGACTGGCAGCACCAACTGGTGGGGTTGCCGACACAGCTGGAGAGATGCCAAAAGCACCAGGCGTTGGAGGTTTTGTACCAAATGCTGGCGCTCCGGTGCCAAATTTCTTTGTGGATTTGGGTTTAGGTAGCGATGTAAGACGTTCGCTTTGAGAAAAGGCCGCACTGCGTTCAGTTAACGACTTGGGACGTTCCTCCTCTTGCGCTGGTGCACTTGAACGGGGAGCAGGGGAATTGGTGGAGGGCCTGGGCTGAGCCTGCGCTCTGATGGCAGCGATGTCTACCTTGCCAACTGGCTCATAAGTTCCTTTGACAATATCCGGGCGGTCTTGCTTTTGGCCTTGTGCTCTGAGGGCCGCGATATCCACTTTCCCGATCGGCTGATAGCCACCTTTAACGACATCAGAGCTGCCTTCAAAACCCGATCCCGAGGTAGTAGAAGTAGGCTGGGCACGCAGAGCCGCGATGTCAACCCTGGTAGGCGTGTAAGCTGATGATACCTTTTCCAATTGGCTCCGGGTGACAGGAGGGGCATCGGATCCCCAGCCGTCTGCATCTGTACTTTCGTCACGTTTGTAGGGAGAACGTGAGGAGATAGGTGGCCCACCAGAAACCTTGGTGGGCTGGTAGGCGGGTTTGTAAGACGAGACAGCGGGCCTAGGGGCAGTAGGTGGAGGGCCGGAAGTCGAGCTGCCGGCTGAGTATTTAGAACCAGAAGCATCGGCTACCCTCTGGAGAATGGATTCTGGGGAAAGATCTGATTCTGAGCGCGCGGTTATTTGCACGTGGTATCCCTAAAGTTTCATCAGAATATTATTCGGGTCAAGGAGCAGCCACAACGCACATGAAGAACCTTGGATACAGTGTTGAGATGACCGGTAAAGTAGCCTTTTACTCTCTCCGGCACACCTTCCCCGCACTACTCCCGTCAGCGAAAATCCCCAATTAACCGCAGGATCAACGTAGAATGGGGGAGCTGTACCCAAGCTATTAAAACGAATTTCGCTAGGCCGGTATTGGCGTCTTTGACCTTTACAAAGGCAAATTGCGCCTTCCCGTCGTTGAATTCCTCAATAAGATCCTGGAGTTCACCCTCTAAAGAAAGTTCAAACCGCTTTATCAGTACATCTCCTAGGAGGATTGAGCTATCGGAAATGAGGCGATATCACCTCCTGGGTTCGAGAGTAGAAATTGGGAAGCTACCTGCAGTAGTGTGCACTTTAAGCACGCTTGCCTTGGAGGCGGAGCCAGCCACAAATGCGTTCACTAACGGAGTAGAGACAGTAAAGACGGCCCACTGTGCGTAAGTCGCTGATGGTTTGCCAGCCGGAGGAGAGTTGACTAGGGCTTGGTAAGAGCGACCGATTTCGTGAGAAATATCGAGTGAAGCCATGCTGAGAGAAGGTTCCTCTTGAGAGGATCGAGTGTGGATGATAACGGGGCTGGTAGTGAAACAGGAGAAGAGAAAGAAAGAGGAGGGATTGGATAAACTCAATAACAGGATCAATGAGGGTTGATATAAATCAATGAGGGCCAACCCAGGACGGTATTGCGTTGTTGCAAAAAGAGGTCAAAGAAGTAATCTGGACAAATTCGGGCAGCTAGTGGATGGCTGAGGGAATGCGTGGGAAAACTTGGGGAGCGGGGAGGAGGATGTAAGAGGCGGATGTGAAATGGACCGGCGATTCATCGAGAGATGATGCCTTTCCCTGATTAGTTAGCAAGAGCAGCAATGTTGAGGCGAAAAGGGAGTGTGATGACGACCAATGTGAGATTTCTCGGCGATGCTGACTGAGCCACCGGTGGGACGTGCAATATTACAGCAAAAATGGCAGATTTCACTCCAAGATATTACTGGTATCATATGCTGGAGAAAATTCACAAGAATATGATACAAACTATCCATAGAACCACTGAAAACAGTAAGGACATCATTTTCTATACACAAACGCCCTCTCAATTCCTGATTCCTCAAGAGTGGTACGCAGCTGAACTTTCAAATTCCACAAAGGCACCATTTTTCCACCAAAAATGATGGTCTTGGCATGATTCTGAGGAAATTTTGTTCCCTGGCGATACTAAAGTTATTACTCTTTAGAAAATTTAAATTCATTTGAGGTTACAAGAGAAGTCAAGTAGTCTACATATTTTCTAAGCACCACTCTACGAGCTTCTGTTTTTAGCTCAAGTATTGGCGCAGAATACATGCGCAAAATTGGCCATTTTTGGTGTAAAATCGCTTGTGCTAACTCACTTTTTCCGTCCCATTTGTGTTATACAATTGTATCGTACTTGGAGACAAGTCGTTTTGGTCCTCTGCCTTTGTGTTGGTCGAGCACCGCTGGTACCGGTACTGTGCGAGTATTTTACCAATAAAAGCGCCATCCTGTGTCCTTGCCATAGAGTGTGGTAATTTCTCCAAACGGTGATGGCGAGATAAAACTCCGAATCCTCGGGGGTTTTAGAGGTGGAGAAAGCTACAAGTGCAATTCCTCGTGTATTATATCACATCATCTACGTGGCTAATACGGTGGGCTACCGGCAGCTTGCGATATTTCATCAAGGCGATATCATTACAAAAAATTCAGATTATTCTTGTATTGAGGCTTCTAGTCTTCACCTTGTAAGATTGTTGAGGAATTAATGAGCTAACTTTTGTTCATTTTAGTACTTTGGTCTATATCATACCTAATTCTCCTACCCGGCATCATTAGAAATCTAATTTTTAGATTATTTTTAGGCTTTTTGCTTTGTTCAATTTATTTTGTTGGTAGGTTTCCTTCTCACTTCCATCAGAAGGAACCAGAGATGAGAAGGAAATAAAAGAGAGGAACCCAGAGCCATACCCACGGATCAAAGAGAAGAGGCGGATCAAGCTAAAATCCAAGGAAAGAAGGATCAAAAGATAAGGGATCTATAGACGGTTCATGACTAGATGGTAAGAATTAAGCAGTGTGTTTGTTTTCAGGCTTCCTATCAGGTTAGGAAGAGCAACATCCAAAGAAACGCAGCCGGTACGAAGGGGCCGTTTGTTCACAGAACTCTGGGATCATATTAGTTTATCACAAACACTTCCACGTACTTGGGTGCATCATACCCAAGATAATCCTGCAAGAAATTGTAAGCGCTGAGCAGCACGTTTGAATGGGGAAAGAAAAATACCTCTTTGATACTACCGATTGCGTGCATTTTGCCCACGTCGCTTCGAGTTCCCATAAGCTTGATGCGAATATGGGCGCCCTTATTAATGATCTGATCCCCATTGTCCGAAAACTGCGGCGGATTGGAGGTTGGGTCGAATTTGATGTCGCGGGGGATAAGCTAACTAGTGAGAAAGAACAAGTGGAAGTGCAGCCAATCTACTTACATGGCTCGAAACGAAAACAGTTAATGGTCCAACTTCAGCGAAGAAGCCCATCTTGTTGACAGAACTAACCACGCCGTCGACCTAATGGGTGTTAGCAGATGCGGTTACTCTAGAAAGAGCGTACCATACAGTTTCACCCTTGAATGGGCGCCAGACAACAGCTTTGTAAGTGATTGTGAATTCTGCATCGCCCTTGCCAGGAATAATCCGCCCAAGCGTAATATTCTCATATTCAATCACACAGATGATGAAATAGCGCCCAGTACAGGAGCCCTCGACATCCTCATGAAGTTTGTGGATAAGGTAATCTCTCATATGGGGTCCAAAGTAGGATGGATGGAGTGTAATAGTGCGGTTGAGCTCGTGTATGAAGAACATGGTTATGGTAATTTGGGGAGGATGTGCGGTGTGCTGGTGCGAGAAAGATTACTGATAAGCTGCTATGCAAATCAGGGGGGGCGCGAGCGGCAGGATGCGTTCAGGGCCTTTTTAATGAGAGGGTGGGTCGGCAGAGACGGGGACAGAGAGGGCTGCGATGGTAGCTCAGCGGTATTACGAGGCCTCACGAAAAATGGTGGAAGGCAAAATAGAGTGACGCCGAGGAACCACGACTAAAACCAAATGACAAGAGATGTAGCGCAGAAAATGCAAAGCTGGGGCAATGGGCGACAGCAGCTAAGCGTGCCTTTGTTGATATGGTGGGGGTATATAGAAGACGAAATGTATGGCTGTGGTGAAAAGAGCTGGCGGGAAGATTGGCGATTTCCCTGGCGAGGTAGCGAACGAATAAAAGGAAGGCAAGACAGCGCAGCGCAGTAGGCAGACACAGACGACCGATGATTCCAGTACCACAATAGGTATAATAGGTCAAGGTAAAGTAGTTGCGCTGTTGTAGAGAGTAGAGAAGAAGCTGGAAAACAGCTTCAACCTTCTGCGCGTGTGGGGAGGTAAGGGGAAACGTTGAAAGGACAAGGGAAACGCCGTCACAGGTGATACGCTAAACGACGGTTGTTCTCTCGACAGTCACATAATGCCTTTGTCTTCGAGTCTGCAGTGGAAAAAAAATGCCTGGCCCCGAGTTAAGTCTTGGCTAGATTACATTTGCACAATCTGATTGTTTTCGAACTTGAGACAAGCCCCTCCCAGGCCAATCGAAATTCCCTCCGAGTCCTGCCGTTGCCTGTCTGCCATCCGCTTCGTCGTGCAAAACTCATCACCACCACCACGAGCGTCCTTTCCTCTCTGTGGCTTCTCAAGCATCTCCCCTCCTCCCCTCCTTCAATTTCCCTTCTTCTCTCATCATACCCATCGTTCGCAATGTTTAGATCGGCCTTGCGTCAATCTACCCGCTCTGTCGGGGCTTTCTCTGCCGGCAGAATCATTGCTGTATGTTACTTCCCCACCAGATTTTCGTCCCCACCAAATCCTTGCGCCCGAGCACATCTACTTCATCGCCCTCGTCTAAACATCCCCATCAATGGAAATCTTCAATCTCTATCTGCTCAATTGTCTTTCCCATATTTAATTACTGACTCCTCTTTCTATCTTCACAGGCTCGGCATGGGGCCCCGGCTATCCTCAATAACACCGTCCGAACCTATGCCGGTGAGGCTAAGGCATCACCAACGGAGGTCTCCTCAATTCTCGAACAGAGGATCAGAGGCGTTCAGGAGGAGGCTGGGCTGGCAGAAACTGGTAGAGTTTTGTCTGTTGGGTGGGCATCCTTAATACTCGGCCTTTATGCGAATTCTGGGCTTACAGCATAATTTCCCCCGGACAGTGACGGTATCGCGAGAGTACATGGTTTGGCCAATGTCCAGGCTGAGGAATTGGTTGAGTAAGTTGTTTAAACATCAATTTGGAATTATAGACATTAATGTTTGAGATTAGGTTTGCCTCTGGTGTTAAGGGAATGTGCTTGAACTTGGAAGCAGGTCAAGTTGGTGTTGTGTTGTTTGGTTCCGATCGTCTGGTCAAGGAGGGAGAGACTGTTAAACGTACTGGCGAAATTGTGTGCCACTTTCTCCCCAAGTTGCCTTGGGCGAGGCCGGCGTGTACTGAGACATGATCTAGGTTGACGTCCCCGTCGGCCCTGGGATCCTTGGACGTGTGGTTGACGCTCTCGGCAATCCCATTGACGGCAAGGGCCCCCTTAATGTCACAGAGAGAAGACGTACTGAAGTCAAGGCCCCTGGTACGTATGAATGATATATTGCAAACCGAGCTTAAAAGAATTGACACATACTCCAGGCATTCTTCCACGTCGTTCAGTGAAAGAACCCGTACAAACTGGACTGAAGTCAGTCGATGCGATGGTTCCGATTGGTCGTGGCCAACGTGAACTTATTATTGGTGACCGTCAGACCGGTAAGACTGCTGTCGCTTTAGATACCATGCTCAACCAGAAGCGATGGAACAACGGATCCGATGAGACCAAGAAGCTTTACTGTGTATATGTGGCTATTGGTCAAAAGCGTTCCACCGTCGCCCAGCTCGTCAAGACTTTGGAGGAGAATGATGCCATGAAGTACTCAATCATCGTAGCCGCCACTGCTTCAGAAGCTGCTCCATTACAGTTCCTGGCTCCTTTCACTGGCTGCGCTATGGGAGAGTGGTTCCGTGACAATGGAAGACATGCCGTCATCATCTATGATGATCTTTCCAAACAGGCTGTTGCCTACCGTCAAATGTCCCTCTTGCTTCGTCGCCCACCTGGGCGTGAGGCCTATCCCGGAGAGTAAGGACACCGCCCCCCCTTTCCCCTGGATCTTTAGTCGCTAACTTCTATAGTGTCTTCTACTTGCACTCCCGCCTCCTTGAGCGTGCCGCAAAGATGAATGAGGCCCATGGCGCCGGTTCCCTTACTGCTCTTCCCATCATCGAAACTCAGGGTGGTGATGTCTCTGCCTATATTCCCACCAATGTTATTTCCATCACAGATGGTCAAATTTTCTTGGAGGCCGAATTGTTCTACAAGGGTATCCGCCCCGCCATTAACGTTGGACTTTCTGTCTCTCGTGTCGGTTCATCAGCGCAAGTTAAGGCGATGAAGCAGGTCGCCGGGTATGCCAAATTAAGGCCTTTTGGTATCCGGCTTTCGTTTGCTAACGAGCCGTCTGCAGATCACTTAAATTGTTCTTGGCCCAATACCGTGAGGTCGCCGCTTTCGCACAATTCGGTTCTGATTTGGACGCTTCCACCAAGTCTACCCTGAACCGCGGCGAGCGTTTGACTGAACTACTCAAGTATGCCATGATATCATTTTGTTTTGCTCTCTATATCAAATAGCCACTAACGATTGTACAGGCAGAAGCAATACAGCCCCATGGCCGTTGAGGAGCAGGTTCCTTTGATTTATGCGGGTGTTAACGGACATCTTGATAGTGTTCCAGTCAACAGGATTGGCCAATTTGAGGAGGGTAAGTCATCTGGTGAAGCGTTATCTATCTCTGTTTCAAAAGTGTCGGATACTTTTGAAAACGGCTAGTAGTTTATGAGACTTGTTTACTGACTTGACGCCCAGACTTCCTTGTCCACTTGAGGACCAATGAATCTGAGCTGCTCGCAACTATCAACAAGGAAGGTGCCCTCTCCGAGGAGACCGAGGCAAAACTCAAGGACGTTATTGTCACCTTCGTAAAATCTTTCTTGTAAACAGCATTGTTCGCATATCTCTAGGTACTCTTGGGAATTCAGCGTCTATATAACTTCCTTCCCCCATTGCCCGCCATTCATCCCGTAAACTGTATCCCCACTTCCTAGAAAATATTTCTCGAGGAATAAAGTGAGGTATTTCGTGCTGTGTTCTTTGGTTACAAAATTCTAGAACAAAATCAAGGAGGGGTTGGGATGGGTTGATTGTATGTATTGTGTGTGACATTGAATGTTGTCTTCTTCCTCCTTGTTATGTGATGCGCGCATCTTTCGAGAATATCTCGAAGATGCCGGTGCTAGCTTTATGCTTGGATTGGATACCTGTTCACAAGCCCAATAGTGAGCATAAAAAAGTGGTACGGGGCAGGGGCGTTGATCTTGATTTTGGTCAAAATCAGCGGCAGGCCGCAAAGGGCTTATCTGGAAACGCAAATCCTCCATTGCTCAACAAGAAAGAATGGTTTTTCGTTGGGGACATTGAACTGAAGGCTAAAATGAACCTCGTTGTAAGGAATCCCCAGCGATAAGTAACAGTTCCTCACGGCCACGCTGGTGAGTTTACTGCGGAGGACAGTTTGTTGTAGCGAATGCTTATTGTAGAGGTTAGTGAACGAGACCCTGAAGTCTATTCTTGGCGTTCATTACACTCACAGCCAGCTGTCCCGGATCTCGATAATTCGAATACCTCGCTGTCTCGTATGAATCTCCATAAGCTCTGAATTTCTTTGCACCAGAGCCTGACCTGTTGTCCTGGATCACTCGCTGTGCCAAACAGATTCTTCCGATTTTGGCCGTCTGGGGCAGCGGGGTGTGAGTACCCCGTACTCGTACTTATTAGCAAGGTGTGACTGCAGATCACCGGGTGAACCCCTGCATACGGTAGTTTACGGAATACGACTTCCAAACTGTACTCGAGTACGGTACTGGTATTGCAACCCTTGTACTAACTCGACCTCGCAAGAGAGCTCTTGTCCTCAATCCACCCAAATTTTCAACGCCCGCGCTCTGCCAGAGCATCTTCCTACCCAGAAAATACCATGTATGATCCGGTGCCATATCGAGATACAGATGGAACTGCTCCGCAAACGAGAAATGACGCCTCCGATTCCAACCGCTCCTCTATGGACTCTACTTCAACAACTTCTCTTATCCTAGAGAGACTCAACCGTGAAGATCTTGATGATGGCCCTGACGGATACGAGTCTTCTGGGCGAGCCCAGAGAGAAAAGCTTGATGAAGACGACGACCTCGAAATTGGGCGTGCTGCCCCTCTCAAGCCTATGGAAAGGAAAGTCAGGAGGGCTATGTACCTCCTCGCTTTCCTCATGATCGGTGGGTGGCTTTTGGCACTTACCGTTTATCTTTCTCGGGAGCACTTCGGACGCCCAGACGCTGCTCATGACCCTTCGGCTACTTCCACTCAGAAAGCGGGCAAAAAGATTACACTTAACCAGGTTATGCAGGGGACATGGAGGAGTAGAACTCAGAGGATTCAGTGGATCGACGGGCCTCATGGGAACCAGGACGGCCTACTTCTGACCCAGAGCTCCTTCGGAATAGGCAACTTTCTTGAGGTCCAAGATGTCAGAAACGACTCGAATAGGATCGTGCTTATGAAGGATGGGACCCTACCAGGGAATGGACGGCCTATCTCCGCCGTCAAGTGTTGGCCAAGCTCGGATTTGAAGAAGGTCCTTGTGGCCTCAGATTATGAAAAGGTTGGCTTTTCTGCTACCCATAATTGTCTCTCTCTTCTCTGGTTGATGCTTTTATTCTGGTTTCTATTTTTAACATGTTGCGGTTCCAGAGATGGCGACATTCGTATAATGCACGATACTGGATCTACGACGTTGAAAAGGCTACTGCCGAGCCCCTTGTTCCTTCGGAACCCGAAGCGAAGTTGTCGCTAGCAACTTGGTCCCCCAAGGGTGATGCTATCGCATTTGTGAAGGACAACAATGTGTTTATTCGCCAACTCGGTTTGGACTTGACTTCAGAATACTACTCTGTCACCCAGGTTACTAAAGATGGCGGCACCAATCTCTTCAACGGAATACCCGATTGGGTTTACGAAGAGGAGGTGTTTGCTGGAAATAGTGCTCTCTGGTGGAGTCAAGATGGGGAATTCCTGACCTTCTTACGTACCAACGAAACGGAAGTCCCGGAATATCCTATTCAGTTTTTTGTTTCTCGTCCTTCGGGCAACAATCCGCCCGATGGATTAGAAAACTACCCTGAGCTTGAATTTATCAAGTATCCCAAGGCTGGAGCCCCGAACCCGGTTGTCCACTTGGGATTCTACGACGTGAAGAAGAAGGAGACCTTTGCGGTCCCGGTCGAGAACGATTTCCCCGATGACGATCGATTGATTACGGAGGTGGTGTGGTCTGACGGAAAGCATCTCCTTGTGAGAGAAACAAATCGAGAGAGTGATGTCTTACGCATGGTCTTAATCGATGTTGGTACCCGAAGTGGAAAGGTTGTTAGAGAGGTGGATATTTCTGCTATCGACGGAGGTTGGTTTGAAGTGTCGAAAAACACTCGATATATCCCTGCAGATCCTGCAAACGGGAGACCTCACGAGGGATATATCGATACCGTCATTCACGAAGGATATGATCATCTTGGCTATTTCACTCCGTTGGATAATAAGGATCCTATTCTACTAACCAATGGTCAGTGGGAGGTGGTTGATGCGCCATCCGCCGTGGATCTCAAGAATGGCATCGTTTACTTCATTGCTACCAAAAAGTCTCCTATTGAGCGCCACGTTTACAGTGTCAAACTTGACGGCTCCGATTTCCGCCCTGTGACGGACACAACTAAAGATGGCCGCTACGAGGTTTCATTCTCTAAACTGTCAGGTTATGCGTTGCTAACGTATGAGGGTCCTGGGATACCATGGCAAAAGGTTGTGGGCACGCCGAGCGGTGATCAGTCTTTCGTTAAAGATATTGAGAAAAACCAAGGTCTTGCGGCCCTAGCAGCCAAACATGAGCTTCCAACCTTCCATTACTCTACTGTCAACATTGACGGATTCGACCTCCAAGTGGTGGAGAGACGCCCTCCCCACTTCAATAAAAAACGAAAGTACCCTGTCCTATTTCAAGTCTATGGCGGACCTGGAAGTCAGCAGGTATCTAAATCCTTTAACATTGATTTCCAAGCCTATATTGCCGCCGGCCTCGAGTATATTGTTGTCACCGTCGACGGGCGGGGAACCGGTTTCATCGGGCGCAAAGCACGAGTTGCTGTCCGTGGAAATCTCGGATATTGGGAAGCCCATGACCAAATCGAGACTGCAAAGATTTGGGGTAAAAAGAGTTATGTTGACGAGAAACGAATTGCGATCTGGGGGTGGAGTTATGGCGGATTTATGACCTTAAAGACGCTCGAGCTAGATGCTGGCAGAACGTTCTCTTACGGCATGGCTGTCGCACCTGTCACAGACTGGAGGTTTTATGGTTCCTCCCCCTCCCCCTCCCCCTCCTCTGCTATCTACCATCGATTTCAGTTCTAACGCTGCCGCAGATTCCATCTACACCGAAAGATACATGCACACACCCCAGCACAACCAGCAAGGTTATCGTAACGCGACTATTTCTGACGCTCAAGCGCTCAGTAAGAGCGTGAGGTTCCTGCTCATGCACGGGGTAGCAGACGACAACGTGCACATGCAAAACTCACTTGCACTCTTGGATAAGCTTGACCTAGCGAGTGTAGAGAACTATGATGTCCATGTATTCCCGGACTCGGATCACTCAATATATTTCCGTATGTTTCCCCCCTTTTTTACCCACTTCCTCTTCTCTCGTCCTTATGGGGTTTTTGAATATGTGTTAATAGCTGGGTAGATAATGCTAACCGAATGGTATACGATCGTGAGCCTCCCCCACCTTCCCCACCTCCCATTCGATCTATCCTTAAACAAATATTAACACCAGTCAGGCCTCGAGCAATGGCTCATACGTGCATTCAACGGCGAGTTTTTAAAACTTGACGGACTAAAGCCCATTAGGGAAATATCGGAGCCCCTGCGTAAGAGAACCAGGGATTTCGTTTAATTTTGGGTCTTGTTTCTTTTTTTATATAATTTGCTTTTGCGGTGTGTTCGGTTTGGTTTCGCTTTCTGTCAAGCCATCGTGGTTATGTACTAGTAGTTCTGGCACAGGCGCCTGGGTTTTTTGTGGATTTTTCTTAAATACAGATACTAGTATCATCATACTAAGTATGAGTACTGTACCTTGGGATTTCCAGTGGGTTACGCTATTAGGTGTTGTGTTTTAAGTGGATTTGTGTACTCGTACTCCTATTGCACTATGTCCGAAGAATGAAGTAATTCAGTGTATTGTACTATGATGCCAATAAAAAAGCCCACCACACCCTTCCCCCATCCCGCCAACTCCTGCCCAGCCGATCCCCATCTCCACCCAGTCCGCCTCCCCTGCCCAACAAAGGCCCCACCGGCCGGGCCTCCACTGACCAGGCCCCCACCGACCGGGCCCGTTGCGACCTGGCACAGAAGCCAAGGGTCTCCGTCAATATTCCCCTGCCGGCCTCCCCCCCATGTACAGTACAGAGCCCTCGTCTGCCTGGCAACGGAACCAGGCCATATCTAACATACCCCCAGGACCGGGGGTCAAATCCTTCTCCCGTTGGGCCTTTGTCTGGTCGACCATCTCGATTACTTTTTTGTAGGCTAGCTGAGCGGACTTGGAGGCGATTTCGTCGGGATCAAGGGTATAGGAGGGTGGGCGGACGGGCTTGCAATGGTCATACGGTACACGGCGAGGATGAGTGCGGCACCAAGGCCGCTGATCAACTTTGGGTAGAAAGTCTAAAGAATATGAGATGACCAAGTCAGCAATCAGGATCGTTTGGGGCTTTTGATTATCTTGGACAAATCCCAATGGCATTGGATATTTGGTCACACATCACGAATGAGATGATTTTTCAAGGATGTCCTTTTCGGGCGTAGAGGACACGATGATTGGTTGTTGGTAAATTTATCTCACTAACAATGACATATGAGAACTAACCCAATCTCCCATAAAACAATAGGGTATCCAATTATCTATACCACAAAAACCAACGCCAACGCTCACCAAAGCAGCCAGACGACACTGTAAAAGAAACCAATTCAGAAAAGTTTAACCACCAGCAACGCTCCCATGGTCGCCGCCCTTCGCTTCATTTTCAGCTCCCTTGCTTGTGCCGTCCTTCTCAGAAATACTTGTTTGGCGCCTACTTATGACACCCGGCCAGACTCTGGGCTCCGAACCACTGATGTGGTAATCCCCATAGCCACCGGGGCTTCCCGAACTGCCACCAGTATGATGCCTCAATACTGTGGCGGTTCCGATGGTATTGGACCTGGCCAAGACAGGGAAGCCTGGGTAACCGTCACGAGACTCCGTTCCGGGAGGCAGAGTGTTTGGAGAAGCACTCTGGCCTTGGAAGTCATAGATGTGAACGGATGCAGGGGGTTTTGAAAACCCCAGTGATATCGGACACTGGGTTGGCGATGGAAGACCACCTTGCAAAGAAGGAGGCTCCTGCACTGAAGTAGGGTTTGTTTGCATACTTGTTGTTGGCGAGTGAGGGCGGGAGACTTGAAATGGCGTTCCTGGAAGCGTGAGCCTGCCCTGAAAACCAGCTGCGCCAACACTGGCTACAACCTGGGCGGAGGTGTAGCGCTCGAGCCTATCCCAGGTCAGTATGTTCTTCGCTGAGTGAGAGAAGAGGCCCACATTTTCAGCTCTTCACGCAATGTTTGGTGTCGGAAAGCCATTCTAATATTGGGGACGTTGGACTTATCCATGTTATTCCCTTCAGGTCCCGGCACATGGTAATCGTTTCCGAGCCACCGTGCTTTGACAGCCCCCTCAAATCCAGATTGGAGGACGCTATTTCTAGCCAACTCGCACATATCCACAGCGCTAAGTTTGTAGATCTGCGCCGCAACAGAATACTCTTCAATGAGAGGCTCCTTAGTAAATGCAAACTGTAGCGGATCATCCGTAGAAAGTGAGACGTTTAGCCCCCGCTTAAAGTATGACAAGAAAGGATTCTTGTCGTATGCAAGGAAGAGCGCATTGTTCGAGAGCGGAGACATTGCAATTCCTATCTGATCAAGATAGAAGATGTATTGCAGGAGAGGGACTTTACGGAGCAAGATGCCATGACTGATTGAGTGACAGCAAAGCACTGCAGCAGCCAGATGATCTGTATCTCCCGCCTCACCGCAATGAGGACGCAAGACAAATGTATTGAACCCACGCTGTTTTCTCCAGACATTCAAAGATGCCGTGTTCGCAAACAGGTAATAAATCCAATAGCTGTACGGTGGATTAGACTTAAAAGTCCATTCCGGAGGAGATGGGAATTTCCTGAAGGTCCTTCGTTCAGCCTTGCTCTCATCATCGACACTATCAAAGCCGACTACTCTCTGCAAGAAGACGTGAAGCTTGGGGTGTGATGATGGGTCCTTTGTCACTTCAAAAAGAGGTTTGAAGATATTGCGAACCACTTCATCAAAGGAATTGATAAGGCCAGTAGACTTGTAAACATTGTAGAGGCGCGGAACCTGAATCAGCCAGCGAGCATTGTGTGAGAATAGTTTGTTGTCCACCACCCATGCTGCCAGCTTATCCCATTCGTCTTCTGCGCGCCCATATATCGAAATGCGATATTCGGCCATTTGGTATTTACTTGCCTCGAGATCCTGGAAAACCTCTATATTACTCAGAAGTTAGTATGCGATAAAGGGGAATGCGTCTCATCAAGCACGGACCCTTAGTAATCTCAGCGAGATAGCGGCCCTTGATATCATTATCCGTCTTAAGGAAAATAGTTCTCAAGCGAGATTCTCCCACTGGATTATACTTAAGATTGAATTTGTCGAAGCGATGGAACGAGTCGGTATGGGCCTGCCTCCCGTCAAAGGTTAATTGCCGAATAAAAAGTTCGAGTTATCGGCACTTTAGCCCTATCATCTAGGCAGTCATAACTTACATGCATATCTAAGGTATCGATACTAAGGTCATATGCAGTCAAATTGATGCTGGCAAATACCTCAGTCAATGTAAGGTGCTTCCCGTCCCTAAATAGGACTTTTTCCTATTACCCAGTTATCTCCCTTGCCCTTAGAATCGACGCTCCAGAAACAAGAGGAGGGGTGCTCACATCCGGGCATCTCTTCATCTTATGCTTTATAAACCGTAGGAGATGCTTCTGATTCATGCAAGCAGAATGGTGGACGTGCGTATCAACTTTCCTCACATTGTAAAAATCTCTATGGGGTACCCTCTAAAACCGCGGCACGCTCAGATTCAAGTCTCAATGCGGATATTCTACCCAGCCGCTTACCTTGGAGTCTGCCATCTCCTGATGCTCGTTCAGTAGAGTGTACAAGTTCCACTTGCCCTCAAGATATTGCAGCCGTCTAAAGGCGAAGCTCTTGCTCGGGCCATCGCTCGAAATGTCAAGAACCTTGTCCAAATCGATATAATACTCTCTCAATGTAGGGATAGCCACGACAGGCATGCCGGCATCCAGTGCTGCAATATGGTCAGCTGTCAGGGCGCTGTAGTGATCAAATCGCCCAGGACTGGGGCTTACCTTTTTTGTTCTCATACACCTGGAATACACCATGGTCATCTCTCTTAAATTCCATTTCATCCTCCCCGGGGATCTCACATTCCTCGAAGGCAAAATCTTCCCCAATATCTTGTCCAGGCTTTCGAGCTTCCTTCTGAGCTGTCGCGTTTGCTCCTTTCTTGGTTCCTTCAATCTCCTGTACACTCCCTCCACTGCCTTTCGGGGTCGGTGGGTGAGGAGTTCCATCTTCGATCCAGACGGGAGGTGGTGGAAGTGGGTAAATCTTCCAGCCAGGGTCGTCTTTAGGATTGTCAGCATGCCCCTGCAGCGATACTCGCAAATATTTATGGCGTATATCCAAGATCTTTTGAACATTAGTGTAGATGGTCGAAAGCTCTGCCGAGAGAGCGGGGTCCCCTATAAATTCAAAAGTATATAGATTATTTTCATGCCTACTGATTCTGAGACATTGGGGATTTTAAGACATTAGGGTTGAGATGCAGTGCTAGGAAAGAATCCATGCTCACCACCCAGGTACCCTCCCTGTGGCTCGGGGAGCATTTCTCCCTGTGGATTAATAAAGTCTCCCCTCTGCCTGGCGGCGCTGGCAACGACGCCATGAGGATCAAAGCGGCTCATCTCAGGTGCTTGCACACCTTCGTGCTCTTTAGGTTTCCCGAGTGAAGCCATTCCCACTGGTGCTGGTGCAGTGTTACCAAAGCTTCTTGATGCAGTAATACTTAAGGTAGAGCCTCCGGCAGCTGGTCCCAAGTACTGGTGGTGCGAATGGTGGAGATGGGGCGGTTGGTGAGAGGAGGTGAAAGACCTAACACTTCCAGCTCTGCTCAGGTTCCCAATACCACTACCACCACTAGGGCCAGTCCAGTTCCCGGTAGAAGCACGCATTACAGGGGAGTTCCAACCACTATTCGCTTGCTGCTGCTGTTGGTAAAACATTTTTGCGTCCGTTTGCTTCAAAGTCTTTTCCTGTTTGTAATTGTAGAAAGCAGACTTCCTCTCCTCGTCTTCGTCCCCGAGAAAATCTTGGTCCGTGTGGTCATCTTCAGGTGACGAAGAGAGAAGGCCTCCAGTGGAATCGAACAGCCGACCTGAATCGTCCCATTCGACGCCTGAGGCACCAGTGGCACGGGGGCTCGGCCCACCGCGGTCAGAGCCCTCTAGGGAAGGGTCCTGAGGAGGGGGGGCATTCTCGGGAGCAGGCATTATTTTTATCGGGATCTAAGGCAGACAAGAACTGGGCAATGGGGAACAGGAATATGATTGTAGCAATTACCAATACCGCTGGGGTGGTACGGGTTATATGTTTGCTGAGGGTAAAGGCGGCGGAAGCTTTTACTCGCAACGGTAGTGGTGGTGGTGGTGGTTGTGGTGAAAGGATAAAGCTCCTAATCCTCGTCACCACAGCCAATACAAAGCGCGGTAAGCCCCGTCCAACCAATGGGTCCAACCAAACGGGAAGCACAGAAGTTTGTTTAGAATTTCCCAAATGACGAGACCGATATGCTATTCTTTCCAGGCTAGAAATAATTAATTCTCATTAAAAGTAAAAATAAAAACAGCAAAGTGCTCAAGAAAGCAAGTACAGTAGAGTAGAGAGTCAGATTGCCAGTAACTCCACCCATATTCTCAGCCCAGCTCACCGAGGGAAAAGACGGAAAAAAGGTTCATTGCATCGTACTCGAGGACAAAGCATACGGTACCTGAAACGGATCTTGATTGGCGGAAGCCAACCAAGAGTCACATGGCGATAGATGAGGAGCTTGATGCATGTCTCAGATCCGGGCTTCTATTCATACACATCAACCTCGCTTCTATTGCAAACCACTTCAAAACTTAGACATTGCCCCATAGAATACTAGTAGGCCGCTAGCATAGTAGGGAGACTGTGCAAAGACTCAAAACATACCAAGTTGAACACAAAAGAAGTGGTAGGCTGCTGTGGGCCATGTACCAGTCTGATGTCTATATACTGGTAGATACGAATACAAAAACGCATCCACCACTGCAGGAAAAAAACGTGACACACTTACAGTATTACAATAATGAAAAGAAAAAGGAAAGAAAAGACCGCTCGCTAGTCAAAAACAGCTAAGATACTCGAGTACAGTAGATGCTACGAGGGTGCGAGCGGCGGTAGCGGTACCGCTAGGGACGCAGGGAGGTAATCGTGGACTACTCGAGTATTTGGTACAGTAGATGATGGCGACGCTGGGGAAAGTGTTACGAATCCTTATGATTCAGTGTGGAAGGTTTTCCCCTCTTGGTTGGAGAGACAGGTGAGGAGGGCAGAGAGCAGACAGGGGGAAAGGACAAGGAAAGCAAGAGGGAAATATTCAACGGTCGATTGCGGACATGGCTATTAGAGCCGGTTGAGTGTTGTGATAGCCGAGTGATCCGAAGTAGTCCTATAAGAACGCAAGTGAGGGATCGAGGAGAAGAGCAACATCAGTCCGCGATAGGTTTAGTTTGGCAAGTTAACGAAATTGCGGAAACCAGTTAACGAAATCAAAAATGGCCAAATAGCTTAGGCTATACTATAGCGTGTCAGGAAAGAGCTAGCTCCTCTCAAGGACTCTTGTCTCAAGATCCCGAGATTAGCGACATAAGAGAGAGAGAGCGGATCGAAAAAGTTTTTTTGAAAGGTAGGCAAGGAAGTGCTATGCGATACCAAGCAGTAGATGACTGCTTCGGGAACCGGGGCGATACCGCGCCCTCCTATGGACACCCCATGTGCCATCCCAGATATAGTTCTATGGGAACGGAATCCTGTTTCTGGCCCATCAAGCAGAGCGCTGTGATTAACCACAAAACTCCCGAGCTCTCGAGAGCCACCTTTTAGGAAATTGACTGTCTTGCCTCAGCTGCAGCCCATACCAGCACCTGACCTACGGTACCCGCCAAAGCCCCGCAGTTGCTCCAATTTAATAGCCATCGCCGAGTGACGTTACGTGAGAATCAAAATACAAAGGACAATACCAGTACCACAGGTACTCGAGAATATGGAAAGCGAAACTTCTCCCAATCGGTCACAAAGCGAAAACGAACCGCTCTTAAGGATAGATGTCTCGTGGCTCGTACACTAATACAGCGTGAAGAAAAATAAGCTCTAAGAAGCCAGAGGGTAGCAGAGGCTACCAGTAATACCTTCTAGGGCGAGCGCCCGCAGCGCACCAACCTTTCATAGCGGTTTCCTTAGTATTCGTTAATAACCTCTCAAGGCTCACAGGTCTCCGAGGACGTATCCAGACCTAAGACTTCTTGGTCTCATCCCCAGTTGAAGCACCCAGAGCCTTTTTTTTTGCCATATCTGTCACTTCGCCAGTGCCAACGATTCATTCGAGGCTGCATTAGGGCCAATCCTTCAGATACTGACCATGAAATCTCACACCAAGAGTAGGCTTAGCCGTAGCACGACGACGAGTGAAACCAGAGCTGCTTCAACCGTCTTCGTCCTTGTGCGCACAGGAAGGGCAGTAAGGTGTGCGAGGAGCGAGAGCTTGGCAGTACATCCAGTGGTGGAGGTGTGCTTTCTTGGGGAGCGTCTAGCAGGATGGTGTAGTATCGCATTATCGGGTATGGCGGTCTGCTGGGTATGGAGGAGCGCTAGCTACGCCCGGTAGCCCAGGAATGGGCAGCCTAGTCCTGGGGAGTTTTCAACAGAATCGAACTAACTAGAGCTACAATCTGCACCATGATTTCTGCTGCGTACTTTCTAGTCGCCGTGCGCACCTGATGCTCCGCCATACCTGGCAAACCTCCATACCCGGAGTAGTGGTCGTCTGGTAAGGAGCAATTCTCTAAGCTTTGACTTGACAGTTGAGTAGCTTATCCTGGCTGATATCTGCTGGGGGAGCGGGGATCAGGGAACTCCGTGCTTATACGCCTCTCCCCCACTTTGCGGGGTCATAGAGGTGTCAGTGCCATCTTAGAAGTTATTCCTCGAACTCGTACCATAGCTTTCTTGAGTTTATTGAAGAACTAAATCGATTCCTCAACGTGCTGCAGGCGCCAGCGGTAACTTTATGGAAGCCCTAGTGCTCGTTGTGAAGCAAGGTCCCTGAGATATCTCGATAAGGCACAATATTAGTGCCGTCAAATGGCAAATTAGTGTTTTGCTAACCGCAATTGCCGGCGCCGGGAGCAGCGTAAGTGGTTCAGAAAATACTTCTTGATTATTCACACTGGCTGGTGTCTGCTTGCTAACAGTGCTTTATAGATTCTGACATGGCTCTTAATGCAAGAGTTGTCAAAGGGTCAGATTGGGAGGCAGGCAAACTAGGGGCACACAGAGCAATGGAAGAGGGCCTCTATGAGAAAATCGAAAAACTTGCGCAGGAAGTCGGCCGTAAAAAGTTCTCGAGTACTCGAGTGCCGCACAGTCTTATAGTAGTATTATAGCACAGTCTAAGGAGATACCGTAGCCGAGTTAATTTGCCGGTAGGCTTCTCTCGGATAGGAATACACGAGCATCGTTGATGTTTACCGTATCGGCATCCAAAACGGCGACATAAGACCCAGCATTAATATGATACCACAAATCGTCGACGGCGTCCACCAGCATGACCAGCGATCCCGACAGGCTCAACCCGCACTAGTCTCACACAGCTCCAACCTGCGCCCGACCACCGAGCCAACAAACAAAAGCACAAGCCAACTGTCCACCGGGCACCTTTAAGTATCGAGTTATCACCCGAATATTGCGGCGGGTAAAAGCACGATGACAGCATATGCGATCAAGCCCCAGAGCCCGTGCACGTATCCCGCAGGACAGTGTAAATTTATGCGGCGGCCCGACGACCACCTCCCTCCATTGGCGATAAAACGGGCAGCCAGCAATCACACCTGCAAAATCCATATCCGAGTGACAAGTATGATCCGGCAAAGCGATTGGACAACCTCAAACCCCGCTCACGCCAGTTACCGTAAGTTACGTCATCCATACTCTGCACTCCAACAAATATTTTAACGGCCAAACATCAGGCACGAGCACTCGGGCCCTGAATCCTCACCAGTTCTCTCCAAGACAGGAGAAGTGCCTCCATCTGATACCCCTTTCACTTGAACTTGTATTCCCAAACTAAATAAATAAATAAAGAGGAGCCCTTCGAGATGCCACCAATCCCAACACCGGGTTCTCGGGAGCTTCTGCAGAGAGTGAAGATGTTCATCCCTCCGCTGCTGGACAAGATGCACAAAGGTTTGCACCCTTTTGGCCTCCTAGATATACTATGATCAACTCGATTGAATCAAACCTAATAATCTACAGGACAGCAAGGTCGTGTAGCAGTCATCGGGGGCTGCGAAGAGTCTGCTACCCCCAACTTCCATTCCAAACCTCGAAGCTAACAACTGCTAGTTATACCGGCGCACCTTTCTTCTCAGCAAATGCCTCCGCGCTACTAGGTATCATACCATCTCTCCTCCTCCATCCTCTCCAACTCCCAGAGCTAACATACACCAAAGGCGCCGACATGTCCCACGTTATCTGCGAACCGCAGGCAGCTCAAGTGCCCGCCCCTCGATCCCAAGCCACAGCATGCGGTTCTAACAAACCAGGTCATAAAAACCTACTCCCCAAACATAATGGTCCATCCCTACATGCGTCAATCTCACCATGCCCAGGATGGGATGCAATCCGCGGAAGAAATATCCCAAAAGACAATCGACTTGCTCGAACGCCTACACTCAATTGTCGTAGGGCCCGGGCTTGGCCGCGACAACTTAATGCAAGATACAGCTGCAAAAATAATTGAGGCAGCGAAAGCGAGGAATATGCCCATGGTTGTAGATGCGGTATGGCATCCACCGGCTCACCCGCCACAAAGCCGAATGGACAGGGACATACTAATGGTGATAACAATCATAACAGGACGGGCTATTCTTGGTGCAAAACCGACCGTCTATCATTAAAGACTATGTCAAGGCAATCCTGACCCCAAACAAGGCCGAATTCGCACGTCTGTGTAAAGTCATGGAAGTAGACCCCCAAGGCGATGAGACAGAGGTTTGTGCAAAACTAGCTAGGGCCTTCGGTGGTGTGACTATCATACAAAAGGGGCCAAAGGATTACATTTCCAATGGAAAACAGACATTCATATGCGATCTTGAAGGCGGTTTAAAGAGGAGTGGTGGGCAGGGCGACACCCTTACTGGAAGCCTGGGGACGTTTCTGGCTTGGACGAGGGCGTACCGGGAGAGGATTTGGAAGTGAGTTTTGTCCCTGCCATCTTGAAACTGGCTTATGTAGGAGGCCACTGACCGACTCGGATACGCCAGTCACGACAACTCACTTTCCGATTCGGAATTGATCTCGTTATCGGCATTTGGAGCAGCTGCCGTAACAAGGTATTGTTCACGGGTAGCGTACGAGAAGAAAGGCAGGGCGTTGCAGGCGAGTGATCTGTCGGTAGAAGTCGGCAATGCTTTCAAATACCTATTTGAAACCGAAAATCCAAAACTCTAAATATCTGTGATGGCTATCATATATACCATCTCTAGCCCAGCCCCTCCCGTAGACACGCATGACTTTATACAGACCCGCGATGTCATAATTCACAAGTTTTCCGAAAAACCGAGTTTCGATAGAATTGCAACATTCAGCCTAGCCCCGGCTGGAGTATGATAAGGTATCGCGCATGGTAGCCTAGCCTACTCCCTTGCGCTACGATTCGGGGGAAGGTCCCCAGGACCAAATGACATGGGCAGCAACTATCATGCTCACGAGTCAACCATTGCCCCCACCCGACGTCTCGGGAAGCGAACCCCCCATAAAGTAAGAAGCAGAACAATAATAACAATGATAATAATGAAAATAAAAAACCCCACAACATACCTCTCCCAAAGTCTTAACAACACACTCCCCTTCATCTTTTCCGTACATGAAAATCGGCACACTGCCATCCGAAAACTCCCGTATGAATTGCCGGCACATTCCTTTGTAGACCACCCGCCAAAACCGCATTAGCCTCAACCAACACTCCCCCAGAGCGGCTACGAATAACGGAGGGAGGGAGAACAAACCACATGGCGATGCCGGCGGTGAAATATCCGTCGACACACCAATTGCGCGGAACTTCTTCTTCCCCTCCGTCTATGCACCCTTAGCCACCCGCATAAAGGAGTGGAGTAAGGAAGGAAGAGGCAAACAAACAATAGCTTTAGCAAAGGCCGTCCGCTCGGCACATATCCCTACAGGATACGACGCGTTCTCGACATTCGCGCCAATAACCCAGGACCCATCTTCGCAAAGGAGGGCGCAACCGACGCGGAAGTTGGAGTATGGGCCTTTTCCCACTGTTAGTTGCGGGAGTGTAACGGGGGGGGGTAAGTACAGTAGGAAACGTCCTTCGCAGCTGCAGCTCTTTTCGAGAGCTCTTGGAGCTCTTCTAATGTTAGGCCGTGGGTTTGGGACATTGGTTTTTTTATTCTTGTTTGTTTTTGGAGGGGAGGGTTGAGTTGGGGTGTTTGGTGGATGTTACAAGTATGGTTGCTATTGCAGTGTAGAGAGGGGGGGTAGGGGGGGTAGGGTAATTGTGGGGCGTTACGTGAACCCGAGTTCAAGAGATTGTTGACGGGTATCGTCGGTATCGTACAGTACTAGTACTCTAGAGTGCCCGTCTATCTAGCCTCCCGATATCCCTTGCAGCACCCCGGCCGCTTTTAGGAATAGTTTGCTTGTTTGTCGAGGAGACGTTCCGCGATAAGGTGCCGGGTGCATCTCGGGTTCTGGTCAGGTGTATGTGTGGTCGCGTGCCGTCTGTTAGATATTCATAGTATGTCACTCGGGCCTACTATCTCTCCCAAGTTTGCATACGGCTGAATGTCTCGAGAGGAAGTGAATTTTATATCCCACCAATTAGAGCTGATATGTGGCAGAAATTCGGAACCGACCCGGCGCCATTCTCAGCACTCAATCTCCCGTACCAAGACACAACAATACCGGTACTGTATCGCACAAGCACAAATACTCGAGTAGTCGAGCACGGTACCACCACCGCCGCCGATCACCGCCGATCACCTCCCTTCCGAGATCCCGCCTCACCCCATCCCTCCGGCACAACCCAGGGTGCAGTAACGCAATTGGCCGTGATGTAAATACTGAAACCCCACCATATCACAAAACCATAATTGCACGTCACGATACACGTCTTGATACGAACTGGCAATGCAAATCGATCAAAGAATGAAAGGGCGCTCGGTCCGCGGTGTTATTGCTATTGGGTAAAGGGATGTGGGAGGTGCCGTAGGTAGGATTTGCACGACGAGGCGATAGATAAAGAGATGGGTGGAGAACCCCCTATGATAGGGGTTTGCAGGCGCGGTGTCTACTCGAGCAGCACCTGGGCGGAGGGCGGGCCGGAGATGGGTGTATTATTATAGCAACTCCTGACGCGGTACAGTACAGCCCCCGGTAGAAAAAATCGGGAAACGGTGATCGGGCCTCTGGGGCCTTGATTGGAGGGTTCGGTGTGCTCGAGCCAATCGAGCAACCGTGTTTCTAACTTTTAATTTCCACAATTCCCGATCTTTTCGACCGGAGGCTGTACATGCTTGAATGCCGTATCAAACCTATTCCAATGCCGGTACGGTCCTGTGCCAGTAGACCACTGTTACTGCCATAGTGACCCCCCCCCCCACTTGCGGGGGTAGCGCACAGCAGCACGTACTTTGTAACCCTCGAAGCGCAATACCGACATCGGCAGTCTCCGGCCGTGTCGGTATGATATGATGAGCCAAAAACCGAGCACCGATAGCATAACTGTCTATCCTATAGATTATGGTCATGCATACCGGTGAACCGGCAACCCCTGCTCGAGCACACTCGAGCTCGAGGGGGAGAGCCAGCGACCAGGAGCAGGAGTACTCGTACCAATGACCTACAAGGTCCGATAAGAAGTCATGGAAGCAGTTATTCGGGGCTGACAAACCAAACATATCCTTGCCTGTTCCGGTTCGCAGTTTCCTACCCTAGCACTTATGTTGCGATTTGCCAAAATCTTGAGAGAGAAAAATTGCATCCCGGGATATCTCGAAACATGTCAGAGAGGAAGATAAGGATCTCTCCCCTAGGTAACCTTTGTACTATCAAGACCGCTCCAGCCCCCCATTTGGCTAAGAAAGCCAATAGGTAGGTTGGCGTCTCAGAACCGTTTGAGAGTATTCAAGATGTATGATTTCTCTCTCTCTCCCAAGCTCCACTCTGTTGTGAAGGTTTTTGCAAACGGCAATCCGAGAAGCTCTATGATAGAGCATCAGCATAGCGTACGGTACCGTAGTGCATCCAACTAGTGTATGCTGGCCGAGACCTCAAGGGAGTTGGAAGTTATTCGCTGCTGGTTTGAGGTCCCTCGTCCAATAACACAAGCTCTTGGAAATGTGGAAATCCGATAATATACGGGAATCTTCCTTTTGTATTTTCGGCTACGTCACCCAGGTTGCTAGGGCTATCACTGTAGTTGTTGCCAGGAGGTCAGGGTCAGGGCAGAAGAAAGAGGTCCGATTAGATAGGCTATCGGATGACCGGACGTGTATTGATGGCAATGGATGTGAGTATTCAACACACATGACCATCGCTGTGCGCGCAAGCTGAAGTGAAAGAGAGCTTCGGATGAGTGCCAATATTACCCAGTATCGGTCTTCTTCTGCTGCACACAATAAAACTAAGGCAAAGTTATTGCTGATATACTGCTCAGCTCACAGCAGGGCGTTCAGGCTACCAGGGGGCAACTTTGCAATTTTCTTCACAGTATATAGATAAAACATCTACCGGTAATGAAGTGAAAGGGGACTCTTCCCAAGTCCCATACTCATACTGTACCCTCAACAAGGGATATGGCCTTCTAAATGCATACTTATATAGTACTTGTACAACCTCCGGAACACTATACCTGTAAAGGGACGATTGGGCAAAATAATAATACTCACTTGACTTATACACAAGTACCGGTACCGGTAGCTTAACTTCCTATCGCATCTAAAAGGCATGTGACGACTTAGTCGAAGGTTAAAAGCTCCTGGACAAAAGCCCTCCGCACCTTCCCAGCTTACATAAGAAAAACCGCTCGACAAACCCAGAAGGAAACTCCAGGGCAGAAGACTCGAGGCAAAAAACTGCCGACAATATATCCCAGCTCCGAACCCTCGAAACAACGAATGAGAACTCATCCTCCACATTATACCCAATCTTGCACCGCACAGTACTATGTACCACCAAGTACACTTCACAGCAAAGCACTCGCGAAGAACCAAGTCTCCCCGGAAGGAAGGAAGGATCGAAGTGAATGCACCGGCACCCGTATTATCTAAGACGGCATGAGCCAGTCCAGCCCTTTTTTTCAGAAACTACACCTTGAGCCCCGTTTCGAAGGGCTGAGACCGGAGGGAGCTGCACTTTCATGTCCTGCATATCGGAACCTCCCTCTCTCTCCGGGGGTGGCGTTCTCAGGTAGGACGGCTTTGATTCATATGGTGCGAGCCCAGGTTTCGCGACCCCCCCACCGCCGTTTCGAGTTGTGCTGGCGGTGCCTTGGGCAAGGGTTCGTCCGAAGAGGAGCCAACAACGGGAGAAGAAGAAGCCTCTATGGTCCAATGCGCTGAATCCGACACAGCTGTGCCTTTTGGCCTGCTTCCTTCCAATCGGAGGAGAAAATCCCACTCTTCTATATCGGTACTGGTAGGTCTCGAAATATTGAGAGCGCGCAATAGTTTCAAACGTCATGATCATCCCACGAGGATGCTCAGGATTGGGCATACAATTAAGACCACCACAAAACACGGTTACGTCACGAACAATCCCTCGAGCGTTTTTTTTTAACAAAAATACTTGCGCAATTCCTGGGGAGTAAGGCAACTACCGGTATAGTACTGTCGCTCACTAGAACTCTACCGGTATCTAAGTTAATACTCCTGGTGAGATTAATAGTCCGGATACCCCCGGAACGCCGGTAAGCATGAGATACCAAACGGCCAAGCGAATTTATCAAAAATCCAAGACGACAGAATTGGTCTGGAGTGTCTTGATTACGGAGGAAAGACCTGTTCCTCAAATTCCCAAGGCTTTCCGAGAGGTGATGGTTTTCATTGTCAAAAGCTCTTTCTCGGTGCGCTTCTGGTTGCATCGGCCTCTAGGGCCCGGATATCTAATCCCACCAACAGTTCGGAATTCCCCTGCCAAGCCCCTTCTCCATGCATAAATTCACATTCACTTCCCGTCACTCGAACCATCCCTCCCTCCCCCCTTTGGGCTTGCAGACGGTACACTCCCATCATGCCTACAGCAGCGCTACCGGTATGCCACCCCCCCTAGCATATTTCGACCCCCCCCTGAAGCCCATCTTCACGAGCTCACCTGTGCTGGTACCTACTTTTCACCCTACATTGCCTACCTTGCCTACCTGCCTACCCACCTACCGGTACCTACCTGCCTACCATATCCTGCAAGGACCTCCCCAACCCACATCTACCACAAACCGCGCACTGCATGCTGTGGTATACTCCCCCCAAATATTCACCCTGCTTGCACCATAACATAAAAGAGAGGACACAGCAATTACTTAAGCCGCACAAAACGCCGCATGCAACACACAGCCCACAACCTCTTCGGACCGACGCGAGGTGAAGGATATATAAATAGATAGAGTTAAGCGCGGCCCGTGCTGTGCTCGTTAATTACGGTAGCGAGCATTTTGGAAAATAATACCGCGAATCGGCAGGACGTGAAACGGGGAATTGTCTGGGAGGGGTTCCCTGCTTGGGGGTTGCTGGGGTACTAGAGGAGAGAGAGGTGGGGAGAGAATGAAGGGGGCGTGTAACTGTTGCAGCCGCTCAATGTTCTTCTGGGGAAAGTAAGGAAAAGGATTGTTCGTCGTACAACGACTGGGGAAGAGAAGGGATGGGTTTGTGGTGCTGTTTGATGATGGCTGTTTTCCAAGTGTTATGTTGTATTGGGCTTGAATTGGGTGGGTCCTGCCTTACCTCTGGCGTTTATGTATCCTCCCGCAAATGGACTGATTGATCTCGTACAATCGCGGAACACCCAAATACACACCCAGCCAAATACCATACCGGTATGCAGTTCGCTGCTGATTGGTCAACCTAGCCTACCGGTGCCAATTAATCAATGGGGACTGAGTATTTGGACGGGGTGTGTATTTGGGTGCTCAGCGATGGTATGGCTTGTCCTTGCTACCCGCATTCCTTTTCTCAATTAGAACTCCAATGATGATGCCAGAGGGCAATATAAATATTCTACATGGGCCCGAGTTGCTATTACTACATCTCCCCTCAAACAGAAGCCACATCTGGGCTATCAAGAAATGCCATCTTCTCCCCCTATTGGGAATGATAGATTTCACGCTTTTCATTATAAGCCTCTTATGCGAAAACACCTTTCGGGGAACTGTCGAGTTACGTGACAACTCATAAAGTACCTGGATGACTTCGCCCCAAGACGCCCCAATCTACTCGAGCGGGCCGCTCAAATTTATCTATCATGGCGCCACGACATGGGGATACTTTATGAATTGTGGAGCAGGCAGGGCGAACTCCACAGCATCAATTTTACTTTCATTTCCACCACTTACCCCCTTCGCATGGGGCTCTTTCGATGCTATTCACAACACGCAGCGATCGATATAGGCTTCGCTTCCCTTGGACCTGATAGTGCTGAGGGCTGGAGGCTGGAAGGTGCAGTAGATTCTTGGTCCTGTGAATATACCAGCAGCTAAGCGGGCGGCTCTTTGGGATCAAATAGAGTGATGTTCTAATTGCGTTTGCTACTTGCACGGACAAGGCATGCCTCGCATATCCCAACTTATCGTGATACGGCGTGTTTGATCGGCCCATAACTGCACGACCGCTACAGTGATGCAAGGCCCTCCGCAGTCGGTGATGGGCAGCATATTTCCGGGTGTTCTATCGGTGTTAGTCTTTTATAGTATTGTACTAGCCATATCTCAACATATCGTACAGCTAACACTACCTGTAGCCACTTCTAGGTAACTACCTGCTCGAGTACCGTAGTTGTGCTCATACTGCACGAGTGCTCGAGCAATTCCTTGAATTCCTTAAAGATTATAGAGCAAGTGGGCCTTCTAGAAGTATAAAGGCTTTCAACCTAACCCCGGTATAATACGAAGGCGAGCGGAAACCGTCCAGCTTTATTGACCCCCCCCCCCCCATGCCCTATGATAGCCGTACCGTTTCAACTCCTACGCACATGCCTGAGACTGGGAATAGCCCTGCCCGAGATGATATCTCCCCACAATAGAACCCCGTCAGTTTCCTCCTTTGCCAGCACCGTATGCCTGAGTCCCTCGTTAGTATTGTACTCGAGTACTAGTATAGTAGCCTGCGGTAAAAAAGAATCGGCTGAGAAAACGTGACGAGAGATTCTGGGATTCTGATTGGAGCGCTTGGAGGCTCGAGCCAATCGATTTCCGTGTTTCTTTCCACCCCTTGTTTTCCGATTTTTCCTTCCTTCCGCAGGCTGTGCGAGTATACTGATCCTGGTAATAAGAAATTTTCTCAGGGTATAAGTGCCGCTACAAGTACTGCACCACCAATTGTACCTGTGGGGGCCGATGTTTATTTGTGTCTACCACTTTGTGTCCCTTTCCAACAATTGAGCATTTAAGACATCACGCAGTTTCTGGGGCGCATAGCACAGGTACTCCTATATACGGGCGCTCACATACCAATATCTATGGAGACAAGGGTTATGTTTTCCGATTTTTAACGGCCTGCCCGAGCACTAGTGCCATTGCATGCGATGCGAACTTGGACATTGCGCACGCTAAGACGCTAGCTTCACCAGTTTAAACAAGTGAATAATAAATAATTCCAAGTCCCTCTCTTGTTTTGCAATGCTTTCTGTGCTTTTAGCTAAATCATTAAGGTGAATGTTGTGATTGTCTCAGGAGTTAGGTATTTTTGAAGGGTGCCTGATTAGGAGCCTTTGCATATCAGGTCGCTAGTTTTTGTCACCCGATGGTGTGTCGGCTTTAAGCATACACCCCTGAAATCGATGGTGTTCTAAACCTTTCCTCTTCGATTCGCAATCTGCTCTCAAATAACGCGTCACGAACTCCCAACGTGTTCACGTGGGGGCAAGACAACGCCAATGTCGTACCCGCTTCGTGGTTATTATTATTAGCCGGGCGGGGGATGGGGGGTGTTAGAAAAAGACAAGCCATATCTCCAGATACGGGTACCGGTACTCCTACTGGCTTGAGTATTGTTACTTTGGCCAACAATTCCTATCAAAGCTCGATGCAGCGAGGCCTGACAAATCTCCACATCAACCCCCGATTGGGCTGAGAATTGAAATGGGCAAAGGGCCAAAATTGGCTATTTCCCAAACGTGATAGTTTCCTGCCGCCTCTGCTCGTACAGTACATATCAGCTGTTTTGCTTGAAGGAATAAAAAGCCTAGTGATGATGATATATCGTCGCATACAAGTAGAGAGGTCATGCTGCAGCAACGAGTGTTGTTGTTTTTAATGCCCACCTCCAATCATTCTCGCCGGAAACATGTTCACTCAGTGGCCCCAGCGGCAAGAAAAGGGAGAGACATGAAAAAGCACTTGGAGGAGGAGGAGAACGAATGAGATTATGAAATTGTTCGCTTCAACAGGGCTGACTGCCACATTAAACAATTTGCCCTTGCCGAGCCTTGGCGGGGGACGGGACTAACACCAACTCTTGATTTTTGTTCGTTGGATAAGTCAGTCTACCCTACCATTTGCAGGAAGCGAGTGGAAACAGTGGATGGTTGATACGGGATCCAGTTTATTTGTCGAAGACGATTGGAAAGGGTAGGGAGGGGATGCGATTCTTGGAATGAGCCGTTGGAGTAGATGAGCACAGGCAGTTTTCTCATTGGACATAGCAGGAGCTGGACAGGATTTGTTTGCTCTGGGCAACATGTTAATAGTATAAGCTACTCGAGTACCGTACTTGCATGTCGTCTCGCTATTCCCCTTCTTGCATAAGTTACTGTAGCAACGCGAGATTTTTTCGGCCCCGGGGGAAGCAAATCACTCTGAGGCCCATCCTCTCCGCATAGGGTGGGTATGGTACAGTGTGGTACGGTCGCACCCCTCTGTCCCAGAAGGTCAAAACCCGAAGGACCCGTCGGGTGAGTGAGTGATCCGGTCATGTTCGCAAAGATCATCCATATCAATAAGCAGGAGGATTGAGTGGAACAAAGATTATACCTGAATTCCTCGAGCATGTTGGGGCTACAGTACCATGGATCTGTGGTATGTATGCTATATGCATGTATGAGTACAAGTACAACTTGTATCGGTAGGCACAGTACGATCACAGGGGTTTTTCCCTCGAGTCTCTAGGAGACATCATATGATACCGCAACACACAAGAGTACCGATACGGTATGTGTTACGCGCATTACTCGAGTACTCGAGCCCTCTGCATACCACATACGCTGCTGCACATATTCTGTACCTCAAATTCCCAGGGATTGGCGTGATGTGAAGGGGGGAGGGGAGAGGTGACAGTCTCAGATCTTTTGCATGTTAGCATGAGAAGAGTGGGCTATAGGTGCGGGCTGCTGATGTCCATCATCGCAAATACACACTACAAATTGCTCTGGTGTTTGCTTCATGGTTTCTAATGATATCGAACTTCCTCTCCTCCCACACTTGCCTTTCTATTTTAACCTGAGCGGAGGATTCCGGTAAGATGTACGAGTGCTGGTGCAGTACGGGATTCGGGGAATGATTTTCCTTGAGGTTTTTGAATTGTTTCCTTTTTGCTCCCCCTTCGCTTGGGACTTGGTCTCTCGAAGGATCCAAGGCGGGCTCACCTTTCCTGCTTGTTGTACCCGGACACGGTGCTCGAGTGCAGTACCGTATCATATGACTGACAATATATGATAGATTACGAGCGGGAAGAGGTCTCTCTTTCTCTTTTGTTTTTCTTTTCTTTTTCCCCCTCCCTTTCTCTCGCGCACGAACCAGCAGACTCCGAAAACCCCTGCAAGCCCATTCCTCGCACCCGCAATCGCCGTCCTTTACCTTCCTTGACTCCACCCTTTCTATCCCTTCCCATCCAAAAAGTGTCCAGTGCTCGATCAAGTATCCAGGGTTGGTTAGATTGGGCGCCAACATGGGTGCAAATTCGCCTTCACTCTCCCTTCCCATTACGCAGAACCTCCATAAATAATGTGCTGTGCAGATTCACATCATGCTGGACTAAATAGTCTGCTTATCATCACCACAGGGAAGACTGTAAAATTGACTTACCCCAGCATTCACACTTTTCTAAGAGACGGACACTATCAGAATTGAGAATGGAAATACCTCTCAGGGTGTCACCTCAAGTAACCCATGTAAAGCACAAGGCCGCACGATATGGTAAAAGATAAGTGACCAGTGCTCAGTACCATAGCCCACGGGGCAGGTGAGGGTGGGTGTGCAGAGGTGCTTTTCCCTGCCAAGCAAATACAGGAACCTTTTTTAAGCCCCCAATTTATATTTCTCGTCTGGTTGGCCTGTTTTCGCTTCTTCCGGTGTACGGTATCTGCTCCTGGACGGATACTGTACTCGAGTACCAGTGCGGTCATGCTGAGCTTTTTGCGTTTCGTAGCGGACAGATCACGAAAGTGAAGTACCCTTCGTACTCGTACCCTATTGCGCTTCAGGAATGGAACTTCTGTCGATTGGCCTTGGACATTGGCATTTTGGCGTGTCTCACTCAAACAGAAGGGGGTGTTGTGGCATTGTGTGGAGTCGAATGGGAGGTCGCTTTGGCTTTAGAGATTCGACTCCCCGAGACCTACAGCTCCGCCTGCGCTACTGGTCCCGGCAAGCCCAGGACACACCCTCACACTTACACCTCACCCTCCTTTTTACTGCACTCCACCCACCCACCCAGGCGTTGCTCCCACACCCCCTTCCCCCCTTCCCCCCCCCCCCAGAGAAAAATAAATAAATAATTCACATAACTGCATGCATGCTTGCATGTCCACCACATACTTCGTACTTTCTCGACTGAGAACACCTTCGGCAAGATCCAGCGAACCAACTTTTTGATGGCCATTCGATTGGGCTTGGAGCTGACCTGTGAAAGTCGTGCTGCATTCATTCATTTCCATTCCCACGTCTCTTATCCCCCAAACTCTACGCTCGTGCCTTGGATTCCTTCCCCCCTCTCTTCCTTTGTTCCCTTCTCATCCATTCATTCATTCTCCCCAAAGTTAGAACCCGTGAGCAGCAAGTAACGACGGGTTGGAAAGCAAGGTTCAACTCAGTCCGGAGGGAAACCAGAGAAGAGGAGAAGAGGAAAGCATCTCAAGAAGCAGGAACGGAATCGGCCAGCAACTCGAGCTTGGATTGGCCCATTCTCGTCCACGACGCACAGCGATCGCCATTCATCCACCCCCCTCACCTTCAACTATTCGGCTCTAAGGAAGGCTGATATCCACCCCCCTCGTCTGCACCATCCACCCTTCGCACAGTGCCTTCAATGCCCTCTGTTATATCTGATGAAATGCCCAGGGCCAGCTCTACCGTCACTCACTCCGTCACTACAAAACGCCGCTCGTTATATCATTCAAACTCCTCCGAGTCTCTTCGTCCGGCAATTAAACGTGTATCCTGCTGCACGGCAGGCGTCTCTGCTACCACGAGCACCAATCTGAAGATGCGGTCACATATCCCAACAATGGACGCAGTTGATTTTGACAACCTTCCCCCAGCAGTCAGGCGAAAAGTGAGTTTTCTTTTTTCTTTTTTCCCCACAACCACCCACCCTTTCTTTGGCCTATTGTTACCCCCCGTTTCATGGGATTGGCCCACAACCGCAATTGCCTTGAAAGGCTGGAAAAGCTGGAAGAAATAGCTTGCCACTGAAGATAATTAAACGCTTACCTCTTTCTTTCTTTCCTTCCAGTACTTCTCTTCTCTAGAGAGACTACGATACGCGCAACAGCACCAACACCAGAATGGCGTGTCACCATCACCATCATCCAACCACGGAAGGACAATGAGCTCAGCCAGTGGGAAGTTTACAAGGTTAAGAACCAAGAACCGGCCGTCGTATGACAGCTTTCGAAGCACACATACACCCCCCCGGCCAGCAAAACTCTGCAAACCAAATCCTGAAGCCAATGCCTTCCTATTATCCCAGGCTGACGCAAAATGGTATCTCGAGCTGCCAGAGACGATCAGGAGGAAGCACTTTTCAAGGGAGGAACGCATTCTATTGGCGACCAAGTGCGAGAGCATTATCGTTGATGCGGCAGACGAGGCTATATATCGAATGGGAAGGCACGCCAATCGTAGCTTGGACACACTTGATAGTCGCAGGTCATCAGGATCAGGTTTCAGGAATTCAATATATGATAGGGACGCAATGAATACTGTCGAAGAGATCCGAAAGTCTTTTGGATGGTTGGACGAGGATGGTGCGTTGGATTTACGACTGGATGAGTTTTATTGCTCTGACTCAAACAAGTTTGAGACGGATCCCACTCCCTTGAGAAGCTTCCACAAAAGGACGCTATCCCTCTCCGGAAAGACTTGTAGAACACATTCATCAACTTCTTCCGTTCCTACTATCGGCAGACCATCCTTAGGAAGTCGTCGTCCGACATCTCGTGGTATGAACGTCGCCAGACACCAACCATCCTTCTCTCAGAGCATTAATTCCATGGACACCGATGCCGCCTATTATCAAGATCCCGAAGCAAGATTGAAGCTTCGGGTATACTTGGCATCTCCTCAAAAATTTGACGAAGCAGTTGAATTTGGATTCCCTTCCACAGCAGAATCGAAAGGGTTCTCAAAGGTTCGCCCAAGAACCGCAACGATTCGGAAGGTGGAATCAGAGATTGACAACTTGCCCTCCAAGGAGGGAGACAATCCATTTAACGACTTTGGCAATGTCTCCATGGCTGTTGGCGACGTCATGGATTACCAGAAGATGCGAGAGCTTGAAGACCAACCCCCGTCAACTGTAATGCCATCTAGGGTCAGCAACGTCAGCGCCTTCGACCCTTACCCCCACGCCTCTCCTGGGAATAGGGAAATGACATTGCGCATGACTTTAACCCGGAAGGATCTACGCGCCGACGAGAACGAGCTATACGGATGGAGGAAGAGTGATCCACTCGCACTTGAAGATCTCCCCCCAGCAAGCGACTCAGATGCGGGGCAGTTTGACTGGGGTCATAGCGGGAAAGGCTCTCAAACCGGACTCAAAAAACTATGGCGAAAAATGCGGGGACTTCGATGATTTCGCCTAATTTGGGAATTGTCGTACCTTATTCTCTCCAACTTGACTTTTCTTTGTTTCATTTTTCTTTAATTCCCTGTTGTGCATTCAGCCTGGACTACTTTTTTCCTTTTTTGTATTCCTCGGTTCATCGACCCATTGATTGGGGCCATGGAACTTACCTTCGGTTGGTATACTTTTTTCTTTTCATCCTTCCTATTTCCTTTCTCTTGAGCAGGGTGGCGGTGGTGGTGGCGCACGGTTTCTTGGTTTTCAATATTTCTTTTTAACTTCATGCTTGCGTTTTTTTTCCTTCCTCTAAAATCGGTGGGGAGGTTGTGCCAACGTGTTCATGAATCAGGTGAATTTAGGACCCTAGACACAGTTCCTTGCTTCCATTCTTTCGCATTCACTTCTAGAAAAGTTTATTTCATTTCATTGGGTTACATAGTTGGACAGTTTGCTTTGGATAACATGGTTTGTGGGTGGTGCTGCAAATGTGGTTTTTTTTGTGGGTTGGAGTCCATTTCTCTCGTCTTACCCATCTCTTTAGTCTCTTTTTGATACCCCCTTACCGCTTGATCTTCACGGTCGAATAAATATTTGCGCGAATCACGTAAAATGTTTTAGTCTATAATTTCTTTTTCTCAATACCTCAATACCTCATTCCTTTGGTTAGCCTTGTGTCCCGAATCTTCCTCCTCAAGGATTTTCTTCCTCCCTTCCCCTTCCCTTTGACGGAGGAACGGTGCGGGCGGGTGATCCATGACACAAATTTTTCGTTCCTTTTCTATACTTTAGTCGTTCTATATTACCTTAGTGTCATTGTAACTCTTTAGAAGGATGAATAGTTCCCATCCACCATTTATATCTTTCGAAACCGCCATCCGTACCACGGTAGCGTGCAGATGAAACAAATACAGTATGGGGGGAGGGATAAGACTTGCGTTTCTACCCTTATCGTCATCATCGTCATCACCACTGCCACCACCGCTGCTATCATAAAGGATATCTTGCCATGCTAGTGATTCCTCCTTCCTTCCATATGTTCCACGCGGCAAGATGTTGCTGGTTGGGCATGCATCTATCTTGCAACGATACAATACAATGACATTAACGCTCGTTTTCCCGATTGGATGATTGGCGCGCAGTATGCCGTAAAAGAGGGGGATTGAATCGTCAGCATAGTGAATGTAGTGAGGGTAATGGATATAGCGGGAGAGGAGGATAGAAGGGTAGGAGAAGGGATAGTGAATGATTCACATTTACGGGTATGATACTCATTTTCTCGAGGTTTATTACCATTGGAATTCAACTTTATAATTTGAAGGGGAGAAGTGAAAGGTTGCTGATAATGCGGTAGTCTTGGCAGAATGAGCTTGCCACGGATCCTAACAGATTGATCCATCCCCGGTTCCCGGATTTCACATACTGTACTTTTGGTATGTACAAAAGGACGGAGACTCTAGCACGAAAACCCAACAGGAACCGGGGAAGGCCACGGCGACCCAGCCAACAGTTCTTTGAAGAGGATCAGCCATGATATTAGGGGCTTTTGAGATTGTTTTGCCACCCATTCTCCGCGCTACACAGGTCAGCAACGACGCTGCTATGGTTTAAGTGCTTGGAGATATACGAAGGGGACGGGTTGAGGCTCTCGCTCGAACCTCGAGCGGGTAGGGGCTGAGGTACAAGCAAGTATAATACCGTATGATACTATTAATGTGATACTGGTGCTAGTGAGGTAGAGGTTAGGGGTTAAATATTATAAGTCAACAGAACAATAAAGGATCGAAACCTTGCTTGAGGGGAGTGGGTGAATCCGAGTGATATCACTTTGAGCGGTGGAATGCTTTGTTTCTCCACACCGGTGCACTATGCCGGTATCTCACCCGGTATGCCTTCGGAGGTGAGCAGGAGTTTACCGTAGCCTCAAACCTATCCATTGAAGAAGCCCCTTGGCTCAGAATTGTTAGCGCAGAATTAATACCGGCTAGGGTAGTGTAGAGCACGGATACCAGTAAGGCGCAGCAGAATGGATGCATCTTGCATCTTTCCCCCTGAGCCCTTCTTCGCGCCCTTGTCGCGCTGCGAGCTTCAGGTTGGAGATCGGCAGGGCAGTTTCCTCTTTAGGCACACTTTCACCGGTGCTGATTGGCTGCCGGTCACAACTCCAAGTCTTGTCATGGAGGAACTTCTTCCTGAGACGCGCCCCTCCCCTCCCTGGCTATTTCCCCTTCTCGGTGTTCCCCCCCCTCCCATTTTTGCTAGCAACTCCTTCTCGAGTTCAGTCTACTCCTCCACGGCTTGGCGACGAACGAACCCCCCCCTTCGCCAGGTGCTCTATCCATTTCTTCCAACTGTTTTGCTTATCCGCCCACCCTTCTTTTCAACATCAACACACCTTCTGCTTCGTTGCAGAGTACCCCGTTTCTCTCTTTCACCCCTCCTCAGTATACCCCCTCCTCCCCATTGACTCGTATGGACGGGTAGCCTATCTTAATGAGGCCCCCGTAATCGTCTTCCACACACTCCTTATTCCTTATTATTGGACTTTTGGTCCTTAGACACTCCTTAACAAACAAGCCCAACGCTGTATTGCGCCGGTCGCAGCAATCACACTCACTAACTAGTACAAATATACGCGATGTCACTCTTATCACTATGCGAACGTCAGTCTCTTGGTATCCATGTTACCGACATGGATGTGGAGGAATCTCAGCCATCGTTCTTGGGGGAGAAGAACAACTTTGAAGTCGAGGAAGGAGAGCTAAAGTTGGAGGCCGAGGCTTGCTCAAAGGTTTCGAGGACACAGCTTTCTTTGATTTATTCTTTGCATTTAGCGGAAGCGTATGTTTTTCTCCACATTTCTATTAAGATTCGATCACAAGATTCTAGTATTAAGCCAGTTGACTGATATTTCTGGTAGTATCGTTGCCTCGAGCCTGCAGCCCCAGCTCTACATGTTACTGCGCGATAGCCAGCTTTGTGGAAGTGTTAACTCGGCTTACTGGACTGGTTTAGTGGAGACCATGTTTGCTCTTGGTTCTATTGCTGGTTAGTTAGTTCCGGATGGGGTGGAATTGGGATCTGGAGATGCTGATACAGGAGAGGTAGGTCTCTATTGGGGCCGGCTCGGAGACAAGCATGGAAGGAGGCCCGTTGCGCTTGCAGGAATGCTCGGGATGACAATATCTTGTGTGGTCATGGGGTTCAGCAATGGGCTTGTTAGCTGTGCTTTGATTAGAGCCTTTGCTGGACTCATGAGCTCTTCCATTCGAGTTTCCACTGCCACCATGATTGGGGATGTTAGCGAAACGTCGGGTGCCAAAGCTCGCAACTTTTCACGGCTTCCGCTCGTGGCTACAGGAGGCGTTATTGGACCACTCTTACAAGCCCTTCTCGCCCACCGATTCTCATCCGATAATAAGATTTGGAAGACCTTTCCAATTTTGAGCTCCCAACTAGCTTGCGCGAGCTTGATGTTCATCTTCTTCCTAGTCAACTTGATTTTCCTTCAGGAGGTTTGTGGCGCTTATTTCCCACCAATAATCACGTGTTTACTAACAATAATTTCTAGACGCTACCAACTTCGTCATCGGAAGGTTTTGACGAGGAAACACAACTGCTCCCTCGGTCAGCCGAATTTTTCACCGAAAAAGACACATTCCTTGGACAGGCCGAATACCCTGCAACCCCGCGCCGCCGGAATGCCTTTAAGGATGAGAGACCAGAGCCTATCAGATTCTCTGAGATTATGCGTGCGCCGTCTCTAATGGTCCTCTTGTGTTCGTACTCGTTCCTTTCGCTTCACTCGGCGTCATTTGATCAGCTCTTGCCCCTTCTTGGTAATTCTTCTACGGAACACGGGGGGCTTGGCCTACCGTGCTTCTTCTTATCGCTCGTTGTACTGTTCGCTGGCATCGCTGCCGGTATCGTGATATATTTAGGGTTCGCCAAATCGGTGCAACGTCTGGGCCTGCTCCAGCTTTACCGGCTTTGCTGCTGGATCTACCCAGTCATCTACATTGCAACCCCACTACTATCTAAGATTGCAGTAAGCTCCGAAGTCGCAGTGTGGATATCGTCGGCTAGTTCAATTTTCACCAAGACGTTGGTCACTGGGTTCGCTCAGACCCTCGTGACGTACCTTGTGACAAATGCTAGCCCTGATGCTTTCAGCCTCGGTAGTATTATGGGAGTCATGCAAGGCGCAAGTGTGTTCCGCAGTCTTGCGCTCGCCGGAACCGGTGCTGCATTCTCACTCAGCGATGATGTGTCGATTGAGACCACCAACTACAGTCTTTGGGCTGCTATGGCCATCGTTTCCCTCGGTGGCGCAGCCGTAGCATACTTTGTACGAGATCACCCTACTGTGCGGGACTACTCTTCGTCTCTCAAATGGGAGATTTGCTACGAATCCTCAGAGGACCTAGCTATCTAAATGTGGCTTCACAATAGTACCAAGTGCACAACCACTCATTCTCTCGCCTCGTTATTTCCCTTTACTTGCGTATCGCTTTCATTTTGTGGCGCAACGAAAAACACAGGAAGCCCTACCTGGACTGGGTCACTCACACTCCTTCCTCTGGGATGGTCTCAGCTTTCGAGACCCTTTCGAGACCCTTTCGAGTAGTATTTAAGATGTCGAGGTCGCTTTATCAACAAAATTGTTCGGCCTTTTTCTCTTCTTTTCTGTCTCTATCTAATTATCTCTGCTCAGGCTGCCGCACCGCTGTCGGGATGGCGGCCGTTTATTTTGTCTCATGCCATTTATTTCAACACCTAGCATTCAGCGCTCTCTTTTATATCCCTATCCGGAGGAGACCGGGTTGTATTTAAATAGCTTTGGAGTCTCGTCTTTTACTTTTCTTTTTCTGTTTTTTTCCCTTGGTATATTTTCCTAGTGTCTTTTTCTGGCTGTGGATTTAGTGTTTGCTAACTAACGTGAGGCCTTCTTTTTTCCTTGATTGATTTTGAAGAGTTCTTTTGTGTATTATTATTATTCATTGAATCTATTGAAGCAACAAAAGGGAAATTATCCTCGCCCACTCCAGCCCAATTCAAGCCTGTGATCTACGGTAGTAAGATGACTATTTGGAGCTAGGTAGAAAAGAAAAGAAAGGTTACCAGTGGTATCGATGGAGGCGGGGTTAGTTGGGAAAGTTGAAGATATGGAGTGGTGCCCTCGGTTTGCTGGGCGATGGACAATAATTATCATATTTGTTCGTCCGAAGAACGTTCACATGTAATCACTCGGTATATTATTATTATTGTTGTTATTATTATGATAATACATACCATTATTGTTGGGATGTGTGATAGGATACCTGGGGTGGGAAGTGCAAGCGCTGAGAAGACCCTTTTATTTTTTTTCATTTTTTCTATCCTGCACCTCCCCTCCCCCCCCCTCCTGATTGGACGGCTGCGATGCCAGGGGTGGTACGCTAGTACCCGCACTACTACCAAACTGAGTAGCGCTACAGAAAAGGGTTGCCAGTTCGGTCCAATCTGATTGGATAAGTCGCGTGCAGTACTGTCTCTGTCCAAGCTCCCTTGTCCAAGGGGACGGGAACAACGGGAGGAAGCAGAAAGGATTAGGAATTTTGGGGAAAGCGCAGTCAGTATGAATGAGCTCACACCCAGGAGAAGGATCAGGTGCACCACTACCGCATCTAGAAGAGTATATATATATATATATCACACCGGTTCGAGGAGAGGGCTATTTTACGACTTTGGTGGAGGACCTGCCTGGTGGTTTGGGGTGGGGATACATTTGGTACTCGAGTATTGGTTAATGTTGGGGTAATTATTGGTAGGGGTATCTCCCCGGATGATCGTAAAGTATGATAGCGTCCGTCCTAGCCTCCGAATTTTCTGGACCATACTCCTCACTTATGGTACTTGATATGCATCTTCCTATCATTTACAATAAGCAAATTTATCTGGAAAATTGTCTGTACGAGTGTCATATCCGTGAGCCCATACTAGCCTTATTCCTTACCAGAGTTAGCAGTCTGCCCTCCTGACCGTTACCCATGCACGAACAACCAGTCTGTCGCACCACGCTGCTAAGAACTGCACCTCTCATCAGCCCCCAAAGCCCAACCAGAGGCAATGGTTACAGTATCCCAGAGGGTTGCGAGATTCTCGAGTTGCGAGAGTCGTAGCATAAAAACGGGTACATGCCTCCACTTAAATCAAGGCTTAGCCCAAAAGAAGAAACTTCAATCCCAAGAGCAAACAAGAAAAGTATCAAAGAAAATTTAAAAGCAGGGTTGACCATGAAAAAATCCATGCCAAGTGGCCAAGAGCGCCGCCACTCTTGCAACTCGAGAATCTCGCGACCCTCTGGGATACTGTGCTGGGGATGTTTGATTTGTGAGCGATAGCTACCACCGTAATCCTTCCTATCGTTAAGGCTACCTGTAGCGGTATACCTCGGTGGTGGACTTTTTTATTTTAGAGAGTGGGTGCGGTATTGTACTCGTATTTTGATTACTCACTCGCAGGCTGTTAAGGGACATGGAGCCGAAGCTCGGTTGTTGCATCACTAGATTTGTCATACGGATGGGCTTTGTAAGGTGTTTTACCCTTTTGGGTTGCGATGTCGCCATTTATTCCATCGTGAGCGGCATCTTCCACAGAGAAGAATGGAACTCGATTATTATTAACTGTGGAGGGCGGAGGGGTATAAAGGGGGGTACTGGTCGGTGACGAGAGGGGTTCTCACACCAGCTTTTCTCTCTTGCGATCATCCTGCGGTTTACCCTTCTTCTCACTCTTCATTTGGTGGTCTAAAAACGCTCCTCTTCCTCCTCCTCCTCCTCCCCTTAGCACCCATTGGATATATTCATATTCTTCCCCATTCTCCGTGTTTGCTCGGGCTTTGAACCGGTATTGTATACGGTATTCTGGCGAAAGTCGGGTTGGAACTGAAGAAGCACGGCACTAAGGCAACAAAAGGGCATAAAGACCGCATACTTGCTACTAAACGTTGAGAGTCCTTTGGGGGAATCTACGGAAGTCTACCACGTCTGGGGTTCCGGTGCATCTGCTTACTGCCCCGCCTTTTACACCCTCCCCCTCCGAGAAATTTTAAGTCATTTTCTCCTTTAAAAGCCTCCTCTCCCTCACCGTCACCAACGATAAGCAAAACCTTCCTCCCGACCTTCCTCTTCCTTTAATTTTCACTTTATCATTCATTCGGTACTTTCGTCAAATCCATTCACCATGACTATTGCTACTCTCCCAATTGAGGATGCTCCTCGCTTCCAAAAAGACACCCGTGGCTTTGCTACCCGTGCTGTTCAAGCCGGCGCCCCCCATGATCCCGTCACTGGTGCCGTCATTGCTCCTTTAACCCCCCCCCCCCCCCCCGCAATTACTTTTTGGTACTTATTTGGAGATGCTAACAAACTCTTCAGATCTCACTTTCAACTACATTCGCTCAAACCAGCGTTGGAAGCCCAGTTGGTCTCTACGAATACTCTCGTAGTTCTAATCCCAATAGGGATCACTTCGAACATGCCGTCGCCGCTCTAGAGAATGCCAGTTACGCTTTGGCATTTTCATCTGGTTCTGCTACCACTGCCACCATCTTACAGAGCCTCGCAAATGGCTCTCATGTCATTTCCATCTCTGATGTCTATGGTGGGACCCATAGATATTTCACCAAGGTTGCTGCGGCCCACGGCATCCGTGTTACCTTTACTGGTGCAATTGAAGTCGACGCTCGTGCTATGATCGAGGAGAATACCAAGCTGATTTGGATTGAGACTCCTTCTAATCCTACACTCTCGCTTGTTGATATTCAGTCTGTTGCCGATGTCGCTCATGAACATGGCATTATGGTGGTTGTTGATAATACCTTTTTGTCACCTTATGTTCAGAACCCATTGGATCATGGTGCAGACATTGTCATCCACTCGGTCACAAAGTACATTAATGGACATAGCGTATGTTGCTCCTTCTTGAACTCGCACAAACTTCATGCTGATACTAATGGTTATTATAGGATGTATTGATGGGTGTTGCCGCGTACAATTCCTCTGAACTCAATGATACATTGACCTTTCTTCAGAATGCCATTGGGGCAGTCCCAAGCCCCTTTGATTGTTGGCTCGCTCATAGAGGCCTGAAGACACTCCATCTCAGAGCCAAGGCTGCCAATGAAAATGCTATGGCCATCGCTCAATTCTTGGAGTCTTCCCCCCATGTCATCTCTGTCAACTACCCCGGCTTGAGCTCTCACCCGCAACGCAAAGTCGCCATCAAGCAACATAGAAAGGCAATGGGTGGTGGTATGATATCCTTCCGTATCCGTGGTGGCTTCCGAGCGGCCGAGCGCTTCTGCAAAGAAACCAAAATTTTTACTCTCGCCGAGTCTCTCGGGGGTGTCGAGTCTCTTTGTGAAGTTCCAGCAAGCATGACCCACGCTGGAATTCCCATTGCCGCTAGGGAGGAGTCCGGAGTCTTTGACGATCTCATTAGATTGTCCGTCGGCATTGAAGACGCCGATGATCTGGTGGACGACATTTCTGGGGCCATCTCCCGGGTTGCCGATTCCCTCGTGGCGGAGGAAGTCGCGGTTTAGCTTTGTTTGTGTTTGGCGTTCTTCTTGTGGAGTCTTTTTATTTTATATTTTACCTTTCTAATAACGTTTAGAATAAAGTCTTGGTCAGGTTACTTAGACAGGCGGCTAATTCTAAATGCTAGACGACTGGGGTGGGGAATGCACAAGCGTGATTCGGGAACAAAGGCGGTGTGGTTTTCCTTCACCTTTTTTTGTGTTACCTGTCTTTTCTCGGTCGTTTCATGGCAGCTTTCGTCTCTTGTTTTTCTCATTCTCTTCTTTACAACCTATAGATTTATGCCAGTATATACGTGACAATAGGATTACAGTATGATGGTGAATATCGGTTGAGTTATTGTGATTGTATAACTGAGAGTATTATATCATTGATAGCATTGTAGGGGTCCACGAGCGGCTGGGATATAAGTAGGATTGGTAGACATTGGATTGTACCGGTCGGTTGACTATGGGTTGGAATCGGTTTTGGTTATGCACTCTGGCGTTATAGTATTATAGTCTACTTGGATGGCACTCTCCTGCTCACAAAACCCAAGTTTTATGGGTAGGGTTTCTGGGGTGGGATGTTCATGAGTTTTGTTTGTGCTGGCTACGGAGCCGCCGCCAATCCAGGCATACGGCTGGATAGAGTACCGGCATTCTACATGAAACAGTGTAAGCTATCTGTAATTGGATATAATCATTGTACGAAGCCTTTACCAATTACATAATAATACAGCAAACCCCGTACCATTGTTGCTGCGCCAGAAAATGCCGTTTTCCGCCCTCCCACAATCCATTTAGCATTCCAATCTTTTATTGCTTTCCTTTCCTCCTAGCATTTGTTCCGTGTATATATTCCTCCTCCACCTCTCTCCTTCCCCGTACCTATTAACCACAACCACCAAATTAACTGAAATCCTCCGCCTTCCCCGCAACTAACAGCCCAATGATCAGTCCAAAAAGCCCCAACACGCTGCCAAAAATCTCAATGACGAGGATCTTGACGAAGAGCGAGGGGTCCGCCGCGTCTGCTAGCGCGGCCGACGATCCGGTGATCCCCACGGCGATGCCGCACACAGCGTTACACACGCCAACCGTTATGCCGCCCCAGAATATCGCGTAGCCGGTGTAGTAGTTTTTCGGGTCGTAGAGAGCTTCTGAGGGGACGTTTCCTAGCTTTGCGGAGAAGACGATGCCTGCGGGTATGTTAGTGAGGAGGGGAGGGGAGGGGAAGTGGGGAGAAGAGGTACTCATGATTACGCCGTAAATAGCTACGACTTCGCAGAAGATGATGGAGATTAGGTTCTTTGTGCGGATTCTTGGGGCGCGCACACCGCCGCCGATTATACTTGAGCCGGTTACGAATATTCCCCTGGTTTGTGGATGTTAGCCTTTGAAGTGATGTAGTTGGGAAGGGAGTTGCTACCATGCTGCACCGACCACACTGAGGCCTATACATAATGCTACGCCCAGTGAGGCCCAAGTGTATGGTGATGTTTCTTCTAAAAATCGGCCGATCTAATGAGCTGTTAGTCTCGCTGGAGAAGAAGGGTGAGTGGGGGGGAGGAGGGGCGCTGATGGTGGATAAGTGGAACTCGCGTTGAAAAATTCGCCATCTCCATTGAAGAGCATATCTACCCGTTTCAATCATTCATTGTTAGCTATGGACAGATAGTAATAAGGGGCAGCAGCCGATGAACTGGAGAGGAGTAAAGGGCGTACAAGCTCCGATAACAAGCACCGCTGTGGTCAGCGTTCCGGTCCCATAGTAGTATCCCATGATGTTGTCTGTGGTTGTGGAAAGGAAAGAAAAAAAAGGAAGGGAGAGAGAGGGAGGGTGAGCTTGTCGAGGTTGATCGTGATTGTATTATACGTAAGATTCGTTCTTTTCGCGAGCGCCTTTGAAGTTGGGTGGATGATTGATCGGGAGTTGTGGCGGGTGGCTGGTACATCGGGGGTTGAAAATTACGTCAGCAGACTACCAGAGCAGCACGGGCAGCTCCAGACTCCTTGTCTCGTAGGTAGTAACTTTATCCCACTTCTATTTCCATTACCCTTACATTTCGCCGCTCGGGGGTTTGTTTCATCTATCCATCCATCTGTCCCCATCACGATCAAGAAAACTCCTCATCTTCATCATAGATATCCGGATACTCCCCCCCTCGAGCCACAAAAATGGGTTCAGACCCCCAGTACGCCTCCTATCCGAACCTACTTCTCTCCCAGCACATATTCACCCTCCGCACCCCCTCGCTATCCACCTACCACCCTGCTGCAAACAAGGCCCTCACCACATCCATCAAGGACACCTCTCAGGCCCCTCTTTACCGATACCTTGCTCATCCTACCGATGGAATTCTATCTAGTAAGATCGTTTGGGACGAAAAGTACTATGAGGAGCTGAAGAAGAGCAATGATGAGGAATTGGAGGTGCTCGATACGGAGATTAAGGAGAGCGATGAGAAGGCGGGGGAGTCGGAGGTTGTGGAGGCTATGGGGAAGAAGGCCGAATTTTTTGCGAGGGTTGTGGATAAGGTTGGCCCTTCTCTTCAGTCATGAGTGGGGTTATCTGTGGAGTGGGGTTGCTCGGAGTTGATAGCTGACGATTGGGGCTAGGAGAGAGCTCTTGCTGCGTATGAAGAACTTTACATTAAGACTCCGACTTTGGGTGCTAAGATCGATATCGTCCTTGCCATTATCCGCATGGAAATGTTCTACGATGACAAGGCTGGGGTCAAGAAGAGTGTTGAGCGTGCTAGACGGTATGTTTAGTAGATATAGGCACTAATAAAGTGGTGTGGCTGATTGCGATAGTCTCATTGATACTGGGGGAGATTGGGATCGCCGCAATCGTCTAAAGTCCTACACAGGATTGCATCTCCTCTCCTGCCGCCAGTACGCCGAGGCTGCGCCACTACTCCTCGATTCGCTGTCTACCTTTACATCGACAGAAATCTGTTCTTACTCCACCCTTGTCCTCTACGCTGTTCTTGCTGGCACAATCTCTCTTAATCGTGTTGATTTCAAGGCCAAGGTTATTGATTCGGCGGAGGTGCTTGCTATCTTGGGCTCTAGGAGTGGAGGTGCAGTTTCTGCGGGAGATGTTGAGATGATTGACGCTGAGGCGGAGGATACCGAGGGTTACTCTTCATTGGAAAGCTTGGTTAACAGTCTATATCTCTGCGAATATAAGAGCTTCTTTGTTGCGCTTGCGGACGTAGAAGAGCGTTTCTTAAGCAGAGATCGCATTCTAGCCGAGCATAAAGCCTGGTATGTTCAGTGTCCCCAAAACGGGTCTGAGGTAAGCTAACAAACACCAGGTACGTACGCGAAATGAGACGAAGAGCCTATGCCCAGCTCCTAGAGTCCTATCGCGTCGTTGGCTTAGAAAGCATGGCGAGCGCCTTTGGGGTATCAGTGGAATGGCTGGACCGAGATCTCTCCAAGTTCATCCCCTCGAAAAAGCTGAACTGCACGATCGACCGTGTCAATGGCGTCATCGAGACAAATCGTCCCGACGATAAGAACCGGCAGTATCAGGACGTCGTCAAGCAGGGCGATCAGCTCCTCACGAAACTGCAGAAGTTTGGTCAGGCGGTTAGGTTGAGGGGGAGTGAGAGGGCTTGAATGCAGCTGGTTGATTAGTTAGACAAAGGGGCTCGTGTAAAGTAGTAGCGGCCCTTTGATAAACGAAATCTTATTAAATAAACAGGCCTGTGCGCCGCTACCGGGTGATTTGTGGTTTGGCTCCGGTGGTAGATGTGATGTGTAAGGCATCGGTTGCCGTGATTTGCTGGTAGAGTATAACTCTGGAAATATGGTATATGGGTTGCTCTTCGTACTGTGGAGAGTCTGGTTCTACAAGAAACCTATCTGGGAGGGGGAATACTCTGAAAAATAGCCTACCAATATTGAAGATTATATCACGAGGTGTCACTCGGAGGCATATGGAGAATTGGGATTTGCGTCCCATACCATTATAAGGATGTGATTTCGTGCGGCCTTTTCTTTTGTACGGGTGTTTAATCGGTGAGATATCGTACTGTGAGTCGATCAGTCTTATGCGTATTGGGCTGAGAACGCCTAAGGTATGGTTGGCCCCAAGGGCCCGATTGGGCCAGTTCAAATGGAGAAGCAGGCACGCAAGCTAATACAGCCGCACCTCACTGTCCCGGATGGCTAAAATCCGGTATAGCGAAACATCTGGAAGAGTGAAATAGTTGGTGAAAAATAATTTTTAAAACCCGAAAATTGAGTGATGGCTGAGTAGCGAGAACTAGAAACTATTCCATAGTAGGTTTAGATGAAGGGAAGAGTAGAGAGGCAAAGGCTAGAGAAAGAGGCAAATTCAGAACAAAAACACATAACTCAATACCTCATACAGAGTATTTACTTTCTAAATTCCACGAGCGAAGCTTTCCTAGGAGCGGAAAAAACAAAATACGTCACTGGATTCAACCTCCCTCCTTGAGCAGGCAACATTCACCAACAAGAAGTACCTAGAATCCAGAACGACTAGATGCAGCGGACTCCACTGTTTGTGAGAGTGATTAAGAGGAGCATACAAAGGATCAGGTTGAACATTTATCCTATACTCTAACTTTGTGGGCCATCCAGGACATCAATCATGCCTTTTGGCAGTTGTGATATTAGAAGTCAAATTAGTCTAGTTAGTCTAGTAGAAGGGAGATATCTGAGACATCAAATATATTCTCTAGATGAGCAAGGGTTAGAAATTTCCATATCTCCATTCAGTCTGGAAACATGCGAGATCTGGGACAGTGAGATGCATTTCTATGTAGCGTAAATAAACATCAAAAATTATCCAGGAGAGTGAAGAATCCGGTAGAGTAAAATCTGGGACAGGGAAGTGTGACTGTAACTGCTTGGCGACTTGAAAAGTCTCCGGACACTGTAAACTTACTAATACTTATCTTGGCATAAAGGTTACCTGACACCTTTTAAATTGCCTTGTAGAAAATGATGCTCTACCTTCAATACCATTACTCACAACTTCCACAATACACTTAACCCCTCCATAACCCTCAAGCTCTCTATTACCCTCATCTCCTTCAACACAATACCACAGCAAATACTATATTTCAGCAAAGCATTTTCTCATTTGGTTCATGCAAGAGCCCAGCCTATGTTGAGAACATATAGTCGGCCTCCCACTACTGGCTTGGGATAAAGCAAAAATACCACCATCCCCAATAAGAAAAAGAATCAAGATAACGGTAATGGTAATCATGGCGGGACCAGGGACCTCCCAAGTATAGAGTTCAACTAACTTCTTTGAGAAAGGTTGCTAATATACATGTTATAGATCTACACTGATAAGACTCTGAAAAAATGATTCAGGTCAGAAGATAACTTTGGTTAGGTGGCTAAGATAAGAAATCAAATTAGTACTAGAATGTTCTTAGTATTAAGTATTTTTTTAGGTAATTGGTATGAAGTGGACAGATTGTGGGCAAACTATACTAGTAGCAAAATACAAGATAATATCAGCCCAGTAAAATTGCAGATACCTGTTCTTCTAGCCATGATTTTCTCTGCTGGAAGTAGTGTAAGTGGTTTAGAAAATATCTCCTAATTATTTACACTAGCTGATAACTACTTGATAATATGCTTTATAGCATTTAGTATAGCTTGTAGCGAAGGAGTTAGTCAAAATTATGCAAGACAACAAGAAGATCAAAACAAGAGAACAGAACCTCTATAAAAGGCTCAAAAAAACATATTCCGGAAAGAAATAACAAGGGCCAAAAAGAAGCTTCCCTGGTCAAGAAAGCCAGGATATAACTTTCATCCTCTAGGCCACCCTCATATATGTTCCCCCTGCTTTATTCAGCTCCTCCTATTCCTATACTCACCCCTGACCATTTCCCCCTTAACCCCTTATCTCAGTTTTATTCTTCCAAAAAAAATACTTTCCTGTAAATAAATTTAATAACTGTCTTCTGTACTTTGAAATACTGTAGTAAACGGTAATATCTTGTTTTTAGATGTATTGGATAGTACTGAAAATGATCGAAATACTATAGTTTTGATCTACTATTCTAAAAGTCCTGTAATATACCTTAAAGCATCCTCGCTACTAGATAGTACTACTATGTACTTGTGCTCTCATATTTTTTGTGTTCACATATCTCATTGCACTTAAGAATATAGCTTCCTGAAAGGCTTTCATGTTCTTTACTCACTAGTTCATTTGTTATATGAATAGTCTATAACCTAAGCCTTAATTCATTTCACACAATATAAGTCTTTCCGGATACCCTCAACTATTCAGTGATCAATAGACACTGTTTTATGATTTGGGAAATCCCTCTCAGCTATTAAATATATGAATTTACTTGGCTGTTTAAAAGGGTTCTGTGTACCATACACTCATCAATGCCACTCTTAGCACGAAGGTGTTCAGACATCTTTTAAATAGTCCTATATAAAAGGATACTCTATGTCACAAATTGTGACTAAGCAAGGCAGATTTTACATGACAAATACTTATTAGTCATAAGGTATGTGTCACAAATTTTGACTTAGCTAAATTGTTTTCACATGACTAATCAGTTATTAGTTATCCCCCGTTTATGTTTCACACTATGAAGTCATTTGACTCATAGTTCTCAGATGACTGCGCACTTACGAGTTATCGTTATATTATGATTGGTTAATGATTTCATGACTCACGATTGTGACGTCATATCATATAATGACGTTCGCACATGACTCACACTATGAGTCATGGGTTTCATGCATGTGACTCATTTGAGCACATGAAAACTTGCTCAGCTCAACTCAGAGATTCCCTAAACTACTATTTCCCTTAGGAAGATTCCCACTCCACCAGTACACAGTCTACGATCTCTTTGTTATAATCGACTATATATGAATATGCAGCCTGTTTACTCATATAATAACAGCAATATAGAATATGAAGTGGTTATTTTCAATATCCAGCTATTCAAGTATTATGCAGTCTTATGCATATTCCTCTAGAAAATGAGTCAGTAGGATTCTCTAACTATTGTTCATCAGCAAAAAAAATACCTTGCGTTCTGTCTCTCCCCGCTCACCCTGTGCGCCGGACGTTCCAGGCGCTTATAACGTAAACTCCTGTTCTGGGTGCGTCCGCCTGGGCTCATTCCGTCTGGAAGTGAAAGGGCCGCGTCCAATGCGTCCGGACGCGCAAGTCAGCGTCCGGAC